>Ga0105045_10000209_pt1 | contig 38214 bp, 33 predicted proteins | sample MAT02_FD_78089 | JGI IMG/M metagenome (GOLD analysis project Ga0105045, IMG submission 78089) | Freshwater microbial communities from Lake Fryxell liftoff mats and glacier meltwater in Antarctica - MAT-02 (megahit assembly) | ecosystem: Environmental > Aquatic > Freshwater > Ice > Liftoff...
GCGTTCCGCTCCAACCGATGAGCCGCCTCGGCTTGCAACTGCGCCGCGCGCTGCCACACCGCCTGCGCCTCACGCTCCGTCAGCAAGGAACCGGGCGCGGCATCGGCCACGGCTCGCTCCTCCTGCTCCGCGTCTCGGAGCGCGGCGTCCAGCGCGGAGGCCAACGCATCGGCGCTCGGGTAGCGGGTTGCGGGATCCTTGCGCAGGCAGCGGGCAATAACGTCACAGACGCTCGTGGGGACGACGGGGGCGACGTCGCGCAGCCACGGCGCCGCCTTCTGCACGTGCGCCACGAGCACACTGGCCGGGGTGCCGTCAAACGGCACCTGGCCACTGAGCGCGTGGAAGGCCACACACCCCAGCGCGTACAGATCACTGCGGCCATCAAGTGGCTCACCAGTCACCTGTTCAGGACTCATGTAGTGCACCGAGCCCAGCACGTGCCCGTCCATGGTGAGTCCGCCGGCGGCGAGCTGCGTATCATGCGCGATACCAAAGTCGGACAGCACTGCGCGCCCGGACTCACGATCAATCAAGATGTTGTCCGGCTTGATATCCCGGTGCACTACACCGCGCGCGTGCGCGTACGCCAGTCCCCATGCCACCTCGCGGAGGATGCGCACCACGTCGGAGGCGGGCAGGACACCGCGGTCGCGGATGCGATCACCGAGTGATTCGCCGTCGATGAACCGCATCGTGAACCAGACCGTGCCCTCGGTCTCGTCGGCCCGGTACACGTCGATGATATGAGGGTGCTCGAGACGCGCGCTCGTACGCGCTTCCCGAAGAAACCGCTCGCGCTGTTCTATGTTGGTCTGCTCGGCGAGCAACACCTTGATCGCCACATTCCGGTCCAGAAAGCGATCTCGTACCAGCCAGACGGCGCCCATGCCCCCTACGCCCAATGGACGGATGACGTCAAAGAGCGCGGCGAGTGCCAACGGAAGCGGTGGGGGCATCATGGACGTGAACTTATCGGCCAGACTGCCGGACGGCAGCGGCAGACAGAGATTTCGCGCGCAGGGAGCGACGGAGCGATCTACCTGCGGCAGCACGTTGCGCTGCAGCCATCGGAGGCGCCATTTTCCCCACGATGAGTCTTTTCGGCTGGCAGCTCGGTTTTGATTTTTTCGGCACGGCGCCCGCCGCGTCGAGCAAGCCGTCTCCGGTCGTATCAGAGGGCGTCCAGCCCACGCCTCCCAAACCTGCGGCCCCATCGGGGCCTTCGCTGCCGTTATTGGCCGCTGCATTCGCCGTCACGCCTGCCCCCGCAGACGACCATCGGCCGGCGCGTGGTCGCACCGCGCTGCGGGCACGCACGGCGGTGCTCTATTCGCGCCTCGAGGACTTCGGCCTTCGCGGGGTGGACGGCCTTGTGCTCATGCGGACACGCACCGTGATGGTCAGCCTCATCGGTCGCACGTTGCGTATCCACGAAGACTACGCCGAGGCGCCGGAGTCGGTACTGCGCGCGATCGTGGCGTTCGCGGTCGCGCGCACCAAGCATGAACGCGTGGCGGCACGCGAGGTGATTCTCGCGCACGATGTAGACCGGGCGCCACCGCAGCGTCGGCGCGAGCCGCCCCGTCCCGGTGATCTTTCGTTGATTGCGCAGCTCACCGAAGCGCATCGCGACCTCAACGCCAGGTGGTTCGCGGGCGCGCTCTCCACGATTCCCATCGGGCTGTCGGGGCGCATGGCCACACGACTGGGCCACTTCGATCCGGGCTCACGGCACACGACCGCAGAGATCGTGATGTCGCGCACGCATGTCATCAAACATGGCTGGCGCGAGGCGATGCACACGCTGCTGCACGAAATGGTGCACCAGTGGCAGCAAGAGACGGGCCGGTCGGTGGATCACGGCGCGGCGTTCCGCGACAAATGCCGCGAGGTGGGGATTACGCCGGCCGCGCGACGGGATGTCACGCCGCTCGAGATGAGACGGAAGGGACGCGCGGGATAGGTGCCACACGGTTGCGGGTGCGATCGTTTTCCACGAACGATTCACCGGAGATTTGCAATGCGCCACGGCCCCCGATCATGCGCTGATCGGGGGCCGTGGTCTATTCATCAAACACGGCAGTTACGGCGTGATCGTCGACGTTCTCGATGCGAACCGCCATGTGCTCCCTTCACCGGGAACGCCGATCGTTCCGGCGATCCCGCCATTCGCCGAGAGCGCTGCGGTCGTGGCCACGCCTGGGCGCAGTCCCCAGTTGGTGTTGAAACCGCTCACGCCGGAGAGGTCGGGGAGTTCTTCCGCATAAGAACCCCCGGCGTTGTAGAACGCCCGTGAGGACGAGGTCGTCCACACGCGACTCGTGCCCTGGCCCGTTTGCTGAAAGGTCACTCCAATGCCGTCGCCATACTCCGCCTGCCACGAACCGCTGGCGCGGAGTCGGACGTACGGCGATGCACCAAGCGAGGTGACCGACGCTGCCGTCAGCTGCCCGCCCAACGCGATCGTACGATTTGCGAGTTCACGGTTGTACTGGAACACCCCACGCAAGGTGTTGCCATCCTGTGCGCCGGCGGTCGCAAACACGAGGTGGAAGTCACCGGCCGCCAGACGGTTGCTCGGCACGCCGTACACCGTGCGGGGGCCCGTCGTCGGAACGAGCGAACCGAAAAGGAACGAGCCGCTCGTTCCGTTGCCGGTAACGAACGAGGTGATGGTCTGCGAAAACTCACCGGCACCCACTCCGGTCACGGAGTACGTGGCAGTGGCCGGCGCAAAGGATTCCGCACCGGTGAAGTCGATCACGGGGATGGTTGATCCCGCCGCATAGTTCACATTGCGGCGGAGCGCCACGCGATCCGGAATCAGCGACGGAATGGAACTGGCGTCGAGCGTCGTGGCGTAGCGGAAGGCGAGCAGGTCGCCGATGCCATCACCGACCTCGGTCATACCGAATGTCGTGGTGGGACCAGTGGCGCTCCCGAATCCACCGTTGAGATATGCGCTACCCGTTTGCCCAGCGCCGAGGTTGGCAAAGCTGCCGTTGAGCGACTTGCCGAGCGGGTTGGAGGTGCATTCCTGCAGGGCGTTGGCCGCCATCTCCGTCGCCGTGAAGTTGAACACGGCCACGTTCGCTACGCCGTCCTCCAAGGGACGAACAATCGCCACCGAGCCGACGCCCGTCTGGCTGAAGCTGTACGTGTTGTTGGCACCCGCGGTGACCCGCGTCCACGCCCCCGAGGTGCCGCTGCGCACGGCAAAGAACAGCGGCAAATCGGTCGGATCGCAGAAGCGCCACGCGATATTGCCGCCGCCACCGCCGCTCGCCGTCACGGTGCCGGCCACGCTGGTGGTCACGTTGGCCAATCCGGTGGCCGCGCCGGTTATGGTGGCGTTAAACGGCCCGGCGGCGGCATTGGCCAAGGCGGAAAAAGTGATAGTCGACGAACTGCCCGTGACCGACGCCGGATTGAACGCGGCCGACACCCCGGTGGGCAGCGGACCGATCGTGAGATTCACCGCGCCCGTGAACCCGCCCGTGCGCGTGATGGTCACCGTGCTGGTGCTGGTGGCTCCCTGGGTCACGCCCGTGGCCGTCGCGGAGAGCGTGTACCCCTGCGCTGCGGACACAGTGAGCGCGATGGTGGTGGTCTGTGCGGTCACGCCGGTGCCTGAGGCACGCACGGTGAGGGTGTAGCTGCCCGGGGCGGTGCCAGCGCCAACGGTGAGCGCGAGCGACGAGGTGGTCGCCCCTGCGGCGATCGAAGGCGGCGTAAACGCGGCGGTGACCCCCGTCGGAGCGCCTTCGAGCGTAAGCGCCACGTCTCCCGCAAATCCGCCTACCCGGGTGATCGCGACGGCACTCGTTGCACTGCTGCCCGCCGCTGCGGCGAGCGTGGGCGAGCCTGCGGTGACGGTGATTCCAGGCGCCGCCGCCACCGTGAGCGCGATCGTGGTGGTCTGCGTGGTCACTCCGGTGCCCGTGGCGGTCACCGTCAGGTTATACGCCCCGGGCGTCGCGTTAGCGGCCACGGCCATTGTGAGCGTTGAGGTGGTGACCCCGGTTGCCAGTGAGGCCGCCGACAGAGTCGGCGTCACGCCCGCTGGCGCGCCGCTCACCGCGAGGGCCACAGCGCCGGCGAAGCCGCCCGTACGCGCGACGGTGAGCGTGCTGATGCCGCTCTGTCCTACCGTTACACTGAGCGACGCGGGAGTTGCGGTCAGCGACACAGCGGGGGTCGTCGCCGCCGTGATCGTGAGCCCCACGGTGGCCGTCTGGGCGGCTACACCGGTGCCTGACGCGGTCACCGTGACCGGCGAAGTTCCCGCTGCCGCCGAGGCGGCCACTGTCAACGTCATCGTGCTGCTGGTGGCGGTGCCGGTCAGGGTGGCTGGCGCAAAGCTGGCCGTGACGCCGGTGGGCAGCCCGCTCGCGGCAAGGGTGACGTCGCCGTCGAAGCCATTGCTACGGGTGATCGTCAGCGCCACCGACGCGGCGGCACCCTGCACGACGTTTGCGGTGGCACTACCGGCCGCGAGGGTAATGGCGGGGGTAGGCACGGTCAGCGAGTACGACGTGCTCGCTGCGGTCACGCCGGCACCGGCGGCGCGCACCGTAATCGCGGCGGTGCCCGGAACGGCCGCAGCACCGACGGCAAAGGTGACGCTGGCGCTCGACGTGGCGCCGGTGAGCTGGGCCGGAGCAAACGTTGCCGTGACCCCCGACGGAAGCCCGTCCGCTGTCAGGGACACCGTGCCGGTGTAATTGCCGCCGCGCGTCAGGGTGACCGCCGACGTTACCGAGGCCCCCCGCGCCGCCGTGCCCGTCAGCGGGGAAAGCGTGACGCCGATCGACGGCGTCGGAATCGGCGCGATGGGAGTGTCGTCTCCGCCTCCCGAACAGGCCGTTGCCCCTATCGCCAAGGCTATGACTGCTAACGTACGTCGCATGAACCCCTCATAATTTAGAAATACCAGGAATGTTCGACCACCTACATACGATTGCATGACCCGCGCCATGTCAACCAAACGCGGCGGTTCTGCCAGCCGGGGCCATCAGTGGGAACGTCTATTCGCTAGATTACACTGATTCCCCATGACTCCTCCCGATGCTGGCGACCCGACGCTATGTCCACTGACCTCCTGACCGCGAGCGCGATACCCGCGCTACCCTCCGTCGAACTGACGGCCCATCCGGCCGATTTGTTCAACATCGATGCCGCGCTCACCGAAGAGGAACGGGCGATCCGGGATACCGTCCGGCAATTCGTCAACGAGCGGGTGCTGCCGATTATCGGCGACTGCTACGTGGATGGCCGCTTCCCCGACGAGCTGATCCCGGAACTCGCCGAATTGGGCGTCCTCGGCGCCAACCTCCCCGAGGAGTACGGCTGCGCCGGACTGTCGAGCGTTGCGTATGGCCTCATCATGCAGGAGCTCGAGCGCGGTGATTCCGGTCTGCGCTCGTTCGCCTCGGTGCAGGGCGCCCTCGTGATGTATCCGATCTTCGCCTTCGGCTCCGAAGAACAGAAGCGGCACTATCTGCCCAAGCTGGCCAAGGCGGAGATGATCGGCTGCTTCGGGCTCACCGAAGCCGATCACGGCTCCAATCCGTCGGGGATGATCACGCGCGCCCGGGAACAGGCCGACGGCAGCTGGATCATCAATGGCGGCAAGATGTGGATCACCAACGGCACCAAGGCGCAGGTGGCCATCATTTGGGCAAAGACCGGCGAGAGTCACGACGACAGCACCATTCGCGGGTTCGTGGTGGATACGTCGCTGCCCGGCTTTCACGCCAAGGACCAGAAGGGCAAGCTTTCATTGCGAGCCAGCCACACGTCGGAGCTCGTGCTCACCGATGTGCACGTGCCGGCCGATGCCATCCTGCCCGCCTCGAAGGGACTCAAAAGCCCGCTCATGTGCCTCACCCAGGCGCGCTTCGGCATCGCCTGGGGTGTCCTCGGCGCCGCGATGGCCTGCTTCGAAGAGGCGGTGTCGTACGCGAAGAACCGCGTGATGTTCGACCGGCCCATCGGCGGCTTCCAGATCCAGCAGGTCCGTCTGGCCGACATGCTCACGGAACTGGTAAAAGGCCAGCTCGTGGCGCTCCATCTTGGGCGCCTCAAAGATGCTGGCAACTTCACGCCCACCCAGGTGTCGCTGGCCAAGCGCAACAACGTGAATATCGCCACCGACATCGCACGCGAAACCCGTCGGTTACTCGGCGGCAATGGCATCCTCGCCGAGTATGGCGCGATGCGGCACATGGCCAATCTGGAGAGCGTCTACACATACGAAGGCACGCATGACGTGCATTCGCTCATCCTCGGCCAGGCCATCACGGGCCTCAACGCGTTCAAGTAGCGCGACGTACGGTGCGAGTGTGCACACATGACGGCGCCGTCGCATTGCCGCAGACGGAGCCCGGATCTAGCTTCTGGTAGTTGGATCCCTGCCTTTTTGACTCTTTGGTGGAGCGACCGCGGTGAAGATTGCCGTGTGCATCAAGCGCGTTCCGGTGATGGAAGTGAAGTTCGTCATCACCGCAGACGGCACCCGTGTTGAAGAAACGGGCCTCAAGTACGATATCAACGATTTTGATCTGTGGGCCATCGAAGCCGGCTTGCAGCTGAAAGAAAAGCACAACAACGTGGGCGAGGTGGTGGTGATCTCGCTCGGTCCCGACACGGCGCAAGAGCAGATCCGCAAGGCGATGGCCATGGGCGCCGATCGTGGCATTTTGCTCAAAGCTGACAGCGCGCCGGCTGACGGTCTCGCCATCGCGCGGGCTCTTGCGGCAGAACTCAAGGATGGTGGCTACGACCTGGTGTTGTTCGGACGCATCGCCATCGATTCCATGAATCAGATGACGGGGCCGATGGTCGCGGAACTCCTCGACCTGCCTTGTGTGACCAACGTCTTCAAGCTGGAGATCACCGGCGCCACCGCGCGCGCCGAACGTGCGCTGGAAGGCGCCAGCGAAGTGGTGGAGTTTCCGCTGCCGGCGCTGCTGACCATCGACGACGGCATGAACAAGGAACGCTTGCCATCGCTCAAAGGCATCATGGCGGCCAAAAAGAAGCCACTCGAAATCAAAGCGGCGCAGTTCAGCGACGTGCGGGTCTCCATCACCAAGATGGCGCTCCCCGCCGACCGCGCGGCGGCCCGTATTCTTGGCGACAGCTCGGCGGCCGTTCCCGAACTGATCCGTCTCCTCCAGACCGAAGCGAAGGTGCTCTGATCATGGCCAATGTTCTGGTGTTCGCCGAAGTGCGCGGTGGTGAGTTGCGCAAAGTGGCCTACGAAGCGGTCACGGCCGCGCGTGCGCTCGCGGAGTTGTCTGGGGGTGGTAGCGTACATGCGGTGCTGGCGGGCGGTGCCGGGATCGACGCGAAAGCCGAGGCGCTGGCACAGTACGGCGCGGACAGCGTGCTTGTGCTCGAGCATGCGGGCTTCACGCAGTACAACCCGGAGGCGCTCGCGGCCACGTTGGCGCAGCGTCTTGAAAGCGGTACATACGCGTATGGCCTGTTCAGTGCCACGTCGCAGGGGCGTGATTTGTCCCCACGCGTGGCGGCCAAGTTGGGCGTCGGCCTCGCAGCCGATCTCACCGGACTCGCCGTTACCGACGGCGCCGTGGTCGGGCAGCATTTCCAGAACAACGGCAAGGTCATTGCGACGCTCACCCTGACCGGTTCGCCGGCGGTGGTGTCAATACGTCCGGCCGCGTTCCAGCCGGCCGTCAATGCGCGTGCGCTGGCCACCGAAGCCATCACGTCGGCGACCGATCCGATGGCGTCCCGCGTGAAGACCGTCGAGCTCAAGCAGGGCAGCGCGGACAAGCTCGACCTCAACGACGCGCCTGTCATCGTGGCGGGTGGTCGCGGGCTCAAGGCCCCCGAGCACTTCGCGCTCTGCGACGATCTGGCTGCCGCGTTCGGCAACGCCGCCGTTGGCGCCACGCGTGCCGTCACCGACGAAGGATGGCGGCCGCACTCCGATCAGATCGGGCAGACGGGGCGCAACGTGAGCCCCGACCTGTACATCGCGGTGGGTATCTCGGGTGCCATCCAGCACCTGGCCGGCATGCGGACTTCGAAGGTCATCGTGGCCATCAACAAGGACAAAGACGCGCCGATCTTCAAAATCTCAGACTACGGGATCGTGGGTGACGTGTTCGAGGTCATGCCTGTGCTGACCGAAGCGGTGCGTAAGGCGAAAGCCGAAGGCTGATGTCCCCGTCCAACATTGTCTTTGCGATCATTCTCGTTGTCGCGCTGGGGTTTTTTACCCGTAGCGCGCAACGACTCAATCGATGGCTGAAAATCGGTCGCGACGAAAACCGCACCGATCATCCCGACGTGCGCACGAAGAACCTGCTGCTCATCGGGCTCGCACAGACCAAGATCCTGCGGGACCCGATTGGTGGCATGATGCACGCCCTCGTCTTCTGGGGCTTCTGTATCCTGGCGTTGGGGACGGTCGAGATTCTCATTCAGGGGCTCTACACGCCCTTCACGTGGGATCTCCTGCTGCCGCGGTTCCTGTATCTGCCGTATGTGGTGTCGCAGGAACTGTTCGCGGTGTTTGTGCTGATTCCGGTGGCGTACCTGTTGTATCGCCGCCTGGTGATCAAGCCGGCGCGTTTCTCGGGAGATCCGGTGCACGGCGGCGACGCGGTGTTCATCCTGAGCATGATCGCCACGCTCATGGTGACGCTGCTGATCATCTTTGCAGCCGATCTTCGCACGGGCGCCTCGCCCGACGGACGGATCGTGTCATCGCTGTTGCTGCCGCTGTTCGGCGGCCTGACATCGGAGTCGGCGCACACGGTATCGCGCGTGTCGTGGTGGATCCATGCGGTGCTGATTCTGTATTTCCTGAATCACTTGCCGGGCTCCAAACATCTGCACGTGCTCACGTCGCTGATCAACGTATGGTTCTCCAACACCAGTGGTCCGGGACGCCTGGGCGCTATGCGCCCCATGGATCTGGAAGCCGAGGACGCCGAACAGTTTGGCGCGTCGGATGTGGAGCATCTGTCGTGGAAGAACCTGCTCGATGGCTATTCCTGCACCGAATGTGGCCGCTGCACGGCGGTGTGTCCGGCCAACATCACGGGCAAGCTGCTCTCGCCGCGCATGATCGTAGTGAACACGCGGGCCCGTCTCACGGAGAAGGCGTCCACGCTCGATGCCATCGGCGTTGGCGGTACGGCCACTGCGGAGCAGCAGGCGGTGCTCGACAAGAATCTCCTCGACGACTGGATCACCGAAGAAGAACTGTGGGCCTGCACCAGTTGTCGTGCGTGTGTGCAGGAGTGCCCGGTATCCATCGATCAGTTGGATATCATCAACGAACTGCGTCGCGACCTCGTGCTCATGGAGTCGCGGTTTCCGGAAGAGCTGCAGCCGGCACTTACCAGTCTGGAGCGCAACGGCAGCCCATGGGCCTTCAGCGCGTCCGACCGCGCGCAGTGGGCAGAGGGTATGGACATCCCCACCATGGCCGAGCTGGTGGAGCGGGGCGAGAAGGCCGACATCCTGTTCTGGGTCGGCTGCATGGGCTCATTCGACGATCGCTCCAAGAAGATCACGGTAGCGTTTGCGCGCATTCTACAGGCCGCCAATGTGCGGTTCGCGATTCTTGGCCAGGAAGAAACCTGTCACGGCGATCCGGCGCGACGGATGGGCAACGAATACCTGTACCAGATGCTCGCCAAGGGCGTCATCGAAACGCTCGACGGCTACGCCGTCAAAACCATTGTCACGTTTTGCCCGCACTGCTTTCATCAAATGGGCAACGAGTTCCCTGACCTTGGCGGCAACTACGAGGTCATCCACCATACCGAGTACATCGAGCGATTGCTCGCCGATGGTCGCGTGCCACTCGACACCGAGCATGGTGAGCGACTCAAGGTGGCCTACCACGACTCCTGTTATCTCGGTCGCTACAACGACATCTACGATGCACCGCGCACGGCACTCAAGCGCGCACTACCCATCATGGAGCTCGTCGAGCCACCGCGCACCAAGGATCGCGGCCTGTGCTGTGGCGCCGGCGGTGGGCGGATGTGGATGGAAGAAAACGTCGGCAAGCGTGTGAACGTGGAGCGCAGCGAAGAACTGCTCGCTACTGGAGCTGATCAGATCGCGGTGGCCTGTCCGTTCTGCATGACCATGATCACCGACGGAGTGACTGGAGCTGGCAGCACGGTGCCCGTGCTCGATATCTCCGAAGTGATTGCCGCGCGTCTCGTACCCGGCGGCGTCACCGCGTAAACGGGGCGGCGCCAGCAGGAACCCGCCGGGTCAGCGGATTTCGAGCGCCGCCTGCGCGGCCGTCAACGTATCGCCGCCGTAACTCACCACGGCATAGAGTACGTAGCGGCCGCGCGGCAATGCCGGCATCGGCACGCGGAGCTTTTCTTCCGCACCTGCCTTCACGACGCGCAATTCCACCAACGGAAGCGCCAGCAGCAGCGAGTCATCCTCGGTCCGCACCTGCAGCTCGCCAACAATGGCCGCAGACTGGACGCCCGTATTGCGGAAGCGCACCTCCACCGACTTCCCCTTCATCACCACGTCGGTGACCTCGCCGCTGAGTGGCGCTCGTGGCGGCGAGTGCAGCGCCGTCGACGCCTGAGCGCGGGCCGCTGCGGGCGTCGCGAAAAGGATACAGAAAGCGAGGGGCGGTAGGAGAAGGCGGGGCATGGGCAGTGATCCAGAGAGAGAGGTACGCTTCTCCGGTGGAAGTTTGGTGCCACGTTACGATGGTGTGGCGGCGCCACGCCGTTACGGTTCCGGCCTCTTCGTCAGGCGCCACAGTCCACGCACTGTCACTCCAGCGGCTCCACTGGTAAAGCCGGTGGATTGCGCGTCGGGTCTGTGGCGTAGCTGCTACATCAATCGGTGAGGAGCTCCGACACTTCTCAGTGACCCGGCCTGGCCCGGCTTGGGGAAAATCTCAGCTGCCGTTAATTCGCGCGGTCGATCACATGGTGCCATAATTGAACTCTACAGTAAAATTCCCTCGGTCCGAAGCGACGATGCTCGGACGCTCGCGACGATCCGTGCTGACCCAATGACCCGTCCGATGTCCCCCGCCGAATACTCGACCTCCGATACCGCTCTGCTGCGTGCCATCGTAAACACCGCCGGCAGCGTCATCCTCGGTCTGCATCCGGACAACCGCATATTTGAGTGGAATGGTGCCGCCGAGCAGCTTTATCAGACGCCGCGCGAACAGGCATTGGGGATGGACTACGTCTCGACCTTTATTGCCCCGGAACACCAAGCCGCCGTGCGGGCGGACATCATCGAGGTATTGGCGGGGAAGCTGACGCTCAACTTCGAAGACGACTCCATTCTGCCGGACGGACAGCGAAGGACGCTGATCTGGAATGTCAGCCGTGTGCTCGACACGCACGGCACCCCGGTGGGTGTCGTCGCCACGGGGCAGGATATCACGGAGCGCAAGGAAGCCGAAGAAAGATTCCGGCTGGTCTTTGAACACGCGCAGGATGGCCTGCTGATCTCCGACGACAGTGGGGTGGTGGATTGCAATCCCGCCGCACTTCAGATGCTTGGTCTCACCGAACGGCACCAGCTGATCGGTCGCCGACCGGCGGAGTTCTCGCCGCCATTTCAGCCCGATGGGCAAGCGTCCGAGGAGAAGTCCCGCGCGATCGGCGCCGTGACGCGTCGCCACGGCGCCCACACGTTCGACTGGATGCACCAGCGTCCCGACGGCACGCCGGTTCCCGTAGAAATCAGCGTCCAGCACACGCTGTTGAACGGACGCCGCGTGTCGGTGGTGTCCTGGCGCGATCAGACCCGACGCCTTGAACTCGATCGGGAGCGGGCCCTGATGCAGCAGCGACTCGATCTTGCACAGAAGATGGAGGCGGTGGGGCAATTGGCCGGAGGGGTCGCCCATGACTTCAACAATCTGCTCGCCGCGATTCGCAATGCGGTGCAGCTGGCGCTCTACGAGATTCCCGAGGGGACCGCGGCGCGCGACGACCTGCGGTTGGCGATGGATGCGGCCGAACGCGCCGCCGGTCTCACGCGACAATTGCTCGCGTTCAGTCGGCGCCAGACACGTGCGGCGGAGTCGGTAAATATCGCTGCGGTGGTGCGGGATGTGCTGCCGCTGCTTCGAAGCTCCCTACCGCCGTCCATCGTGGTGCAAGTCGACCTCTCGGCGCCGGACGCGTGCGTATTGGCCGACCGCAGTCAGATGGAACAGGTTGTCCTGAATCTCGTACTCAACGCACGTGATGCCATGCCGGACGGCGGCCGACTCTCCGTCTCCGTGTGGGTGGATCACGCAGAGAAACACGCCATGCTGGCCATCGCGGATACCGGCGTCGGCATGACGAGTGACACCAAAGCGCGCATCTTTGAGCCGTTCTTCACCACGAAGCCACTGGGCAGAGGTACCGGGCTTGGGCTGGCCGTGGTCTATGGCGTGGTCACGCAAGCCGGTGGCACCGTGCGGGCAGAAAGTGCGCTGGGGCAGGGGACGACCATGCGCATTCTGATGCCGCTCCACGTGGATGAGTCGAGTACGCCAGCGTCCACGGAGGAATGGGCGCAGTCCGCGCCGCGCACCGTGCTCCTTGTCGATGACGACGACGGCGTCCGCTCCACGACGCGCCGGTTACTGGAGCGCCACCACTGGTTCGTGGTGGAAGCGAAGGATGGTGGAGAAGCCCTTGACCGATTTCGCGCCGATGGCGCACTGTTCGCGGTGGTGCTCACCGACATCCGCATGCCACACATGGACGGGCTTGAGCTCGCCCGCCAGATCCGCGCGCTCGACCCGCAGTGCCCGATGATGTTCTTTTCCGGGTACGATGAAATGGAGAAGGGAGACCTGTCCGGCATCGACGACATTCCGCTGCTGGCGAAGCCGTACACGGTGGCCGAACTCCTCGCTGGACTGCACACCGTGATCGGTATTCGCGAAGCGCGAGGCCACGCGACGAACCAATAATCAGGCGTGCCCGTGTGCTCCCATGTGCCGGAGGCGCATCAGTTGAATGTCCTGCACGACGGGCCCTTCCTCGAAGTGCGTCACGGTGGTCGAGACGACGTCCAGCCCCACCACGGGCAGCTGTTCGTGGAAAAATGGCAACGCCACCCGGCCTGGGTCGGCGATGATCGCGACCCCATCGGGCTTGAGCGCTCGGGCAATGCACTGCGCCACCAGTACGGCGTATTCGCGTTCATACACCACATCGGCGGCAACCACGACATCGAATAGCCCCACGTCGTCTGGCCATTCCCGCCAGTTGAGCATGCGCACCTGCGGTTCGATCCCCGTATTGCGCGCCGCGTTGGCGCGTGCCACGTGCAGCGAATCTTCGTAGTAGTCGGTGGCCGTGACGGAAAACCCGGCCGCACAGGCCGCAGTGGTTGGCAAGCCGAGGCCGCAGCCCAGCTCGAGCAGGGTTCGCCCGGCACCGGCTTCGCGGAGAAGGGCGGCTGCCAGAATACGCGACGACGGCCAGAGGTCCGCCCAATAGGGCAACCGTTCGTCCATTACGTAGTCGGCTTCGCTGATCAGATGATCCGCGTTGGCCGGCTTCACCAGCACGAAGGCGCGATCCTCGAGCTGGATGGTCTCTTCGGCGAGGGTGAATCGCTGGCGCAGTGCGTCGTCGAGTGCCGCACCATGGAGCGCGCGCAGTGGTACCAGACGACGCGGATACTCGCTAAAAAGTGCATCAGTCATTCGTGGGGATTCCTGGCATCATGAGAGGCGCGTCGGGGAGAAGAATGGCGGAAAGCAGATCGCCCGCCACAACCCGCCGCTGTTCGTCGGGCACGACGAGCAAGGCGTTCACAAGTGCCATGGTCCGCATCAAATTCGAACCCTGCGCCCCTGCAAGTCGCGCTTCGAGGTGCCCCGTGGCACCTGCCCGCACGACTACGCGCACGAAATATGTGAGCGGTGCCGGCGTGTCCATCGCATCCTTCATGCAGACGGGCACCCGCACATGGTGCGTCGCCGCATGCCCACCAAGCTGCCTCAGAAGGGGCCACGCGAACAGCATGGCGGTGACCATCGTAGATACCGGATTTCCCGGAAGTCCGATCCACGGCACATCACGAACGCGCCCCATCCCGATCGGTCCGCCCGGCCGGATACGCGCCCGCCAGAACTGCTGTTCGCCTCCCAATGCGCGCAGGGCCTCGCGGGTATAGTCGTGTGCGCCAACCGAGATTCCGCCAGTCGTCACCAGCAGATCGCAGTTGGCGTCGAGGGCCTGCGACATCGCCGCCGTGAGATCCGCAAGCGTGTCCGGCACCAGTGGCATCGTGATCACGTCGGCGCCGGCGGCGCGCAGCAGTGCCGGTAACGCGTAACTGCTGGACGATACAATCCGCCGCCCCGCTTCGACCTCGCTGAAGCCATCGAGCATCACCAGTTCGTCGCCGCTGGTGACAATCGCCACCCGCGGTCGGCGATGCACCGCGACCGTGGCGGCCCCGACGCTCGCCAGCACGCCAAGATGAGCGGCCTGAAGCGTCGTGCCGGCGGCGAAGACTTCGTGCCCCGACGTGATGTCCTCGCCGCGTGGGCGGACATTGCTGCGTCCTGTGGCATCGCGATCACTGGTCACCGCCACGCGTTCGATTCCGCCGTCGGTGTCCTCCACACGAATGACGGCGTCGGCACCCGGTGGAAGCGGCGCTCCGGTCATGATCTGTACGGCGGTGCCTCGCTGCACCCACGGCAGTGCGCCGGCGTCGGCACCGGCAACGCTGATCCCGATCACCGGTAACAGCACCGGGCGCTGTGCGTTCGCGCCGAGTACATCGGACCGCTGCACGGCGTACCCGTCCATCCCGGCGTTGTCCCAGGGCGGCAGCGAGACACGAGAAATCACCGGTGCGGCCAGCGCACGTCCCATAGCCTGATCAAGCGCCACCACGTCCTGGCTCACCGTTCGGTGCGCGGTGAGCGTCAGCACGGCGGCCAGCGCGTCGTCGAACGACAACCCAGTCAGCGGACCGGCGTCGGCGCTCATCGTGCACCGCGCGGGCGAGTGCTGCCCGTGGTGTCACGGCGCGGCAGCGCGCTCGCGGCGAGCGTCGTCACGAGCAGATCCTGTACACGTTCCACCTCGCGGGTGGGTACCGTGTAGTTGTTGCACAGCAGTGAGAAAAGCACCAGCCGCCCGTCGGCACTGGTTGCGTACCCGGATAACGAGCGGGCCTTGTCGAGGGTGCCGGTTTTGGCGTGCACGTTGCCCGCAGCGGGCGTGCCCTTCATGCGATTCGCAATCGTACCATCGACACCGGCCAACGGGAGCGCGGTGCGATACATGGTAAACCACGGGGAGAGGCGCATCGCGTCGAGCACGCGTACGACTGCGCGCGGAGTGAGATAATCGTGGCGTGAGAGCCCACTGCCGTCGCGGTACGCGGCGTCGGCGTTGGTGATGCCCCAGGTAGCCAGCGTGCGGGCACCCACGGCGCGCGCGCTGTCGGCCGACCCGTGTCCACTGCCAACCAGCCCCGTGGTGCGGAACAGTAACTCGGCGATCTGGTTCTGTGACGGCTTCTGCATCCGGCGCAGCACGTCGCGCATCGCGGCCGACGATAAAATAGCGGCGGTATCCGCAGTCCGTCGGGCGGTGTCCCGCACCGCGAGCCGACGCTCCGTGATACGAAGGCCGCGTCGGCTGAGCGTTTCCTGCAGGGCGGCCGTAAAGGCATCGGCGGGATGCCGGTAGGCCACGGTAAGACGCGCACTGTCGCCAACCGCCACGGTGCCCGTGAGCACGAGCGTGTTCCCGGTACTGTCGTACAGTGCCTCCGGCGCTGCTCCAGTATCGTGCGCAACCCGCGTGAGCACGCGATTCTGCAGCGGCGGATACGAGCTGGTCGGCGCGCGACGGACCGTCGTCGAGGCACCGGCCCGTGAACCGCCCTTCACCCAGAGTGTGAGCACGCCCTCGTTGTACAGCAGTTCGTCGACGGCCGCGCTGTAGGCGAAGTCGAAGTCATCGAACGCCCAGCCAAATCCGGTGGTGAGGCCAGGGAACGCATCACCCGTGGCCACCACGCGTCCGTTGATTCGTCGGACACCGCGCGCGGCCAGCGCCGCCACCACTGGTTCGAATGCCGAGGCCGCATCCCCGTTGCGCAGTGAATCGCTGAAGCTCGGATCGCCGCTGCCTACCACCTGGATATCACCGTTCCACGTACTGCCGCGCTGCCGCCCATGCAGCAGCACCGGCGTCTGCCAGCGATAGTCGGGGCCGAGAACCTGCAGCGCGATCGCGGCTGTGAGCAACTTCTGATTGGAGGCTGGCATGAACAGCCGATCGGCATCGTGCGACAGAATGGTATCGCCGCGCTCCGCGTCCACCAGCAGCACGCCCCATCGCGCATTCCGCCACATCGGCGCGGCGAGCACGGAGTCCATGATCCCCTGCAGCAGCTGCGGCGTGCTGGGAGGCATCGCTTCGGCCACCGGCATCATCAGCGGAGCAACCGGTTCAGGCCGATGCGGCCCCACAGGCGACGCATTCGGCGTCACCGCGCGCGCGCACGCCACGCTCCCCATGAGCACAAGCGCGAAAAGCGCCCTTCTGGTATATGGCGCGCGTACGTCTGATGGCACGACTCCGGTACCCGTCATGCATCCACCTCGTAACTGCTGCTGAGCGTGCTGTCTTCCGCCAGATGCACGCGGATGACGAGGGCCGTGGTGTGCGCAAGCGCCGCTTGAACACGTTCGCAGATGAACCGCGCCAGATTCTCTCCGGTCGGGATCAGTTTGCCGTCGGCGAACTCGGGGACATCGAGATTGATGTTGCGATGATCGAAACGATCCCGCACCTCGCGTTGCAACACGCGATCAAGAAAGCCGAGGTCTACGACGAATCCGGTTTCTTCATCCACCGGGCCGGCGACCGTCACATCACACTGATACGTGTGTCCGTGAAAATTCGGATGGGCGCAGGCACCGAAGATCTCGGCGTTCTCCTGATCGCTCCAGTCAGGGCGTCGGTAACGATGCGCCGCCGCGAACATCACGCGACGGGTGAGCGATGTGCGCGGCATGCCGGGGCTAGCGGAAGATGGGAATCGTGACGCCGGCCGAAAGTCCCCACGTGCCGCGCCACGCGGCGCGGTCGTTGGTATTCGTGAGTACCGACGTCGTGTCCGAGGTCAGCACGAAGTAGCGATCGGGATACTGGAACTGCCAGATCGAGTTCGTGACATCCAGGCGCAGCTGCGGTCCGCGCTTGGGGAAGTAGCGCAACCCCAGCCCGTACGAAAAAGCGAATTTCGTGCCGAAGCGATACGCGCCACTGTCGGTCGCCGCGAAGTCGCTCACCACGCCCACGCCGCCGCTCAGCAGGGGCATCAGCGAACGCCACGTCTTCTTCCCGGTCAAGGCGATGTCGATTCCGCCTTCGAGCGCGTGCGTGGCGACGCTCTGATTCCGCGCCACGCGCGTGACGCGCGGTTGATTCGGCGCGAGGACATTGCGCGACGACGGCGCGAGGGTATAGCGCACGAACAGCGACGCGGGACCGCCCACCGCCGCGTCGTAACGCAACACAGCAGCGATGCTGCTGGCCGGTGCCACGCCAGCCGGATCGCGCTTGACCGCGCTCCAGCCGGCCATGAAGGACACCGTCTGCCCGAGTTTCACGTCGTCATAGGGACTCTGTTCCGGCAGGTGCCCCACCTGGGCGTGAGCGGCCGACCGGGAGACGGCGCTCGCACCGGCGAGAAGCAGAGACATCGAAATAGCACGCGGTAATCGCATCACAGGAAGGCTGGGGTCGAGCGGTCGCGGAGATCGCGGCCCGTCATGTCGGAGGGAACGGCGAGGCCGAGCAGGGCGAGCACGGTGGGCCCCACGTCGCACAGCGCACCGCCCTCACGCAGCAGGGTCGTTTCGTCGGGGTCGAGTATCACCAGCGGCACCTGATTGGTGGTGTGCGCGGTGAACGGCTGAGCCGTGACGGGGTGGACCATGAGTTCGGCGTTGCCATGATCGGCCGTGATGAGCAGGCACGCGCCACTCGCTGCGGCGGCGTCAAGAATTCGACCCAGGCAGGCGTCCACTGCCTCTACCGCCTGCATCGCGGCCGGAAGGGACCCGGTATGCCCGACCATGTCGGTGTTCGCGAAGTTGCACAAGACAAAATCATACGTGTGCTGCGACAGGGCGTTACACAGAATATCACACACGCCCGCCGCACTCATCTCGGGCTGCAGGTCGTAGGTCGCCACCTTCGGGCTGGCCACCATCTGCCGGTCTTCCCCCGGAAACGGCGCATCATGGCCCCCGTTGAAAAAAAACGTGACGTGGGGGTACTTCTCCGTCTCGGCCGTCCGCAACTGCGTCAGCCCGGACTCGGCGATCACCTCACCCACGAGATGGTGCATCGATTGCGCCGTGAACGCCACCGGAAACGGAAACGCGTCGTCGTACTTCGTCATTGTGACGATCGACACGGCGGGCCGCACGCCGGTGTCGAACCCCACGAAGTCCGGCATCGCCAACGCCCGCAGCGTCTGGCGCATGCGATCGGAGCGAAAGTTGAAGCAGATCACCGCATCGCCGTCGCGCATCGGGGCGCTTGCCGTCCCGTCGGGTCCGGCCATCACGAACGGCAGCACGAACTCGTCGGAGGTGCCGCTGTCATAGGCCCGCTGCAGCGCGGCGAGGGCATCGGGCTCCACGGGCGCGTCACCCAGCACCGCAGCACGATACCAGCGTCCCGTTCGCTCCCACCGATTGTCGCGGTCCATGCCGTAGTACCGACCAGACACCGAAGCCAGGTGCGCCCGCCCTTTGAGGCGCACCAAAGTGGCCTGCAGATACGCCATCCCCGACGTGGGGGGCGTATCGCGCCCATCGAGCATCGCGTGAAGCGCCACCCGCGGTACGCCCTCGCGGTGCGCTAACTCCAGGAGGGCCGTGAGGTGGGCATCGTGGGCATGCACGCCGCCCTCGCCCAGCAGTCCCACCAGATGCAAGGTGCCGCCGTGCGCTATGGCCGTCTGGCACGCCGCCTTGAGCGCTGGGTTCTCGTGGAACGCTCCTGATTCGATCGCCGCCCCGATGCGCACCAGATCCTGCATCACCACCCGGCCTGCACCAAGGTTGAGGTGACCTACCTCGCTGTTCCCCATCTGCCCCACCGGCAGCCCCACGGCCCGTCCCGAGGCGCTCAGTAAGGTGCGGGACGGGTGGGACCAGATGCGATGCCAGTTCGGCGTCCGGGCCAGCCGGATGGCGTTGGACACGGACGACTCGCGATAGCCCCACCCATCGAGAATGATCAAGGCTACCGCACGGGTCGGTCGGTTGGTCATCGGACGATCATGAGGCAGGGGAAGTGGGAGGCACAGGTGGGCGTCACGGTGGAATCTACAGGACGCCGTCACCGGCAGACTACTGCGCGCGAGGATTCACGAGTTCTCCTGCGGTCACCCGGCAATGGGAACGAAGTCGCAAGCGGACGGTAGCAGAAGGTGGCCACGGATCGCCCGTAGATAGCCCCTGACGGCACGGGGCGGCTATATTTCCGCACGGCGGCTGAATCGTCAGCATCAGACAGATTCGTCGCACAGCCAACTATCGTGACCCAGCAAAAAACTTCCAGTTTCCTGTCACCGCACGCGCCGAACGCTCGGCGTTCCCGCATCGTACGGCGCCGCGCACTGGCTGCCGTCGTAGTGGGAGCCGCTGCCGTGGGCGCGTTGCTCGTTGCGGTTCACCCGGTCTCGGCGAAGTCGCGCCTCGTCTCCGGCCGAACGTTTGTCGAGTCAGGGGCCGATCATCGCGCCGACGCGTCTGCCCGGAAGACGTTGACCCGCGACGCATGGCTCGATTCGCTCAAGGGTCGGAGCAAGAAGCTGCGGGCGCTGTTCGTGAGTCCAGCCCGCGCCACCGCGATTCCCGTGTTACGCGAACTGTTCGGGGATTCGGCCGTGGCGAACGCCGGCGTCTACTCCGCCAGCGATGCGGGCGGATTGTTCCACTTCATCACCATGCGCCCGTTCGCCGATAAGGTACAGGGACGCATCGGCGCTTATCGCATCGGGTTTTTCCCAAGCGAACAGCGGGCTGCCCGTTCCGTCGCTTACCGGAATCCCGACGGGTTTCTGGAAGTGACCGCCGAAAATCAAGACACGCGTGTATCCGAGAATTTTCGGCTGCGCGATTTCCTCACCCACGATCAGGTACGCGTGTGGCCCAAGTATCTGGTGTTGCGCGAACCGCTGGTCGACAAGCTGGAACTGGTGATCGACGAACTGCGTCGGCGTGGTGTCGACGTCAAGTCGGTCAAGGTCATGTCTGGCTTCCGCACGCCCCAGTACAACGTGCAGGGCGTGGGGGCGGGCGGACGCGTGCAGGATAGCCGCCATCAGTACGGTGACGCGGCCGATGTGTACGTGGTGAATGGCACGCGGGATTGGATGAGCGACCTCAATCGCGATGGCCGCGTGGACATTCGCGACGCCAAGGTGCTCGCTGACGCCGCAGACGCAGTGGAAAGTGCGCACCCGTCGTTGGTTGGCGGAGTGGGGATCTATCCCGCCAACTCCGCCCACGGCCCGTTTGTGCATATCGACGTGCGTGGCACCCGGGCACGCTGGGGCGGGTTGTGATCAGTCGTCGCACTGCCCTCGTCCTGAGTGGCATGGCCGCGATCACTGCGGCCGTCCTCTACCAGCCGCCTGCCGACCTCCTCGCCGGTTCGTCGTCCGAGAGTGCGAAGCGTGCGGTGCCTTTCGTGGACGCCTCCCCGGCAGCGTATGGCGTGAGCGGAGAGGTCCAGATGCAATTTGCCCGGGCGGGAGAACGTGTCGCGTTTCCGCTGCGGGTGCGCGGGGCGACCACGGGCTTCACCTACCAGTGGATGGAAATCGGCAGCAGTAATTCTGCAGATGTGGCGCGTCCCCTCGTCGGCGACACGCTCTTGGTCCCGCTCACGCCGGGCTTCTACGAGCTCACCGTCACCCGCAGCGGCGTCACGCAGCGTATCAGTCAGCCACGACTGGCGGTGCTGGTGCCTTTTGAGCTCAAACTGGGCAGCACGCTCAACGGCTATCAGATCGGTCGGTATCCGGCCGAGTGGTCGCCGAACGAGGCGGGGGAAAAACCCGCTGGCTTCGCCGAGGTACGGGAAGAGCATCTCGATCTCCCGCTCACGCGTCACCTCAAGGTCCGTGATTTCGTGACCCACGATCGCCAGACCATGTGGCCGCGCTACGTGGCGGTCGACCCCCGTTTGCTCGACAAGATCGAGTTGGTCATGGGCGAGTTGGCCCGGCGGCGGGGTGAGGAGAAGGCAAACTTCGCGCTCGAAGTGCATAGCGGGTTCCGCACACCCATGCACAACGCCGGCGTGGAGGGCTCCGCGCGCGACTCCCGGCATTTGTACGGTGACGCGGCAGATGTCGCCATCGATGCCGACGGCGATGGCCAACTGACCTTGTTTGACGCCTATCGCGTGGAGCAGGCCGTGGAGTGGGTGGAACGGCTGCATCCGGAGCTTGCCGGCGGTCTTGGGGTATACAGCAGCAAGCGGTTCGCCACGCCATATTGTCACATTGACGCGCGCGGCGAACGGAAACGCTGGCGCGGCTGAGACGTAGGGTGGGGAAGGTCCCCGTTCTCCATGTCTGCCATCGCGTCATCTTTGACGCGGGAGCCTCCGTGAATCCGTACGTCCGCGATCGCATCGCCCGAAAACTCGACACGCTTTCCGATGAGCGCCTTTACCAAGTCCTCGATTACGTCGAGTTTTTGGAGACCAAATACGCTGAAAAGCCGGTCACCGTGACCAATGTGTTCACCCGCTTCGCCGAAGGGGTGGAAGATAAGTTGCGGTCGGGCGGCGTGGCGGTGGGGACGATCTCCGAGACGATGGGCTTTCTGAACAAGGCCATGGGCGTGCTGAACGGCGTCGCGCAGACCACCTTGACAGTCGCCTCCGATGTCGTCACCGCCGCAAAAACGGCGGCTGATCAGGTCGGCGCTCCGCCCACGGGAGCTCCAGCGGCTACGCCGGTCGCGCCACCGGCGCCGTCAGCCGCTCCCATCACGCCACGCCCCCCCACGGCATGAAACGCAAAGCCGAGCGCGAGTCCCAGTACGCGGACTCTAACGACCGAGACACCAGCTACGAGGATGCCGACTACGACGAGATCGACGAGCTTCCGATCGAGGCTCGTCCCCGAACCGGTACCAAGCGCACCGTGATGCGGGCCATCCGGCAGATTCCCTCGTACTTGCGGCTGCTGGCTGGCCTCATGGTAGACGGTCGGGTGTCGTGGCTGAACCGGTTGCTGGTGGTGGCCGTGGGCGCCTATATGGTTTCGCCGCTCGACTTCATCCCCGATGTCATTCCCTTCCTTGGTCAGGTGGACGACATCTTCCTCCTGCTGCTGGCCTTGCAGCGACTTATCGGGCAGGCTGGGCGACGGGTTCTGCTTGATCATTGGCGAGGGCGTTCGGACGAGCTCGAAGATCTGAACATCGCCGGGGTGGTCAGTGCGGCGGCTTTTTTCCTGCCGCCTCGCCTTCGCCGCCGTATCCGCCGGGTGGCCGGCCGGATATAGACGTCGTGTTACACGCTGTGCGGCGTCCGCTGGACAGCGTGTGTGGTGTCGTCTATCTTTCAAGATGGCACCCTCAATCACCGATTTCGCGTCTTCCGTCTCCTCGCCCGTAGCCGACCTCACGTTGGTGAGCGGGCGTTCGCACAGCCAGGCACCGCGCGCTTCCAGAGTGCGCGAAGACCTCGCCCTGACGTTTGACGACGTCTTGCTCGCTCCGCGGCATGCGCTCACCCATCCGCGCGAAGTCACCATCACCTCGCGGTTTACGCGCGGGATCCCGCTCAACGTGCCGCTCGTGTCGGCGGCGATGGACACGGTGACCGAAAGTGAGATGGCAATCGCGATGGCGCGCTACGGCGGGATCGGCGTGCTTCATAAAAACATGTCGATCGACCGGCAGGCCGCCGAGGTGGATCGCGTCAAGCGTAGTGAAAGCGGCATGATCTTGAATCCGATCACGCTGTCACCCACGGCGTCGCTGCGTGAAGCCGTCGCCTTGATGATGCGCTTCAAGATTTCGGGCGTGCCCATCGTCGATGCGGCGGGGATGCTGGTGGGTATCCTCACCAATCGCGATCTGCAGTTTGAGCGCGATCTCGACCGTCCGCTCCGTGACGTCATGACGTCGGAGGATCTGGTCACGGCGCCGATCGGTACCACGCTGGATGAAGCCGAGCGCATTCTTGGCAAGCATCGCATCGAAAAGCTGCCGGTGGTCGATGATTCGGGAATGCTGAAGGGACTGATTACCGTCAAGGATATTCACAAGCGTCGACAGTTTCCCGATGCCAACAAGGACCGGCACGGACGGCTGCGCGTGGCAGCGGCGATCGGTGCGGGTGGCGACTATCTTGACCGGGCGCGGGCACTCATCCAGGCCGGCGTCGATGTGATCATCATCGATACGGCGCACGGGCACAGTGAAGGCGTGCTCCAGGCCACCGGCAAAGTGCGGGAGGCGTTCCCCGAGGTGCAACTGATTGCCGGGAATGTGGCCTCGCGGGCGGGTGCCGCCGCACTGGTGGAGCGCGGCGTTGATGCGATCAAGGTGGGTGTTGGTCCCGGCTCGATCTGCACCACGCGTGTGGTGACGGGCGTGGGCGTGCCGCAACTCACGGCCGTGATGGACGCAGTGGAAGGGGCAGGCGACGTGCCGGTCATTGCCGATGGTGGCATCAAGTATTCCGGCGATATCGTGAAGGCGCTGGCGGCTGGTGCGTCGAGCGTGATGATGGGCTCGATGCTGGCGGGCACGGAGGAGAGCCCGGGCGAGTCGTTCCTGTTGGAGGGTCGGCGCTTCAAGATGATCCGCGGCATGGGCTCGCTCTCGGCGATGCAGGATGGATCGGCCGACCGGTATTTTCAGGACGGCGAGATGTCGCCCAAAAAACTGGTCCCGGAAGGCATCGAAGGACGAGTGCCGTACAAGGGGCCGGTTGGCGATGTCCTGTTTCAGATGATCGGCGGACTGCGCAGCGGCATGGGCTACGTGGGCTGTGGCACGATTGCCATGCTCCAAAGCGATGCCGAGTTTGTGCGAATCACCACCGCCGGGCTGCGCGAGTCACATCCGCACGATGTGACGATCACGCGCGAAGCGCCCAACTACTCACTGTAGGGTATGCGTGACTGGTCCGGCGAGTCGATTGCTGGTCTCCGCGATGAGTCCGTTGCCGGCGCCCACGTGCAATCTGCGTGGCGTGTGGGCGGCGGTTGGCATGACCTTGTACTTTGTGCATAGCATGCGAATTTCCACGAGTGGCAAACAGGAACGTAAGTAATCCCATGACCGATCTGCTGATGGACGGTGTGCTGCAGGCGTCGGATTCCCGGCGCTTGGATATTGCGCAGTGGTATGGCACCCTGCGTCCGGGCATGCTGGTGGCGCTCTCGACGCACATCAATGCCGACGGTGATGGCTGCGGCTCCGAAACCGCGCTGGCGCGTCTGCTGATGCAACGCGGGATCCGCGTTCGGATTGTCAATCCGACGCCGTGGCCGGAGATGTTTCGATTCCTGCTGGGCGACGATGTCGAAGACGCGAGCGACCGCGGTGTCGCTGCGCTCGATGACATTGATGCGCTGGTCGTGCTCGATATCAACGACCTGCGACGATTGGGCAAGTTGGCGGATCGTGTGAGAGCGCATACGGTGCCGATCTCGGTGATCGATCATCACATAGCGGGCGAGGAGCCGGTGGGCACGATTGCTGTGGCCGACACCGCCGCCTGCGCGACCGGTGAGCTGGTCTACGACATCGCCGTGACGCTCGGCATGGACATCACGCCCGCAGTGGCGCAGTCACTGTACGCCGCAATTCTCACCGACACGGGCAGCTTCCGCTTCAGCAACACCTCGCCGCGCGCGCACGCAGTGGCCGCGCAACTGCTGGCCTCCGGTGTGAATCCGGAAGAGATGTACCGGCGCATCTACGCCCAGGTGAGCGTCGGGCGCTTGCAGCTGCTGCGCGAGGCGCTGGGGTCGTTGCACAGCGAGCCGGAGATCGGCCTCTCGTGGATCTCCGTGGATGCCGGGGTCATGGAGCGGTTCACCGTGACGAGCGAAGAGCTCGACGGCATCGTGGAGCATCCGCGCTCCATCACCGGCACACGTCTTGCGCTGTTTTTTCGTGACCTGGGTCATGGGAAAGTGAAGGTGTCGTTCCGCAGCACCGGCACGGTCGACGTGCAGAAGCTTGCGAGCCGCTACGGCGGAGGTGGCCACGCGAAAGCGTCCGGCGCGTTGCTCACCGGCGCTTTGGTGGAGGTGCGGGAGCAGGTCGTGGGCGAGGCGCGGGAGTATTTGCTGGGCGAAGGGCGATGATGCCCTGCGCGTGCGGTCCTATTACGGCGCCAAAGAAGGTGCCGTCTTCGCTGATGGCGAGCGCTGCAAAGGACGTTGGTAGCATGCGGCTGTGGATGTATCGGCCGGTTTCCAGCAAATAGTAGTCCAAGACCCTCCCTTCGGACTCTTTCGCGTTCCCTGCGTTGACGATGGCGGTGTCTCCACGGACGATCAAGCCTCGAGTCGCGTGGGGGGTGTCGGATTGCTGCAGCCCCTCGATCGTGACGGTCTTCAGGCTGCGATCGAGCACTTTCTCCGAATACTGCATTTTTGGTGGGGGCCCCGCCGAGACCAACGGGAACGTGCGCGCGCCTCGCTTGGTATCGATGGTCGCCCACTCACCGCCGAAGCGCGGGCTGATAACACACGTATTGCGTGTCGCTGCGGCACGCGTGCTCGCGCTGAACGCGAACCCTGGTGGCTCGTTAAAGGGCTGCTGCCACGGGATGTGCTGTGTGGCGAGGCGGCGCCCCGACGTATCAAATTGTACGAACGAGGAATCACCGCGCGGGTATTTAAGGAAGAACTGTTTCTCGTCGATTATACATACGCCATCGACCGAGAAAACTGCGGGGACCACCGCGTCCCATTGCACAGCGCCGTTCTCTCGAAAGGCAGTAAGTCGAGCGGTCGCGTGATCGAGAATCGCGAAGCCGGTCGGTGTGGATGTCAGGAGTGCGGGTCGCTGAAACTCGCCGGGTCCGCGACCACGCGCCTTCATTACGAAGCGCTCTCGCCCAGAGGTGACGTCAAGTCCGGTGACCTCACGCGTGCCCATGTCGAGCACCATGAGCAGGTTACCGGTGATCGAAAGCTGTCGGGGCTCAACGAAGCGATCGTTGTGAGAGTCGGCGCCCGTAGTCCAAGCTCGCGTCCAAAGTGAATCATGCGCCCACACTCGTTTGGGCCGAGGCGACGGCGGAGGTGGTTGCCGCTCAGCGTCAAGCGGTGCAGAGGGAAGCGCGGCCAGCAGAAGCAGCGAGCAAATTAGTCGATTAATGAACGACATGGTTAAAGCTCCGCGATCCAAGTGAGGCCTTCAAGAATCCGTTGCAGACCGGCAAACTCACGCACCGACGCGGGACTCTGAGTGGTCAGGCGTACGCGACCTCCGGCATCGAACACGACAAGCAGTGGGGTAGAAACATGTCCAAGGCGCCGCAGTTCACGCAGGGCTTGTGCTGGCGCAGGACGCAGCGCGACGGACTGCGCCCACGTGGGGAGGGCGCGTCGGATGGCAGACGAGTCGGTGACCGCCCCGACATACCATACCACGCGAAGTGCTACCTGCTCACGAACGGACTGACGATGGAGCAGGTCTACCATTCGCAGATTGCCCGAGCAGTCAGAGAGCTGCAGTAGCACGGCCGCCTGCACGGGGGCGCCAGGAAGAAACGGCGCCGCATTCTGCGCGATTGCCTCGCGTAGTCCAGTGCTCTCCGTTGCTGAACCGGTGCCGCATCGGGCACCGGTCAGCAACAGCGCTGCCATCGCGATCAGCCACGACGAACGCTGATGAGGCATTGACTAGTCCTCGGAGCAGCCGGATCCTGCCGGCATGCCGAGAAACGGATTCATGAGATTGCAGGATCCGCTCAGCACGGAATCTTTGATAATCATGTCTTTGTAGATGGGCACCTCGCCCACCGAGTGACAGGCCCTGCGTCCGAAGTCAAACTCGAACTTCCTCGTGGTGGGATCAATCCCGAACTTGAGGCTGAAGTCGCATTGGATGATGGGCTTCATTCCGCACTCCTTCTCCGTCCCAGCCCCACACGTCGTCGACTTGATGTCATCGCCGAGCTCGTCATACGCCGATGCCGTCGACACCCCCACCACCGCTGCCACCACAAATAACGCCATCGCGCCAAACCCGGCGCGCTTCATCAGTTGAGACATGGTCTTCCTCATGATCTATCCGTGAAATGGCGCGCTCTTCTCGCGCACCGGCCACGGCGGGCCCTGTACCCGCTCGCGACATCATCACGGTACAACCGTCGCATCAGCGGGCTGTCACCAGAAATCCGCCCGCCCAAGCCTCACAACGCACCACGGGCACACCATGCCAACCCGCTTGGTTCGCTAGCGTGTCCCGTCTACCTTTCGGGTCGGCAACGTTGGAATCCCGAATCCCCTACTCCCGATGCAGCCTCTCATGGAGCGGATCACTGGCGCCCTCGCCAGTGTCCGGAACCCGCGCACCGGCGCCGATGTCATGGCCGCCGAGATGGTCCGCGATATCGCCACCACCGTCGACGGCAAGGTGCGGCTCACCCTGCTCCTCGGCGCCGCCGACGATGCCACGCTTGTCCGCGACGTCCGCCAGACCCTCGAAACCCTCGACGGGGTCACCGATGTGCGCGTGGATGTCCGTGACCCCGCACAAACCGAACCGACACCGGCGCGACGCGCCCCAGCTCCGCCCATGAACCAGCCTCCAGCCCCGAGTAGCGGCTCCGGCCGCTCCCTGCCCGTCATGGACGCCAAGCCCACCAAGGCACCACCCAAAGTGCCCGAGCCGGTCGCCTACCCCAATCTCGGCCGCATCATCGCGGTGTCGTCGGGCAAGGGCGGTGTGGGGAAAAGCACCGTCGCGGTCAACGTCGCCGTCGCGCTCGCGAAGGCCGGCAAGCGCGTCGGGATCATGGACGCCGACATTTACGGCCCCAATCTTCCGCTCATGCTGGGCGTGGATGCCGCCCCCGCCGTGCGCGACGAGAAAATCATTCCGCTCGAAGCGTACGGCATCAAGGTCATGTCGATCGGCTTCCTCATCGAGAAGGAACAGCCGGCCATCTGGCGCGGGCCCATCGTCATGAAAATTCTCACGCAGTTCCTGAAAGACGTGGCGTGGGGCCAGCTCGACTACTTCTTCGTGGACATGCCTCCCGGCACAGGCGATGCGCAGCTCTCGCTCGTGCAGGCCACACAAGTCCACGGCGCCATCATTGTCACGACGCCGCAGCAGGTGGCCGTGGGTGATGCCCTCCGCGGCGTCAAGATGTTCGAGCGCACCGCCGTGCCAGTCCTGGGCATCGTGGAGAACATGTCATACTTCGAGAATCCCGAGACCGGCAAGCCGATTGCGCTGTTCGGCACCGGCGGCGGCGCTCGACTGGCCGAAGAATGCGGACTCCCATTGCTCGGCCAGGTGCCGATCGATCCGCGAATTCAGGAAGGGGGCGATACCGGCCGCCCGATCGTCGACGCGGAGCCGACCAGCAAGGCGGCGCGCGAAATCGAGCAGATTGCGCAGCGCATGGTTGCGCGGCTGAACGAACGCTACGGGACCTGACCACCGCGCCTGCATGACCGTCGTGATGGTGGAAGATCCGCAGGCCCCACGCGGCGAACTCGTCGGCGAACCACTCGCCCAAACGATTCGTCGCGTGGCGCTGCCCGCCGTCATCGCGAATCTGCTCATGACGGCGTTTCACAACGTCGACACCTTCTGGATTGGCCGAACGCTCGGCGCCAATGCGCTGGCTGCGGTCACGAGCTCCATCTTCTGGGTATGGCTGGTCATCTCGATCGGCGAAATGGTCAGCATCGGCCTCGACGCAATCGCCGCCCGCCGCCACGGCGAACGACGCCCGGCCGATGCCGCGCGATCGGTGGGTGATGGCCTGCTGCTCGCCTTCGTGCTCGGTGCACTGATTGCGCTCGCCACACCACTGCTGCTCGGTTCACTCTTTCGCGTCATGCAGACGGACGCCGCCGTGAGCGCGCTCGGGCGGCAGTATCTCGGCACGTATCTGCTGGGGATGCCGCTCATCTTCATGGCGTTTGCCGTCGATGCCGCCTTTCGGGCCAAAGGAGACACGCGGACGCCGCTGTACATCCTGACCGTAACCGTGGGCATCGGGCTGCTGCTCGACCCGGTGCTGATTCTTGGCATCGGACCGTTCCCTGCGCTGGGCGTGGCAGGCGCCGCGATCGCGACGCTCGTGCCGCGCGGCCTCGCGTGTGTGATCGGGATTACCTTGCTCAAGCGACGTGGCCTGATCGTGTTTGCCGCACCGCGCTGGGCCGTGATCGCCAAGATCGCACGCGTCGGGGCGCCAGCCGCAGCAACCGGCGTGATGTTCAGCGCGATCTACGTGCTACTCACCCGCATCACCACCCAGTTCGGGACGCCGGCGCTGGCCGCACTCGGGCTTGGCTTTCGCATCGAGAGCGTGGTGTACGTGGTCTCGGTGGGAATGGGTGCCGCGGTGGCGGCCATTGTGGGGCAGAGCATGGGGGCGAATGAGCCCGAGCGCGCGGCGCGCGCCGGTTGGGTGTCGGTGGGCGTGGTCAGCGCGGTGGGGGCAGTGATGGCTATGGCGTCGTTCGTCTACGCCGAGGAGTTCGCCGGCATCTTCTCCACCGACCCGGCGGTGATTGCGGAGGCGGCGCGCTACCTGCGCATCGCGGCGTTCTCGCAACTCTTTCTTGGCGCCGAGGTGGTGCTCGAGAGCGCGATGGGAGGCGCCGGATGGACGCTGATCCCGATGCTGGGTTCCTCCAGCATTACGGCACTAAGACTCCCGGTGGGGGCGTGGGCCGCAGGGCAGTGGGGCACCACGGGACTCTGGTGGACGCTGGCGCTCACCGCGGCGGCACGCGGAGCGCTGATGGTGGGACTCTGGGCGAGCGGGCGGTGGCGTCGCGCGGTGGTGTAGGTGTAGCTGTTGTGTTGGTGTTGGTGCACGTGGTGATGAAGGCGGGTGGCGCTGCGACAATTACCGAATCGGCACGCCGTCGAATGCCGCCTTGTTGATCAGAAAGTGCACCCAGATGCTGGCCACATAGCCTAAGGCGATTGCCCAACTCCACTTGAGATGTGCCACAAAAGTGTACGTGCCGCGCGCCTGTCCCATGAGGGCTACTCCGGCGGCGCTGCCGATGGAGAGCATCGACCCACCCACACCGGCCGTCAGCGTGACGAGCAGCCACTGCCCGGCGTCCATCGGCGGCTGCATGGCAAGCACCGCGAACATGACGGGGATGTTGTCCACCAGTGCCGACACAATGCCCACGGCGATGTTCGCTTTCGAGGCGCCGAGGTCGCCATAGGCGAACGACGAGAGCGCTTCCAGATAGCCGATGGCGCCGAGCCCGCCGACACAGAGGATGACGCCATAGAAGAACATCAGGGTATCCCACTCGGCTTTTTCGAGGCGCTTGAAAATATCGAACGGCTCACGCTCTGCCCCCTCGTGCGACACGGCTTCGAATGGGTTGTCCGATTCGATGCTGTGCAGCGCGGACGCGCGCGCCACGTCCCGACGGGCGATCTCACGCTGTGCCGCACGCTGCAGCCGATAGCCGTACAGCTTGAGCACCCCCAGGCCGGTCATCATCCCGATCACGGGCGGTAAGTGCAGGAACTGATGCACGCTCACCGTCGCGCCGATCGTCAGGAGAAAAAGTCCGACTACGACGAAAGCACCCGGTTGCAGACGGAGCAGATCCGTCACCGGTGCTGGACGTCCCACGCCGACTGCGGTGCTCATGATGGCGGCCGGAATGAGCCAGTTCACCACGGATGGCAGAAAGAGCGCGAAGAATCCGGTGAACGGAATGATGCCCTTTTGCCACACCATCAGCGTGGTGATATCACCGAAGGGTGAAAATGCCCCGCCGGCATTCGCGGCCACGACGATGTTGATCAGTGCGACCACGACAAAACGCGGATTGCCAACACCGGCACTCATCACCACGGCGCCCATCAACAGCGCGGTCGTGAGATTGTCGGCCACCGGAGAGATGACGAAGGCCAGTCCGCCGGTGATCCAATACACGGTACGCAAGCTGAACCCCCGTGACACCAGCCATCCGCGCAACGCGTCGAACACACCACGTTCTTCCATGGTGTTGATGTAGGTCATGGCGGCGAGCAGAAACAGAAACAGTTCGGCGTACTCGAGGAGATTGTGCCGCACCATTTCTTCGGCAAACTGGGTCAGCGCCAGCTTGGTCTCCGGGTCCGTCGCGGCCTTCGCGGCCACCGAATACCGCCAGCCGATCAGCGCCCAGATAATGCCGGCCGCCACAATCACCGGTTTGGACTTTCTCAGGTGCAGGTACTCTTCGCCGATCACCAGGGCATAGGCGAGCACGAACACGACTAAGGCAGCAACACCTACGCCAGTGGCAGTCAGGTCCAGGCGGGTGGACAGATCAGCAAGTTCAACCATTGGCACAACATAACTACGGACGCACGAGACTTCGGGGGGGAAGGCGAACCAGCGGCGTACGTTCGGATGCCGGTGACAGCGCATCCGACGCGGTCCTTATGACTCGCCGCTGTCACCCGTGTTCGAATTTATCGGCGGCGCCACGGGCCGGCGCGCCGCGACCACGCCAAGGACCGGGGTGGGGGTCTGCCAGAGCGGCGCCGGGGATTCGGTGGTGGTGGTGCTCTGCGACGCGCCGAATCCCACAAAGCGCGAGCCTCGCTGGGTAAAGCGCATCGAGAACCGGGCAACGCCCACCCGCGACTTGACCACGGCCCCGAGGCCTACCGTGGCGACCGCCCACGTGAAGGCAACTGCCACGAGGCGCGTCAGCATGCCAGCCACCGGCACGCCCGCTGCGAGGGCGGCGCCAAACCACACCACGCTCAACACGCTCAGTCCCACGATGAGCGAGCGAACTGCCGCCGCTCGGTCACTAGCCGAGGACCCACGGCCGGCGAGCGCGCGGCCGATCACCACCGCCACGGCCAGAATCCCCAGCGTGAACGCCCACGCATAGGCCATGGCCCACGCCAGCACCGCCATCGGGATGACGAGAATGCCGATGATGGTGATGGCACAACCGATCACCAGCGCTACGAGCAGTGGGGCCGCCAGGAGTTGAAAGAGGAGGCCCATCCAGAAGCTGCCTGACACGTCGCGAGCGGCCGTTTTGGCGACTGCCGTGAGCGCTTCTTCGGCCGACGTGAGGACCACGAGGCCAATGATGAGGCCGATACCGAATGTCCCGGCAATCGCCATGAGGCTGGTGGCAGTCATTAGCACGGTCGCGTCCTCAGCGAGGGCGGCGGGAGGCGCTCGCCAATACGCGAAGCCCTACCACACCCATGCCCGCCACGGCCACAAAGCTTCCCATGGCCACCGCGAGCATTTCCGGCGTGCCGGTCTGCATGGCTTCGAGAGCTGGCTGTCCAAGCACGGTCGTGAGCACGTCGGCCAGTGCGGCGGCCACCTGCTCCCGCACGCGATCGAGACCCAACTGGGCCAGCACGAGTCCCATGTCCGCTCGTGCGAGGGCCCAGGTGCCGCCCGCCGTCATCAAGCCCGCGCCGGCCGCCAGGCCGACACCGGCGGCCACGCGGGCCGGCCGGCTGGCCGGAACAAACTGCTCTACGGTACGCGTGGCAGCGGCGTGCCACGGTTCAAATACCTGCACTTCGCTCATGACACGGTCGGCGAAGCCTGCCGACGGGGCAAAGTCGGGGAGGGCATCGAGCGCGAGCATCACCTCGCGGGCGCTCTCCAGCTCGGCCTGACACGCCACGCACGAACGGGCGTGACTCCGCAGGGGAGCCACGCCAAATCCTTCTTCCTCATCGAGCAGTAGCTCGATTTCGTCCGGCCGTAAGTGTCGGTCGAGCATCACGAGACCTCCATAGAGGAACTACGCAGCCGCCCGTGGGCGGGTTTCAACAGGTTTTTGGTCATTGCCGAAGTGGTTCCAGCGCCTCGCGGAGCTCATGGCGTGCCCGGTGGATATACGTCTTGACGGTCCCAAGGGGCAGGTCGAGCGTGGCCGCGATCTCCTCGTACGATCGCCCCTCCACATGACGCAGCATGATGCAGGACCGATACTCCGGTCGGAGTCGCGCAATCGCTTGCTCGATCGCCGATCCCAGTTCCTTGGCCTCCATCTCATCCAGCGCATTTTCCTGGTCGGACCCGATGTCGAGGGTGCTGGCCTCGATCTCCGACGCGCTCGCGGCATGCGGCGAGCCATCAATGCTGATCGTGTCGATCCGTCGTCGCCGGAGGTGATCGATCGCCACATTGTTGGCGATCTTGAACAACCAGCTGGAGAACTTGAATTCCGGACTGTACCGATCGATGTGGTTCAGGACCTTGATGAAGGCATCCTGGGCCAGATCTTCGGCCAGCTCGCGGTCCCGCACCATCCGGAAGACCAGCGAAAATACCGGCCGCTCGTAGCGGCGCACCAGCTCGCGGAACGCGAGCTCGCGACCCTGCTGGGCGAGGCGAACGACATCGGCATCGGGGAGTGTGCCCAGCTCGTCGGAAATCAGCATGGCGTGGGGATAACCTAGCATAGGGGTGCGCTTGCTCGCACTCCCCCATCTGTCGATGTTTCGATCATGCCAGTTGTAGCCCCTGACACCGACGGACCCACTCGTGCCGCGAATGCCGCTCGCGGAGAGGGCAAACGCGAGTATGTCCAGCGCATGTTTTCCGATATTGCGCCGCGGTACGATCTGCTCAACCACGTGTTGTCGCTCAACATCGACAAAGCGTGGCGCAAGCGTGCCTTGCGGGCGCTCGCTTGGACGGCCCGCCCTGAGGGCACGTATCTCGACCTGTGCGCCGGCACGCTCGATGTCGGTGCGGCGCTTGTGGGGCAGCCGGGGTTCCGCGGCTTTGTCGCGGGCGCGGATTTCGCGGTGCCCATGCTACAGTACGGGACCGGAAAAGCGCCGCGCGCCGTTCTCTCTCCAGTGGGGGCGGACGCCTTGGCGCTCCCTTTCGGCAACACGTCACTCGACGGCGCCATCGTGGCCTTCGGCATCCGCAACGTGGCCGATCTCGATGCCGGGCTGCGCGAAGTCCACCGCGTGCTCACGCCCGGTGCGCGATTCGTCATTCTGGAGTTCTCCACGCCGCCGCTCGCGATCGTCCGCACGTTCTATCATCTGTACTTTCATCACGTGCTCCCCCTGGTGGGACGGCTCGTGAGCGGCCACGGCAGCGCGTACACCTACTTGCCGATGTCGGTCTCGCATTTTCCCACGGAAGAGACGCTCGCCGGGCATATGCGCCGCGCCGGCTTCACGACCGTGACGTGGGAACGCCTCACCTTCGGCATCGCGGCCATTCACGTGGGCACTGCCTGATCATGCCACCGACTCACCGACCCGTTGCTCTCTGATGTCACTCGATACGCTCTCCGACTTCATCGCGGCCATTGATCGTGCCGGCGAATTGCACCGCATCACCGAGCCGGTGAAGGTGCACCTCGAAATCACCGAGATCGCCGACCGCGTGTCCAAGATGCCCGGCGGCGGCAAGGCGCTGCTCTTCGAGCACCCTATCCTCCGCGATGGGACACGGTCCGCATATCCGGTGGCGATCAACCTGTTCGGCTCCATGCGTCGCATGGGGCTGGCACTGGGCGTGGACAACCTCGATGCAATCGGCGATCGCATCACGGCGCTCCTCGATCTCAAGGTGCCCGATGGCTTCCTTGGCAAGCTGTCCCTTCTGCCGCGACTACTCGAAGTATCCAAGTTTCCGCCGCGCACCAAGAGCGGTACGCCGTCGTGTCAGGACATCGTGTGGCAGGGCGACGAGATCGATCTCGACAAGATCCCCATCCTGCAATGCTGGCCCGAAGACGGAGGCCCGTACGTCACGATGACGGCGGTGATCAGCAAGGATCCCGTGCGCGGGATTCGCAACGTGGGCATGTACCGCGTGCAGCAGCTCGACAAGCGCTCGGTGGCGATGCACTGGCAGCGCCACAAGACGGGCGCCGAGCATATGCGGCAGATGGCGGAGCGCGGGGAAAAGATGCCGGTGTGCATTGTCGTAGGCTGCGATCCCGCCAGCATGTTTTCCGCCAGTGCGCCGCTGCCGCCCAACATCGATGAGTTCCTGTTTGCGGGCTTTTTGCGCCGTGATCCGGTCAAGCTGACGAAGGCGGTCACCTGTGACCTGGAAGTGCCGGCCGATGCGGAGTTCGTGATCGAGGGCTACATCGATCCCGCTGAAGCGCTGATTGTCGAGGGTCCGTTTGGTGATCACACCGGCTTCTACTCCGAAGCCGATCTGTACCCCAAGGTACATGTGACGGCGGTGACGATGCGTAAAAACGCCGTCTATTCGACCACCATTGTCGGACGTCCTCCCATGGAGGACTTTTACCTCGGGCACGCCACCGAGCGAATTTTTCTGCCATTGCTCAAGCTCACCACGCCGGAAATTGTAGATTATCACATGCCGGCCGAGGGTGGGTTTCACAATCTGGTGTTCGTGAGCATCGACAAGAAATATCCCGGCCACGCCGACAAGGTGATGCACGCCTTGTGGGGACAGGGTCTGATGTCGTTGGCGAAAGTGCTGGTGGTGGTGGATAAAGAGATCAATGTGCGCAACCCCGTTGAGGCGTGGTGGGTGGCGCTCAATAACATGGATCCGGAGCGTGACGTGCGTTTCACCATGGGGCCCGTGGACGTGCTCGATCACGCCAGCCGCGCCTTTACGTACGGCAGCAAAATGGGCATCGACGCCACGCGGAAATGGCCCGAAGAGGGCTTTACGCGTGCGTGGCCCAAGGTGATCGGCATGGATGACGCGACCAAGCGCGCGGTCGATGCCAAGTGGGCGAAGTTGGGTCTTCCCGCGGCTGCTCACCCGTGAGCCGCACGCCAACCGGTATCGTGCCGCCCAAGGGCGCACGCGACGGGCAGCTCTTGCCGGGGGCGTCGTTGCCGGTGCGGTTGGCAAACTTTGTGAAGTTGCCGCACACGGTATTCGCGATGCCCTTCGCGCTGGTGGGCGCACTCTTCGCGAGCACAGTGGCACCGGTCACGGTGGCGATGGTGGGGTGGGTGATCGTGGCCTTTACTGCCGCCCGCTTTGCGGGCATGGGCTTCAATCGCATCGTGGATCGGGACATCGACGCCGCTAACCCGCGCACCGCCATGCGCGAGATTCCCAGTGGCACCCTCACGTTGGCGCAGGCCAAGGGTTCGGTGGCCATCGCCAGTGCGCTCTTTGTCCTCGCCTCGTGGCAGCTCAATCCACTCTGTCTCGCCCTCTCGCCGATCGCGCTGCTCTGGGTGCTCGGCTACAGCTACACCAAGCGCTTCACGCGCTACGCGCACCTCTGGCTGGGGCTGGGGCTCGCGATTGCACCGGTGGGCGGCTATCTCGCCGTCACCGGCGTGTGGAGCGATCCGTGGTGGTTCTTGTGCGTGCTTGCACTGGCGGTCATGACGTGGAGCGGAGGCTTCGACATGCTGTACGCGCTGCAGGACGCGGAGTTTGATACCCGGCACGGCCTGTACAGCATGCCGGCAGCCATCGGTGTGCCGGGAGCCATTCGCTTTTCCCGCACGCTGCACGTGACCGCCGTGGCGAGTCTGGCCACCGTGGTGGCATCGCAGCCACTGGGATCGTCGGCGCCGCTGGTGCAGGGCGTGCTTTGGGCGGGGGTGGTGTTCGTGGCCGGCATGCTGCTTTGGGAGCATCGGCTGGTAAAGGCCAACGACCTCACGCGGCTCGACGCGGCGTTCTTTACCATGAACGGCATGATCTCGCTGGGCTTTCTGACAGTGGTGGCCGTGGCGCGGCTGCTTGTGGCCCGCGGGGTGGGCCTGTGAGCGGTAGCGCGAGCGGTCGTCATCCCGTGGTGCTGGCGATCACCGGCGCGTCCGGGGCGCCGTATGCGGTGCGACTGCTGCAGCAGCTGGTCGAACATCAGGTGCCCACGTGGCTCATCGTCTCGGGGCATGGGTTCCGGCTGTTGGCCACCGAGACCGACATCGCGGATATCGCGACGTTGCGGGCGCACGTGGGCGGCGAGGCGTTCGATCACGTGGTCACGGTGTTCGACGATGCCGATCGTGGAGCCGCGCCGGCCAGCGGGTCGGCCCGGTCGAGCGGCATGGTGATCTGCCCGTGCAGCATGGGCACGGTGGCGGCGATCGCGCACGGGACGTCGCGGTCGCTGGTGGAGCGGGCGGCGGATGTCGCCCTCAAGGAGCGGCGCCCGCTGTTGGTCGTTCCACGGGAAACACCGCTATCGCTCATTCATTTGGAAAATCTGACCCAGCTGACGCGGGCTGGTGCTACGGTCATGCCCGCGGCGCCAGGGTTTTATCACCAGCCCACGCGCATTGACCAACTGGTGGATTTCGTGGTGGCGCGGGTGCTCGATCACCTGCACGTGGAGCATACGCTGGGCAAGCGGTGGGGCACGGACGTGGCGTAGTCCCGTCTCTAACGGGGTACGCACCGTTGGTTCACACCACACATAGCGCCGCTTCGACCTGCAGTATTCGCTACGAATCCTCGCTTCTTCTACTGAGTCATTATGAGTAAGCCACTCATCATCGGACTGATCTCCGACACGCACGGTTTGGTTCGCCCGGAAGTCTTCGAGGCGCTCAAGGGCGTGTCGCTGATTCTCCATGCCGGTGACGTGGGACCGCCTGACGTCCTGCTCGAACTCGCCACCATTGCCCCGGTGCGTGCCGTGTGGGGCAACACGGATGCCCCGGGTCGCCCGGACTTGGTGGAGCGGATCGACGAAATGTTCGGCGGCGTGCGCGTTGTCGTGACTCACGGGCACGAGCTGGCCAACACGAAACCGCCGCAGCTGGTGTCGGCCTATATGCATGCGTCGGTGATTGTGTACGGGCACACGCACCAGCAGTTGATCACGAAGGCCGCCCGTCGGCTGGTGGTCAACCCCGGCGCGGCCGGCCCGCGCCGCTTCAAGTTGCAGCCGAGCGTGGGGAAGCTGTACATCGTGAACGGTCAGGCCGATGCGACGCTGATTCCGCTGGGTATTCCGGACGAGGTCGTCGAGGAC
>Ga0105045_10000210_pt1 | contig 38210 bp, 28 predicted proteins | sample MAT02_FD_78089 | JGI IMG/M metagenome (GOLD analysis project Ga0105045, IMG submission 78089) | Freshwater microbial communities from Lake Fryxell liftoff mats and glacier meltwater in Antarctica - MAT-02 (megahit assembly) | ecosystem: Environmental > Aquatic > Freshwater > Ice > Liftoff...
TGAGGCACACGACGCATGCCGTCCACGTGGCGAAGTTCCATGCCCTTGCGACGTGGCGGGCAGTCGCACCGATCACGCAGGTGACAGGCGATGGCCTGGCCGATGGCCGACGCGCGGAGCACCGCGCAGGTCGGATGTCGCGTGGGTCTTGTGTGCGCACCCGGGCAGAGAGTATCGTGCCGGGTGGAGAGGCACTTGTGCATGGTGAACAGCCGCAGGAAGCGACTTGAGCGGGAGATCGACCGCGACGCCCGCGTGACCACCAGCGGCTACGTACATGAGGTCATGAGCCTCACCGTGGGCCGGCTGCAGTACATCGGTCTGGCCAACCAATGCCCGGACCCGATCGCGCTGTTCGACGAAGTCGAAGAGATCACGCGCAAGTTTCGCAACTTCCACCGCCGCCTCAACGACGGCCGGATCAACCGCCGCGGCGAGCGTGACCGCCACGCGCCGCCAGCCGCCGAGCTGCCCGCGGCGGCGCGACCGTTCGCGTATCACGGCGCGTACCTCGGCGCCTTCTCCAGCGTCGAGGACTTCGCCCACGCCTGCCTCGACCCCAGCCGCCCGGACCAGTGGGCCGCGTACGTCGACCTCACGCAGGCTGGCATCGATCTCCACCTGAGCGGCCGCTACTGGACCGTCGACGCGGATGGTGTCACCCACGCCTTCGCCGTCGATGGCTCGGGAGCCGGTGGGCCCGGCGACGGGCTCACGGCGCCCGAGGCCGACGCACCTCGACGCGCCGAGCTCCGCTTGGGGCCGGGCGAGACGGCTGATTCGGGTTTCACGGCAGCGGATTTCACGGCAGCGGATTTCACGGCAGCGGATTTCACGGCAGCGGACTCCACGGCAGCGGACTCCACGGCAGCGGATTCCACGGCAGCGAGTTCCACGGCAGCGAGTTCCACCGCAGCGTTCGCGGCAGCGCTCGCGGCCGTGTCGCTGGGGCGCGCGGGCTCGTCGCGGAGGCGCCGGCCCAAGTTACGCGATCAGCCTGCGCTGCCGCGGCATGAGCCGGGGCTGGCCCGTGCTGCGCTGGCGCGGGCAGGCTGCGACGAGCGAACGATCGCAGCGTTGATGGCCTGGTACGTCGCCGGCTACGACGCCCCGGGGGCGCACGTGTGGTACTTCCTGCGTCGCAGCGGACTGCCAGGCCGGGTGCTCGAGCGCGCAAACCTCCAGGGGCTGGCCAAGGACTGGTGCGACATGGGGGTCCTCGCGTGGGCCCGCGACCCCGAAGGCGGCGTTCAGGTGTTCGCGTTCGGGGACCCGCTGGCGAGCCACCGCTGACGGCTGTCCCTTCGGACAGGTCCAACGCACACGTCACGGGTCGCGCCGCGGCGACCCGGACGACGAACGCGAGCCATCGCCGCGGTTCTCGGCGGTGGCCGTCCAGCCTGACGCCTCACACGGGGCCGCCGTCGCCGCGGGCCGGGGCGTGCGAAAACGTTGAACCTCGACTATAAAAAATACCTGGTCGAACCGTGGGAGCAGAGTTATTAAGTAGGCGCTCATTTACCTGCGATGCCCCGCCCTGTCTCCATCAAGGATGAAACGCTTATTGACGCCGCCCGAGCGGTCTTCCTTGAGCGTGGCTTCGCGGCGACGACCGCGGAGGTCGCCGAGCGCGCAGGGGTTTCTGAGGGAACACTTTTTAACCGCTTCAAGACCAAGGCCGAGCTGTTCCAGGCCGCGATGCACCCGCAGTTCGCCCAGCTCGACTGGCTTCAGGGCATCGAGGCCCGCGTCGGACGCGGCGACCTGCGCGAGCACATGGCCGAGCTGGGCGCCGCGGGCATCGAGTTCTTTCGCAAGCTCATGCCGCTCATCATGATGAGCTACGCCAACCCGAGCCCGAGCGGCTTGCCGGAGCTGTTGACGCGGCCGAACCCGCCGCCGCTGCGGGCGCTTCGCCTGCTCGCCGGCTACTTCGAGGCCGAGATCCGGCTCGCTCGCCTGCGTCCCGTCGACCCCGAGCTGCTCGCCCGCATCTTCATGGGCAGCGTGCAGCAATACGTCTTCTTCGAGCTGGTGACCCAGGCCCAGCACGAGCTCCCGCTCCCGCTCCCGACCTTCCTCCGGGGCCTCGTCGACGTGCTGTGGCGCGGCGCCGGACCTGTCCTCGAGGACACCTCACCCGCCCGGAGTGCGCCATGAACACCCGCTTCACCGCCCGCGCTCCGAGCATGATGGTGCTCATGCTGGTCGCCCTCAGCTCGACCCCCGCGGCCGCGATCCAGCCGCTCGGCGAGTTCCTGGTCGCCGCCCGCACGCACAACCACGACAACCGCGAGGCCGCGCTCGTCGTGCGCCAGCGTGAGCACCAGGTCGACCAGGCGAAGTGGGACATGACCCCGACCATCGCCGCGACGGCCGCGTACACGCGCAACCAGTACCAGGTCCAGGTCACCCTCCCCGGCGCCGACCCGAGCAACCCCCTCACCTCGATCACCCGCACGATCACCCCGTTCAACCAGCTCGACGCCCAGGTCACGCTGACCCAGCCGATCATCGACGTCGCGATCTTTCGCAACATCGAGGTCTCGCGCTCGGCGCAGGCCGCCAGCGCCGCCCGGGTCGGCGCGACCCGCCTGCAAGTCGAGCAGGCCGTCGCGCAGGCCTACTATCAAGTCGTCGCCGCCGAGGCCTTCATCGGCGCGACCCTGGAGGTCCACCAGGCCGCGCGCGCCAGCCTCGAGATCGTCGAGCAGCGCGCCGCGGCCGGCGTCGCCTCCGACCTCGACCGGCGCCGCGCCCAGGTGGAGGTCGAGCGCGGTAACAAGGCGATCGCCGACGCGGAGTACAACCTCGCGATCGCCCGCCAGCGCATCATCAGCCTGTCCGGCCTCGAGGCGCAGCCCGGCGAGCTCGCGCTCGCGGTGGCGCTCAGCGAGGAGCCGCCGCTCGCCAGCTTCCTCGACGGGCAGATCGATCAGGTCGCCTCCGTGCGCTCGTCCGCCGCCGACGCCAAGAACGCCGACGTCCAGGTGCGCGCCGCGACGGCGCTGCTCTACCCGACCCTGTCCGCCTCGGCGAGCGAGCGCTTCACCAACGCCACCGGCTTCCTCGGCAAGTACGCGATCGCCTCCGCGTCGCTCAACCTCGGGTGGCGCTTCGACCTGGCGGTCATCCCCCAACTGCGCGCCGCCCGGACCCAGTCCGCGCTCGCTCAGGTGCGGGTCGACCGGTCCCGCCAGCAGGCCCGCGACGCGGTCCACAACGCCTGGCATCAGGTCAAGGCCGCGCTGGCCAAGGCCAGGTCGGCGCGCGTCGAGCGAGACACCAGCCGCGCCGCCTTCAAGCAGTCCCGTCAGCGCTACGAGGCCGGCACCGGCATCTTCCTCGAGGTGACCCAGGCCGAGCGCGACGCCTTCTCCGCCCAGATCTCGCTGATCCAGGCCAACGCCGACCTCGCCTATGCACGCATCGCCCTGCGCCTCGCCGCCGGCCGTGACCTCAAAGAAGCGGAGGCCCTGCTGCGCGACACTGGCGAGCCCACCGAGCAAAAGCCCACCCCCACGCCACCCGTTCCGGGGGAGCAGGCCGCGCCCGGCCAGCCCGTCAACGAGAGCCCGACACCACTGGAGCTGGCGCGATGACCACGGCGATCGCCCGCCCGATCCTGACCCGGCCCGGCTTCGGCCTGCGCTGGCGCACCCTCGCCCGGGTCGCGCTGCGCATGATGCTGCACGACAAGCTCAAGATGATCGGCACGCTCTCGGGCGTCGTGTTCGCGGTGCTGCTGTCGAACCAGCAGGCCGGCACGTTCATGGGCCTGCTCTACAAGAACGTCATGTTCGTCGAGAACAGCGACGCCGACATCTGGATCGCCCCGCCCGGCACCGAGGCGTTTCAACCCGGCAAGCCGATCCCCGAGTCCTATGTGTTGCAGGCCCGCGTCGTCGACGGCGTCGCGTGGGCCGAGCCCCTGCTCTACGGCGCCTCGACGATCACGCTGCCCAGCGGCGGCTCCGAGGCCGTCACGCTGGTCGGCACCAAGGCCCCTGCGCTGCACGGCGGCCCGTGGAACGTCGTCGTCGGCGACCCGCAGGCGCTGCTGCGCCCCGACATGATGTTCTTCGAGCACGCCGACCGCGAGAAGTTCGGCGGCATCAACCTCGGCAGCGTGCGCGAGCTCGGCGGCAAGCGGGTGGTCGCGAGCGGCTTCACCTGGGGCCTGATCCCGTTCGGGCCGTCGTACGCGTTCGGCGAGTACAACCTCGTCCAGCAGATCCTGCGGACGCCCGCCGACCGCATCAGCTTCGGCCTGGTCGGCGTCGCCGAGGGCCGCGATCACGAGGCCGTCGCCCGCGACATCCAACGCGCGCTGCCCGACACGACGGTGCTGACCAGGTCCCAGTACCGGCGTTCGATCATCCGCTACATCCTCACGCGCACGGCGATCGGCATCACCTTCGGGACCTCGGCGCTGTTCGGCCTCGTGATCGGCTTCGTCATCGTCGCACTCTCGATGTTCTCCGCGGTGCTCGACAACGTCCGCGAGTTTGGCACCCTCAAGGCGATCGGCGCGACCAACCGCGACCTGGCCCGCCTGCTCGTGGTCCAGGCCGTCGTCTACGCGCTGATGGGCTCGCTCATCGGCCTCGCCTTCGTCACCTTCGTGGCCGGCAAGATCCGCTCGCCGCAGCTCGCCGTGTTCCTCCCGGTCGAGCTGCTCATCGGCACCACCCTGGTCATGGTGTTCATGTGCATCTTCGCCTCCGGCCTGGCGCTGCTGCGCCTGCGTAAGGTCGAGCCGGGCATGGTGTTCCGATGAGCATCGGCAACCACCCGGCGGTCGAGGTCAAGCAGCTCGGCAAGACCTACGGCAGCGGCGCGACCGCGTTCACGGCCCTGCGTGACATCAACATGCGCGTCGAGCCCGGCGAGTTCATCATGCTCGAGGGCCCGTCGGGCTCCGGCAAGACCACCCTGCTGTCGATCCTCGGCTGCGTGCTCTCGCCGAGCGCCGGCCAGGTCAAGCTGTTCGGCGAGGACGTGTCGGGCCGCAAGGACAGCGAGCTCCCGCAACTGCGACTCTCGTATATCGGCTTCGTGTTCCAGGGCCACAACCTGGTCGCCTCGCTCACCGCCCGCGAGAACATCGCGCTGGTGCTGCAACTGCGCGGCTGGTCGGTCCAGAAGGCGCACAAGGAGGCCGGGTTGTTGCTCGAGCAGGTCGGCCTGCCCGGCAAGGCCGAGAGCAAGCCGGGCGACCTGTCAGGCGGTCAGCGCCAGCGGGTGGCGATCGCCCGCGCGCTGGCTGGCGGCCCGCCGCTCATCCTCGCCGACGAGCCGACGGCGGCCCTCGACGCCGAGAACGGCCTCAAGGTCACCGAGATCCTGCGCCAGTTGGCCCGCGAGCAGGGCCGGACCGTGCTGGTCGTGACCCACGACAACCGCATCTACCACCTCGCCGACCGCATCCTCCATATCGAGGACGGCCGCATGAGAGAGGCCCATCATGAGCAAGCGCCGCAGTAACACCTGGTCCGCACTGATCGCCCTCGCGGCCGCCGCGGGCCTGCTCACGGTCATCCTGCGCACCGCGCTCGGAGGGCCGCCGCAGGCGCCGCGTGAGACCGACATCGCGGCCGCACGCGCCGAGCTGCCGCCGCAGGGCGAGGACCCGCGCGTCGAGCTGCCGGTGCTGCACGGGGTCGCCGGCAACGGCATCGTCGAGCCCGCCGACCGCGAGACCAAGGTCGCCGGCCAGGCCCCGGGCAGGATCGCCGTCGTACACGTCCGGGAGGGCGACCAGGTCGTGGTCGGGCAACCACTGCTCGAGCTCGAGGCCGCGACCGAGCGCGCCTCGCTCGCCGCGGCGGAGGCCGACCTCGCCGCGGCGGAGGCCGAGCTGTCGCGCACGCTGCACGGACGGATCCGCCAGGACATCGACGCCGCGGACGCGGACGCCGAGGCCGCCAAGGCGCGGTCAGAGCTCGCCAGAGGTTCGCTCGACCGCATCAGCAAGCTCGCCGACGGCGGCGCCGCCACCCCCGACGAGCTCGACCGCGCCCGCCGCAGCGCCGAGGCCGAGGACATGTCCTTCAAGGCCGCCGACGCCCGCCGCAGCGCCACCCTGGCCGGCTCGCGCCGCGAAGATGTGCTGGCCGCCCGCGCCCGCGTCACGGGTTCGAAGGCCCGGCGCGACCAGTCGCAGGCCCTGCTCGACCGCCTGACGATCCGCGCCCCGATCGCGGGCGAGGTGCTGTCGGTCAAGGTCCGCGCCGGTGAGTACTACAACCCCGGCAGCGGCGAGGCCGTCGTCATGGGTGACACCCGGGTGCTGCGCGTGCGCATGGATGTCGAGGAGCGCGACATCGGCAAGATCCAGCAGGGCCTGCACGCCTTCATCACCGCCGACGCCTTCCCCGGCCAGCGCTTCCCCGGTCGCGTCGTCGAGATCGGCCGCCGCATGGGCCGCAAGAACATCCGCACCGACGACCCGGTCGAGCGCATCGACACCAAGATCCTCGAGGTCGTCATCCAGCTCGACAAGCGCGAGGCGCTGATCCCCGGCCTGCGTGTCGTCAGCGTCATCGACGACAAGACCATGAACTAACCCCGGCTGGCGACCCGCAGCAGCACGAAGGTGAGGCCGAGGAAGATCAGCGTGGCCCCGAGGTCGCCGACCTCGTAGCCCTGCGCGCCGAAGTCGATCGCCTGCTGGACGCCGGGGGTGAGGGCGAGCAGCGCGAGGCCGATGCCGGCGATCGCACCACCGGCGATCAGGCCGCTCGACATCAGCACGCCGGGGCTCGACTCGGCCTCGAGCTCGCTCTCGACCTGTTGTCCGCGGGCGACGCGGGCCCGCGTGCGTCGGCGGTCGGTCCAGTGGCGTACGAGGCCACCGACGAAGATCGGCGCCGACGCGGAGATCGGCAGGTACACGCCGACGGCGAAGGGCAGGGCGCTGACGCCCGCGAGCTCGAGGGTCACGGCGATCATGATGCCGAGCAGCACGAGCACCCACGGCAACTGCTGGGTCAGGATGCCGTCGGTGATCAGGGCCATGAGGCTGGCCTTGGGGGCGTTGTATTTGACGACCGGGGTGCCGTTGTCGCGCTGCTTGACGCGGCCGTTGATGCCGGGGTCGACGAGGTACTTGATGCGGCGCTCGTCGTCGACGAGGTACTTGCCGGCGGGGATGCCGTCTTGCACCTTGGGGAGCTGGAGGACGCGGTAGGCGGCGGGGTCTTGCAGGGCCTCGGGCCCGCGGATCTGCTCGGCGGGCCCGAGCGCGACGCTGGCGGGCGCCTTTTGACCGACGGCCTCGTCCTTGGTCGTGTAGACGGTGCTGGCGTTGTTGAGCAGCAGCAGGGTGAAGCCGATGACGAGCGCCGAGGTGACGCTGCCGACCAGCATGGCGATCTGTTGCCGGCGCGGGGTGGCGCCGACCAACTGCCCGGTCTTGAGCGACTGGGCCGTGGCTCCGCCGACGCTGGCCGCGACGCACACGACGCCAGCGATCGTCAGGGCGCCGAGGCGGTGCTCGGGGCCGACGAAGCCGACCGCGAGGAAGATCAGGCAGGTCATCAGGAGGGTCGCGACCGTCATGCCGGAGATCGGGTTCGAGCTCGAGCCGATCTCGCCGGTGAGGCGACCCGACACGGTGACGAACAGGAAGGCGAACAGGGTCATCAGGACGGCGCCGAGGATGCCGACCGAGAAGTAGGGCGAGAGCGTGATCGCCACGACCACGAGCAGCGCGCCGAGCAGCACGACCTTGATCGGCAGCTCGCGCTCGGTGCGGATCGCCACCACCTTGCTGGCGCCGGCCCCGAGCGCGCCGAGGCCCGAGCGCAGTGAGCTGAAGATCGTCGGCATCGAGCGCACCATGCTGAGGATGCCGCCGGCCGCGACCGCGCCGGCGCCGATGTAGAGCACGTAGGCGTGCTGGATCTCGTCGATGTCCATCGCGCTGATGGGCTTCGTGCCCGGGTAGATCACGGCGTCGCCGGCCCCGCCGAAGAACGAGATCATCGGGATGAGCACCAGGTACGAGAGCACGCCGCCGCCGAGCATGATCCCGCCGACGCGCAGGCCGACGATGAAACCGACGCCGAGCAGCTCCGGAGAAATTTCGGCGGACACCGAGGCGCTCGGGAAGGCCTTGCCGAACAGCTTGGTCGGGACCTCGCGCCACAGGTGGCCGCCGGCCATCGCCAGCTTGTAGAACAGGCCGAGGAAGAACCCGCCGAACACGGTGCGCGCCGAAGACCCGCCGCGCTCGCCGACCTTGAGGACCTCGGCGCAGGCGGTGCCCTCGGGGAACACGAGCGCCTTGTCGGCCATCATGGGCCGGCGCATCGGCGAGAACAGGAGGATGCCGAGGATGCTGCCGAGCACGCCGACGACCATGACGCGTCCGATGTCCATGTCGTAGCCGAGGATCATCAGGGCGGGCATGGTGACGCCGACGCCGAACGCGATCGACTCGCCGGCCGAGCCCGCGGTCTGCACGGTGTTGTTCTCGAGGATCGTGGCGCGCCGACTGCCGAGCGCGCGGCTGACCGCGCGCAGCACGGTGATCGAGAGCACCGCGACGGGGATCGAGGCCGACACGGTGAGGCCGACCTTGAGCGTGAGATAGATCGACGAGGCGCCGAAGATGATGCCGAGGAGGACGCCGAGCGCCAGCGGGACGCCGGTCAGCTCGGGCGGGTCTCGATCGGGCGGGACGGGGATCGGGAGCTCGTCGGACACGGCCGCCAGGGTAGCGGAGCCTGCGGCCAGGTGGTGAGCCCGCAGCTCAGGCGGACGGCCGCGACTTCTCGCGTCGGCGACGACGCAGGTCGCGGATCAGCAAGGCGAGCAGCGTCAGCGCGGTGATCGGCAAGACGCCCCAGCGCATCGCCATGCCGTAGCCAGCCACCGCGTCGTGGTGCTGGGCGGCGAGCACCAAGTACACGGTGTAGGCGATGTAATAGGCCAGGAAGACGGCGCCCTCCCAGCGCGAGACGACCCCTCCGGTGATGAACACCGGCAGACTGGCGAGCGCCACGAAGGTCATCACCGGGATGTCGAAGGCCACCGCGGCCGGGGCGACGGCGATGCCGGCGGGGGCGATCGCCGAGGCCAGCCCGAGCACGCACAGGATGTTGAAGATGCAACTGCCGACGACGTTGCCGACGGCGATGTCACGCTCGCCGCGATAAGCCGCCAGCACCGAGGTGGCGAGCTCCGGCAGCGAGGTGCCGGCGGCGACGATCGTGAGGCTGATGACCAGCTCGCTGACCCCGAAGCCCTGGGCCAGGGAGATCGCGCCAGCGACCAGCCACTGCGAACCGAACACGAGCATGACCAGGCCGGCGACGATCATGGCGATCTGCACGAACAGGCGGTCGCGCAGGCCCGTGGCAGGCGGCGTCGCGGGTGCGTCGGCCGGCGAGGCGGCGGCGACCGTGGCCGCGGATGCGGTGCCCTGACGCCTGGCCATGCGGATCAGCAGGGTCGTGTACACGACGATGCCGATCGCCAGCACGACGCCCTCGACGCGGCCGATCGCGCCGTCGAGGGCCATTAGCCACGACACGCCCGCGGCGGCGATCATGATCGGCACGTCGAGGCGCATCAGTTGCGGCTGGACCACCAGCGGGGCGACCACCGCGGCGCTGCCGAGGATGAGCAGGACGTTGAAGATGTTGCTACCGACGACGTTGCCGATCGCAAGGTCGGCCTGACCGCTCAGCGCGCCCGTCACCGACACCGCGAGCTCGGGCGCCGAGGTGCCGAAGGCGACGACCGTGAGGCCGATGACCAGCGACGAGATCCCCAGGCGCGCGGCGATCCGCGAGGCGCCAGCGACCAGGGTGTCGGCGCCGACGACCAGCAGCACCAGCCCCAGGATGAAAAACACGAGGGTGATGGCGGACAAGCTGGGATTGTATCCTCGGTCGGGCGCCGCGCCTGCGCGCGGGGGCGCGCGGCACGGGACTACTTCTTGGCGCCGGCGGCCTTGTCGTCGGCCGGGGCTGCGCCCTCGTCGCCCGCTTCATCGGGCTTGGCGAACTTGTTGGTGACGAGGGTCTCGTCCTTCTCGATATCGGTGAAGGCCGTCTCGGCCTCGTCGAGCGCGGCGCGGATCGTCTTGAGGGTCTCGGCGAAGGCGGGCTCCTTGGCGAGCTCCGGCCCGAGCGCGCCGCCCAGCTCCTCAAGCGGACGGAAGGCCTTGTTGAGGATCGCCTGGGTGTCGCCGCCCTCGATGCCCCGCGCCGACAGCTTGTCGAGCGCCTTCTGCTGGTCCTTGGCCCGCTTGCCGAGCGCCTCGCCGTTCTTGGCGAAGGCCTTCTGCGGGTCCTTGGCGGTCGACCACTTGCCGGCCTCCTTCTCGATGTCGACCAGCAGCTTGCGGGTGTCGGCGGTCAGCTTGCGGTAGTCCTTGAGGCGGGTCTTGACGTGCTCGCGCGCGCCCTTCTCGAAGCCCTTGGCGTTCTCCGCGGCGAGCGCAGCGTCGATCTCCTCCTTGGTCTTGAAGCCGGCCTCCTTGCGCCGCTTCTGCAGCTCCTCCTCGGAGACGGTGGGCGTGGCCTTGAGCTCCGTCGAGCTCTTGGTGGCCGGCCCGATCTGGTCGGCGATCGACTTCTTCTCGCCGCCGTCACAGCCGGCGACAGGTCCAAGAAACAGGCTCAGGGCGACGATGACGAGGGGTGCTTTCATGACAGGAGGCTCCAGCGGCGCAATATACGCGGCCGGCGGCGAGCGTGTCAAATCGCCCGCAAGAAACTCGCCCGCGTGAAACGGTGGTCGTCTGTCATGGCGTCGGTGCCGGGACCCTGGCGAGCACGAACTCGAGGTCATCTTGCCAGAGCCGCAGTGATGTCACCGGGGCGCCGGGCGGGCCGAACTGGGCGATGGTGCCGGCGAGGTCCTTGAAGAAGAAGCGGTCCTCGCCGAGGCCGTGGAGCCACTTTGCGCCGTGGGTCGGGACCAACATGAACAGGCGGCCGTTGTCGTCGTAGATCTTGACCTCCTCCATCATGGCGAGGTCCTCGCGGTCGACCCTGGTGGCGAGGCTGGTGCGCGCGGCGGGGGTCAGGCGGAAGGTGCCGAGGAAGCGCGAGAACATGGCCGGAGAGACAGGTACCTCGACCGGCTCGGCGAACGGCGGCATGGGCTCGCCGTGGGCGATCGCGGCGACGGCGTCGAGGATGTCGCGGCAGTCGATCGCCTCGGTGTTGGCGAGGGCGATCACCGTGATGCCGTCGCCGAGGTAACGGGCGATCGCGCCGTTGAAGCCCTCGACGCCGCCAGGGTGACCGACCATCGTCTGGCCGCGCTCCTTGACGATGATCCAGCCGAGGCCGTAGGTCTCGACGACGGGGCTAAACATCTCGTCCAGAGCTGCCGGCGAGAGCAGCGTGCCCGGAGCCCGCAGGGCGCTGTCCCAGCGCGACAGGTCGGTCGGCGTCGAGACCATGCCGGCGGCGCCGCCGTAGACCGAGAGGTCGTGGCCGACGACGGGCACCAGCAGCTCGTCCTCGCTGAAGGTGTAGCCGGTCGCGAGCTTGCCATCGGCGTCCATGGCGACGCCGCCGATGCGGACCTGGCCGCCACCGAGGCTGCTGCGGTCCATGCCGGCGGCCGCGAACACGTGCGTCTGCATGTACTCGCCGAGCGGCACGCCAGCGAGCTTCTCGATGATCATGCCGAGCAGGAAGTAGCCGGAGTTGCTGGGGTCGAACTCGCTGCCAGGCTTGAACTCGAGCGGAGCATCCTTGAAGATCGCGGCGATGTCCTGCGCGGCGTAGCGGGTGGCCGGCTTGACGCCGGCGGTCCCGAGGCTATCGGTGTAGTTCGGGATCCCCGAGCTGTGGGTCAGCAGGTGCCGGATCGTGACGGTGGCCTGGGGGTACCAGGGCAGGTGCGTGCGCACCGGATCGTCGAGCCGCAACTGGCCCTGCTCGCGCAATTGTAGGATCGCGACGGCGGTGAACTGCTGGGTCAGGCTGCCGATCTTGAAGCGCGTGTCGCCGGTGATCGGGCGGTCCTCGGCGATGTCGGCGCGACCGAAGTGCCTGCTGTACAGGGTCTCTCCGTTGCGGCGCACGATGACGCTGCCCTGGAACTTGAAGGCGTCGCCGTGGTGCTCGCCGAAGCTGGCCATGTAGCGGTCGACCTGCGCGGCGAGGTCGGCAGGGACCTCGCTGGTGGGCGCCTTCGCGGCGGCGGGCGTGAGCGAGACGGGCTCGGGCCCCTCCTCGACGCGCTGACCTCGCTGATCTCGCTGATCTCGCTGATGCGTCGCGCTCAGGCGCTCGCCGGTCCAGAGCTTGATGCCGGCGGTGATGCCACCCGCGAGCGCGACCGCGGCGACCGCAGCGGCGACGATGCGTGGCCAACGAAGCCGGGCGATCGTCGGCAGGTCGATCGGGGGAGCGACCGGCTGCGGGCGCGCGGCGGCCCGCATCACGCGCTCGACGAAGTCGGGCGGCGGTTGGTCCGGGGTCCAGGCCGCGAGCGCACGCCGCTCGAGCTCGGTGTGGGGTTCATCGTGCACGGTACACCTCCTCGAGCGAGCGCCGCAGCGCCGCGCGTGCGCGGCTGAGCCGCGACTTGACGGTCCCGAGGTCGATCTGCAGCGTGCTGGCGATCTCGGTGTATTCGAACTCGTGGTACTCGCGCAGCAGGAAGGCGGCGCGGTACTCGGGCGACAGGTCGTCGATCGCGCGGCGCAAGACCTCGGCGAGCCGGCGGCGCTCGGCCTCGGCGTCGCTGGTCTCGTTGGCCGCGGGCTCACGCGCGTCGGTCAATGCGTCGGTCGGGATCCGACGGCGCCGAAGATGGTCGATCGCGAGGTTGGTGGCGATCGTCAAGATCCAGGTCGAGAGCCGCGCCGGACCGCCGCGCTGGAACCCGGGCAGGGCCTTGAAGACGCGGAGGAAGGTGTCCTGCGCGAGGTCCTCGAGCGCCTGCTGATGCCCGCGTTGAAACAACATCCGCGAGAGCAGCGCGAACACCGGGCGCTGGTAGCGGTCGACGAGGTCGCGGCGCGCCCGGTCGTCGCCCCGCTGCGCGCGGGCCAGCGTCAACTCATCGAGCTCGGCCGGAGGGGGTGCTTTCACGGAGGCCTCGGCCAGGGGGGCGGCGACGGTCACCTACCATGTCACGGACGCGCCCGGCGTTGGTTCCCGCGAAGGTGACGATGCGGCAGCCCGCTCGGTTCTGGGCGGGCCGGGTCGTCGGCCGCGGGGATATTGGCTACTGTGCGGCGGCGATGCCGGTCTGCCGCGCGACACAATTGTTCCGCGGGGGTCTGGCTTGAGCTTGCTGCTGCTCTCGGTGGTCACCTTCGTGGTCAGCGGCCTATTGTTCGCGCTGCTCGAGGTGATGCTGTTTCACACGCTGTTCGGAGTGGTGCTCACCGGCTTCACGCACCTCAACTCGTCGCTGCGGCTCGGCTGGCTCGAGGCGGTGCTGGTGACGCCGCGCCTTCATGCCTGGCACCACGCGGTCGCGCCGGCGGACCAGCGGCGTAATCTCGCCGGCAAGCTGACGCTGCTCGATCGCCTGTTTGGATCGTGGAACGGCGCGCGTGGCTGGCCGACGGCGCTCGGCCTGGCCGACGGAGCCGGGGCGCGCGACGACTGGCGTACGACCCACGGGCTGCGCCGCGGAGCATCGCCCCGGCGAGACGCGAGCGCGGAGCCCCGGGCGTGATCACGATCTGCATCTTCGCCAAGCCGCCCGTGGCCGGACAGGTCAAGACGCGGCTCGCGGCGATGATCGGCGCGCAGCAGGCGGCCGAACTGGCAGCGGCGTTCCTCGCCGACACCTGGGCGAGCGTGCGACGGCTGCCGTGGGCGCACGCGATCGTCGCGTCGACCGGCGCGCTGCCCGAGGCGCTGGTGCCCGGCGCGAGCGTGTGGCCACAAGGCGAGGGCCCGCTCGACGCGCGGCTCGAGCGAGTGTTGCAGCGGGCGTTGCGAGGCGCGCCCGCTGTGATCGCTCTCGGGGCCGACAGCCCGGGGCTGCCGGGCGCGCTGCTCGACGCGGCGCAGCAGGCGTTGCTGCGCGGCGAGCCAGTGATCGGGCCAGCGGAGGACGGCGGATTTTACTTGCTCGGGGTCGCCGCGTGCCCGCCGGGCCTGCTCGCGGGCGTGCCGTGGAGCGCGGCGAACACCTGCGAGGTGACGGTCGCGCGGATGACCGCGCAGGGGATGACACCGACGATGTTGCCGTCATGGTTCGATGTCGACGACGCGGACGACTTGCCGAGGTTGCGCGCGCTGCTGGCGAGCGAGCCCGGACGCGCGCCCCACACCGCGGCGGCGCTGGAGCGGCTGCGATGAGGGTCGCAGCGGTCATCCCGACGCTCGACGAGGCGACCCGGATCGGGGCCACGTTGACGGCGCTGCAGGCCGCGGGCATCGACGAGCGGGTGGTGGTCGATGGCGGCTCGAGCGACGCCACGGTGGCGATCGCCGCGGCCCACGGCGCCACCGTCGTGTCCGCCGCGCGCGGTCGGGCCCGGCAACAGAACCTCGGCGCCGCCGCGACGACGGCGGAGGTGCTGGTGTTCGTACACGCCGATGTGCTCGTGCCCGTCGATGCCCGCGCGTGGATCTTGCGGACGCTCGCGCGCCCGGGGGTGGTGGCGGGGGCGTTTCGCACGCGGACCCGCTTCGACGGCGCGGGGCCGATGCCGGTCGTCGGCCTGTGTTTACGCCTCGCCGACTTGCGCTCGCGGCTCGGCCGGGTCGCGTACGGCGACCAGGCGATCTTCGTGCGTCGCGCGACCTTCATGGCGCTCGGCGGTTTTCCCGACCAGCCGTTGATGGAAGACGTCGAGCTGTCACGGCGACTTCGTCGCCTCGGCCACATGCCGGTGGTGCCCCGCGAGGTGCTGGTATCCGGGCGCCGCTTCGTCGCCCAGCCGCTGCGCGCGACCCTGTGTTGCCACCTGTTCCCGGCGCTCTACGACCTGGGGGTGCCCGCGTCGCTGCTGGCCCGGCTGTGGGGCGCGATCCGCTGAGCTACTCGAGCGCGGCCCGCAGGCGCTCGAGCGCCTCGGCCCAGAAGGCTTTTTTGGCGGCGACCTCGTCGGCGTCGGCGAGCTGGCGGTGCATGATGTTGACCTGACTGCGTCGGTCGCCCTTGGCCCAGAAGTAGATCTCGACGCTGGTGCTGTCGGGCCAGTTGAGGCGCAGCGACTTGTTCTCGTTGTTGCGTACGATCTTGAAGCGGGCCTGTAACCACTTCGCCGGGGCCCGGCCCTGCCACGCGCGCCACAGTTCGCCGACCGGGACCGCGAGCGTGCGGCTGGTGTTCGCCACGAGCCCGCGCTTGTGCGGCGCTTGCAGGCCGCGCGCCTCGGCGTGGGCCGCTGCGATCCGCTGTCGCCACCAGCGTGGGCACGCGTACTCGTCGGCGAGGCGGCGCACGACGGCTCCGTGACCGGCCTCGGCGACGTCCATGCGGTCGAGCACACGAAACCACTGCGCCCAACTGCGACCCGTCGCGGCCCGGATCACCGTGTCGCTCTCGAGCGGGGAAGACACCGGCGCGCGCGGGCTCGAGATCCGCGTCAGCTTCGGCGCCGCGGTGGACCTGGTCTTTCGGACAGGTGCGGCGGTCCGGGGGGTGCGGGTCGCGGCGGGCCTGCGAGCAGGGGCCGCCGGAGACTTGGCCCGAGGGCGAGGATTCACGCTACTTGCGGTGCGGGCGGTCGGCATGACAGAGCGCGTTATCGCACCGATGCCGAAAGAATGGAAGCTGAACGGAGCCCCGGGTCACCCGCCGCATACGCGGGCGACCTCCTCGAAGTCCTCGGGCTGGCTGCGCAGGACCTCACAGGCCTTCTTGAAGAAGGCCTCGAGGGTGGTCGGGAAGACCTTGGCGTGGCTGTCACGGCCGGCGGTGACGACCATGGCGCCGTCGGGCGAGAAGTCGGCGAAGCTGACGGCGGCGGAGTGGCCGTGCAGGGTGGCGATCAGCTCGTATCCGGGCTTGGCGGTGGCCCACAGCTTGGCGGTGTTGTCGGACGACGCGGTGACGATGCGGGCGCCGTTTTGCGAGAAGCTGGCGTGCAGGACGGCGGCGGAGTGGCCTTGCAAGGTGGCGAGGACTTCGGTGCGGGTGCCCTCCTCGGTGAGCAAGTAGACCCACGCGTCGCGGGCGGTGGCGACGACCAGGCGGGAGCCGTCGCGCGAGAAGCTGACGCTGTGGACCGCGCCGGAGCCGGTGTCGAGGGTGTCGAGGTCGTTGCCGTAGCGGGTCGACCACAGCTTGCTGGTGTTGTCGGTCGAGATCGTGGCGACGACGGCGTTGTCGGGCGAGAAGACGGCGCCGGTGATCGGGCCCGAGTGACCGACGAGGTCGGCGACGTTCTTGCAGCCCTCGGTGAGCAGCGTCGCGCGGTTGCTGTCGCGGCTGGCGACCAACGCGAAGGCGCCACCGGTGGCGAGCGCGGCCACGTCGACGTCGTTGTGTAGACCCTGGCACTGGCGCTCGGCGATCTCCTTGCCGGTCGCCACGGTCCACTGGCGCAGGGTGTCGTCGGCGCCGGCGGTGATCATGCGCGTGCCGTCGCGGGAGAACGCCGCCGCGAGCACCGAACCGGCGTGGCTGACGGTCGCCAGCAGGTCGCCGGTGTGGCTGTTCCACAGGCGCAGGGTCGGGTCGTCCTCGGCGAGGGTGATCAGGTGGCCCGAGCCCTCGGCGGCGAACACCGCGGCGAAGACCGGGCCGGTGTGACCCTCGAGCACGCGCACCAGGCCGTAGGTGGTCGAGTCCCACAGGCGCGCCGTCTTGTCGTCGCTGACGGTCACGATGCGGGCGCCGTCGGGCGAGAAGCGGGCCAGGCGGACCGGCGCGGCGTGGCCCTTGAGCGTGGGGATCGCGTTGCTGAGCGAGGCGTCCCACAGGCGGGCGGTGTTGTCGTCACCGACGGTGATCACGCGGCCTCCGTCCGGGGAGAACCGGCCGATGCGGACCTTGTCAGTGTGGCCCTCGAGCGTGGCGACGACGTTGCCGCTGGTGCTGTTCCACAGGCGGGCGGTGGTGTCGTCGCTGGCCGTCAGCACGCGCGACCCATCGGGTGAGAACCTGGCCATTCGGACATGTCCTGTGTGACCGACGAGGTCGACGACCAGCTCGCCGCCGGACTGCCACACCTTGGCCGAGTTGTCGCTGCTGGCGGTCACGATCCTGCGCCCGTCGGCCGAGAAGCTGAGGTCCTGCACGGCGCCGACGTGGCCCGCGAGGCTGGCGATCTGCTTGCCGCCCTGGGCGCCCCAAAGGATCGCGCTGCGGTCGTCGCTGTGGGTCGCGAGGGTCTGGCTGTCGCCGGAGAACACCGCCCCGAGGATCGTCCCGGTGTGGGCGGTGAGGCCGGCCAGATGCACGCCCTTGTCGTCCCACAGCCGGGCCGTGCGGTCCTCACCGACCGTGACGATGCGCGCACCGTTGGGCGAGAAGCCGACGGACCGCAGCGCACCGGCGTGGCGGCGCATGTCGGCGATCGCCCGCCCGGTCTCGGCCGACCACAGCCGCGCGCTGCCGTCGGCGCACGCGGTGACCAGGCGCAGTCCGTCCGGCGAGAACGCGGCCGTGGTGATCGCGGCGGTGTGGCCGCGCAGCAGCTCGATCGTCCGGTTGTTGCGCAGCTCGGCGAGACGCACGGTGCGGTCGCTCTGCGACAGCGCCACGCGGGTCGCGTCGGGGGCCATCGCCGCGAGGAAGCGCTGCGGCTGCGGGCTGACCAGGCCCTTGTAGGTGTCGATCACCTCGCCGGAGGCCGCGTTCCACAGCCGGGCCTGGCGGTCGCCCGAGACCGTGAAGATGCGCCCGTCGTCGATCGAGAAGCTGGCCTGAAGGACAGCCCCGCCGTGCTCACCGAGCACGCGGATCGACCGCCCCGACACCGCGTCCCACAGGTGCGCGCTGTGATCGCGGCTGGCCGTGAGCACGCGGGTGCCGTCGTGCGAGAAGTCGGCCGCCGTGATCTCCTCGCCGTGACGCAGCACCACCGGCCGCTGCACCGGGGTCGCCACCGCGGCGGCCAGGCCCTGCATGACCCGCGGCGGGACGACGCGGCCCTTCTGCATGCTCTTGCTGGCGGCGCCGATCGCGATGCGCAGCGCCTGGCGCTCCTTGCCGGCCTGCTGCGAGAGCAGCAGCGCCTCGGCGCCCAGTTGCTGCAAGTTGGCGTCCTCGCGGTTGCGCTCGTCGAGGTCGGCGAGCAAGGTCTTGCTGCGCTCGGCGACGATGTACTGCCAGGCGAACAGCGCGAGCAGCACGCCGAGCAAGGCGACGGTGCCGGTGAGGATGCTGATCGTGCGTCGCTGCGAGAGGGCGCCCTCCTCGGCCCGCTCCCGGCGCTCGCGCTCGATGTCCGCCCGGTAGCGCTCGCGGTCGGCCTTGCGCTGCTCCTCGGTCGCCTTGCGACCGGCGGCCTCCTCCTTGCGCGCGGTCTCCTCGAGCTTGTGCCGACCCTCGGCCTCCTGGCGGGCATAGTTCACGCCGGCGAGCAGGAACTCGTGGTCGATGACGGTGAGGTCGCTGCGACCGCGCGACCACGCGAGCGCCTCCTCGAGGGCCGCGCCGCGCAGGAGATAGTCGTCGAGCTTGCCCGAGCTCGACCAGCGGTCGACCAGCCCGGCGAGCCGCTGCTCCTTCTCCTTGGCGCGCAGCCACTTGTGGTCGTAGACCTCGGCGAAGATGAGGTTGCGCGTGCGCAGATAAATTTCGCCGCGCTCGCCGACACACTCGGCCGCGAGCCCGGTCAGCCGCAGCTCGGTCTGGACCTGGTTGTTGGGCTCCGCGGGCACGCGGTCGTTGTCGAGCAGCTTGCGGTACATGTGCAGCAGTTGGCGCACCTTCACCCGCGAGGCGTTCATGTCGAGGCGCTTCTCGGCGTAGGCGAGGTTGGCGTCGCCGCCGCGACCGCTGCGCACGAACAAATTGAAGGCCGCGTCGTCGACCCGCGCCGACTCCCCGCCGCGCGTGACCGGGCCGTGACGGGCCAGGTCGTCGCACAGGCGCTGGGTCATGTACGGGTGGCCGGCGGTCCACACGTACACTGCGTCGAGCAGCGCGTCGGCGTCGCAGCCGAGGCCCTCGAGGCCGGGTCGCAGGGTGCCGAGCTCCGCGCGCGAGAAGTCATCGAGCCGGATCTCGCGGCCGATGTTGAAGGGCGTGCGCACCGAGTTCTGGATCAGGTCGACCGGGGCCGCGACGCCGAGCAAGCAGAAGGTCAGGCGCCCGTACTCCGGGTCGTCGGCGCGCAGGTTGTAGGCCGAGCGGATCGAGGCGAAGAAGTCGTCGGTCGCGAAGCTCAGCGCCAGCACCGAGTCGACCTCGTCGATGAACACGACGATCGGCCCGGCCACGCGGTCGAGCAGCTCGTTGCGGATGAAGCGATACCAGCGGTGTACGGGCGTCAGGTGCTGGTGCGTGGTCCAGAACAGGTCGAGGTTCGGGAGCCCGAGCGCCTGGGCGATGTCGTCGGCGATGCTGTAGTACCACTCGTCGATCGTGACGGAGGTCGAGCCGATGCCCGAGAAGTCGATGCTGACGCAGCGCACCTGCTCGCGCGCCAGCGCCTGCCCGACCCTGATCCGCAGGCTCGACTTGCCGATCTGCCGCGGCGCGAGGATGTAACAGAACTCGCCGTGGCGCAGCGCATCCAGCAGCTCGCTGTCGGCCTTGCGCGCGACGTAGAGGGCCCCCTGCTGCACCGCGCCGCCGACCTGGAAGTGTGACGAGCGGGTGGCGCCCACGACCGGCGCGGGGCTCAAGGGCGAGCTCGGCGGCGCAGGGCTCGGTGTCGTCGGCTGGCCGGGCGCGAGCAACGACGTCGGGATGCGCAGCATGCCCGGAATCAGCTCCTGCTCCGGCTTGGTCGGACCGGTCATAGCCGCAGCCGCTCGTAGAGGCGGTAACGCAGGCGGTAGAAGCCGACCTTCTCCTCGACGGCGAGTCCGGCGGCCTCGAGCCGGGTCGAGATGTCCGGGTCGAGCTCCGAGAGCGTCTCGCTGCCGAGCCGACGGATGCCGGCGAGCAGCTCCGGCGCGTTGTGCAGGCGCCGGGAGTAGCGCTGCAGGAAGTCGTCGAACAGGCTGGTGCCCTCGTCGAGCAGCTCGCGGACCGGTCCGCCGCCGCTGAGGTTGGCGCGGTGCATCACGTGACGCACGAGATAAGGGTGCCCGCCGACCAGGTCGGTGAGGGCCTGGAAGTCCGTGTCGGTCCACGCGAGCCCGTAGAGCTCGGCCATTTGCTCGACCTGCGCGCGCGTGAAGTCGCCGAGCACGATCGGCGGCGTGAGGTTGAACGGCGACTGCGTCGGGCGGTCGATCAGCCGCTGCGGCGTGGTCGAGATGCCGAGGATGAAGCGCAGCTTCTCCAGCCGCGGGTCCTGGGCCCACGCGCGCAGCATGCCGAAGCAGTCGTCCTTGAACGGCAGGCCCCACACCGCGTCGACGCGGTCGAGCGCCATGATCACCCGCGTGTTGACCAGGGGGAGCACGTTCTCCCGCATCAGCCGCCCGAGCTTCTGATTGACGCTGCCGTGCGACCGCCACAGTTGCGGGACCCAGTCCTCGGGGCCGCCCAGCGCGTCGACGATCTTGAACGCCAGCTCGCGGATGAAGCTCGGGTAGTCGGCGCGCGACTCGTGGTCGAAGGTGTCGAGGTTGACGGCGATGACGCGGCAGTCGCCGCCGTCTTGCTGCATCACGCAGTTGGTCAGGAACTGCGCCATCCAGGTCTTGCCGAACTTCTCCGGCCCCCACAGCACCACCGGCGCGCCGGGCTGATCGAGGTAGTTGAGCGCGGTGCGCTCCTCCTCCGCGCGGGCGATGTGCCAGCTCTGATTATAAGGTGCGCCCGGCGGCTGCACCCGCGCGGCGATCGTGTAGTAGATGCCAGAGTCGCCGATGCCGCCGCCGCTCAGCGACGTGATGACGTCGGAGATCGGCGCGGTCTGGGAGGCGGCCGCCCTCGCCTCGACCGCCGATGTCACGATCGGTGGGTTTGCCGGCTGGACCGATGGCGCCGCCGGCTTGCGCGCGAACGGCAGCGGCTCGGGCCGGGTGCCCTGATCGTCGGACAGCTCAAAGGCGTCGAGGTCTTGCACGACGCGCCAGTGACCGGCGGCGTGCCGCTTGGCCACGCGCGGCCACAGGCGCAGGCTGGCGTCGCCACGGTCGTCGACGGTGATCCGCCCGGCCGCGTAGCCGTGGCGGCGGTCCTGCTTGCCGTCGCCGAAGGTCTCGAGGCCAAACAGCGAGTTGCCCTGGATCTGGCGCCGCACCGCCGCGCCGCCGATGCTCAGCGTCGTCGTCATATGCTCGTGCATATGCCCATAGATGTGCGCCGCGAACCGGCCCGGCGTGACCACTTCGCCGAAGTAATGCTCGCGCGTCGCCGACGACATCCAGTCGGGCGGGTGGTGCGTCATCATCAGCGTGAAGTCGCATTGCTTGACCCACGCCGGACCGTCGCCGTCGCACGCGGCGTGGAACTGACGCACGTCGACCGCGAGCTTGCCCTCATAGTTATCGCCGGTGATCTGCAAGAAGGCGCTGTTGAGCCCGACGACGCCGAGCCGCAGGTCGTCCTTGGTGAGCACGCTGGAGAAGTCGCCGGGGAGCATGCCGTATTTGCGCTGCAGCGCGCAAAACGGGTGCTGCTGCTCCCACGCGGTGAAATTGGCGAAGGCCTGGTCGACCAGCGTGCGATACGGGGAGGTCTTGTCGCGCCAGAAGTCGACCTGGACCTCGGGGAAGTTGGCCCAGCGGGCGAGCACGAGGCTCTCGGGTCGCCGCGGGTCGGGACGCACGAGGTCATGGTTACCGGGCACACACAGCAGGCTCGGGGTGGAGCCGAGGGTCTTGAGGTGGGCCCACAGTTCGGTGAGCGTCTGGCTCAGCCGCGCGAACTCCTCGGGCGCGGCGCGCTGGGTGAGATCACCGGAGAACAGCACGAGGTCCCACGGGCCGCAGCGCTCGTGCAGCTTCGCGAGGTCGGCGAACAGGATCTCCCGCACGCCGGGCCACAGCCACCCCTGAGCGTCGAGGCCCTGGTGGAGGTCTGTGAAGTGAAGCCAGCCGAAGGAGCGCATGAAGGGTCGCAGTGTATCATCCGGGACGCCCGGAGCAGACAGGAGCGTTCTCGCCTGTAACGGCCACGATGGGTCGACAGAGCCCTTGCGGGAGGCGATGGCTCGCCGGTTTGGGCCGGTGGGGTTGTACGTCCGAGCCGCGTCCGCGGCTTCCAGAAGCAACCGCGACGCCGCGCATTCTTGCGCCCGAGGTCTAGGCAGAGGCGCGCCCCGGGGCCATGCTCTCGCCACGTGCGCAGCCCGTCCCGATGGCTGATGATCGCAGCCCTGCTTGCGGCGAGCACACCCGGCTCTGCGCGCGCCCAGGATCCCGCCGAGCTGGTCCAACCTGTCCTGCAAAATAGCGCCGAGATCGTCTATCCCGAGGCGCTTCGGCGCGTGAACCCGCCGCCGCAGGGGCGGGTCCTCATCAAGCTGGTCGTCGGCGTCGACGGGGTCCCGCGCGAGCTGGAGCTGACGCAGCGCGTACACCCCGAGCTCGATGTGCTCGCCCTCGCCGCCGCCTCGGTGCTGCGCTACAGCCCCGGCCTCTACAAGGGTCGACCGATCGAGGTCGTGCTGTCGGTGGCGATCGAGATCGTGGCGCCGCCACCACTCGCGCCGCTGCCGGAGCCTGCGAAGGATCCTTTGGTGGACCCGGTGGATGTAAAGGATCCCGGCGCGACCGCGACGCCCGAGTCGAACGCGCCGGTGAGGATGCGTGGTGTGCTGCTGGAGGCCGGGCAGCGCACGCCGGTGTCCGGCGCGAGCGTGCTGGTGGTGCCCGCTGCAGCGGACCTGCCGATCGGTGAGGTCCGCAAGCAAGACTACGGCGAGGAGCCGGCGCCGGCGTGGACGCAGCGGACCTTCACCGGCGAGGACGGCAGCTTCGAGCTGCGTGGATTACCGGAGGGTCGGGTCCGCGTCATCGTGCTGGCGCAGGGCTTCGAGCGCCTCGAGGTTGTCGAGCAGATCGCCGGTAACGGCCGGCTGGAGGTCAAGTATTTCCAGCGCCGGCTGGTCGTCAATCCGTATCGCACGGTGGTCGCGAGCCGCCGCAACGAGCCCGAGGAGGTGTCGCGGCGGACGATCACGGTGCAGGAGATCAACAACCTGCCGGGCACCCAGGGCGACGCGCTCAAGGCGATCCAGAACTTCCCGGGCGTCGCGCGCTCGCCCTTCGGCGCCGGCCTGCTGGTCATCCGCGGCGCGGCGCCGCAGGACTCGCGCACCTACCTCGGTTACCACGAGATCCCGCAACTGTTTCACTTCGGGGCGCTGTCGTCGACCTTCAACTCCGACATCCTCGCGCAGATCGACTTCATCCCCGGCAACTTCGACAGCCGCTTCGGCGACGCGATCGGCGGCATCATCAATGTCAACCCGCGCAAGGGCCGACGCGACGGGATCCACGGCTACATCGACGCCGACGTGTTCGACGTCGGCGTGCTGCTCGAGGGCAAGATCAAGAAGGGGAGCTTCGCGCTGTCAGGTCGGCGCAGCTACATCGACGCGGTGCTCAGGGTGGCCGTGCCCCCGGACGCCGGCCTCGGGCTGACCCAGGCCCCCCGTTACTACGATTACCAGGCGCTGTTCGACTACCCGCTCGGCGGCGGCGAGTTCTCGATCCGCTGGTTCGGATCCGACGACCGCTTCAAGCTGATCGCCAAGCCGCCCAACGACACCGTCGACACCGACAACAACAGCGCCCAGACGGCGATCCTGTTTCACCGCTTCGACCTCGTGTACCGCAAGCAGGACGGACCCTGGGACTTCCTCGTCACGCCCTCCTTTAATTATCAGCGGCTCAGCGGCAAGTTCGGCTCGCTGTTCGCGTTCGACTTCCCCAACGTCGGCTTCTCGTTCCGGGCCGAGGCCGCCCGCCAGCTCAGCCACCGCGCGGCGCTGCGGATCGGCACCGAGCTGCAAGCCGGGCGCTACAACATCGACGCCATGGCCCCGGGCTTCCCGGCGTCGGCGGGCCTCGGCAGCACCGGCGTGTTCAACGTCGGCGACATCGCCCAGTCGTACGCGACGCCGGCCCTGTATGCGACTGGCACGATCAAGCTCGGCGAGCGCTTCACCCTGCTGCCGGGCGCGCGGCTCGGCTACTACGCGATCCAGATCAAAAAGATGGCCGTCGACCCGCGCCTGCGCTTCTTGTGGGACGTCGCCGAGGAGACGCAGATCAAGGGCGGCGTCGGGCTCTACAGCCAGCTCCCGGACCTCATCAGCCTCAACCCGATCTGGGGCAACCCGCGGGCCAGCGTCGAGCGCAGCGTACATACCAGCCTCGGCGTCGCCCAGACCTTCGATAACATCGGCGCGAGCCTCGAGGTCACCGGCTTCTATAAATATGTGTTCGACCGTTCAACCGCCTCGAGCCGGATCATCCTCGCGCCGGACGGCACCCTGCGGCTCGAGAACTTCGCCAACCAGGGCACCGGACAGATCTTCGGCGCGGAGCTCTTGCTGCGAAAATCTCTGACCCGCAAGTTCTTCGGCTGGGTCAGCTACACGCTGATGCGAAGCCTCGTGCGCGAGCAGCCGGGGGCGGAGTACAAGCCCTTCGCGTTCGACCAGCCGCATATCCTGACGGTGATCGCCGTGTACAAGCTCCCGCGCGGCTGGCAGATCGGCGGCCGCTTCCGGCTCGTCAGCGGCAACCCGACCACGCTCTACAAGGATGGCGTCTACGAGGTCGGGGCCGACAACTACCTGCCGTGGACCGGCACGGCCGGGCGCCTGCCGGCGTTTCATCAGCTCGACCTGCGCGTCGACAAGCTGTTCACCTACAAGCGCTTGCTGGTCAACATCTACCTCGACGTGATCAACGTATACAATCACCAGAACGTCGAGGCGATCGTGTACAGCTATAACCTCCAGCAGAACGCGGCCCAGGCCGGCCTGCCGATCATCCCGTCGCTGGGCACCCGCATCGAGTTCTGACCCGGCCGGGGCCTGCAGACCCGAGCGCCGCTCCTGTCGTGCTCGCCTGCTCCTGTCGCCCTTGTCGGCGTCCCCGCGAGCTGAGAAGCTCATCCGACGTGACCACCGGCGAACACAGCTCCCCACAGCCGACGCCGCAGGAGCTCATCGAGCTCGTACCCGGCGATCGCATCCAGCGGCGTCTGCATCTGTACATCGGCGATTCGGTCAATGTCCCGCTGGCTCGCCTGGACCCGACGGACGCGGCCGTCGTGCGCGCGCTCTACGAGTTCCTCGGCGGCCTGTACGCCCTGGTCAGCCCGCGCCTCGACGGCGGACCGGCGGCCGCGATGGCGGTGCAGGGCTTCTTGCGGGCGACCGGCTTCGCCGAGCTGGCGCAGCGCATCGATCGCCTCGGGACCGCGTTGGTCGCGGACGACACACCGATCGATCTGCGCAAGGTCTATCACGATGTCCGCGGCGGCGGTCTGCCGGCGCTGCTGATGCACATCGAGCTGGTGGTCGAGGGTGAGGCCGACTCGCAGGACCTCGAGCGCATCTTCGTCCTGTGTCGTGACCAGTTGAAGATCATCCGCAACGCGATCCCGGAGCTCGACCCCGAGGGCTACGCCGACGACCTCGAGCCCCGCGAACACGGCACCGACCTGCTGCTGGCCAAGTGGTCGACCGAACGCTATCGCATGCACGACACGGAGGTCACGCTCGACCTGCGCTGCGACTTCCAGGGCTCGGTGTCGGAGCGCTGCATGGAGTTCGCGGCGCTCGACCGCGTGATCTACAACCTCGTCAACAACGCCGCCCGCTTCGCCGCCGACGGCCGGGTCGGCCTCCACGTGTTCCCGATCGGTCCCACCGTCGAGACCGACCTGCGCTTCGTCGTCATGAACCGCGTGACGCCCGAGCACCGCGAGCGGCTCGCGGCCGACCTCGGCGACGACCTGTCGGCGGTGTTCGAGGGCGGCTACACGACCGGCGGCCACGGCCTCGGCCTGCGGATCTGCGGCGACTTCGTGGCCCACGGCTACGGCCTGCCCTCGCTGCACAGCGCGCTCGCGGGCGGCTACCTCGGGGCCAGGCTGGTGCGCGACACGTTCATCGCGTGGTTCCACTGGCCCGCGCGCCGCAGCGCCGCTTGATCGCGCGCCCGCGCTAAAAACTCGCTGAAACGTCGTTGCGGCGGCGATCGGGGGTCCGTGATCGACCGGTCCTCGGGCCGCGAGGTTGCGGTACCATGCCCCGCGCCAGGCGCTTCACGCCGCGGTAACAAGGAGTGGCATGAACATCCCGGTCCTCACCTCGCGCATCGATTCGGTGACCGTGTATCGCCAGGGGGCGATGGTCTGCCGCACGGCGATCGTGCTCGCCGCCCAGCCGGTGCCGCCGCAGATCAAGCTCGTGAATTTGCCGCTCAGCCTCGACGACAGCAGCGTGCGCGTGCGCGTCGAGGGGGAGGGCGGCGACTTGCCGGTCGCCAGCGACGTGCGCGTGGCGCTCGACCTCGCGGTCGTCGAGGACGACCTGCCGCCGCCCGACGACGAGGCGCTCAAGCAGGCCCGCCGCAACCTCGCCGAGATCAACGAGCGCATCGCCCACTTGCAGGTCCAGCGCCAGCGCTACGAGAACCTCCAGGTGTTCGAGCGCCCGGCCAGCAAGCGCGGCGCGCCGCCGATGCCCTCGCCGGTGCGCGCCCGCCTGGCGCTGCTCGACTTCCGGCATCGTGCCATCGCGGCGTTGGACGAGCGCATCCACGAGGCGCAGGCGCAGCACCGGCGCGCGACCAGGCTCAAGGACGACCTCGAGGTGCGCGAGCGGGCGGCGTCGCGGGCCCGTCAGGCCAAGCCGCACGAGCTGCGCAAGGCGGCGCTCATCGCCCTGCGTGGTCACGTCACCCCGACCGCGCCGGTGCGCCTCATCATCGAGTACATGATCCCCGGCGCGCGCTGGGCCCCGTCGTATGCGATCTCGCTGAGCAAGGACATGACCCAGGCGACCGTGTCCGTGCGCGCCTCGGTCGCGCAGAGCAGCGGCGAGGACTGGCAGGGCGTGCGACTCACGCTGTCCACCGCCGACGCCCAGCGCTGGACCGAGCTGCCTGACCTGCAGGTGCTTCGCATCGGTCGGCGCCAGCCGCCCGTGCAGCGCCGCGGCTGGCGGGCCCCGCCGGCCGGCGCCAGCGAGCTCTACGCGGACTACGACCGCTTCCTCAACAGCGCCGCGGCGCCCCCGCAGCAGGCCCGCCCCGCGAAGCCGAGCCCGCGCGACGCGCCCGAGGCCGAGGAGTCGGTCGCTCTCGGCCGCATGGCCGCGTCGCTGGACGACGACGAGAGCTCGGACGGCGCCATGAGCACCCGCAGCGGCTCGGTCCGGTCCCCGGATATGCGCAAGCGCGAGTCGGCGCCGCCGGCGAACCGACCCGCGCTGCCGCCAGCGCCGAGCCGCCCCATGCCGGCCTCGATGGCGCGCGGGCCCGGCGGCCCGCAGGGCGCCCCGATGCCGCCGATGGCCGCGGCCCCGATGGCAATGATGTCGAAGGCGGCGCCCAAGGGCGGCGGCGGCGTCGGTAGTGCCCTGTTCGGGGCGGCCGGTGGTGGTGGGATGTCGGAGGGCTCGTCGGGGTCGCTGGCGATGTTGCAGGAGGCCGAGCACGAGGTCGCGCCAGAGCAGCTCGCGTACGGCGACCTGCGCATGCCAAGCCCGCAAGACGGCCGTCGCGGCTCATTGATCGTCAGCCAACGCCGCGAGCGCTACCTCGAGGTGTTGTGGGTCCGCGAGGTCACCCGCGAGATCGACGTCGTCGCCCTCATCGACGGCGCGGTCATCCAGGCCCAGCGCGCCGGGTCTGGCGGCCCACCCCCGCGTCACACCCTCGCAACCTCGGCCGGCGGCTTCGACTACGTGTACGCCGCCGACAGCGTGGTCGACATCCCGTCCGACAGCGCGTTCCATGGCATCCCGCTGATGGCCCGCTCGGCGACGATCGAGCTCGGCTACATCGTCGTGCCGCGCGAGAGCACCGATGTGTTTCGCCACGTCAAGCTCAAGAACCCGCTCGACGCGCCGCTGCTGCCGGGCCCCGCCGACATCTACGTCGGCGGCGACTACCTGCTGAGCACGGACCTGCGGCTGGCCGCGCCGCGCGGCGAGGTCAAGATCGGCCTCGGCGTCGAGCAGGCGATCAAGGTCTCGCGCAACACCAGCTACGCCGAGGAGACCGCGGGCCTGATGGGCGGCTCGCTCGCGCTGCGCCACGAGGTCGTCGTCGCGGTCGCCAATCGTCGCGACCGTCCGGTCAACATCGACGTGCTCGAGCGCCTGCCGACCCTGCGCGAGCGCGAGGACGAGATCCAGCTCGACGTGGCCGCGGTCGACCCGCCGTGGACCAGCTACGAGCCCGAGGAGTACGCGCTCAAGGGCGGCCACCGCTGGCAGATCCAGGTGCCGCCGGGCCAGCAGAAGCAGCTGCGCGTCGTCTACGTGATCAAGATCTCCGCCAAGAAGGAACTCATCGGCGGCAACCGCCGGGAGCAATGACCATGTCCGAGCCCACGATCGTCGACAAACCCTCCGAGGACCTCGCCAGCCTGAGCGCGCCGACCCTCGACCTCAAGGCCCCCGTCGTCGAGGTCACCGTGCTCGAGGACCGCGCCCACGTGGTCCGCCGCGGCGTCGTCGAGCTGCCGGGCGGGATGACCCGCCTGCGGATCTCCGGGGTCGCCCCCGTGCTCGCCGACAAGACCCTGGTCGCCGCCGTCGTCAAGGCCGGCCAAAAAGCAGCCGACGCGTCGCGCGAGCGCATCAACGACGTCCGGGTCAAGCGCGCGCGACTGGTGCTCGGCGAGGATAAGCCGGAGCAGCGCCGCGCGCTCGAGCAGGAGCTCGAGCAGGAGCTGCGCAAGCTCGAGGTCCAGCACGCCCGCCACGAGCAGTTGCGGAGCCAGCAGCAGAGCCTCGAGTCGGTCGCCGACGTCACGGTCACGGACATCGGCGTCGACGTCAGCCACGGCCAGTCCAGCGCCGACGCCTGGCGCCTGCAGCTCGAGCAGATCGCCAACCAGGAGGAGGGCATCCGTAAGCAGCGCGTCGAGCTCGAGTTCGAGATCCGCGAGCAGGAGCTGCTCATCCAGCGCCTGCGCAAGCGCATGGCCGTCACCGCGCAGGTCAGCGACGTCGCCGCCGCCGAGGTCGTCGTCGAGGTCTGGGCCGCGGCCGCCGGACAATACCGCGTCCAGGTCGACTACATCGTGCCCGGCGCCTGCTGGCGGCCCTACCACCGCGCGCAACTGGTCGAGCTCGTCAAGGGCAAGGAGCCCGTGCTGCACTTCGCCAGCGAGGGCTGCGTCTGGCAGAACACCGGCGAGGACTGGAACGACGTGCAATTCATCTTCTCCACCGAGCGACCCTCACTCGGCATGGAGCCGCCGCCGCTCGCCAGCGAGGTGCTTCACGCCCAGCGCAAGAGCGAGGTGCTGGTGGTCGAGGCGCGCGAGCAGGAGGTCCAGACCACCGGCCTGGGCGCGGCGCCCAAGCAGCGCTCGGTCGACCTGCCGGGGATTGATGACGGCGGCGAGGCGCTCAAGCTCAAGTCGACGAGCAAGGCGAGCGTGCCGGGTGACGGTCGTCCGCACCGCGTGCCGCTGATGGCGTTCACCTCGCCGACGAGCATCGAGTACGTATTGATGCCGGAGCTGGCGGAGGCGTTGGTGCTCAAGAGCACGCACGTCAACCGCTCGCAGTTGCCGATCCTCGCCGGTCCGGTGGACCTCGTGCGCGAGGGTGGGTTTGTCGGGCGCAGCTCGCTGCTGTTCATCGCGCCGGGCGAGAACTTCGCGGTCGGCTGGGGGCCGGACGGGGCCGTCCGCGTGCAGAGGACCGTGGAGCTGGCCAAGGAAGACCGCGGCGCGCTGAGCTCGTGGACCACCCAGGCCCACCTCGTGAAGGTCCGGATCTCGAACATCGGCCCGCAAGAGCGGGCGATCCACCTCACCGAACGCGTCCCTGTCTCGGAGATCGAGAAGCTGCGCATCGAGGTCGACGCCGCCGGCACCAGCGACAAACAAAAGCCCGACAACAACGGCTTCCTGCACTGGAAGTTCGAGCTGCCGGGCTTCGGTCGCCGCACCGTCGAGCTCAAGTACATCGTCCGCAAGCACGCAGACGTCGTCGGCATTTAGCGGTGCGCCCGCCATGGCGCACGATCGCACGCGCGGGAAATCGCCGCTGAACGTTGTACACAGCCTCTTGCGCTGCGATGATGGCCCGCGTTGGCGGATCGAGAGCAGCTCCTGGGCGAGTTGGCGGCGGTGCGGGCGGAGAACCAGCGCCTGCAGGCCGAGCTCGCCGAGAACGCGACCGCGAATGAGAAGTTTCGCGTGCTCTTCGAGCACTCCTCCGACGCCCACCTGATCTTTGACCACAGCGGGATCCTCGACTGTAACCACGCGGCCGTGACGATGCTGGTCTGCCCGGACAAGCAGCACGTGCTACGCCTGCATCCCGCGACGCTCTCGCCCGAGGTGCAACCCGACGGCCGGCGGTCGCTGGAGAAGAGCGTCGAGATGGACGGCCTGGCGCGCGCGCACGGCTATCACCGCTTCGAGTGGGTCCACCGGCGCATGACCGGCGAGGACTTCCCGGTCGAGGTCACGCTGACGCCGGTCGAGCTCTCGACCGGCCCGGCGCTGCTCGTGGTCTGGCACGAGCTGACGGAGGTCAAGCGGCGAGAGGCCGAGCTTCGCGCCCAGCTCGACGTCATCTGCGAGCAACAGGCGCAGATCCGGCGGCTATCGATGCCGGTGCTCGAGGTCTGGGACGGCGTCCTGATGATCCCCGTGCTCGGCGCCCTCGACCACGCCGCCGCGCAGGCCCTCGTCGGCCCCGCGCTCGCGGCCGTGGTTCGCAGCCAGACCCGCACCGTCATCATCGACCTCACCGGCCTCACCGGCGCCGACGCAGCCGCCGCCCGGCACCTCATCGACCTGCTCGCAGCCGTGCGACTGCTCGGCGCCGAGGGCATGGTCGTCGGCATCGGGCCCGCGGTCGCGCGCGCCTTCCTGGCGGCCGGGGCCGACCTGTCGCGCGTGCACACGCTGGCGACCCTGCGCGAGGCCCTACGGCTGTGTCTGCGGCCCGCGCGTGCGTAGGCGGTCTTGCGCCTAGTGGGCGCTCTTGAGCGCCTTGGGCCGGTGATGCTGGTCGATCGTGGCGATCGGGACGGCGATGCGCCGGGGTCCGACGACGCGGACCATCTCGGTGACCTGGTCCCAGCGCTCGGGGACCTCGGTGACGACGAGCACGACGTCGCCCTCGGGCTGGGGCAGGAGCGCCGCGGGCTGCTGCACGACGGCGCCGTCGATCGTGAACTCGACGCTGTGCACCGCGCTGATGTCCTCGGCGTTGATGTTGCCCGGCACGGAGATCCACGTCTCCTTGCCGTCGGGGTAGATCGAGCCGACGAGCACGGAGCCGACCACGCTGTCGGGCTTCGGCGCGCCGGCGTCGTCCCAACTGCTGAGGATCTTGATGATCGGGTAGACCTTGTTCCAACCCCAGCTCGAGGCCCACACCGGGTGGCAGTAGGTCATGTAGTCCTTATGCACGGTCGGGTGATAGAGCTTGAAGTTGATGATGCCAAAGCCCCAGTCGTGGATCTCGCCGCGGGTCTCGCCCGGGTAGGTCGGATAGCCGTTGTCCGGACCGCCCTCCTGACCGTTGCAGTAGACGTGGAACCGGCCCTGCGAGTGACCGACCTCGTGTACGAAGGTCTCGCTCGAGAAGTCGATGTCGATCGACAAGCCCGAGGACACGCGCTGATAGGCGTCGCCGACCTTGCCGCCCTGCGGGATGCCGAACGCCTTGCCACCGGCGCCGCCGAGGCCGCCGGAGCACACGTCGACGAGGCCGTAGTAGTAGCGCTCGGGCTCGGCGCCCTCGTCGGCCCGCAGCCCGCTCATGAACGAGTTGAGCTGGTCGAAGTCGGTCAGCTTCTCGTTCCAGGCGATCGGCGCGTGCAAGGTGAAGTCGAGCTTGTCGAGCGGGTTCATCATGTACATCTGGTCCTGGAAGACCTTCATGGTCGCGTCGGACGTGTCCGGCGTGGTCTTGCAGCCGTCCCCGGAGTCGTAAGTGAAGGGCACCAGGGTGATCTTCATGACCTGGTCGCTGTCCTCGATGCCGAAGAAGCTGTCGCCGGTGTACGGCACGCGCGGCGGGTTGGCGCCCTCCGCGAGGTCCTCGTGGCCGGGCTCGAGCTCGAAGAGCTCGATGTGATACTTGATGCCCGGCACCACCTGCTCCTTCATCACGCCCCAGTAGAACGCGCGGTCGAGGCTGCCGATGAACGACTCCTGATTGACCATCACCGGCCTTGACTTGAGCACCAGCTCGGGGGTGCCGTCGTCGTAGACGATCGTCAACCGGCCCTCGATCGTGCGCGGGACCCAGTCGGCCGGCAGCGGCTTCCAGAACGCACGCACGAGGGTCAGGCGGTTCTGCAGCAGATACGAGGTCCGGTCCCCGCCGCCGACGCCAGCGCCGTCACGACCGATCGCCACGCCCACGCCCTGGTTGGCCTCGACCCAGTCGATCTCGAGGCCGCCGCGCACGGGGCCCGGCACGAAGGGCTCGGGCCCGCCCGTCGTCGGGGTGCCCGTGGTCCCGTCGCCGGTCGTGAGCGGCTCGGAGGTCGTGCTCCCGATGCTGGAGGTCCCGGTGGCGCTCGTCGTCTCGACGGCCGTGTCCTTGGTGCCATCGTCGGCGCAGGCGGGGCAGGTCAGGGCCAGGATCGTGAGCGAGGCGAGGCGGGAGGAATAGGGCAGCATGACAAAACCCTAACCCTGGATCCCGCCTTGCGACAAGCGGCCCGGCCTCGCGCGTTTCAGTCGCCGCGGTCGCGTCGGGCCAGGCGCGGCAGGTACGCGAGCAGCCGGGCTGTCCCCAGGAGCACAGCCAGCGCCGCGGCCGCATCGGCGACCCGCAGCAGCGGCGTCAGCTCGAGGGCTGGGCCGAGCGCCACACACACCAGGAACACCAGCCCGAAGCCGACACCGGGCCGGGCCCCGAGCAATTGGGCGGCCGAGCGTAGACCGGCGCGCAGCCAGTACAGGAGGCCAGCGAGGGCCAGCACCACCAGGGCGCCCGCGCCCAGGCCGGCCATCACGGAACCGAAGCGGCGGGCGATCCCTCGCACCAGCGTGCCGGCGCCCTCCTGGTCGAGGTACGGCCCCTGCATGCCAGTCAACAGGACCTCGCCCGGATGCGGGTCATAGGTCCCGGGCCCCGGGTTCCCGGCCGGCGCGCGTTGACGATGCACCGGGATCAGCGCGACGTGAGTCTCGGCGAACTCGCCGGGCAGGCGGGCCCCGCGGTGGACCTCGGCCGCGAAGTGGTAGCTCGGCGGGCGCAGGAACGGGCCGGTGTAGCCGGGGTACAACTTGGCGAGCCGCTCGAGGTCGAGGTCGGGGCTGGTGAAGCGCAGGCGTCCGGACTGCAGGCGGCTGCGCACGGCGATCGTGAGATCCTGGGTGGGGTCGTCCGGGTGGCGCAGCACCGCCATGTCGGCGGCGCCGAGGAACGCCCACGCCGGGACCTCGAGCTCGCCGAGGCGGTTGAGGAAGCCGAGCTCGAGACCTCGCGCGGGTGAGTCCATGCGCAGGTGGGCGACCCGACCGGGCTGCAGGCCGCCGTCGATCGGCGCGACGAGGGCGAGCGGCGGCTGCGACTCGCCGCGGTCGAAGTAGGGACCGGAGTAGTTGAACGCGACGATGTCTCGCAGCGCCGGGTTGCGCGGGGCGTCGGCCGCACGCGGCTCCTCGAACATCGACAGACGCTCGCCGCCCTGCATGCGAAAGCCGCGGGCCACGCCGCCGACGAAGTGAAAGTCAGCGACGTTGAGGAACGGGCCCTCGAGGTCGCGGGTGGCCATCAACTGGCGGATGTTGACCGTCGGGTCGATCGGATGGAGCTTGAGGAACGGGCCGACCTTGGTGTCGACGAGCTCGCGGCGCACGGGGATCCGCAGATCGAAGGCCGGGTTCTTGCCGCGCTCGGGGTCCTTGTCGCGCAGGATCACGGTGTCGACCGTGCGGGTGAAGTCCCACGCCGGCGCGGCGACGATGTTCTCGTCGCGGAAGATCCCACCGTAGAGGTGTCCGCGAGGGTCGGCGCGCAGCACCATCGGGTAGCGCTGGCCCTCTTCGAGGCCCGAGTCCGCTGGCAGCACGATCAACTGGCCGTACTCGCTCGGCGTCAGGCCGCCGCGCAGGTGGCGTTCGAGCGGCAACAGCTCACGCGACGTGACCACCTCCGGCGTGAGCACGCCGGCCGTGAGCGCGGCCAAACCGGTCAGCAGCGCGACGCTGACAGCCAACACCGGCGCGAGCCATGAATGGCGAGCATGGCGAGCATGGCGAGCATGGCGAGCATGGCGAGCATGGCGAGCATGGCGAGCATGGCGACCGTCGGCGTGCCCGAGCGAGCCGGTCGCGCCGGCCACCGCGGCCCGCAGCACGCCCTGGGCCGCCGCCGCGAACAAACCAGCGAGCGCCGCCTCGCCGCCGAAGGCCTGGGCGAACATGTCCCCGAGGACAGGCGAGAGTCCGCCCTGCGCGAGCAGCAGCGACATCAGCGCGACGTGCACCGCGAGCGCGAGCGTGGCGAGCGGCCCGAGCCAGCGACCCGGCCCGCGCAGGGCGCCGAGCACCAGCGCGGCGAGCCCGAGGCCGACGGCCCACGGCGCGATCGGCCCTGACGCACGGACAGCCTCGGCGGCCTGATGACCGTGCAGCAGGGCGCCGGCCGTCAGCGCGGCGAGGCTCGCGGCGAGCGCGTGGCTGACCCCCAGGACATGTCCTGGAAGACCTGTCCTCGCGGCCAGGTTCGGACCCGACAGACGACCCTCAATCTGAGTGATCGCCGCGCCGACCAGACCCGCGAGCACCAGCCAGGGCAGCGCTCCCGGGCCGCCGAGGCCGATCGCCAGCAGGGCCGCGACGACGCCCGAGAACGCGGCGCCGACGATCGTCGGGAGGCCGCGCGCCAGGGGGTCGGGGCCGTCGTCGGCGACCGGATCGACCGGACGTGCACGCGAGCGTGAGAGCAGGGCGACCAGCGCCGCGAGCACGCCCGCGGTGAGGACGACGAACACGAGGGCGCGGGCGAGCAGGTCGTGGGCGCCGCCCAGAGTCGCAGGGATGAGTGCGAGCATGTCAGTCCGGGGTCAGCGGAGGTGCACAGGAATCGAACCTGCCCGGGAAGCTCCTCGCATCCCGCACCGGTGTTGAAGACCGGGGGCCGCACCAGCGCGCCGAGCACCTCCGCGGCGGAGCATAGCGGAAGCCGGAGCGTCGGGGGAGTGGCGGGCAGTGGCCGGCGAAACTATCAACCGCCTGCTTCGGGGGCCGCCACGGCGATCCCGCAGACATCCATACAGCCGGTGGCGAGGAACGGCTGGTCGCCGCGGCTCTGGAACACGAACTCGGAGGCGGCGGGGTCGCCGTCGCTGTTGAACAGGCCGTACGGGAGAGTCGAGTAGCGGTAGGTCGCCCCGGACTCGGGGTAGGCCTCGACCGCGAAGGTCACGGCCTCACCCGGCGCGGGCACGCCGGCGTCCTCGGGCGGCGCCGGGGGCAGGGCGCCGCCCTCGGGCGCGAACTCCGTCCAGATCATCTGCTTCTCGGTGAACTCGTACGTGAAGCAGCGACACGCGTACTTGCCGGTGTCGCACAGGGTCTGGGTGATGTCCGTGCGACCCATCGAGTCGAGGCAGCCGGCCGAGGCGACGACCGTCGACGCCTGGTCGTAGTGGATCATGAACTTGCCCTCGCGGGTGCCGACGTCGAACTTGGTCAGGCCCTTGCCGTCGATGTCGAACAGTTGCAAGACCCAGGTGCCCTGCTCGTCGAAGAGCGGAACCGGCTCTTCGTCGCAGCCGCCCGCGGCGGTGAAGGCGACGGCAGCGAGGGCACAAAGGGCACCAGAGAGGAGAAGCTTGGGGCTGCGCATAGGGCTCGGCCACGCTACCACAGCCGGCCGCCGCGGTGGATTTTCGCCCGAAACCGTGGTTGACAGTACCCAGCCGGATGTTTAGCTTCACGCGCGCCGTGACCGCAAAACGCGACTATTACGAGGTTTTGGGCGTGGAGCGAGGCACCGTCACGGCGGACATCAAGCGCTCCTATCGCAAGCTGGCGATGCAGTACCACCCGGACCGCAACCCCGGGAACGCGGAGGCAGAGGAGCGCTTCAAGGAGTGCGCCGAGGCCTTCGAGGTGCTCAGCGACGACAGCAAGCGCAAGCTCTACGACCAATACGGCCACGACGGGCCGTCGCGGGCCGGCTTTAGCGGCTTCCAGGGCACGGACGAGATCTTTAGCCGGTTCGGGGACCTGTTCGGAGACCTGTTCGGCAACCTCGGCGGAGGCGGCCGTCGCGGCGGCCCCCAGCGCGGCGCGGACCTCAAGACCCGCGTCGTCATCCCGTTCGCGGAGGCCATCGCAGGCATCGAGCGCGAGGTCACGATCCCACGGCGCGACCCCTGCGAGGAGTGCGATGGCAGCGGCGCGGCGGCGGGCACCAAGCCGCAGGCCTGCGCGACCTGCAATGGCCAGGGGCAAGTCATCCACCGCCAGGGCTTCTTCACCGTGCAGACCGCGTGCCCGCGCTGCCATGGCGAGGGCCAGGTGATCGCCAGCCCGTGCCGCGGCTGCGGCGGCACTGGCGTGGTCCAGAAGGAGACCACCCTCAAGCTGTCGATCCCCGCCGGCGTCGACGACGGCCAGACCCTCCGGATCCCCGGGCGCGGCATGGCCGGCACCAAGGGCGGACCGGCCGGCAACCTCTACGTCGTCGTCGCGGTCGAGGCCGACCCCCGATTCCAGCGCGACGAGTTCGACATCCACAGCAAGGTGACGATCTCGATGGCCCAGGCCGCGCTCGGCTGCACCGTCAAGACACCGACCCTGGCCGGAGATCAGGACCTCGAGATCGAGCCCGGCACGCAGCCCGACCACGTCGTCCTCCGCAAGGGCAAGGGCATCCCGGTGCTCGGCGGCCGCGGTCACGGCGACCACCACGTGCACATCGAGGTCACCGTCCCGCTCAAGCTCAGCGCCGAACAGGAGGAGCTCCTCCGCGAGCTGGCCGAGAGCTTCGGCGAGTCGGTCAGCGAGAAGAAGGGCTTCTTTCGCTCGCTGCGCAAGCGCAAGCGCTGAGCCTCAGGGCGTGCCTGCTGGGTCGGGCTGGTCTGGTTCGGCTGTCATTCGCTCGTGGGTGCCGTCGCAGTAGGGTTTATTGGCGCTGTGTTTGCAGTTACACAGCGCGACCTCGGCGGTCTCGCGCAGGCGCAGCTTGACCGGCTTGATGTCGGTGATGTCGTGGGTGCCATCACAAAACGGCTGGGTCTTCGAGCGCCCGCAGGCGCACCACCAGTAGATGCCGGGCTCGAGGGTCAGCACCGTGGGTTCGCAGCGCGCGACGAGGGGCTTGTCCGTCATCCCTCCGATCTACACCACCCAAGTCGCCCGTCGGCCGGTCTTTCAGCGGTCGGGCAGCCTGCACACCTGCGCTCCTTCGCGCACCAGGCCCTCGGTCAGCACCCGCGCGTACAGGCGGCTCCACCCGGGGTGCAGCTTCTCCGAGATGCGCTTGAACTCGCCATCGACGAAGCTCGCCGCGATCGTGTTGCACGGCGGCGCCGGCCCGGTGATCTCGATGACGGCGACCTCGCCGACCGCCAGGCGGTCACCGACCTGCAACGCCTCCCACGCGAGCCCGGCGATCGTCAGGTTCTCGCCGGTGCTGCCGGCCGAGATCGGGTGACCCTCACCCGCGAGCGCGTCGATGCGCTCCTGCGCGTACAGGCACACGGCCCGCTCGGGTCCGCCGTGGTGTCGCAGGTCGAGCTGGCGGTCCCCGGCGACCCCGTGGGTGGTCAGCAACGCCGCAACCACCGACCGCTTCGGCACGCCACCCATCACCGCAACGTTGACCCGCACGACCCGCCCCGCGAGCATGGCCCGCAGTGTACCGCTTTCTCGCGGACCGATTAAACAGTCGAGCGCACCAACCAGGGGCAGGCGCGCTCGTCACGCTCAGGTCAGGTCCGAAGGACCGTGAAGTGCCACTCAGGTCCGAAGGACCGTGAAGTGCCACTCAGGTCCGAAGGACCGTGAAGTGCCACTCAGGTCCGAAGGACCGTGAAGTGCCACTCAGGTCCGAA
>Ga0105045_10000212_pt1 | contig 38167 bp, 42 predicted proteins | sample MAT02_FD_78089 | JGI IMG/M metagenome (GOLD analysis project Ga0105045, IMG submission 78089) | Freshwater microbial communities from Lake Fryxell liftoff mats and glacier meltwater in Antarctica - MAT-02 (megahit assembly) | ecosystem: Environmental > Aquatic > Freshwater > Ice > Liftoff...
CTTAGGATGGAGATTGGCCCGCGTCGAGGACTCCTTGTCCCACCCTACGTTGCAAGGGGCCCCGAAACGGGAAGTTGTTTGGGGACGATTGTTTGATTACGGGCACGCAACCTCGCGCCTGTTTGCATCCAAATCGTCGGTGCGATGAAAGCCATGTTGGCAACGATCATGATCACACCAAACGTGATCATGCCGAGGAACAGGGCGATCCCGAGGTGAACCGCGACGGCAATCCCAAGCACGATCGGACGGGTCAGCTTGGGCCAAACCAACGCACAATAAAACACCTCCCAGAATACCGTTACGTGAGCCAGCATCGAGAACAGCGTTGGATATCGCCCCAACCAAGTCACGTCGATCGATTGGTATTGTGCATTGGAAATCGCGAACCAAATCGATGTCCCGTCCCACCACGTCGTCCCCCGGGCTTTCCACAGTCCGCCAAACAGATAGATCACGCACAAATGGATTTGTATCAATCGCGTCGCGATGTTCGCGGATACCGAAGGCTCCGCTGCTGGTAACAACCATCTAAAGATTCTACGTTCCGAGATGCGGGCCGCGTATCGACGGTTTAACCAACGGTCAACCGAAAATACGGCACCGCATGGTGCCAACATCAGGTACATCGCCAGCATTGTCATTACTTGATCCAGCCCAAACAATGTTCCCGTCATCCGATGTACGAGCATCAATTGAAGGAACCACGCAAGCGGTGCCGCCACTCGCGTCATCAGGCCAGCGGCGAAACAGGCTGTCACCGCAATCGCCATCAAGTGATGCGTCCAAATCGCAAAGGGACTGCTGAACCACCAAAGATAAGTCCGCGCCGCATCAGAGGGACCAAATTTTCCACCGTGGATCGCAGCGATCGTTTCGTTGTCGATCCACGCAGTATCACCCAGGAAAGAACTAAGATTAAACGCGATCACGAGATGCGAATACAGAAGCATCAAGCCCGTCGCGATTCGAATCACCGCTAAGGTATGCGGTGACGTCGGCGTGAACCAAAACCGATCCCAGGCATCCGTCCATTGTCGAAAATACGCCGCGATGCCGAAGCGACCGTGAGCCTCGTTGTTCATGGCGTGGACTCCGATGGCAACACCGCTTCCGCGTTGGACGTTTCGAGTGGTTCGGGCGTTTCGAGTGGTTCGGTCGTCGGTGCCGGATCTGATGTCGGAACGCGTAGGCCATCAATGGTGTCGAAAAGAACCCTCAGTAAACGTTGATCGGCCACGGACACGTTGTCACCGAAAAATTCTGGCAACCCCGGTTGGCGATGCTCGACGCGGCGGATCGCGACCTTGCTTTCGGGGTGATGGTAACGAAGGTGTTTGAGGATCGAATCGCGCACCGATTCAAAGCGCCGTCGCCCTCGCATAAACCTTTCCAACTCGACCGGATTGCCGGCGATTTCAGGCGGCGGTTGGATAGGCGGTTGATGAACGTCATTCAGAAATTCGGCCAACATGAAATGGCGGTGGTACAGCAAACGTGGCCACTGCACGGTCAGATCCGGAAATTTTCGCTCGACAATTTCACCAAACGAGTTGGTAATTGCAGCCTCAAAGAAATGACTCGGGCCAGGGTCGGGTGCGAAGAATGCGTACCCGTGGTCAAGGTAGGCAAACTGACTGTAAGCGCGGACCGGCGCGTACCACGCGGACGCCGATGGGCTGGCCCCGAATGGACCCTGGGTCGCAAATTCCAGTGGTCGACCAATGACGGCCCAAAGATGCCCGATCAAGAAAAAGCTGACAACCACTCGAACCCGCGTGTCCGAAAACCAGCTTGTGTCCATGCTTGGCGACGCCGTCGCAGTCGATGCGATGCGGGGACGATCGGTCGACTTCACGGCGTGAGGCACAGAATCAATACATAAACAGGGAGGCGTCGTCGTCAGGCCATCCGACACCAAGTGGAGCCCGCGTGACGAAACGATGGTAAACACCGCGAGGCCAAAAGTCGATAAAAGGAGCCGACTCTGATCGTTTTTTCTCCGTTTGAGGTTTGTATTGCCCTCCCGCGTCGTCATCGCCGGAATCTACCTCACGGCTCGGAACTCGCCCGCCCCGTTTTCGGCGAGGGCTTCCAAGAATTGCTTCATCGGCCCATCCACGGCAATTCCGATGGTATTGATGTTTAAATGTCGAAACTGGTTTTGAAAAATCACGTCTTCAACAATCGCTGGCGGATAGATGATAGCGCCGACCGTGGGGCGACCGTCGGTCAACAGGTAGATCGCTTCCAATTGATTATCAAACTCCAATGCCGTTCTTATCGCGCCGTGGGTGTTCGTTTGGTATCCCGCCCCAAGCCGTGTTAAAAATGCGATCGCTTCCCGTTTGTTGTGATCGGTGGCGACAACCAATTGACGATGCCACACATCGATCGAAGTATTGAAGACCATGATCGAGAACTCACAATCATTGGGCAATTGTCCGATCACCCGGAACAATTCGCGTTTCGCCAAATTCAACCGCGACAAATCATACTCGGCCTCGTCCATGCTTCCCGAGATATCGAGAATGAACAGCATCCGTTTGGCATGAATATCGATTCCATAATACTGACTGGGCGCTAAAATAATCCGCTCGCGCGACTGCGAATCGGAACCCGTCGATGCCAGCTTTATTTTCTGTGCTTTGGACTGCGTCCAACGATCAAAAGCTGCCCGATCATCGTCAAAAGTCGCCGGCGTAATGCCAGTCAATAATTTATCGCATTCGAATCGCAGTTGACCATCCAAACCGTTTTTTAGTTGATCGATGGCTGCGAACGCATCGGGCGAATTCATCTTCGCGAGCGATCGGATGACGTTAAAGCGAAAACCGTAACTGGCCAAATACTCTGGACGCTTCGCTAGGGATTGAATCTTATCGATCGCCGCTAGGCGTCGATTTTGACCGAGCGTATCGGCGGCAATCATCGCGATGGCCGTGTGGGGACCATCGAGCAGATTGATTAAGAATTCATGGGATTCACCCGCGTCAACGGTTCCGACAAGCCGGACCATCTCTACCAAAAAGGGATCCGATGATTGGGTCGCCGGAGATCGATCGATGCGATTTTTCGCGATCTGAACCAAACCGCCGAGCAACGCCTGCGTCATGCCCGCGTCTTCCTTCAACGTGATCATCGCTCGCTGCCGAGCGACGACGTTGTTCCCGCTAAGGACCTTGATGATCTTGTTTTGCATCTGGACCGCGAAGGGACCGTCCTTGGCCGCGCAGGCGTTCGCGATATTAAGCGTGAGGACGATCAAACCAACCGCGATCATCGCGAAGTTTCTGGGAGTGTAGGGAACCATGTCGGCGGCCTCCTTTGACTTTGTGATTACGACCCACCCTTTGACTGAACTTTATGCCGCCGTAAAGTTTATCGGATGAACGACGATCGTCAAAACGATATCGGTCGATAAGGGTAACCACCAAATAGCCGCGTGGTGCCACACGTGTACAAAGAGTTCGGTGGCCAATGGAGGTGACCGTTGCCAAGTCGAGTTTCGCTTGTGATGACTGGGTCAGTCATCGCCTTTTTGTTTACCATTTTACTTTTAAGCAACGGTGCACGTCGTGAGACGCGTTTTAAAAACGCCACCCCCCCGGTCGTGCAGTCTCCGTCTGCAACCACACCGCTGGTGATGCATTGCGCGGCCAGCACACGCAGCACCATGGAACCGATCTGCCAACAATACGAACAAAAAACGGGGCAAGGAATCGAAGTTCAATACGGCGGGTCCCAATCCCTTTTATCCGCCATCGTGATTAATGGCGACGGTGACTTTTACCTTCCCGCCGATGAGACTTACCTGACCACGGCGATCGATCGCGGGTTGGTCGCAAAACTCTATCCCGTCGCCACCATGCGACCCATCCTGGCGGTGCGCAAAGGAAATCCCAAGTCGATCCACACTCTCGAAGATCTATTTCGAGGTGACGTTCGGTTGGTTCAAGCCGATCCAGAGTTGGCTGCGATCGGAAAAATTACTCGCGACGCGATGCGTGTGACGGGGGCTTGGGAATCACTTGCCGGTGCAACCATTGCGATGCGTTCGACGGTGATCGATGTCGCCAACGATATCACCATCGGAGCCGCGGATGCAGGATTTGTTTTTGATGTCGTGCTCGCGTCACACCCCCAACTCGAAGCGGTGGAAATCGATGCGCTGCGATCGGTAGTGTCTCGCGTTTCTTTAAGCTTGCTCAAGACGTCCCGGAAACCGTCCGTTGCCCAACAGTTTGCTGACTATGTCGTTTCCGCAGACGGAGGCCTTCGCGTCTTCGCGCGACACGGTTTTCAAATCGATGGTGACCACGCGGTGCAGGTCCTATCCGCTGCTCAAGACGAAAAGGAATAATCGGTGTCGCCAAATACGAGCGGTGACGCACCGATTTTGCGCAACGTGACGAAGCCCCGCTCGGATGTCGCATTCTTTATCGGGCTGAGTGCCTTTTCATCGATTTATGTTTTTCTCATTGTCGCGATGTTGGTCGCAGATGTGTGTTTCACGAGCTGGTCAAACATCATCGAAACCTTGCTCAAGCGTGAAGTCCAGGCGGCGATCCGATTAACGTTTTTGTCGTGCACCGCGGCGTCTATTCTCTCGATCTGGGTGGCGATCCCATTTGGCTATTTATTGTCGAGGTATCGGTTTCCTGGACGATCGTTTTTCGAAGCCGTCGCCGACGTTCCATTCGTGTTGCCACCGATGGTCATTGGACTGAGTCTATTGATCCTCTTTCACCTAAACATCTATGGGTGGGAACTGGAACGTTGGCTTCGCGATGATCTCGGATTCGGCGTGACGTTTCGATGGCCCGCGGTTGTCCTGGCACAATTTGTCGTTGCGTGCGCATTCGCGATTCGGACGATGCGCGTAACCTTCGATCAAATCAATCCACGGGCCGAGGAGGTTGCACGAACGCTTGGCTGCACTCGATACCAATCATTCTCGCGGGTGGCATTGCCGCAAGCCATGCGTGGAATCGTCGCAGCGTTCGCCGTCGCGTGGGCGAGATCATTCGGCGAATTCGGCCCCATTCTTGTCTTTGCCGGCAGCACACGCATGAGAACCGAAGTGTTGTCGACGACGGTATATTTGGAATGGAGCGTCGGAAACTTGTCATCCGCAGTCGCGGTCTCGCTTGTCATGGTCCTGATCGCCTCCTTGGTTCTCGTCGTGATACGCTTCGCCGGGGGTCCAGCGGGTCGATGATCAAGCTGCAAAACCTTTCTGTCCAGACCGGATCGTTTATCCTACACAACATCAGCCTCGATGTCCGTGAAGGAACGTATGCCACGTTGATGGGGAAAAATGGCCAGGGCAAAACGACACTCATGGAAGCGATTTGTGGTTTGCGGACTGTTACCGCCGGAACCATTCAAATCAACTCCGTCGATATAACGCGTTGGTTGCCAGGCGATCGTGGCATTGGTTATGTGCCGCAAGACCTCGTCGTATTTCCAGGAATGACGACTTACGATCAAATCGCTTTTCCGCTTAAAATACGTCGCTGGCCACGGCGGATGATCTCCGACCGAGTCAGTGAGGTCGCAGTTCTGTTGCATCTAACCGCCCTACTCTCGCGTCGACCTGACGAACTCAGCGGCGGCCAATCCCAACGCGTTGCGATCGGCAGGGCATTATCATTCCGTCCGCGGGTGCTGATGCTCGATGAACCCGTCAGCTCACTGGATCAACAAGCGAAGAACGAAACCCTCTCGCTATTAAAATCAATACAACAACAAGTCGGCGTCACTACCCTTCATATCACCCACGACGAAAAAGAAGCCGGCCGAATGGCCGACCAGCGATTTGTCATCGATAATGGAACCCTCTCTGAACAATCATCACTCGCATCCCCAATCCACTAAGAAAAAATATGAAACGCTGTCACCGCAGACTCTTGATCACCGCCGCGCTGCCGCTCTTTGTCCTTTTAACCATGAACCCGGACCTGGTCGCCCAGGAGCAAAGCGTTAATCCAGGTATCAACGAGGCATTCGTTGATCCGGATGTCGACGAATTTAAGGCTAAGTTTGAGATCGAAAGCCGTGAGGTGTACGCCAAACGTGAAGACATCGTCAAATCTTTATCGATCCAGCCGGGGATGGCGGTCGCCGACATTGGCGCAGGCACCGGACTATTCACGCGATTATTTTCGGTCGAAACGGGAGAGTCGGGAAAAGTTTTTGCCATCGATATTTCTGACACATTCACCGACCACATTTCAAAGCTTGCCGCCGACGAAGGTTTGAAAAACATTCAAGCGATTCAATGCGAACCCGATTCCACACGGTTGCCGCCTTCGTCGATCGACATCGCGTTTGTCTGTGATGCCTATCATCACTTCGAGTTTCCGAGTAAGACACTCAAATCAATCTACCGAGCGTTGCGACCCGACGGAAAATTGGTGTTGATCGATTTCAAACGAGTCGACGGCGTCAGTTCAGACTGGACGATGAACCATGTTCGCGCTGGACAGGAGGTTTTTGAGTCCGAAATCATCGTAGCCGGATTCAAGAAATCTGCAGACATTGACGATCTGCTGGAAGAAAACTACATGGTCTTTTTCACAAAAGAATAGCCAGCCTTTCTACTTCATCGAATTAATTGCATCGAAAATAACGTTCGCGCTCTTCGACAGCAACTCCGCTTCGGTATCGTCCAATTGCAGGGGGATCGGGGCGATCACACCCTCCCCGCCGAACAGATGTGGCATCGCAATGGTGATTTTTTCGAAACCTTCGACGTTCGTCAGCGTCGAACAAATGGTCATGATCGAACGTTGATCGTGCAATACGACGTCGGCGATACGACTGAGCGCGGCACCAATCCCATAATAAGTCGCATTTTTTCCCTGGATGATGTGATAGGCGGCTCGCCGAACGGAATGATCAATTTGCGTTTTTTCGACCTCACCAAGTTTCACCCCGTTTAGACGCCCGAAGTCTTCATACGGCAATCCGCCGATCGTTACCAAAGACCACGCCAATACCTCCGAGTCACCATGCTCGCCCACGACATAAGCGTGGATATGCCTCGAATCGACGCCGTAATGTCGCCCTAACAGCGACCGAAACCTTGCGGTGTCAAGAGTCGTTCCCGACCCAAGGACACGCTGGGGTTTGATGCCACATTGCACCGCAATTTCCGTTGCGATGTGCGTCATGATATCAACTGGATTGGTCGCAATGATTAACACCGCAGACGGGACGATGGAAACGATCTTTGGAATGATCTCGCGAAATACATCTGCATTTCGCTGCAACAAATCGATGCGAGATTCGCTGGGCTGCTGGTTTACGCCCGCCGTAACGATTACTACGCGGCAATCGCAAAGGTCCTCGAATTCACCCGCGCGAACCATTAACGGATGGGCAAACGGAACCGCATGATAAATGTCATCGGCTTCGGCTGAGGCCCTATCGGGGTTCTTATCGACCAGGACTATCTCGCGGCCGATGCCCTGCATGACCATCGAATATGCGGCGGTTGCACCAACAAAGCCGCTTCCAACAATTCCTATTTTCATGTTCCATCTACCACGGCAGGATGACGATCGGCGAGCGATTGGATGTACAGTAACCGCTGGGCTTCGGTCGAAAATTCGAGAGGGCGAGCCGCTTGCAGATCGCCCATGTTACCCCAATTGTGTTTTGCCATAGACGCTTTTAACCCTTCATTCATCAGGCGAACGACGTTCGCTCCGTCACGATAAATCGCGGAGGTGACCATCGCGACATCCGCACCTGCCAATAAAGTCTTCAGAACATCATCCGCGGTTGCAATGCCGCCGCAGGCAGCCAATGGCATCGCGGGACAAAACGCGTGAATTCTCATGATGGATGCGAGCTTACTGATGATCGAACCGCCCTGCGTCAATTCCCACGACGGTCGTAATTGCAAAGTGCCCAAATCGATGTCAACGATTGGTGAACCGGCAAACAATACCATTCCATTTGCGCCGGACAGCAAGCGGGTCGCCAGGTGAGCAACGCTTGTAAACTCTGGGCTTATTTTCACATTAACGGGAACGGTAACCGATTCACCAATCGTAGAAACCAACTCCTGAATTTTTGATTCTGCGTCTTGCGATCGATCGTATTCAGTTGGTGGCGGCATCCTCACGTTCAATTCGATTGCCGATGCACCGACCTCCTGAAGTTCGCCCGCAAAATCGAGCCAGTTGCCGCCGACCTCGCCATTCAAGCTGGCAATAATCGGCACCGACGAAAGCACGCTGGCACGGTTGACCATAGAGAGGTAGGTCTCGGCGTCGTCACAAAAGGAATCCATCATGCTCCGTTTGGATCGCTCCAGGACACGCGCCTCCTCGCCGGAGATGCCTTTCCCATTCTTCTCATTCCATTGAATGACCTGCTCTTGAAACAGCGAGGGCAGTACGATCGCGCCAACGCCAGCATCCTGCAGTTCGCCACGAATGCGCTCGTCTGCCGTCATCGGGCACGCACCGACAACGATGGGAGACAACAATTTCAACCGTCCAAAGCGTGACGCTAAATTTGCACTGCTCATGATGCCCTCGGTAGTTCGGTGTGCGTATTTGGATGCACTCGTCATAACGGTACGCAACCGCTATGCCAGCAACCAAGCCGTCGATTTTACGACAAAATTGCTTTCAGGCCATGCGCACAATCGCCCACCTGTGCGAACTAGCGCTATGGCCCTAACGATCCTGGAGGTCTCGTAAAGCATCAGCCATGCGTCGTAGCTTCGGAGAAACGGCAGGCAGCGGCGCTCCGCTTAACTGATTTGGTTCGCACTGCACCCATGATGCGCCAGTCTCGATCGCTGAAACCATTTTATGGATTTGAAGTCGGTCAAACGGTTTGCAGATCGCTCCGTTCGCTCCAAAGTTTTTCACAACTTCAAACATTTTGCTGTCATCGAGACTGCTGACCATAATGACGGGTAACGATTGATACTTCGCATCGGATTGTGAGCGGATCCATGCGAGCAATTGCAAGCCGTTGCACTTTGGCATCTCAATGTCGGAAATGATCAGCTCCACACTTCCAATGTTCAATTGGCGAATCGCTTCGTCTCCGTCGGGAACTAATGCACAATGGTAGCCAATTTCTGCCATCCAAGCGGCCAATAGCTCCCTCGCCGAACGAACATCGTCGGCAATGATGCATCGTTTCGTCATGATAAACAACCCGTGCAAAAATTCGTTTTAACTCCTTGCTTGTTGTCAAACCTGTTTTGCAGAGAAACACAATCGTACCCGCTCACATGGATACCTTGGCATTCATTATTTGGTCGACGTTGGGCTTTTCGCCTTTCAGATAAGCTTGCCCTGCTTTCAAAAGATACTTCACCCCTTCGGCTCCCGAGTTATCCCAATACTCACCGGTTTCGGGAACGATATGCATCAAACACAACGATGGATCATCTTTCCCTAGCGGAAACCAGACTCGCCAAGATTCAGTCCACAGTTCTTCGATTTTTTGCCTGTCGGAAGAGAGGTTCACCGTTCCAACGACTGATGCGTACTCGTTACTCGATTGAACGGTGACGGCCACACGATCGCTACTCTTCACATCCTTGATTTTCCCGGAATCCCGCTCGGAGACAAACCACAAACCCCCGTCGTCGTCTAATTGGGCGATGTGCATGGGCCTGGCAACAATCGCACCGTCTGGCGACTGGGTGACAAGCATTGCGGTGTCAAAATCTTTGAGGATTGAAAGTAGTTTTTGGTGATTATCCATGGTGATCCTTTCGAGATATGGCAACTGTCCGAGAAAAAGTTTAGCAATCGTTGTGCCAAAAGGCTTCACGAGATGCGGATCATTTGCTGATCGTCAAAATAAGCTTTCCACGGTCGACGCCGTCCTGCTGGCGTTGCTGGGCGTCCGCGGCTTCGTCCAACGGATAGCTGGAATCAATGGTAACTTTTAATTCACCTCGCTCATAGAGTCTTATCAATTGTCGCAAATCGTCCGCGCTGGGCGTCGCTAACATAACACGACCGCGTTTGGGCAAAAGCATTGTCGCGATGCTCATGAAGACGCCAGCCAGCGAGGGTTCGGTTGAAACGAAGCGACCTTTCGGGGTCAATGCTCTGGTCGCTTCGAAGTATGACGATTTACCAGCTGCGTCGAAAATTAAATCCCATTTCCGGCCAAGTTTCGTATAGTCGGTTTGTCGGTAATCGATGAAACTGTCCGCTCCAAGCGAGCGAACGAAACTTTCATGCTTCGCGCTGGAAACGGCCGTTACGTTTACGTCGTATGCTTTTGCAATTTGAACCGCTAAATGGCCAACGCCGCCGCTCGCACCATTGATTAAGACATCCGCACCCTGCCGAATTTTGCCATGGTCCCGCAGGCTCTGCAGTGCTGTGGTTCCCGCAAGCGGAATCGCCGCAGCATCGGCGTAGGACATTGATTCGGGGATCTTTGCGATGCAAGATGTCGGACACGTTACATACTCGGCGTAGCCACCGCCGTAACGATTTGGCAGGAAAGCCATCACCCGTTCCCCGATGTGGAGCCCAGTCGAAGGGTCGCAGTGAGCGATTTCGCCTGATACGTCATATCCTGGCGTCCGCGGGAACCCACCAGGAAGCAACCAGCGAATTTCTCCTTTGCGGATGCGATAGTCGATTGGGTTCACGCCGGCGGAGCGAATGCGGATTAATGGATCGTTTTGAGTCGCGACCGGAGTTTTTATCAGCACCGGAACGAGCACGCTCGGATCGCCGTAATCAAAATAATTGATTGCGGCCATTACGCTTGGGATAACGTCATGAGGCCTTCGAACGTCGCCGGGCGTCGGCGCCTCAGATGTCGCAAGCGACGCGTGCTCGGTCTGATGACCGTTGGAATGGCTCATCGGAATACTTTTGTTGAGAATGATGTTTTGTGTTCGCTTAGCAGTCGTGCTTGGTCCGGTTTAACGCAAGTTACATGCCGCATCGCCGATATTTCGACACGGGCCCGTGACCCCATCATTATTTTGGTCCGGTATGTGCAAAGGTTTTAAAATTCCCCGCTCTATCAAACAAGATTTACTCAATTTGCTTCCACGCTATGCCGCCAGATCATGCGATTCCCTTTATGTCCAACCGTTTCGGATCTTGATCATTGGATGCGATTGTCGATCGAAATCGCTGCGGAAGGCGTTGCGGAGGGGGAATCGCCGTTTGGCGCAGTGGTGTTTAATCAGTCTGGCCGGCAAATTGCGGCGGCGCACAATCGGGTGCGCTCCACCGGCGAACCATCGGCACATGCCGTAGTGCTGGCCATTAACCAAGCGTGTGTGGCCGAAGGGAGACTGACGCTCGAAGGCAGTTGGCTGGTTACGACGGGAGAGCCCTGTCCGATGTGTGCGGCGATTGCCTGTTTAACCCGTGTCGGTCATGTGGTCATCGGGGCGCGAGCCGACTCGATCAAGAAAGCGGGTTACGAAACATTAAATCTAGACGCATCGGCGTTTATTGGTTTCACAAGCGCAACGTTTGCATTGCATGGTCCCATACTCGAACGCGAGTGCAATGCGTTATTGTTAAATCATCCAAAAGGCGAATCATGAACTTGTCTAGCGGGATTTGCGGTGACGATGTACGAATGAAAAATGTTCCTGCGGATCGATTGCCCCGTCCTCGATATGGGTTGATCGCGGACGATACCGGCTCAATCCGTCGATTAGTGGGTCATGTGTTGCGTCAACATGGGATGCAGGTAATGGAAGCATTTGATGGACGTGACGCCTGGGACAAAGTTTGTCACATTCTGCCCGATGTCATCGTGACCGATTTAGAGATGCCCCGATGGAGCGGTGTGGAATTGCTACGCCAATTGCGTGGTGCGACCGATCCCCTTCTGCGCCGAGTCCCTGTGATCGTCATCAGTACGCTTCACGGAAACGATTTGAAGGCATCCGTGCATCGATTCGAGGACACCTACTTTCTTGGAAAGCCGATTTCGGTGAGGACGCTTTCGATCATGTTGCGTTTGATTGAAACGACGCAGGATCTCCGAATTCGTCAATCAGTGAAGCGTCCGAGCAATCCTTAATCTCATAAGTATTGATCGTGCTTGGTGTTGTCTACCATGTTCGCCAACAATTTTTGTACCCACGATGCTACGTTTCCCTTGTTTCGGCTAGAAACGTGGGTTACTGGACCTTCTGGATGTCATCCGACTTCCGAGACTTGTCGTGGCGGCTTTGGCGTGGCATATTAAAAAATTTGAAAACTGCAATCTCTTGTCGATACGGAAGGTCGATCACTGCTGGTTCAGGATGTAACATTTTATTCCAAAGCGGCGATGTACGATCAGGTTCGGCGTTGGCGCGGGGGTAGCCTGGCCTACGATTCGCTGCTCGTCTAAAAGAATGCTTGGTAGTCAGAATTGAAGACCCGTAGTCCCCGCTACGACCTGGCAGGCAAGTTGATCACCGGTGTCAAAGATCGTTTTGACACCGCCCGGAGGAATGTGAGTCGGCACGCACCAATTGTTATCGGTCAATTTCGAAACGACGGATCGCGCAAGCTACCGCTAACGATCGAACCGGTCCGCGTTCATCACTTTGGTCCACGCGGCGGCGAAGTCACGGGCGAACGCGTTTTTCGCATCGTCGCTGGCGTAAGCTTCCGCGATCGCGCGAAGTTGCGAATTTGATCCGAAGACCAGATCAACCGCCGTCGCACGCCACTTCACCTCGCCCGTTTTGGCGTCGCGACCTTCGAAGAAATGCTCGCAGGCGGGCGACTTTTTCCACGTCGTGTTCATGTCCAACAAGTTAATAAAGAAATCGTTGGTCAACGCGTCCGGGGTTTTGGTGAAGACGCCCAGGTTCATATCGTCCGAGTTTGCACCGAGCACGCGCAAGCCGCCGACCAGTACCGTCATCTCGGGCGCGGTCAACGTCAACAACTGAGCTCGATCGACCAACAATTCCGGCGCTGGACGATCGATTTCGGCGTGACCGAAAAAGTTTCGGAATCCGTCCGCTTTCGGTTCCAAGGCTGCAAACGATTCGACATCGGTTTGGTCCTGCGACGCGTCGGTGCGCCCGGGCGTAAACGGAACGTCGACCTCGACGCCCGCTTTCTTTGCCGCTTGGGTAACACCAACGCCACCACCCAAAACGATCAGGTCAGCGATCGATACTTTTTTGTTGCCCGCTTGTGAACCGTTGAATCCCTTTTGGATCGCTTCGTACTTGGCCAGGACCTTGGCTAATTGGTCCGGGTTGTTGACGGTCCAATCTTTTTGGGGAGCCAGTCGAATGCGAGCCCCGTTGGCCCCGCCACGCAAATCGCTGCCGCGAAACGTCGACGCCGATGCCCAAGCGGTCGCGACCAGTTGCTTGGTCGTCAATCCACTCGCCGCGATCTTGTTGGTCAACTTCGCGATGTCTTGCTCGTTGACCAGTTCGTGGTCAACGACTGGCACGGGGTCCTGCCACAACTGCGGTGAGGCGACTTCCGGGCCCAGCAATCGCGAGACGGGACCCATGTCACGGTGCGTCAGCTTGTACCAAGCTTTCGCGAACGCATCGGCGAACTGGTCAGGATTTTCGTGGAACCGTTTGCTGATCTTGGCATAAGCCGGGTCCATCTTCAGTGCGATGTCGGTCGTGAACATCATTGGCGCGTGCGACTTGGCCGGGTCGTGTGCGTCGGGCACGATCGTCGACGCCGAGGCGTCTTTGGGCGTCCACTGGTTCGCGCCGGCGGGGCTCTTGGTAAGTTCCCATTCGTAGCCGAACAAGTGATCGAAATAATCGTGCGACCACTTTGCCGGCGTCGATGTCCAGGCGCCTTCGAGGCCGCTGGTGATCGTATCACCGGCATTGCCGGAGCCGAACGAATTTTTCCAACCGAGTCCCTGTTGTTCGATGCTCGCCGCTTCCGGTTCCGGGCCAACGAACTGACTCGGGTCCGCCGCGCCGTGGGCTTTTCCGAACGTGTGACCACCGGCGATCAGCGCCACGGTCTCTTCGTCGTTCATCGCCATGCGTGCGAACGTTTCGCGAATGTCACCTGCCGCCGCGATCGGATCGGGCGTTCCGTTGGGGCCCTCGGGATTGACGTAGATCAAACCCATCTGGACGGCGGCCAGCGGATTGGCCAGCTCGCGATCGCCGCTGTATCGGGCATCGCCCAACCATTTCGTTTCCGGTCCCCAGTTGACGTCCAATTGCGGTTCCCAAACGTCGGCCCGCCCGCCGGCAAAGCCCATCGTTTCAAAGCCCATTGATTCCAGTGACACGTTGCCGGTCAATACCATCAAATCAGCCCAAGAAATCTTCTTGCCATACTTTTGCTTGATCGGCCAAAGCAATCGTCGGGCCTTGTCCAGGTTGCCGTTGTCGGGCCAACTGTTCAGGGGCGCGAACCGCTGCGTCCCATCGCTCGCCCCGCCACGGCCATCGGCGACGCGGTACGTGCCGGCGCTGTGCCACGCCATTCGAATGAAGAACGGTCCATAATTGCCGTAATCGGCTGGCCACCAATTTTGGGACGTGGTCAGCAATTCGGCGATGTCTTTTTTGACCGCGCCAAGGTCAAGCGTTTTGAACTCGTCGGCATAGTCAAAGTCCGCGCCCATCGGCGAACTCGCCGCCGAATTCTGGTGCAACATCTGTAAGTTCAACTGGTTCGGCCACCAATCGCCGTTACCGTACGAGCCGGCGGCGGTGTTGCGAGCATTTGCCTCCATCCCCACGCCCATGACGGGACAGTTTTCGATGCCGGCTTTGGTCGATGAAGTGGTCGTATCAGGTTCGGCCGCAACAGTCGTCGCGGCAAAGCAAAGCATCGACAAAGTGGTGCTCCAACGCGAGACGCGAGGGACGAATAACATGGTTTCTCCAACGGACGTTTGGGTTAAACGGCGAGTTGCCGCCAAAAGGTTCGGCTACACGCGACTACTCATTATCCACGATGGAGCAACTTTGATCCAACGGATTTCGTCGAAAGCATCGCGTTCGACAAAAAGAAAAATAATTTATTGACAATTTTGAGCTTACCACGATTTCATTAAGTCTGCAGTTCCGCTCTGATCATCATCAAGATTTTACCAAGTCGATTTTCGCCAGAACCATCGCCGCCATTTCCCCAGAAAGCGTCATTGGGAGCATGTTCGATTAGGACAGCGTGTTCGGTTTCCAAAAGAAACGATTGAAGATCGGAGTGCTGTTCGAATTTACTTCGCACGGCGGTGATCATGACGCTTTCTTTGACTTCGTTCCAGTCCGATCGTTGTGGATGATCGCTACTCCTCCCCATTCTCCACGCTTCGTAGGGGCCTCGAGATCCCCGAATAGCCTCCATCCATTCCGGATCGTTCGTAAATTTGTTGGCCTGGTAGAAATGCTCGCTGGTTGGCCACTGGATTCTATCGACCACAATGGGATACGGTGCAAAATTCGACAGCCAACCGTTGGCTCCCGTCTTGATATGGAATCGAATGGTACTCAGATTGATAGCCTCCATAATGAAAATTTGGTTTCAGGACGACTGAGTGATCTCCTGGGACATTCGTTGCTCAGCAAAGGTTCGCTTAAATTTAAATTTTCGAGCTAGGAAGAAGGTGTAAGAGAATAGATGGGAGTAAGCTTGGCACCGAGCATCTTCAGTTCGACCGCGGCACCGACCCCAAGCGATTCCCTCCTTGCTCTTTGCTTGCCCTTCCGAGAAACAACATGCTGATTCCGAAGCTGAGTATGCCTAACCTCGCCCACTCTACACTTCGGCGGGGCGAAATAAGGACGCGGCGAATGGCGAAGAGAGCAGCGTAATAGGAACGATTGATGCATTGGCTATGCCGCAGGACGCCGAATCGGCCTTGGGCATGTTTCGGTCTGTAAACTCGGTCTATATTAAGTCTGTCGTTGTTTTGTGTTTCGAGAAAATAAGTTAAAGTCACCGTGCGTACCGTTTTCATAAAGACCACTTTCGCTTTGGCAGTCGCTTTGCTCACTTCGGTTTCCGTATTCGCGGTGCAACCATTTCGAATCAGCGTGATTGATGAATCCAATGGTTGGCCAGTTCCGCTCGTTGAATTGCGCACCTTGCATAACGTGCGTTTCATTTCCGATAATGCGGGTGTCATTGCTTTTGATCTTCCTGAATTGATGAATACCGAAACTTGGTTCGCTGTCGAAGGTCATGGCTACGTCGTACCCAAAGATGGGTTCGGTTACCAAGGTGTTCGCATCACGCCTCGGCCCGGCGAATCAACCACCATCAAAGTGCAGCGTCAGCTTGCTGCAAAACGACTGGGACGCACCACCGGAGCAGGTATCTTTGGAGAAAGCCAAAAATTGGGGCTAGAAACCGATTGGACGGAACAGGGAATTTTAGGATGCGATAGCGTTCAAAACGTTATCCACAATGGGCGTTTGTATTGGAACTGGGGCGACACAACGCTGGCGAACTATCCATTGGGCCGTTTTCACATGATCGGTGCGACGACTCAAATGCAACCGCTCGCATCGCTCGAGCCACCGATACGCCTGCGTTACCACTACTTTGTTGATGAATCGAAAGTCGTGCGTGACCTTGCGCGGATGCCCGGTGACGGGCCGACATGGCTTAACGGATATTGCAGCCTTCCCGATCGAAGCGGCACCTCACGGATTGTTGCAACCTATTCGAAAATCAAAGACACTTTGACGGTTTACGAGGTCGGGCTTTGCACCTGGGAGGACGAAAAATCCGTCTTTGAAAGATCGTCCGTTATTTGGAATCCGTCAGCCGAGAATCCGAATCCCCCTGCGACTCCACACGGCCATACGGTCCTATGGAAAGACGATGCCGGGAAATCATGGGTTCTGTTCGGCGATCCGTTTCCAACCCTGAAATGCCCGGCGACTTATGAAGCATGGGCGGACAGAACGACTTGGTCAGTGACCGACGCTCAGGCAAGAGTTCCCGTCAGAAACGGAAGCGATTCCATTGAGCCCCATCGCGGGTCGATTGCGTGGAATGACTTTCGAAAAAAGTGGGTCACTGTGTTCACCCAAAAATTCGGCGATTCGTCGCCTCTCGGTGAAATCTGGTATGCCGAATCCGACACTCCATTCGGACCGTGGAAGGATGCAATTAAAGTTGTTACCCACGACGACTACACATTTTACAATCCTAAAATCCATCCGGGATTTACGCCGAACGGATCGCCGATCTTATTGTTTGAAGCCACTTTCACGAAGTTTTTCTCAGGAACGAAGGTGGCCACGCCGCGGTACGATTACAACCAAGTGCTCTATCGTTTAGACCTGGATTCGATTCTGTAGGCACCACTCCGAACCGAGACGCGGAAAAGTGTATTCGGCTCGAGGGGAACAATCTCGGTTCAAAATTCTTGAAGGCACAGATCGCTTGTGTTTCCGAATTAAGTGGTCACCCGATCTCGGATCGCCGTGCAACTTGATCGGATGTCATACTTTCACCTCGTATTGCCGCGGCACGCGAAAAATTCGCCAGTAGGGATTTACCGCATTCGTTGACCGACCGTCAGGCGTTTCAAGCGGCAACTCGGCTCGACACCAGCCCAGGATTCCATCACGATAATTTTTTGCGTCTACATCAGCGGCCACCAACTTCCGTGCGTATAGATAACTGCGTCCGCCCACGGTGCAATAGACGACGAAGTTCTTGTTCGCAAATGACGCGGGGTCAACTTCGTATTCCTGCTGCGTGATCGCGCCAGGAATTTTCGATACCGCTTGTTCTGATTCGCTGCGAACATCAAGCAGCACCACGGATTGATCGCCCATTGCCAGAATCCGACAAAGCTCGCCCGTCGCGATCGTTTCCACACGGGGACGTCCTAGCCAACGACGCAACGATTCGATCGAGCCGAAAGCGACATTGCAAAGTCTGATGATTAGATCACCGAGTGAAGCCACAAGCCACCTTTGCTTTATCCACAACTACCCTCGCAACACGTTTCACAAATTCGGTGGCAGGCCGAGCATTGCAGTTTGCCGCGAATATCGATTAGATGTCCGCCACAGACCGGGCACGCGGGTTCAGGCGTTGGACAGGGTTTCTGATTTTGTTCAGGGTTTGGGCTTGGTTCTTTTTTCGTCATCCTTGTAGTTTATCGAATTCGCTCCGTAGGGAAAGTTGACTGACTTGTTGTCCTATCAGCTCCGCACCATCAGCGAGAACGCCTGACCCGCGATCCTGCGAACCCAGATCCAAGCCTACTACGCGATCGTTCCCGAATCAGAGTCTGTGATGCGATCCAAGGCGATGGATTTAACGCCATGTCGCTGGTCGCGATTCAACAAGCGAGCGGCTTTTGGTCGAAGATGGGTTTCACACGTCGAGACGATGCAGCGATTGACAACTCCTACGCAGCCGATGCAACCTTTATGGTCCGCGATATCTAACTTCGTAAACTTCTTTCCTTAAACATCGAACTTCCATCATGACTTGGCGCGACTGGTACGACGCACTCGATAAACCGTCATGGACGCCCGAACCGTCCACGATCGGTTTGATTTGGCAAATCATTTACCCGATCATTCTCATCACGTTCGGATACGTCTTCTACCGCGTCATCGCCAAGAAAATCCCGTGGCCCGTCGCGATCCCTTTCGCCATCAACCTGATCGCCAACTTCATCTTTACGCCAATCCAGTTCGGACTGCGAAACCTGACCCTCGCCGCGCTCGACATCGCCATCGTCTGGATCACCATCCTCTGGGCGATGAAAGTCATCTGGCCCTACCATCGCTGGATCGCACTCGCCCAGATCCCGTACCTGGTCTGGGTCACGATCGCCAGCGTCCTGCAATTCACGATCACCTGGAACAATTGAAATGGAGACAAAGTGAATTTGCCTCAATCTGTCGGCAGCATCACCCATAACTCAGGCCGACCGACGTTGCAGTGAACCGCGCGAACCAGCATCCCCATGCACGCCCATGAGACGAATAAAGTCATTCGAGCCGCGTGCCACGCGATCGGCGACGAGCTGGCGGTTTCGCCGCGGCGATTATCCACGCTCGGCACCGGGTGGAAGATCGTTTCAATCAGCGCCGACCGCTTCGGCTCATCATCCTGTAGGCGATCCAGTGTCGTCACGGCTCCGTAGACCGTCTCCGCCGAAGCTCCCTGGTCGATCACTTTGCGATCAATCGCGTAGGAAGCCTGGCGGCTGAGCGTCGGTAATGTCAATAAACCGAAGAATGTCCAAAGCGTGAATCCCAAGCAGGTCATCGCAAGCTCACCGACGCTGGTCACGCCAGCACCGGGCAACAACGCCGAAATCATGAATCCGGTAATCACCCACGCAAACGCAACCAATATCCCACGCGTTCGACTGCCGCCGCGGACCGCCTCCAATCGCCGGGCAATCGTGACGGCAAGCTGCTCGGGCGTCAGCTTGAGAATCGTCGTTGCCGGAACCACAATCGTTTCCATCCCCGGCAGACCCACGACGCCGCCGGTGAACCCCGCGTCGTCATGTTCAACCACGATGATTGGCTGCGGCTTGTATCCCCACTGCGAAGTTTGACGCAGAGCCTCACGGACCGCCATGTCGCTTTCATCGCGATCGCCCGCAGTCAACGGCAAAGCTCCGACAAGCCTCGCGATTCGCAATTGACAAGCGACAAGAATCACTGCGACGCCCAGCACCGCCAACGTCGCCCCCAGCAACCCAAGCCAACGTCCCATCACCAAGATCAGCAGGCCCGTCAAAACGAACAGGGTCGTTTGGACAGCAACACCGCGAGACCAAGCTCCTAAAAACGCAGCAAACTTAATCGTGCTGGGTCGCGAGCGATTGGGCAGCAAGAAGCCGCCGAGCAGATCGAGCGGCAGCATCAAGCCGATCAGACAGCAACCCACGATCGCCAATGCCCAGAAATCCGCGACGCTCCCCGATTGATCGTTGGGAAGCCACGCCAGCGGTTGCCGTGAAACGAGCAGACCGAGGCTGAGCAAAACCATTAAACCGACACCCGAAATGCCAAGCCACAACCGTGAACGTGCGTAAGTAATCGCTGAAACTCCGATAAAACCAAGACTTTCAAAATAACCCGACCAAGTGCGACTATTTCTTGTCCAATTCGTCGAGTTGTTTGCCGACTTCTTCGGCTTCGGCCCGCTTGAGGTCACTCTTCTTACGGTTAATCGTCGATAGGTCGAACGATTCCTGCATCAGCTTGTTGTATTTTTCTTGCAGTTTCTCTTTGCTATTGCCCGATCCAAACATCGCTTTTTCCAGTCGTGTTAAATTACTGATTATTGGTCATGATATGCCGTCGTCAATAGCAAGAACCACTGATCGGCGTCGGCGGCAATGGCGACGATCGGCTTTCGGCCAAGACAATTTCGAATAAGTTCCTTGCAAAGTAGGGTGATTGACTTTGAAAATTTGGTTCATTTCTGACACGCATACGCGGCACGCAGAATTGAAGGTTCCGCGTGCCGATGTGGTAATCCACTGCGGCGATGAGGCGAATGTTCGTAAGCCGTGGCAGAACAAGTTGCAATCAGCGGCGTTTTTTGATTGGTTCGTGGAGCTCGATATCGAAACCAAAATCTTTGTGCCGGGAAATCACTCGACGGCGATCGGGGACGGTTTGCTCAAGCCGGCGGATTATACGTCCGTGCGGTTTCTGATTCACGAGGCGATGAACCTTGGCGGCTTCCGGGTCTTTGGATCGCCGTACACGCCGATGTTCTTTGAATGGGCGTACATGAAAGATCGCGAGGAGCTGGACAGCTATTGGTCGGAGATCCCCGCGGAAACCGAGATCCTCATCACGCATGGGCCGCCCAAGGGTGTTCGAGATGTGACGCGGCATTGGCGGACGAAGGAGCCGATTCACGTCGGATCGAAGAAACTAACGCGTCACGTGACCCAGCGCATCCGGCCTCGCATCCACGCGTTCGGCCACCTTCACGATGAGGCCGGCATTGAGAATTTCGGCACTGAAACACGCGACGGGATTCAGTTCATCAATTGTTCATGCGTCGATTTGCAGGGCAAGTTGGTCAACCACGGGTTGGTGGTCGAAGTCGAGGAAATCAAGTCGTGAAATATGCAGTTCAAGCTGATCTTTCGGCGACGGAATTTGTCAATGTGCTCCACCGCTCGACGTTGGCCGAGCGGCGGCCGGTGGAGGATGCAGCTCGGATTGCAAAGATACTTTCGGGTGCCGACTTGATCGTAACGGCGCGTGACGAGGACGGAACGCTTATCGGCGTGGTAAAGCACGAGTTTTGCTGGATGATTCCTCCGCGGTAGCTTATCGAGCGAAAATTTAGGTGCGTCGGATTGGCTTCTACCGTTCCATGTCGCTGAGTTGCAAATTCAACGCCCCGACGGACATGCGGATTTCGATCAGGGAGATGGTCAATGATCCAACCATCAACACAAGGCTGACCGCGAAAACAGCTTTACCGAAGAAAATCAACCCCGCGAAAAGCAGGCCCATGCAGACGGTGCATGACAGCAGGCTAGCGACACCAAGTGTTTGCATATCGCGGATCAAGTCTACCCGACGACGAAGGTTTGAGATTTGCGCGGCGGCCACTGGGTCGGGTGACTTCTGGTACTCTCGGTGCAGCGTGCGAATGATGGTTGCTAAGGCGAGAAACCGATTGGTATAAGCAAGTAAGAGCAACGATATGGTCGAGAAAAGCAACGCCGGCGTGGTGAGGTCAATGTTCATTGTTGATACGTGGTGATTTCGGGTGCGGTCTTTTATTTATTGGACGTCGGAGGCATAGTTCATCGCTGGCGGCAGTCCATCTGGCAACGGATGCACGTTTGGGTGAAGGACGTGAGCCAATATCTCTAGACTATCAACAAGTCTCGGTCCGGGACGACTAAAGTAGGCCGATCCGTCAACCACATGGACTCGTCCTGATCGCACACAAGCCAGTGATCTCCAGCCTTGATGCGATTCCAGGATCGGTAAGTCCTCAAGCGTTCGCTGCACATTGAAACCGCAGCAAGCGATCAACAAGACTTCGGGATCGGCTTGAAGGATCCTCTCCCAAGCGGTTGTCACGCTCCGCTGGCCAGCGACACCGATCGCTTCTCGACCGCCCGCAATCGCGACCAGCTCTGGGCTCCAGTGTCCGGCACAAAACGGCGGATCGATCCACTCTAATAGCATCACCGACGGACGCTTTAAAATCGACTCGCTCCGCTTTGCAACTGCGTCAACACGAGCCTGCAACTGGGCAACATAACGGCTGGCCCGTTCCGATTGATTCGCCGCATCACCGACTTGGACGATGCAATGGAAGACATCATTCAAACACGATGGTTCAAGATTGATGACCTTGGGGTTGCCTGGCAGCGAAGACGCCGCCGCTTGAACTTCGCTCTGTGCGACCGCGCAAACATCGCACAGTGATTGAGTCACAATCAAATCCGGTTCCAATTGAGTCACCACGTCCATGTTAAGCGAGTATAACGCGGCATGGGTTTTCAGCCGCTCGCGAACAAGCAAGTCAATCTCGCCGCTGGTCGCGTCATGAGGAATCAGCGTCTTGGTGACCTTTGGCAATGATGCGACATCCAAAGGGTAATCGCACTCATGTGTCACACCCACAAGTTGTTCGCGTAGACCAAGCCCACAAATGATCTCCGTTGCACTGGGCAGTAATGAAATGATTCGCATTCGCTGGTTGTTTCAATTTTTAAAAAACGTTCGTTCGCTATGAACACCGAGTACTCGCCTGCTCGACACCATCCAACAACCGGCCAAACGCGGTCAACAACGCACCGGGGTTCATTCCCAACCACAGAGCGAATCCTGCAAAACTGGCTGCGGTGGTGAAGACGGCGATGGTTGGGAATCGTTGATTCATCAAACTAGAAATCGGCATCCAGAACAATTCGGTAACGAGCATTGCCGTCGGCGACGTGCTTGAACGCTTCGTTGATCTTACTCATCGGAAAATACTCAGTCTTCGGAGCAATGCCATGACCGGCTGCGAACGACAACATATGGGTTCGAGTCAATGTTTGTCCATCAGGCAATCTCACGAATCACCCCCGCGTGATTGTCGGTAACGACAATTTCGGCCCGCACGTCATTCGTTCCGATCACACCGCGTCGCCATCCACGCTCGCACCGTGAGCGGTTGTGCGAACAGCGGATGCGAATCTCCCGCAAAGCAAAACCCGTTGGACTTCGCCATTGGTTCTTGCCGCAAACGAAGAGAATGTTGAACTCGCCAGATTGGTTCAATGCTCAAATCCTTTGCGGTGGGGTAGAATCTTTGCTTCGGAATACAAAACCTAAAGAGCGAACACATGACGTGGTTTCAGAGACTCACCGGAATTGAGGAACAATCACTCAAACAGGTTCGCGATCTGCTATCGGTCGACGGCGATCGCCAAATGAGCCGCCCGTCATGAAAGCCGCCACGATCAGCCTGTTGAAGAAAGAACTGGTTAAATTGGATCGCAATGATTTGCTGGACGTTTGTCTTCGGATGGCCAAGTACAAAGTCGAGAGCAAAGAACTGCTCACGTACTTGTTGATGCGAGCCGATGACGAGGTCCAGCCTCTCGACCGAAACGCCTGAAAACGTCAAGGGCGAGAACCATCGCACCGTGACGTCGTCGATCTTGAACTGGATATTTTTATCTTGCAATCGATCGAGCAGGCGTTCATAAACCCATCAAGAACTGGCGATCCGCGGAAGCGATGCCACGCTCAATCCGACAAAAAACCAATGCGATCGCGATTTTTTTCGACCCCGGAGAAAATGGCTGGCCATGCGGATTGCGAAGTCGACTGGGCGGTAGGAGCTAAACGCGGCACTCGCGATATGAATGCGGCACTCGTATGATAACAAACCGCGTCGCCGCTTGACCGCAAACCACCGGAGCGGTTCGTCAGGCACGCGATGCGATTTTGGAACCATGCATGCCCTCACCACAAGAAAATTCGACGACGGCGCGTGCGCCGGTAAAATGGTTGACGCCGATTCAGTTCGTTCCCGGTGTCGGCGTGGATCGTGCGGAATTGTTCGCGAAATTGGGTGTCCGAACCGCCGGACAGGCACTGTTCTTTTTCCCCCGCGATTATGAACAACCGGCGTCCGCGACTCTGATTACGCAATTAAAAGACGGCGTCGCGGCATCGCTGATCGGTCAGATCACGGAAGTTGAGATTGCGGGTGGACGATCGACGGGGCGTTCGATTCTTGGCGTGTTGGTGGAGAACGATCATGGCGCGATTCGATTGCTGTTTTTTAATCAACCCTTTCGCGCCGAAACGTTGCGCCGGGGAACTCGCGTGCTCGTTTCCGGCGTCCCGCGACTCAATGGATTTCGTTTTGAGTTTGTGCATCCAAAAGTCACCGTCATCGAAGCCGGCGAGAGCATTCCTGAAGACCAGATTCTGGCGATTTACCCATTGGTCGAGGGTTTAAAACAGAGCCACGTTCGCCGCGCGCTAGCGACCGTTACGGATGACTTGGCGTCATCAATGGAAGAGGCACTTAGCGATGAGATTCGTTTGGATGCCGCGTCGCGATTGGACGGAGTGCTCCCCGCCGTGGCGACGCCACTGATGGGCATTCACGACGCAATCGCTCAACTTCATCGACCGACATCGCAATCGCAATTGGACGCGGCACGGCGGCGTTTAATCTTTCAAGAATTGTTTGTGTTGCAACTCGCTCTAGCGATGCGACGACGTCACCTGACGACTGAATTGACCGCCCCGCCGCTGGAGACGTCGACCAAAATCGACTCGCGGATCAAAAATCGTTTTGGCTTCGAATTGACAGATGATCAAGCCAACGCGATCGCCGAAGTCGGTCGCGATATGGCTCGCCAATTTCCGATGAACCGATTGATTCAGGGGGACGTCGGCAGCGGCAAGACGGTCATTGCTCAGTACGCGATGATGTTGGCGGTGGCTAATGGATATCAATCCGTGATGATGGCCCCCACGGAAGTGCTCGCCCGACAGCACTACCAAACACTTCAGAAATCGTTGGCCGACAGCCGGGTGCGGTTGGGGCTGTTGTGCGGTTCGATGTCGGCGGCTGAACGTCGCGACGTGTTGAAGCGCACCGCCGAGGGGACGATCGATGTGCTGGTTGGCACGCAGGCACTGCTTTACGGCGACATTTCGTTTGCGAAGCTGGCGCTCTGCGTGATCGATGAGCAGCACAAATTCGGTGTTCAGCAGCGGCTCGCACTGCGCCGCGGGGGTGTTGATCCGCACTGCTTGGTTTTATCGGCGACACCGATTCCGCGAACGATCACGATGACGATGTTCGGTGATCTGGACGTCAGCACGCTGAAGCAAAAACCACCCGGACGTGGAACGTTGCACACGTATTTGTCGGAGGATGGTTGGCGTGACCGGTGGTGGAAATTTGTCAGCCAGAAATTAGACGAGGGACGCCAAGCCTTTGTCGTCGCACCGCGTATCGTTGCGCCCGAAATCGTCGCTCCGCAAATTCCCGCAACTCAAAACGCAGATGGCGAGGAACGTGACGGCGAACCGGTGAACGGTGAACGAGCGAATGACGAGGTGGAAACGGTTTCGTCGGTCATCAATATCTATGACGAATTGCGCAATGGACCGCTGCAGGATTACCGCGTCGCGTTGCTGCACGGACGGATGACGGCGGACGAAAAGAACGACGCCATGCAAAAGTTTTTTCAGGGCCGCACGCAGGTTCTCGTCAGCACGACGGTTATCGAGGTTGGCTTGGATGTCGCCAACGCGACCGTGATGACGATCATGGGTGCCGAGCGATTCGGGCTGGCCCAATTGCACCAATTGCGTGGCCGAGTCGCTCGCGGAAAGCAGCCCGGGCACGTCTGTCTTTTCACCGATGCGAAAGGATCACCCGAAGAAATCGAACGTCTGAACATCCTTGCGTCAACGACGGACGGGTTCGCGATAGCCGAAGCCGACTTTCGCCTTCGCGGCCCCGGCGACCTTTTGGGCAAACGGCAGAGCGGAATACCGATGATGCGGATCGCGGATTTCAGTCGCGACGAGGCGATCCTTGTCGTCGCCAGACAGATCGCTCAGGAGGTGATCGACGCCGACCCCGATCTTTCCTCGCCGACGGCAAAACGACTGCGGGCACAAGTCATCGCGCGCTACGGCACCGTCTTCACGCTCGGTGACGTCGCCTAAGGTCCGAGGCATCCACTGCATTTTCAGTGGCTGTCGAAAGAAAAAAAACAGGAACATCTGTTGATATGCTTAGAGCGAAGGTTGGCAAAACCATTGCGATAAGAACGAATGGACCTGGAATTAAGAGAACCCATCAGGTTTCTGGAGCGAAAAGAGTATCGCGACGCTCCGCCGTCGTGAATGACGACGGTGGAGCGTGGTCGTACACTTATTCAACCCAGGTTTTTCAGTTGGCCGTTGCACTAGTGTCCTAAACTGGTCTGAACACGCTCACTCGCACCCCTCCGCTGGCAATTGACTCTCCCGCAAGCGGGTGGGTAAGTTGGGGAAACGCCGACAAAATAACAACTTAAAAGCTGCACGATCTCCACAGCGTCACGTCGGGTTTTCAGGGCCGAGGGGGGCAACATTGAGCGAGCCTTTCCGGGTCGTGGGGTACAACGCTCCTGGACGGACAATGAAATGAGTTGACAATTTTATACCTGATGTTTCCGGCCGAACTACTTCGTTTTTGCGGCACCGGACGACAACCTAACCGCGTTATGTCTTTGATCAGACTGTTAAATCGTTCCGTAAATCTCGACATTCGATCTTTTGAAGAACCAAGCGCAAAAGCGAGCGTCCCATGCGTTCAATAATTTTATTACTGATTCTTATGTCCGTTGCCCGCACTGGTCACGCCCAGGCAACGTCGCGATTTTTTAGCGATCCCAGTGGCAAATTCCGCATTCGGGCATCCATCGTTGATTTGAATGAGACCACCGTCAAATTACGAAAACTTGACGGCACCGAAATCGAGGTCCTTATCGCGAAACTCTGCGAAGGTGACCAAACGTTTTTGAAGGCGCGATACCAAAAATATAAGCAAATGGTGGGTGACTTTGAGATTGGAAGAAAAGTCGAGATCTTCTCCACGGGGGCTTGGCATCCGGGAGTCGTCAAAAATGTCCAACCCGGAAAGTTCTTCATTTCGTTCGATCATTATTCGAGTACTTGGGATAAATGGGTCACCGCTGACCAGTTCTTGAATTGGAAGACGCATCCATGCTGCCGTTTGAATATCAGGATGAATGGATTAGCCCGCGTCGATTTGTACAGTCAACCGGAGGTCCCCAGTGGCAACCGCTCGGCAGCGTCGATTCCGCGGCAAAAATACCGAACGCAACGACTGATATCCGGTCGCTCGGCGTCATGCCGCAGCCTGTGAGGCCGTTGCCATCGTTGTCAGGGCAATGGGCGATTATCCAAAACGGACAAGCCGTTGCGGCAATGAATCTGCGGGACGGAAGCCTTGCTTGGACGATCCCGAGCTTGCCCGAGGCCGGCATGACGGCGCTTGCCATTTCGGACAGCGGTAAACGAATCGCTTTTGGAATCTTTGACGCAGCCAACCAGCGGTGCGGCGTGCGTGTTTATGAAATTGAGGGATTGAAAGCGAAGGTTTTGTGGCAATGGAGACAGGACCCGCCGTCGCATCAAATCACCCCAGCTCGGGAAGCTCACTGGTTGGCCGAAGATCGCCTGGGCATCCTGGATGACAGATGCTTTGCCGTCTGGATGCCCGACACTTATACCCAGCATGCCGTTATCAGCGCTGACGAACGCTCCGTTACCCAACTGTCACCCGGCGGTGGCCAAATGGCAATGTTTACGCTTGGCCATTTAATACTGGTACAAACCGATGGCGTCCGCCAATGGGGCTACAGTCAAAGAATTCCTGAAGGCAGTCATACGATTAGCTTTCACCCCCAAGGTGTCAGCATCTTGGTGAGTGGTCGTGAGCAGGCAGTGCTGATTGATACGACCACCGGAATTCAAGACACGCTCGATATTCCGGATTTAAAAAACAAAAAGGTCCAGTGGGTCCACGGAAACGTTGTCCTTATTGATTCTCAACTCGTTTACGATATCGAAAACAAACGGCCGATCTGGACGTTCCAGTCCGACAGGCGGACGAAAGCTGCGGGTACGGATGTGCAAGCAAACGCGAATAAATTCTTGGTGGTCGATCGTACTCATTCGCGTCTTCTTGCCCGCGACATCACGGACCTCATTGACGAGCAAAAAATCGCCGAAGGACTACCAAGCGAGTTTGCCGTTGACGCCGGCTCGACCGTCCAAATTAACATTTCGGGAAATGCCGTCGAACCCTTTCGCGATGAAATCAATACTTACGTCCAGAATATTGTCGAAAAGAATGGGTGGAAGGTTGCTGAAAATTCGCCTACCGTCATGTCAGTGAGCCTTAATGAAGTAACCGAAGCACTTGAATTCGAGACGACTGGTATCCTCAATGCAGTAAAAAGAACGGAAAGGATTTCGGCGACTTTCGAAAGATATGGAATATGCATTCTTCACCAGAACCGCGTATTGTTTGGTCGTACGCTGACCTCGTTTGCGTCTCAAATCAAAAGTGTTCCCGCGGGTAAGACGCTTCAACAAGTTGTGAACGAACGGAGTCAATTCAAGCCGGGTTTCATTACCGCAATCGAGGTCCCTGCGCAGATAAAATCTAAAGAAACCTTCACTGGCTTTGGCTCGACCGAGATTCCAAAAATCAAGTAGAGGAGCATCAGGATGGGCGAGCAAATCAAGTTTCAATGCCCCCAGTCCGTTCACATGGTAAATCATCCGCCAATTGTACGTCCCGCGGCCACGAGAGATCGCTCCGAGTCAGTGAGTGTCTCCCCATCGCCGATCAAAAAAGATCCCGGTGATTTCGATTGGCCTGATACGCCACCGAGTCCGGTCGTCGCGCTTCGCCCTACGCCCTATCGTGCCAAAAAACAAACGTTGAATGGTTCCGGTTCTGCTTCATGGGTTCCTTTGCTGAAGCGTTATTGCGATGGTGGAACTTGTCCTCGGCCTGGTTTTGATCGGGCTGCTCTTTTTGCCTCGATTTCATTTGGTACGAAGGATTGCGGTAGTCCTGAGGGATGTCATGGGCTTTATGGCAAATGCGATCGCAGGAGCCGGATTGCTCATCACCGCACTGGTGTTGGTCAAAGCCGGAGTGCGGTTTAGCAAAAAGATTGGCGATGCGGATGCGGCAGGCAAAATCAATCTGAATTTGTTTGGTAATATGGAAAGCCTCTCGTTCCTGTTGCTGGCCGGCCTCACTCATGTCGCCGTCATCGCGATCGTTGTCGCATTATGGTACTGGATCGGATTGGTTCGGGTCGCCGCGACGGCGTACCTGTTGCAAATCAGCGCGATTGTAATGGTGTTTCTTTTCTTTGCACCACCGCAGAATCAATTCAATACTGGTCCACAAAGCGACCCGGCGTTGGCCGCCAGTTCGCACGTGCCACGAAATGCAAATCCGAGATTCGGTCCAGGACGCCCAACGGGACCCGAGCCAAGGTTTGACAATGGCGGTGGTTTGCCCGGACCCATGGGAAGACGCAACGCTTTGGGTCTTCCGCCAGACGAAGTCGCTTTGCTTATCGTCCAATTACCGGCGATCAAGAACTATGAAAAGATCGACAAAATTAAAGAAACCTTGACGAGTGAGCTGCCATCGAGCGAGTGGCACGCGGATCAAAACTCCAGTGCATTGACGTTGACGATTAAGTATTACGGAACGATGCAGAATCTAAGGGGCCATATCGAAGCAAAAAATATCTTGAAAATCGACGTGGTTAACCAGATGCAGAGGTTATTGGTTCTACGTCCGATCTGAACGATTTTTGATCAGTCCGACTTCGACAACGCTGGCTCATCGAGGCATTTTCAGTCAACGATTTTTGCCGCGTTCTGGATGCCCAAAGATGGCTCGATCACGCCGGTCCACGGCACCAGTCCAAAGGCCACATTTCCGGCCACGGCGGTGATCGGCAGCAACAACGCGGCGATCAATTCCGCGATTCCGGGTGACGTCGCGCCGGCGACCGCTCCCCAGGTCCACGCGCCCAACGCCATTGCACCCGCCATGCAAGACAGATAGCACGCCATCCCGCGGGCGCGGATCGAATTGGGCAGCGTCATTTGTGCGGTCGAATTCAATGTCGTCAGAACAATCATCCAACCGGCACCCATCACAAACATTGAACCCAAGACCACAAGACGATTGGAGGATGTCGAGGTGATCGCGAGCCCACATGCATACAAGCACGTCGCCACAAATACGGTTTGATCCAAGCCGATTCGGCGACGCATACACGGCAGCACAAGCGCGGCCGCAACCGCGCCAAACCCGACGGCACCGACAAGGTAACCGTACCCGCGAGAGTCCCAATGCAATTGCTCCTTCGCGACCAGTGGCATCAGCGACCACAGCGCGCTGGCGGGCATCACGAACAGGATCACTCGCACCAACACGTGCCGCATCGAGCGATCATTGGCGGCAAAAACAATCCCCTCGACGACCGCCGACCGAAACGATTGTTTGGCAATCGGCGGCGAGGCCACTCGATTCCAACGCAACAGAACGAACAAGACGATCAAGAATGAAACCGAATTCATTGCGAATGTGACCCACGTCCCCAGCGTCGCGATCATCAGGCCGCCGATCGCCGGACCGATACTACGGGCAAGATTAAAACTGATGCTGCCCAGTGCGACCGCTTGAGGCAATTGTCGGCGGGGAACCAGCTCGGGGATCGAAGCTTGCCACGTGGGGACGTGCACAACCATTCCGAGCCCCATCACGCAAGTCAGCGCAAGTAGCAAACCAGGCGTGATTCGGCCGGCGAACGTAAGCCAGGAAATCGTCGCCGCGGTGATCATCAGGACGCATTGGATGCCGATCAGAAGCCGTCGACGGTCGACACGATCTGCCAGCGTTCCGGCGGGGATCGCCAATAATAAGATAGGCACCGACATCGCAACCCGGACCGCGGTGACCAGGTGCGGCGAATTGTCCAGCGACGTCATCAACCATCCGGCACCCACCTCGTGTATCCACGTGCCGACATTCGATGCCAGCGAGGTCAACCAAAACATCCGAAAAATCGGCGATGCCAGCGGTTCCCATGGGCTGGCCTCGCCCACAGGTGTTTCCGGCACGACAGACGGCTCCGGTACCACGGGAACAACGATCGGCGATTCGGTCGAAATGGAAATTGGAATCTGCTTGAATTTGAAAACGGTCGCCTTGGAAGCATGCTTGCGGTACGATAAAGCCACCCCGCGAGCTTCCCAGGAACCTCTTTTATGATCTTTGCGAGACGGCTACCAGGACATCCCGCCCGCCACTCCATGCCAAACATGCAATCACGATGCCGTATCGGTGCCGCGATCATGATGATGGTCATGATCGCCAGCACCACGACCGGCCAAATACTTTCGACGAGATCGGACAAGCCATTAACCGAGGTCGGAGAGGTCATCGAACAATTGGGAAGCACCAATTATGCGACCCGGGTTCGAGCTCGGGGGCAATTGCAACGAATGGGTTTGCAAGCGTTCGACGAATTGCATGCCGCCCAATTTCATGCCGACAGTGAAATCGCGATGGCGGCCCGGCATCTCGTCAGCAGCCTGCTGGTGAGCTGGTCGACCGAATCCGACCCCCCGGCGGTCCGCGAGGCACTCGATGAATATGGTGCCCAGAGTGAATCCGAACGGCAAAATCGCATGGACCGGTTGGCCGAGTTGCCTGAGCACCAGGGATTGGCGGCGCTGTGCCGATTGGCTCGTTTTGAAACGTCATTGCGACTCAGTCGCGAGGCCGCTCTCGCGATCATGCGATTGTCCATGGCTCCCGACGAGGCCCAGCGGCAACGTGACGCCACTACGATCCGCGAAGTCATGGGCCCCAACGATCGCCGCGCCGCGGATTGGTTGCGGGCCTATGCCGATGACATCGCCGATGGGAAATACTCGGCCCAGCGATGGAGCGAGCTGATCCGCCAGCAGCGCCAATCGATGGACGACGGCAGCGATCCGACGTCCAATCGGCCCGCCGTTCTGGAGCTTGTCCAAGTTTGCGCCAGCCGTGCGGCCAAAGCGGGTTTGACCGATGACGCGCTGGCGATTTCGATCGAGCACCTCGACTTGATCCCACCACGGTCCCGCGAAGTCATCGACGCGTGCAGTTGGGCGATCGACAATCAAATGCACTCCATCGTTCTGGAGCTGAAAAAACGCCACGCGGAACTTTTCGACCGCCAACCGACGCTGCTGTACGATGCCGCCGAAGCGGTCTTGGCGGACGGCGATATCGACCAAGCCGAAAGGCTCGCTCGCCAGGCGCTAAACGTTGACCCGTTGCCCGGTGTTGGCAGCGATGAAGAAAAAAAACTGTCACCCAAGGTCGTCGAGGAGATCGCCCAGCGGCATCGTGAATTGGCCCGCGAACTGGAAACCCATGGATTGTTTCGATGGGCCGAACGCGAGTACCGTCACATCATCGAATTGTCTGCGGAGGATTCGACGATCGCCGCAACGGCAAAAAATGATTTGTCCAAAATGCTGATGACACTCGATCGCCACGACGATTGCATCGAAATCCTCGCCCCAGTGGTCGCCCGTGCCGACGCGGATCAGCAGTACGCTCGTCGATTAAGCGGCGTCAAAATCTATACGAGCCGAATGAAGGAGGAGCTCGCGTACCAGCGGGGGCTTTCGGATCTCAAAAAGAATGATCAAGAGGCGGCTCGAAAGAATCTTTCCAACGCATTGGCAATCAACAGTGCGAACATCGACATCATCATTGCGATGTATCGAACCGATGGCGATCAAGCATGGAAGGATAAAGTGCAACGATTGATCGACGAGACCACGCGTGCCTTGGAATCGGAAATCACGTCGCGCAAGACCCAAGCAAAGCCCCTGATGCGTCAATTGGACAACGGCATCACGCTCGCCGAGGCGTTGAACCAATACGCGTGGCTGATCAGCAACACGACCGGGGATTACCAAAAAGCGTTGCGGTACAGCCTGGAGTCACTGAATTTTTACCCGGACAGTCCCGAACAATTGGATACCGCCGGGCGATGTTATTTTGCCGTCGGCGACGTCGAAAATGCGATCCGAATGCAGCGGCGTGCCGCCAAAATGAAGCCACATTCGCCACCCATCACCCGCCAGTTGGCCGAGTTTGAGAACGCACTCAACGACGCCAGCGATCCCGCATCCGATGCGGGGTCATGAGCATGCGGGGATTGATCATCGCCTGGATCGCGATTGCGATTATTTTGGTCGCGTTCGTTCGCGCGTCTCGGTTCGAGTCGCCGCGATCGGTGTACCTGCCGCTGGCCACCGAAGCGTTGCCGGACCTGTGCACATTTCGCAATCTGTTCGCAATCGATTGTCCCGGATGCGGGATGACACGCAGCTTTATCCTTACGTCTCGTTTTCGTCTGGCCGACGCGTGGACGATGAACCCTGCGGGAACGTTGGCATTCGCAAGCATCGTGTTGTCGATCCCCTGGCGAATCACACAGTGGATCATGTTGACGCGCGGCCGTCCGATCCAATCGACCGCACCGCTGGAAGTCGGTTGGTTAACGATGATCACGTTGGTGATGATGGTTAACTGGGCCTGGAAGGAATTCGCGTAGTCGATGTCCCTGGTGAATCATAAGAAACGACTCTTTGCGTGCATTGCGACCGGTGGCGAGCGAGCCGCCGTGGCGACCATCTTGTTGCGTGGCGACGGCGCGAACCAGTTGATCGCCGACCATTTTTCGCCGGCAACGCCACGTGAAATTCGGTTCGGTGACGTTCGCTTCGGTACATGGAACGAAGTCGCTCGTCCGAGTTGCGAAAACGCAGCGGCAAGCGAATCGGTTGTTGTTGCGATGGCATGGAGCGCGGCCACTACCGGCGCAACGATTGGTTACGAAGAGTCGTGGGAAATCAATTGTCACGGCGGCGAGGTTGCCGCCGCTCGGATTCTGCGCGACTTGACGCAGGGCGGTGCGACATCGATCGACCAGTCCGCGTGGACGGTTGAATGGACGGATGATGCTTGTGTGTGTGAAGGAATCGAGGTGCTGCAGTCGGCGAAAACGATTCGCACCGCCGCGATTGCGCTCGATCAATCCCGGGGAGCGATGAGACGCTTTGCACTGGAATCGCTTCGAATGCTTGATGAACCATGCTCAAACGCAGTGGAAAAAATCGTCGCAAAAGTCACATCCATCGCCGCGTGGAATGACCTCGGACGACACCTGCATCGATCCTGGAATGTCGTTCTCGCCGGACGTCCGAACACCGGAAAAAGCACCCTGATCAATGCGATTCTTGGTTATCGTCGCAGCATCACGCTGGACCTACCGGGCACCACCCGCGACGTTTTGTGGGCCGAGACCGCGATCGATGGCTGGCCGATCCGGATCACCGACACCGCCGGGATTCGCGAACATCCGTCGGGAGAGATCGAACGCCAGGGGATCGAGTTGGCAAGAACGGCGCTCGACGTCGCCGATTTAATCATTTGGGTTTCCGACGCGTCAGCAGCAGAGGATGAAAAATCGCAGCCTGTCGTTACCCAACTCGGTCGCACGATCCGCGTTTGGAACAAGATCGACATCGCAGGCCGGCAACCTGTCGGTCCCGAGGAATTCGGAATTTCGGCATTGACGGGTGAGGGGTTGAACCTTTTGCAAACCGCGATTGTCCGTCGATTGGTGCCGTATGTTCCCGAGCAAGGTCAACCGATCGCGGTGAACGCTCGACAGGCCGAAGCCCTGCTCAACATTTCGCGGGCGAAGGATTCGCCGGACCTACGGGTTTCCCTTTTGCGGCTGATCGGAAATGATGCTGACTTGCTTGCCAAACCACTCACCGGACCCATAGGTTTTTGATCCCTTGATTACCATCGTCGACTATCAAATGGGAAATCTTCGTAGCGTCCAAAAAGCTTGCGAACGGATCGGAATGGCAGCCCAGATCACTTCGGATGCTGGCGAGATTGCTCGCGCGAGCCGATTGATCCTGCCTGGCGTTGGCGGATTCGGTGAAGCGATCGCGGAAATTCGTCGCCGGGATCTGGTTTCGCCAATCCGGGAGTTTGCCGAGTCGGGCCGACCGATGCTCGGAATTTGTCTGGGGCTGCAAATGCTGTTTGAAACCGGATACGAGTGCGGCACGCACGAGGGTCTCGGTTTGATCGCTGGTGATGTCGCCCGTTTTGATTGGGACGAATTGGGCGTCAATGAACCGTTGAAGGTTCCTCACATGGGTTGGAACCAAGTTCGGCAGATGTCAGACGATGCCATCCTTCGAGACGTAAACCCGAATGCGTATTATTATTTCGTACACTCTTATTATGTGCGACCGACCGATCCCAAAGTCACATTGTTGACATGCCAATACGGGATCGAGTTTGCGGCGATGATCGCGAAGGACAACCTTTACGCGACGCAGTTCCACCCCGAAAAAAGCCAAGCCGAGGGATTGAAATTGCTCGCCGGTTTCGCCGCACTTGCCCTGAATCACTCAACCGTAAAAGGCTAGCGTCGCGTGTCGGAACCACTGCTGCTTTCCGTTTGCCATTTCGACGGAAATCTCCTTGTCGTGTCTTATCATAAACAGGAGGGGCGATATCGACATGTTGTCCAGTATGTTGATCGGATCGGTAGCGTATTGTCGAGCATGAGTGACGTCTTTGCGTCGGCGGATGAGGACTGGCCCGCATCGCCACCGATCCAGCAGCTATCCCAGGAACGCATCGAAGGCTCCGAAACGTTACTGGGCGTCGGCCAAGCGGGCAAGTCGCACTGGAGCATCAGCGTCGAAACGATCAATGATCCGTCGCGCTGCGCGATCCGGTTCGATATCGCGTGCCGCACGAAGATGCGGCCACAGTTCCTTGGATCGAGTTATGAGCGAACCGACTCAACATCCGACTCGATCCCTTACCGATTGCAATTGATCGTCGATCCGCAGTCCCCCGAAACGACATTAACGGGCGACCAGGCGAATTGCTCCTTCAAGAGCACGCCCGCGTCCGGCAAAGCCACCTACCGTTGGGCGTATCAAATCGCCGTGATGAAGGCGTACTGGCATAGGGGGCGATAAAAACTTGTTTTTCGCTCTCACCTTTGGCATCGGAAATCTTCCGAAGCACTATGACTTTGTTTGCCGCAATGTCCAGTGGATTCTTCATGAGTAGAATGTCATTCTTGAACGAGACGACATCGCGAATCACTGAGAAGCAACGAGAGCGTCGAGGAATTGAAAGAACTCCTTCGTCGCGGGATCATCGGGTTCGCCAAGATCGTTGTTCAAACGGTTGTGGTTGCTGTCACTCTTTCCGTACGCGCGGGCTGGAATGCCTGATGCTCTGAGCACGCTCTCCAGACGATTGGCTTGAACTTGCGTATCTGGATTTCCGGAGAAGAACAGGAGCAGGAACGGGGGTATGTTTTTTTCCTTTGCGACGTGCGTCACGGCTGAAAAGTCGACGTGCTTCTTCGGATCGTTGCCGAATTTTTGCCGATGACCAAAGGAAACCATTTCGCCGCCATACAATGTTTGACGAAGTTCCGCGGTCGTTATGATTTTAGGAATATCGTAAGTATCGCCGTCCACTGGAATGCAACCTTTGAGAACCTTGAACGACACTCCTTCTTTTCTTAGGTAGCGATCGTCAGTGCAGATTAACGCCGCCAACTGAGCGCCGGCGGAATGTCCACCCACAAAAATCCGTTCTGGATCGCCGCCATATTTCGCAATATTTTTGTGGACCCAACCAAGTGATATCGCGACATCACCAATCAGTTCCTCCATTGGTAATTCGGGTAGCAGTCGATAATTCGTCGAAACAAAGACAAAGCTCCGCTCGGTCAACACTTTGGGCTTCAGCGCAACATCGCTCTTGTCGCCCGCCTGCCATCCACCACCGTGAATCCAAAACATAACAGGCAAATCTTTCGCGACCGGCATTTCTGGGGCGTAGATGTCGAGGACCTGTCGCCCGTGGCCGTTTTCGATGTAGGGAATCTCGGATGTCAACTTCTGGGCCATCGCAGCGTTGCAAACAAATTGCAGCGGGAGAACGATGGCAATCGCGAAGGAATTGCGATTCATAGCATTGATTCTCGATGAAAAAACGTTTAGGGGAACTCCAATCCACGCTATTGTTTCGCGGAACTGGGTAGCATCAGGCACTACAAATTGTACATCCGTGTATTTCGTGGAAATTGGGGGAGCGACTCAGCGTGAGGGTTTTTTTAGGCATGGCTCGGCGTCCAAAAATTTGCTTCGTGGCGCATTCATTGCTATATTCAATTGGCGGGCAGAAACGGAGTTGGGCTCTGGGTGGACGCTACCTGACAAGGGATATCCCGGTCGAGCCACGCCAAAGGTGTGCTGGGTTGGCGGCAAGCATTCCTTGCCGCTGACTCGTTTTTCAATCATGCTCGGCCAACTTCATTGGACGCCGAGACATGCCTCCAAAAGTCCACCATTCTAAACTTACTCACTATAAAGCCGAATGGACCGGATTTGTGTTCCAGCGAACAGTGCCGTCCGTTCCGACCGCCGCCAAAGCACCACTCTTAAAGTAATCGAAATCGCTACGCGGTTTTACGCCACCTTTGATGTTGCGAATTCATTCTCGTTTTAAAGTTTCGGTTTGGTCACCCAACCACCCGATCGAGTTCATTGACTCAATGGATACCTGCGACAATTTTGAAGAGAATTTGTCATGACACGCAATATTGTTTGCCGGGATTGAAGACAAAGCCCTTCGATCATCGACATTAGACGCCAAGGATGCGCCGATAGAGGGCCAAATAGGCGTCCGCCATTCGGTCGACGGTGAATCGTTCAGCGACGGCGTGGCGGACGCGGCGACGATCGATCTCATCGATACGCTCGATCGCCTGATTCGCTTCTTCAAGGTTGTCGACCAGAAAACCCGTCACGCCATGCTCGATCAACTCGGGCATCGATCCACGTCGCGTTGCGATGACGGGCGTGCCGCAAGCCATCGCCTCGATCACCGAAAGCCCGAACGGCTCTTCAAAATTGATGAGATGCAAAAGCGCGCGTGCGCGGCCAAGGGCACTGAGTCGCTGCGTCCCACCAACTGGCCCGTGATAGGTGACTCGCACGCCGTCTTCGGCTGGC
>Ga0105045_10000213_pt1 | contig 38117 bp, 29 predicted proteins | sample MAT02_FD_78089 | JGI IMG/M metagenome (GOLD analysis project Ga0105045, IMG submission 78089) | Freshwater microbial communities from Lake Fryxell liftoff mats and glacier meltwater in Antarctica - MAT-02 (megahit assembly) | ecosystem: Environmental > Aquatic > Freshwater > Ice > Liftoff...
CGCCCGAGCTGGCTGTCGCCGGTTGTCAGGTGCACTACGCTGCCGCCCATCTGGTACATGCCGGCCTCGAAACTGACCCTGGTACGGGTTGACGCCTTCTCGAAAATCAGTGCCAGCGTACGGTCGCTCAGAGTTTGGTGTTTCTCGTAGGCCTTGAAGCGCCTCTTGATAAGGGCTGCACGCTCGAACAGGTAGTCGTAGTCGGACGCTTGCAGATCGGAAAATTGCAGGTAATGCCGAATCATGGCGCGCTCGCCAGCAAGGCCTTGATCAGCGGGCACAAGATGCGGATCACTTCATCGGCCTGCGTCGTGTCCATGATGAGGGGCGGCAGCAGGCGCACCACCGTGTCGGCGGTGACGCTGATCAACAGACCGTTGTCGGCGCATTGCCCCACCAGCGCGCTGCAGGGCCGGTCGAGCTCGACGCCGATCATCAGGCCCAGACCCCGGACTTCCTTGACCCGGGTGGACCGGATCTCGTCGGCCAGTTCCCGCTCCAGTGCTGCGCGCATGTGCGCGCCCACGCGCGTGGCGTTGGCCAGCAGGTCGTCCTTCTGCATGATGCGCAGCGTCTCGATGCCGGCCCGCATCGCCAGCGGATTGCCGCCAAAGGTCGTGCCGTGGTTGCCGGGCGCGAACAGGGTTGCTGCCTTTGGGCCGGCCACTACGGCGCCGATCGGTACGCCCGACCCCAGGCCCTTGGCCAGCGGCATCACATCGGGTGTGATGCCCGCCCACTGATGCGCGAACCATTTCCCGGTGCGTCCCATGCCGCACTGCACCTCGTCGATCATCAGCAGCCAGTTGCGCTCGTCGCACAAGGCCCGTACCTGGCACAGATACTCGGTACGCATGGGTCGGATGCCGCCTTCGCCCTGGATGGCCTCGAAGAATACGGCGACCACGTCCGGGTTGCCGTCGGTGGCCTTGCGCAGCGCATCGATGTCGTTCAGCGGCACCCGGATGAAACCTTCAAGCAGGGGGCCGAAGCCGGCCTGCACCTTGAGGTTGCCGGTGGCGCTCAGGGTCGCGATGCTGCGTCCGTGAAATGCGTTTTCGTAGACCACGATCTGGGGTCGGGTGATGCCGCGGTCGTGGCCGAACTTGCGCGCCAGCTTCAAAGCGGCCTCGTTGGCCTCCAGCCCGGTCGAGCAGAAGAACACATTGGTCATGCCCGAGAGTTCGACCAGTCGCGCTGCCAGTGTTTCCTGGTGTGGAACATGGTAGTAGTTCGAGGTATGTATCAGCTTGGCGATCTGGTCCTGCAGCGCCGGCACCAGTTGGGGATGGTTGTGGCCCAGCGTGTTGACCGCGATGCCGGCCAGCGCATCGAGATAGCGCTTGCCGTTCACGTCCCAGACATGGCAGCCGTCGCCATGCGAGAAGGCGATCGGCAGCCGTGCGTAGGTGTTCATGACATGGGGAGAAGCGGCGACGAGCTCGGCGTGACTTGCGGCGTTCATGGTGTTCCTGTCAAAGCAAAACGACCCTGCGGGCCGTTGTCACGTCATTCTATGGCCATGGGCCTGGTGCCCGGCGCGTGCAGGCGCGCTGCCGGCCGAGCGGTACTGGCGATGCAGACCATTTGTGCGGTGCCTGCGGCAGAGCAGCGTCTGCGGCCTGTTAGAGTCGCTACGCAGCGCCATGCGCCTTTTTTTGATCTCTCTTTTTCCCGATGCACGTTGACGCCGCCAATGAATTCCTGATCGTGGGCCAGACGCTCGATGGCAGGACGTTTCGGCCGTCCGACTGGAGCGAGCGGCTGGCCGGTGTCATGAGCCCGTTTCGCCCGGGCGGTCCGCGTCCGGGTAGTCATCTGGGTTATTCGCCTTGGTGCCATCCGGTGGTGCGCAACGGTGTGAAGTGCGTCGTGGTGCACCATGCCTTGCGTGACCACGATGTGCTGGCTTGGGATTTTTGTGTCAACTTTGCCCGTGACAACCAGTTGCGGGTTGAACCGGGCCGGGCTGCAGAGCGCACCCGCGTTGCAGGCGCTACCGAAGGCGCAAAAAAACCGCCCTGAGGCGGTTTTTTGCTTTTGCTGGCAGCGCACCCGTTTCAAACGGCGGATGCCCGAGTGGACTCAGGCGTCCGTGCGAGCGGTCTGTGGATTCAGGCCGCGGGAGTGGTGGCCGCCGGCGCTGCCAGTGCCAGGGTCTTGACCTTAGTGGACAGGCGGCTCTTGTCGCGGGCGGCCTTGTTTTTGTGGAAGATGCCCTTGTCGGCGACCGAGTCGACAATGGCCTGCATCTTGCCGAACAGCTCGGTGGCCTTGGTCTTGTCGCCGGCGACAACCGCCTTCTCGACATTTTTCACCGCGCTGCGGTACTGTGAACGCAGCGAAGTGTTCGCAGCGTTGAGCTTGACGTCCTGGCGGACGCGCTTGCGGCCCGACGCCAGGCGCGGGTTCTTTTTCTTGGGCTTGGTAGATGCCATGGATGATTGTCCTTGTGTCTGTGGATGATGCCAGCAAAGCCCGCCATTCTACCTGCCCTGCGGTGTGCCCGGCTACACTCGCTGCCGTGAGCCTGTTCAAAGCCGCTTCCACCGTTTCGTTGCTGACCCTGGCCTCACGCATTACCGGCATGGTGCGCGACCTGCTGATGGCGTCGATGTTCGGTGCCAGCGCCATGACCGATGCGTTCAACGTGGCGTTCCGCCTTCCCAACATGTTCCGCCGCCTGTTTGGCGAAGGCGCGTTCAGCCAGGCGTTTGTGCCGGTGCTGGGCGCGACCCGGGGCGAGCAGGGTGAAGCAGCCACCCGCCAGCTGATGGATCGGGTTGCCATTGCGCTGAGTGTGGTGCTTGCGTTGACATGCCTGATCGGTGTGCTTGCCGCGCCGGGCCTGGTCTGGCTGATGGCCAGCGGCCTGCAGCAGGACCCGCGCGGCTTTGATGCCGCCGTGGTGATGGCGCGCTGGATGTTCCCCTACATCGGTTTCATGTCGCTGGTGGCGCTGGGAGCGGGCATTCTCAATACCTGGCGGCGGTTTGCGGTGCCGGCCTTCACCCCGGTGCTGCTCAATCTGGCGATGATTGCTGCGGCCTGGCTGGGGGCACCCTGGTTTTCACGCATCGGTATCGAGCCGATCTATGCGATGGTCATGGGCGTGATAGGGGGGGGCGTGCTGCAACTGGGCTTGCAGGCGTTGGCTTTGCGGCGTCTGGGCCTGCTGCCGCGGGTGCGCTGGAACCCCACTGCAGTGCGCGAAGCCTGGGCTGACGCCGGTGTCCGGCGTATTGCCACGCTGATGGGTCCGGCGCTGCTGGGTGTGGGCGTGGCGCATGTTTCGGCCATCATCAATCTGCAGATCGCCTCGCACATGACGCCCGGCAGTGTCAGCTGGATGAGCTATGCCGAGCGGCTGATGGAGTTTCCCACCGCCATGCTCGGCGTCGCTTTGGGTGTGGTGCTCACGCCGCAGCTGGTGGCCGCCCATGCGGCCAAGGACGCGCAGAACTACTCCGACATGCTGGATTGGGGCTTGCGCCTGGTCGTGCTGCTGGCCTTGCCCTGCACCATCGCGTTGCTGGTGTTCGCCCAACCCCTGGTGGCCACGCTCTACGCGCGCGGCGCGTTCACCAGCAACGACGTGCAGCAGACCACCCATGCCTTGATGGGCTACGGTGCAGGACTGATCGGCATCGTCGCGATCAAGGTGCTGGCACCGGGCTTTTACGCCGTCCAGGACATCCGAACACCGGTGCGGATTGCGATCATGGTGTTGATCATCACGCAGCTGTTCAACCTGGTGCTGGTGCCCTGGTTTGCGCATGCCGGGCTCACGCTGGCGATCAGCTTGGGTGCGCTGGTCAACGCCTCGGCCTTGTTGTGGGGCCTGATCCGGCGCGGTCGCTACACGCCGTCGCCGGGTTGGGCGGTGTTCCTTTTCCAGGTTGTGGCGGCGTGCGCCTTGTTGGCGGTGTTTCTGATGTGGAGCGCCAGCCAGGTGCAGTGGGTCGGCCCTGCGGTTGGCGACCTGCAGCGTCTGATGACCCTGGGCCTGATCATGCTGGTTTCGGCCGCGATCTACTTCGGTGCCCTCTGGGGCGCCGGGCTCAAGTTGCGCAGTTTCATGCGGCAATGACATTGGCGCGGGTTTGGCAGGATGGCCATAGCGCGGCAAAATCGCGCCATGGCCTCAAGGGCCCATGGTTTCATGTCGAAAGAACTGTTCTATGCAACTGTCCTATTCCGTCCCCACGCCGCTGGAGTACTTTTCGTCTCTGGTGCAAAGCGATGCCGAGTTTCCGCTGCTGGAGGCGGCGATCAGCCTGGCGCAGGACGAATACCCGGCGCTCGACGTACAGCAGGTGTTGGGCGAGGTCGATCAATTGCTGGCGCGGCTCAAACGCCGTGTGTCTGCCGATGCCGCGCCTTTGCAGAAGCTGCGCGCCGTCAACCAGTATTTTTTTCGCGATTTGAATTTCCGCGCCAACCTCAATAATTACTACGATCCGGACAACAGCTACCTGAACGTGGTGCTGCGCACCCGAAGCACGATTCCCATCTCGGCTGCAGTGTTGTGGCTCGAACTTGCGCAGGGGTTGGGTCTGGCGGCGCGTGGCGTCGGATTTCCGGGCCATTTCATGGTCAAGGTCAACCTGCCCAAGGGGCAGGTGGTGATCGATCCGCTGGATGGCCAGTCCCTCAGTCGCGAGCAGTTGTCGGAGCGCCTGGAGCCGTTCCGTCGGCGTAGCGGCCTGGTCGACGAATTCGAGGTTCCACTGGGCTTGTACCTGCAGGCTACGCCGCCGCGCGAGATCGTCGCGCGGATGCTGCACAACCTCAAGGAGATTCATCGCGCTCAGCAAGACTGGGACCGCATGGTCGCTGTGCAGGACCGGCTGATCGTGCTGCTGCCGCAGGCCTGGGCCGAATACCGCGACCGTGGCCTGGCCCACGCTGAACGGGGGCGCACCGAGCAAGCGGTGCAGGATCTGGAGCTCTATGTGCAGAAGGTCGAGCAAGGCCTGGACATCGACGCGATCGCGGCGCGGGTAGCGGCGTTGCGCCGCGCCCGCAGCGACTGACCTGCTGCGGTCACCGGGGCCGACACCGGCAGGGTGTCAGTGGATCTCGACCGCCGCGCCTGCGCCAATCGGTGCGATGGTGCCGATCGCATGCACCGTCTCGCCCTCTTCACGCAAGGTTTGCGCGACGGCATCTGCCAGTGCTGCGTCCACCACCACCACCATGCCGATGCCGTTGTTGAAGGTGCGGTTCATCTCCCGATCGTCGATGCCTGCAGTCTGCTGCAACCAGGCGAACAGCTCCGAGCGCGGCCAGCTGCCCCGGCGCAGATGCGCCGCCAGGCCCTCGGGCAGCACCCGCGGAATGTTCTCCAGCAGGCCACCTCCGGTGATATGGGCCAGCGCCTTGATCGGGTGCTGCGCCAGCGCAGCGAGCACCGGCTTGACATACAGCCGGGTCGGTGCCATCAGCGCCTGGCGGAAGTCCTGTCCGTCCAGCTGTGCGGGCAGCTTCGATTCGTCACGGCAAGCGCCGGTGCCGGCGACCCGGTCGATGCACTTGCGCACCAGGCTAAAGCCATTCGAATGCACGCCGCTGCTGGCCAGGCCAAGCACCACGTCGCCAGCCTGGACGTTCTTGCCGCTGAGAATGGCCGACTTCTCGACCGCGCCAACCGCAAAACCGGCCAGGTCGTATTCACCGGGCGGGTACATGCCCGGCATTTCGGCGGTTTCGCCGCCGATCAGTGCGCAGCCTGACAATTCGCAGCCCCGCGCGATGCCACCCACCACGGCGGTGGCAATGTCGACATCGAGCTGACCGCAGGCGAAGTAATCCAGAAAAAACAGAGGCTCCGCGCCTTGCACCAGTACATCGTTCACGCTCATCGCCACCAGGTCGATGCCTACCGTGTCGTGCATATTCCATTCGAACGCCAGCCGCAGCTTGGTGCCCACACCGTCGGTCCCACTGACCAGCACCGGTTCGCGGTAACGCTTGGGTAGCTCGAACAAGGCACCGAAGCCACCGATGCCGGCCAGTACGCCTTCGCGCATGGTCTTGCGGGCCAGAGGTTTGATGCGCTCGACCAGCGCGTCGCCGGCATCGATATCGACACCAGCATCCTTGTAGGACAGGGCAGCGGAGGGGGTGACAGTGGTCATGGCGTCCAGGCGATCGGCCGACGCGGCTGTCGGCGGTGCGGGGACCATGCCGGACCCCGATAGAATTTGGCCAGATTCTACGGGTTGACACCCGCTCTCCTGTATGCAGTTCACCGCAACCCAGAAGTCCGCCGGCGCATGGGCCGCGATTGCTGCGTTCATCCTTCTTTTTTTCTGGCTGCTTGCGCCGGTCCTCACACCGTTCGTCGTGGCAGCGGTATTTGCGTATGCGCTCACGCCATTGGTGGATCGGCTCGATCGCAAGCGCGGCGGCCGGTTGCCCCGGCTGCTGGCTGCGTTGCTGGTGCAGGTCTTGCTCTTCATCGTGCTGCTCGGTGTGGCGCTGCTGATCGTGCCGATCCTGGCCAAAGAGTTGCCGGTGCTGCGCGAACAGATTCCGGTGTTGTTCGACCGGTTCAATACCTTCGTCAAGCCGCTGTTCGAGCGCTTGGGCATCGGCCTGCAGCTCGATGTCGACAACATCAAGGAGTTTGTCCTGAAGTACCTCAATGCCAATGTCGGCGATGCCTTCGGGTCGATGATGGCCTCGCTCAAACTGGGCGGCAGCGTGGCATTCGCGATCATCGGCAACGCGATGCTGATTCCAGTCGCGCTTTTCTACCTTCTGATGGACTGGGACCGCTTCGTCGCATCGGCGCGCAACCTGGTACCTCCAAGGCTGCGTGGATCGGTGGACAGCTTCACCCAGGAGGCCGACCAGGTGCTCGGCCAGTATCTGCGCGGCCAATTGCTGGTGATGCTGATCCTGGCAGCCTTCTACAGCATTGGATTGGCCTTGTTCGGTCTGGATCTGGCCTTGCCGATTGGCGTGTTCACCGGACTGGCGGTGTTTGTTCCGTATCTGGGGTTTGGCCTGGGGCTGGTGCTGGCCATCCTGGCCGGCGTGCTGGAATTCGCGTCCAGTGCCGGGCCAGGCAAGGCACTCTTGATGGTCGCGGTGGTGTACGGCCTGGGACAGGTGATCGAGAGTCTGTACCTGACGCCGCGTCTGTTGGGCGAGCGCATCGGCTTGCATCCGCTGGTGGTGATTTTCGCGTTGCTCGCATTCGGCCAGTTGCTGGGTTTTGTCGGTGTGCTGATCGCCCTGCCGGCCAGCGCGGTCTTGCTGGTGGCCATTCGCCGGGTCTTTCGCAGTTACCAGGACAGCGGCCTTTACAAAGGCGATTGACCGGGCATGAAGCAGATCGCACTGGATATCGGCCTCCCTACCGGTCCGACATTGCAGAACTTCTTTGCCGGCCCGAACCTGGCTGCTTACCAGCATCTCGGCCTGTGGCTGGGTCGTGGCGGCGCGCAGGTCTCGCGTTCGCCGGTGCCCACCTATCTCTGGGGTGCCTCGGGCAGCGGCAAGACGCACCTGCTCAAGGCGGTGCGCGAGGCTTTGCGCGAGCAGGGTGCTGTGGTCGGCTGGCTCGATGCCGGCGTCCGCGAGCCGGCGGAATATTCCGAATCCTGGGCGGCGGTGCTGCTGGACGATGTGCACCTGTTCACCGCGGTTCAGCAGCAGGCGGCCTTCAGCTGGTTCGTCCAGGCCCAGGCACTGCAGCGCGCAGTGATCGGCACCGGTGACCAGCCCCCGGCGGCTCTGCAGTTGCGCGACGACCTTCGCACCCGTCTGGGCTGGGGGCATGTGTTTGCCCTTGCTGTCTTGAGCGAACCCGAGCGGCGCGCGGTGCTGCGCCAGGCAGCTGATGCCCGTGGCGTTTTCCTGGGCGACGAGGTGATGGATTTCATGCTCACCCGGTTCAGCCGCGACCTGCCTAGTCTGATGGAGTTGCTGGACCTGATCGATGCCTATGCGTTGCGCACCCAACGGGCCATCACCGTTCCGATGATCCGCGCCATGATGGAAGAGTCCTGACCCGATGACCCAGTCTTTGCCAGACCCGCTGGCTACAAAACCCGTGGACGCGATCCAGGTGACCCTGTTCGACCTTGACCACACCTTGCTACCCATCGACTCCGACTATGCCTGGGGCGTGTTCACCACCACCATCGGCTGGACCGATCCCGACGAATTCGCGCGCCGCAACGACGTGTTTTTCGCCCAGTACCAGGCCGGCACGCTGGATATGCACGACTATGTGCGCTTTGCCACCGACGCAGTGCGTCGCCATGGAGCGCTGGCTTCGCATGCGGCCCATGCGCAGTTCATGGAGCAGGTCGTGCGTCCGGCTATCCGCGATGAGGCACTCGAACTGGTGCGCATGCACCAGCGCCGCGGCGACCTGGTGGCCATCATCACCGCGACCAATGCGTTTGTGACACGTCCCATCGCGCAGGCCCTCGGCGTGTCGGATCTGATCGCGGTGGAACTGGAGGTCGACGATGGACTGGCGGGCAGTGGCTGGATCACCGGCGCGATTGTCGGCATCCCGTCCGCGCGCGAGGGCAAGGTGCTTCGGTTCGAACAATGGCTGAGCGCACGCAAGCTGGATTGGACTGATGTGGCCGTCACCTTCTATTCCGACTCCACGAACGATCTGCCCCTGCTCGAACGCGCCGATGAACCGGTGGCGACGAACCCGGATCCGCGCCTGCGCGCCATCGCCCAATCGCGCGGATGGCGCATACTGGACTTGTTCCCGACAACAACATGATCAAGACATTCATCGACAAACTCCTGGGCAAGACGTCCACCAACCGCAGTAATTCGCTGTTCGGCAAGCGCCGCGACGTCGCGGTCGCAGAACACCGGATCGATCCCGCACTGGTGGACGAGCGCGCCAATACCGTGGTGCGTGCCCTCCAGCAAGCTGGTTTTGAGGCGTATATCGTCGGCGGCGCGGTACGCGACCTGCTGGTCGGCATGCGCCCCAAGGATTTCGACGTGGCCACGAACGCCACGCCCGAACAGGTCAAAGGCCTGTTTCGGCGCGCCTTCATCATCGGCCGGCGCTTTCGCATCGTGCACGTGGTGTTTGGCCGCGGCCGCGAACATGAAGTGATCGAAGTCTCGACCTTCCGTGCCTATCTGGATAACGCTGCTGCGGGTCAGGTCACTGGTAACGAGCGCACCAGCAAGAGCGAACTGGCCGGCATGACCCATGCGGTGGATGCGAGCGGGCGCGTGCTGCGCGACAATGTCTGGGGACCCCAGGACCAGGATGCGGCGCGCCGTGACTTCACGATTAACGCGATGTACTACGACCCGCAGACCCAGATCGTGGTCGACTACCACGGCGGCATCAAGGACTCCACCAAACGGGTACTGCGCATGATCGGCGACCCGGTCCAGCGCTACCGTGAAGACCCGGTGCGCATCATCCGGGCGATACGCTTTTCGGCCAAGCTCAAGGCGCTGGGTTTCACGATCGAACCCAAGACGGCCGCGCCGCTGTTGACGATGAAAGCCTTGTTGGCCGATGTGCCGCAAAGCCGCCTTTTCGATGAGATGCTCAAGCTGCTGCAGACCGGCCATTCACTGGCGAGCATTGAACAATTGAAGGCGCTGGAGCTTGGCAAGGGCATCTACCCCTTGCTCGATCTGGTGGTCGAACGCGCGGAGATGCCGTTCGTGCGCGCTGCGCTGCAGGACACCGACCGCCGGGTTGGCGAAGGCAAGCCGGTGGCGCCCAGTTTCCTGCTGGCGTGCGTGCTGTGGTCGGACGTGCGCGAAGGGTGGAGCCGGCGCATGGAAGAACCTGGCCGGCAACCGCCGTTCCCCGCCTTGCAGGATGCGATCGATCAGGTGTTTTCCGAGCGGATCGGAGACGTGTCGGGCGGCGGCCGTCTGGCCTCGGACATGCGCGAAATCTGGATGATGCAGCCCCGCTTTGACAAACGGGTTGGCAACTCCGCCTTCAGCCTGGTGGACCAGCCGCGTTTTCGGGCGGCGTTCGATTTCATGCGCCTGCGCGCCGATATTGGCGAGATCGAGGAGGTACTGGCCGACTGGTGGCAGGAGTTCAGCATGGCCAACGACACCTTGCGGGCCGACATGGTCGAGCAGGTGCGCGAGGAGCAGGGGCGCAGCAAGATGACCCGGGCACCGAGGCCGACGCGCCCACCCCGTGATCGCGCAGAGCCGTCAACCACCATCGACAACGCGGCTGCCGAGCCGCAGCCGGCCACCACGCAGGGCGAGGGGGATGCGTCGAACGAGGCGGGCGAGAGCAGCGACGCGCCTCGCAAGCGTCGGCGTCGTCGGCGCCCCGTCGGGGCTCGGCCGAGCGGTGAGCCGGACAATCCGCCTGTGCAGTGAGCCGGGTTGTGCGCGATCCGGTGCTCGCCTATATCGGGCTGGGTGCCAACCTCGGCGATGCCGTGGCGACGATCCAGCGCAGCATCGCTGCCATCGGTGCGCTCCCGCAGGTCGATCTGCTGAGACGGTCCAGCCTGTACCGCAGCGCGCCTGTTGAATCCAGCGGTCCGGACTATGTCAACGCCGTGGTCTGTGTCTCTACAACGCGCGACGCCTACGCATTGTTGGACGGCTTGCGTGAACTGGAACGGGCAGCGTTTCGCGAACGCGCGTACCGCAACGCGCCACGCACACTCGATCTCGATGTATTGTTATTTGGCGATGGCCATATCGAAAGCCCGACGTTGACCGTGCCGCATCCTCGCATGGCGCAGCGGGCGTTTGTGTTGATGCCGCTGGCTGAAATCGCGCCGAAAAGGGTCGACGCGGCGCAGTTACGGACGGTGACGGATCAGGAGTGCGAACGGCTAGGTTGACGGGGGTGAACCGGCTACGCTACGCTGGAGAATTCATCGTTGCTGCAACAGTTCCCACAGCCGGTTCGCCGTCAGCGGCATCTGCAGCAGCGGCGCATGCGCAGCCATTCCGTTACGTGCCAGGGCATCGGCCACCGCGTTGACGACGCACGGCGTGCCGCCGATGGTGCCGAGTTCGCCCACGCCTTTGACGCCCAGCAGGTTGGTCTTGCAGGGCGTGCTCTGGTCCATTTCGGTCCGAAACGGCGGCGACTGGTCGGCGCGTGGGGCTGCATAGTCCATCAGGCTGCCAGTCAGCAGTTGGCCGGATTCGGCGTCGTATACCACCGCTTCGCACAGGGCCTGCCCTATGCCCTGCAGCGCACCGCCGTCAAGTTGGCCGATCACGATCATCGGGTTGATCACATGACCCACATCGTTGACCGAGCTGTAACGCAGCACTTCGACGTCGCCGGTCTCGGGCGTCAGTTCAATTTCGCACACATGGCAGCCATTGGGCCATGAAGCGCCGCCAACGGCGCTGGTGGATTCGAAATGGATGCGTTGGCCCGCCTGTTCGGCCGCCAGTTCGAACAGGCCAATGCCGAGGTCGGTGCCCTTCACCTCGAAGCGTCCGGCGCGATAGTCGATGTCCTTGGCGGCGGCCTCCAGCTTGGTGGCGGCGATGCTGCGCGCATGTTCGATGGCGCGCTGCGAGCCCACCTTCACCGCCGAACCGCCGATGAAAGAAGATCGGGATCCCGCGCTGCCGAAACCCTCGCCGAGGTCGGTGTCGCCGAGCACGATGCGGATGCGCTCCAAAGGCACGTCAAAGACGTCCACCACCAGTTGCGCGAGCGAGGTCGCAATGCCCTGGCCCATGCCATTGACCGCCGAGAACACCTCGATCGTCTGGTCGGCCAGAACGGTGACGGTCACGCGCTCTTCGAACACGTTGCCGCCAGTCCATTCCAGAAAAGTCGCGATGCCAAGGCCGCGCCACTTGCCGCGCTGTCGGGACTCGGCCTCGCGCGCGGCAAAGCCGTCCCAGTCGGCCAGCGCCAGGCCCTGGTCCATCACGTGCTCGAAGCGCCCGCTGTCATACAACTGCGCCATCGGATTCATGTATGGCATCTGATCGGGCCGCACGAAGTTGCGTCGGCGCAGTTCGATACGATCGATGCCGAGTTGGCGCGCCGATTCATCCATCAGGCGCTCGATGACGTAGATCGATTCGGGCCGTCCGGCACCTCGGTAGGCACCCACCGGCGCGGTGTGGGTCATCACCGCCTGCAGATGAAGGTCAATGACCGGAATGTCGTACACCGAGGTGATGACCCATGGCCCGACGATCAAGGGAATGGCCACACCGTTCGAGGTGGCATAGGCACCGACGTTGGCATACGAATGCATGCGCAACGCCAGGATGCGGCCGTTGTCGTCGAAGGCCAGTTCCGCATGGCTTTGCTGGTCGCGTCCGGTCGCGCTGCTGAGGAATTCCTCGCTGCGCTCGGAAATCCACTTGACCGGGCGTTTCAGTGTCCATGCGCACCACGCCACTGCGGCGTCTTCGGGGTGCATGGCGCCCTTCATGCCGAAACCGCCGCCGACGTCGCCGACCGTGATACGGATCTGCTCGACCGGGATGCCCAAAATTTCGTTCATCGAGGTTTTGACGCCGGAGGGCATTTGCGTGCTCATGCGTACGGTCAGGCGTCCGTCCTGCGGGTCGGTCAGCGCCAGGATGGCGCGCGGCTCCAGCGTCAGTGCCGCCAGGCGCTGGTTGGTGAGGTCCAGCGTCACGACATGGGCTGCGCGCGCGAAAGCCTGAGCCGTCTGTTCTGCCTTGCCGTGGCGCGTTTCGGCTGCAATGTTGTCGGGGGCTTCGTCGCACACGCGGGGTGCGCCGCTGGCCAAAGCCTGTTCGATCGTCACCACCATGGGCAGTTCGTCATAGTCCACCACGACCGCCTCGGCCGCGTCGCGCGCCTGCTGCTGCGTCGATGCGGCTACCATGACCACCGCCTCGCCAACGTAGCGCACCCGTTCATGCGCCAGTGGACGCCGCGGGGCGGTGGCACCGGGCGAGCCGTCTGCGCGTTTGAAACCGATGGTGCCCGGAACCGGTTTCACGCCGGCAGCGACCAGGTCGGCACCCGTGATCACCGCGGCCACGCCAGGCAGGGCCAGGGCCGCCGACGTATCCACCGACACGATGCGGGCGTGCGGATAGGGTGAACGCACGAAGCACAGACGCAGATGCTGCGGGTAGTCGGTGTCGTCTGTGAGGTCGTCGGTGAAACGGCCCTGGCCCTTGAGGAGTTTGTCGTCTTCAATACGCAGAACCGATTGGCCGCTGCCAAAGCGCGTGATGGTGTCGTTCATGGGATGGAGCCGTGGCTGGTGTTTCGAGGGGTTGCGCTGTCGGTTGACGCGCCGGTGCGAACTATTGTGCTGCAAACCGGGTTCGCGAACCGAAGGTCGGGAAGCGGCTGACGGCGCAGGTGAACGGGTTGGCCCAACCCGCGTAGGGTCTGGCGTCAACCCAGACAGGTCAAAAACCGGTCAATATGGTGCGCGCACCAGTCTGGCGCTTGCAACGGAAGCAGATGACCGGTGCCCTGCAACACCTGGTGCGAAGAACGCGCGTCGGATGAACAGGTGATGATTTCCTCGCCGCAACCAGGCGGACACAAGCGGTCGTCGCTGCCCGAGAGTGCCAGCATCGGCATGGGCAAGGCCGATGCACCGCACAGTCCGGGGCGTTGCGCTGCATACCGCAGCTGGCGTCTGAATCGTTCGATGCCGACCGCTTGGACCTGCGTCTGGAGCAGGTCGATAAGCCCTTGGTTTTCCTCGATGCCATAGACCGGGGCGAGTTGCTCGCGCAGCGCTGCGACCATGCCGCCGCGATCGAATGCAGCCAATTGCTGCGCCCGGTTCTGCGGGCCTTGCGGTCCGTCGGGCTGCACATTCGCTGCCAGGACCACCACGGCAGCGCAGCAGGCGGGGCGTCGCGCAGCGAGGTGCAAGGCGGCGATACCGCCCAGCGAGTGTCCGATCCATACCGCGGGTTACGACGCCAGAGCGGCCAGTCGGTCGATCTCGGCCTCGAACGCATCCTCGATGCCGAGCAGCTCGACGTGCACCGGACGGTCGAGTGCCTCGACCAATGGGCGCAGGCTGGCAGCGTCCATCAGCGTCCCGGGCAACAGGATCAGTGGCAGCGATGTCCGCAGGTGACGCATGCGTCGCGGGTGGCGAGCAGCAGCAGCGCGGCTCAACAACGATCAAATAACGTTTGCACCCGCTGTGGAGAGTCACTCCACTTCGACGATCATCTCGATCTCGACGCAGGCACCCATCGGAATCTGCGCCACGCCGAAGGCGCTGCGGGCATGCGCGCCGCTGTCGCCGAACACCTGGGCTAACAGTTCACTGGCACCATTGGTCACCAGGTGCTGTTCGTTGAAATCGCCGGTGGAGTTGACCAGCGACATCAGCTTGACGATGCGCCTGACCCGGTTCAGGTCGCCGCCCACCGCCACATGCAGTGTGCCCATCAGGTCGATGGCCACCGCGCGCGCGGCGGCCTTGCCTTCTTCGGTGGACAGGGTCTCGCGAACTGGCCGACCCAGGGCTTGCCATCCCGCTTGGCGATATGGCCGCTGAGAAATACCAGCTTGCCGGTCTGCACGAATGGCAGGTAGGCGGCAGCGGGAAGCGCCACCGGTGGCAGCGTGATGGCGAGCTCGGTGAGTTTGTCGTAGACGTTCATGGTGTCGGTTGCCGGGTTTGGGTTTGGGTCTGCGTTTGCGTCTGCGTTTGCGTTTGCATTGGGGATGGGGACGCGTCCATCGTCGCCCGGTGGTTGCCCGCCAGTGTAGGCTCGAGGGAGTCGGTTGGCGCATCATGCGGTGCCACGGTCACTGCCACCGACAGTTCATGGCTGGCACCGCCGTGGATCACGCCACGGATCGGTGACACATCGGCGAAATCGCGTCCCAGGGCAAGAACCACATAGTCCTCGCCTGGTGCGCCCCAACCCCAGCGGGCGTTGGTGGGGTCGAAATCGCACCAGCGGGTCGCGCCGGTCTGGGTCGGCAACAGCAGGGAGATCCAGGCATGCGAGGCGTCGGCACCGATCAAGCGCGGCTGGCCCGGCGGTGGATGGGTCAGCAGATAGCCACTCACATAGCGCGCCGACAGGCCCAGCGAACGCAGGCAGGCGATCATGATGTGCGCGAAGTCCTGGCACACACCCCTGCGCTGGCGCAGGGCTTCACGCGCCGGTGTATGAATCTCGGTGCTCTCGCGGTCGTAGTGGAAATCCTGGTGGATCCGGTGCATCAGCTCCAGCGTGCCTGCGTGCAGATCGACCCCCGGCCCGAAGCTCGGTTGCGCGTAGGTCGCGAACTCGGCATGGCGGGGCACATGCTGGGATGCAAACACGAACCCGACATCCGGATCGTAGGCACCATCGGCGCGGTAGCGAAACTGCTCGGCGGCCTGCTCCCATGGCTGTGCCCTACCGATCATTTCCAGTGGGCGGGTCTGCACCGTGCTGGTGGCCACGACCTGAAGCCTGGTGTGCGGTATCTGCAACGACAGGAACCTGCGGTGGTTGCCGAATACGTCGACCGCCATGGCGTCATGCGACGGTGGCGGATCAACGGTCAGCGTGTGCGATAACAACTGCTGCGTTATCGTCTGCATCGGTTGCAGACAGGCGATGTGCTGTGCCACATCGACCGGTGGCGCATATTCGTAACAGGACGCGTGGGTGATCGACAGCTGCATCAGGCCCCCACACTTTGCTCGTCCGCCCCGCTATGGGTGAAGTAGGCGGCACTGATGCTCTCGGACACCGCATGGGCAGCACCGGCACATTGCGCCAGCACGGCTTGCAGATGAGGCCAGCTCGGCAACCCATCGGGCGTGGTGGCCTCGATTGCGTCAACTGCGACTGTGCCCAACTGCGTGAGATCCCACTGCGCAGGATCGGGCACCTGCAACGACATCGGGCTCAGCTCGTGGGGCTCGCAGCCGGCGAGCTTGGCCAGGCGACCGCGCAGGGTATGGGCCACCCAGGCCAAGGAGCGCGGATTGTCCGGGTTCAGCACCAGCAGGTCGATCAGGGCCAGCATCTCCCGACTTTGCTGGAACTGGGCATGAAACGAGATGCTGCTGTCGAACAGTCCCACCATCGCCTCGAAGCCGGCGTCGTCGGACAAGGAGCCCGCCTGCAGGCCGGTTTGCAGTGATGACGCGAGAAAGCCGAGCCGTTCGACATGGCGTCCAATGCTCAGCAATCGCCAGCCGTCGTCGCGCACCATGCGGTCGATCTGAGCGCCGGTGATGGCCGCCATATGGCGGCCGGCGGTTTTCAGCAGGTCTAGCGCATCGAGCGCGCCGTAGTCGGGCGCACGCGCGAGCGCCTCAAATGCAAGGGCCAGTTCGTCCTGCGCGCGTTCGATCATGAGCCAGTGTTCGTGCGACAGGCGTTCGCGCACCGCGGAGGCGGCTCGATGCACCGCGCGCAGATTGAAGCCAACGCTGCAGACCATTGCGTCGCTGCCCAGGCTGGCGATCAGTGAACGTTCGAATACGCGCCGCGATTGCGCCAGCGACGGCACGTCGGACAGCACCAGCCCATGGAGACGGGCCATGCGGTCGAGCCAGTCCAGCAGCCGGGCATTCGTCTGGTCTTCGCCGCCCAGGCACTCGAGCGTCAGGCGCGAGAGTGCGATGGTGTGTTCGGTACGCTCGGTATACCGGCCCAACCAGTGCAGGTTCTCGGCGGAACGGCTGGTGACCAGGCGTTGGCGTTGTGCCACCGAAGCCACGGTCAATGCCGGTGCGAGCAGCGTCGTGCGGTCGATCGGGCCATCGGTCATGACCCAGACGTCGGCGCTGCTGCCACCGCGTTGCATCGCGGCGATCTGGGCGCTTGTGTGCGCTACGCGGGCCAGGCCGCCGGGCAGAATCTGCCACGATCCAGGGCCATTGCACAGCGCAAACACGCGCAGCATCATCGAGCGAGGCACGATCTGCCCGGTGTCGGCCGTCGCGCCGCCTTGCCAGGTCGGGATCTGCGACAACGGCATATAGGCCTGCACGGTATGGTCGTCGCCATGCAATGCGATGCGCCCGGCCCATTCGTCGCGTTCGCGGCCGGACAGGTCGCGTCCCGCGACCGATCGGAAGCCGCCGCCATGGGCTGATGCCGGGTAGGTGGGCTTGATGGTGCAAGCTGCCAGGCGCGGCAGCGCGACGTCCATCGCAGTGCGCTCTCCACACCACCAGGTCGGCAGCGCCGCGAGCGAGAGTTCCTCGCCCAGAACATGGCGCGCCAGTGCAGGAAGGAAGCCGAGCAAGGCGGCTGACTCCAGGAACGCCGATCCTGGCATGTTGGCCATCAGCAGATTGCCCGCGCGCACCGCTTGCAGCAGCCCGGGCACGCCCAGGCTCGAGTCGGCGCGCAACTCCAGCGGATCGAGATAGGCGTCGTCCAGCCGCTTGAGCAGACCGTGAATCGGCACCAGGCCACGCAAGGTCTTGAGATACAGCCGTTCGTCGCGCACCACCAGGTCGCCGCCCTGAACCAGGGTCAGGCCCAGGTAACGCGCCAGGTAGGCATGTTCGAAGTAGGTCTCGTTGTAGGGACCGGGCGTGAGCAGTGCGACATGGGAGTCGCTGCCGCCGGGGCTGGCGTTCTTGATGGCGTTCATCAGGGCCCGGTAGGTGCCAGCCAGGCGCTGCACGTGCATGTTGTCGAATGCCTGCGGAAACAGCCGCCCGATCGCCAGTCGGTTCTCCAGCATGTAGCCTAGCCCCGACGGTGCCTGGGTGCGTTGCGACACCAGCCACCAGTTGCCGTCCGGGCCATGGGCCAGGTCGAATGCGGCGATATGCAGCCGGGTGCCGCCCACCGGTTCGGCCCCCTGCATCGCGCGCAGGTAGCCCGGATGGCCGTGCACCAGCGCCGGCGGAATCAGCCCCTGGCGCAGCAGTTGCTGCGGACCGTAGACATCGGCCAACACCCGTTCGAGCAGGCGTACCCGCTGCAGGAGTCCGGCCTCGATCCGGTGCCAGCTCTGCCGGGTCACGAGCAACGGGAACAGGTCCAGCGACCAGGGACGCTGCGGGCCGCTGGCGTCGGCATAGACGTTGTAGGTCACGCCGTTGTCGCGCAGCTGCCGCTGCAACCGGGTCACCTTGTCATTGAGTTCGCGCGGTGCATGCGGCCCCAGGTGTTCGAAGAACGAGGTCCAGTGCGGTGCCATCGGCGCTGCTGGCGCGCCGATGGCGACAGCGCCGTCGCGCAGCTCGTCCCTGTGGCCGAGCTGCGCCTGCGCCAGCTGCGGCTCGGCAGCTGCGGTTGGCGATGCTGCTGCGTCAACAGGCGGCAGTTCGAGGCCCATGCCTTTGCGCACCCTCTCAGTTCTGGCGCAGGTCGAGCGTGAACGGAAACTCGCGGCTGGCGACCACGGCGATGCTGGGTGGCACGTCGGGCATGGTGCCGGGCGTGTGCCCCATGGCCACGAAACGCGACAGGCGCCGGCTTTCCGCCTCGTTCGCGTTGACTGGCAGCGTGGCGTAACTCAGGCCGCCCGGATGCGACACATGGTATTGGCAGCCACCGACCGATCGATGCGCCCAGGTATCGACGATGTCGAAGGTCAAGGGCACCTGCACGCCGATCGACGGATGCAGCGACGACGGTGGGTTCCATGCCTTGTAACGCACGCCAGCGACGAAGGTGCCCTCGGTGCCGGTGGGCTGCATGGCCATGGGCCGACCGTTGCAGGTGATGGCGTAACGGCTTTCGTTGAAACCGCTGACATGCACCTCAATGCGTTCGAGCGAGGAGTCGACATACCGTGCAGTGCCGCCCGGCGCGCCTTCCTCGCCCATCACATGCCAGGGTTCGAGCGCGTTGCGAAGCGTCAGCTTCATACCAGCGGCGCTGATGCTGCCGACCAGCGGGAAGCGGAACTGCAGGTGCGGCGCAAACCAGGCCGAGTCGAATGCGTAACCGGCCTGGCGCATCTCGGCAATGACATCGTCGAAATCCATCCGGATGAAAGTCGGCAGCATGAAGCGATCATGCAGCGACGTACCCCAGCGGCTGAGCTGGTTCAGATAGGGTTGTTTCCAGAACCGGGCCACCAATGCACGCAGCAACAGCTGCTGGGCGATGCTCATGCGTGCATGCGGTGGCATCTCGAACGCGCGCAGCTCCAGCAGCCCGAGCCTGCCGGTGGAGGTGTCGGGCGAATACATCTTGTCGATCGAGAATTCGCTGCGGTGGGTGTTGCCGGTGACGTCGATCAGGATGTTGCGCAAGGTCCGGTCCACCACCCAGGGTGCCATGGCCTCGCCATGCTTGTGGCGGTTGGCCTGGATTTGCTGCAATGCGATCTCCAGTTCGTACAGCTGATCGTTGCGTGCCTCGTCGACGCGCGGTGCCTGGCTGGTCGGTCCGACGAACATGCCGCTGAACAGGTAACTCAGGCTGGGATGGTTGTGCCAGTACCGCAGCAGGCTGGCCAGCAGTTCAGGCCGGCGCAGGAACGGGCTGTCGGTTGGCGTCGCCCCGCCCATGACGAAATGGTTTCCACCGCCGGTGCCGGTATGGCGTCCGTCGGTCATGAATTTCTCTGCCGACAGGCGGCACTCCCAGGCCGCGTTGTAGAGGAACTCGGTGTTTTTCACCAGTTCGCCCCAGGTGGTGACCGGATGCACGTTGACCTCGATCACGCCCGGATCGGGCGTGACCTGCAACAGCTTCAGGCGCGGATCGCGCGGTGGCGGATAGCCTTCGAGCACCAGACGCACGCCCTGTTCGGTGGCCGTGGCTTCGATCGCGGCCAGCAGGTCGAGGTAGTCTTCGAGCCGGTCCAGCGGTGGCATGAAAACGTACAAGACGCCAGAAGCCTGGCCCTGGGTTTCGGCCTTGGGTCCGCTGGCGCGACGCGGGTCCCGCACCTCGACGCACAGGGCGGTTCGGCTGAGCCCCTTCGCGGACTTCTGGCGTGCGGGTACCGGCGCGAAGTCGGCAGCGTGCGCAGTCGTGCTGGCACCCTCGGACAACGGCACCGCGTAACGCTGGACCGCTGCCGCATGGGGTGGCAGGGAACCGCGCGCGTCATAGGGGTCTTGCGGCAGGTGGTAGGGGTAGTCGGCCTGGTTCACCCAGGGCAGGGAGTCCAGTGGCAGGCGCAATCCCATCGGCGAGTCACCCGGCATCAGGTACATGCGTTCGTCACGCAGGAACCAGGGCCCGGTGGTCCAGCGCGCCGCGCCGTCGGCAGGCCGATCGTCTACCTTGAGCGGCAACACATATCCGACCGGGCTGTCGAGCTTTTGCGTGAATACCCGGCGCAGTCGGGCGCGCTCCATCTCGTCCTCGAGCCGGGACTCGAACGGATCGACGTTGACCGGCAACCGGCGTTCGCGCCACAGGTAATACCAGCTGTCCTCATAACCGGGCAGGATATGTTGCCCGCTCAGCCCCAGACGTTGTGCCAGGCCCTGCGTGAAGTCATGCGCCACGGCACTGGTGTAGTGCGTCGGAGCGCGCTCGTCGACGAACAGACCGGGGTTGGCCCATACCGGCTGGCCGTCGGCGCGCCAGTAAATATTGAGTGCCCAGCGCGGCAGTTGCTCGCCGGGGTACCACTTGCCCTGGCCGTAATGCAGAAAGCCGCCTTGTCCGTATTGGGCGCGCAACTTGTGCACCATCGCGGTGGCAAAACCCCGTTTGGTAGGGCCGAGTGCATCGGTGTTCCACTCTGCCGCGTCCCGGTCGCCCACCGCGACGAAGGTGGGTTCACCGCCCATGGTCAGTCGCACATCACCGTCTTGCAGTTCCAGGTCGACCACCGCGCCCAGCGCCATCACTGCGGCCCATTGCGCTTCGGTATAGGGTTTGGTGACTCGAGGGGCCTCATACAGCCGCGTGACCTTCATCTCGTGGGCGAAGCTGACTTCGGCGATCTCGACGCCGCCTTCGATCGGTGCCGCACCTGAGGGCTGGGGTGTGCAGGCGAGTGGCACATGGCCCTCGCCGGCGAGCAGTCCGGAGGTGGGGTCCAGGCCGATCCAGCCCGCGCCCGGCAGGTACACCTCGCACCAGGCATGCAGGTCGGTGAAGTCGACCTCGGTGCCACTCGGGCCTTCGAGTGCCTTGACGTCGGGTGCCAGCTGGATCAGGTAGCCCGAGGCGAACCGAGCCGCCAATCCGCAGTGGCGCAGCAGGTTGACCAGCAACCAGGTCGAGTCGCGGCACGACCCGGCCGCCAGGATCAGGGTTTCTTCGGGCGTTTGCACGCCGGGCTCCATGCGGATCAAGTAGCGGACATCCTGGCTGACCATCCGGTTCACATCGATCAGGAAATCGATCGTGCGGCGCTCCCTGCGGTCGATACGCGCCAGATAGTCCCGCAGCCGTTCGGACACCGGTGCTACCGCCAGATACGGTGCGAGTTCCTGGGACAGCAGCGCTTCGTACTGAAAGGGATACCGCTCGGCCGATGGTTCGAGAAAGAAGTCGAACGGGTTATAGACCGCCATGTCGGCGACCACGTCGACGGTGATCTTGAATTCGCGGGTTTTATGCGGGAACACCAGACGCGCCTGGTAATTGGCGAACGGGTCCTGCTGCCAATTGATGAAATGGTCTGCGGGCTCTACCTTCAGCGAATACGACAAAATCTTGCTGCGGCAATGCGGAGCCGGTCGCAACCGGATCACCTGCGGCCCGAGCGTGACGGGGCGGTCGTATCGGTAGTGCGTGACGTGGTGCAGGGCGGCGTGGATGGACATGTGGGAGTCTCGCGGTTGGCCGCCGGGGGCGGCTGGGTCCTGTGGTGGCTTCACTGGCCCAGCCGTTGATACTAGCAGGGCCGATGGTCGGGCAAGGCGTTTGGCAGCACGAAGCAAGTTGCGCGCCACGATGACACTGATCAGCGGATGAGGACAAGAATGGGGCTATTGGCCATGAAGCAAAGTCGTCAGAAAGTCACGCTGGCCGTGCGCCTGCACAGCATGGGTCGCCCGCACGCGGGCGGGTGCCGTGTCGGGCGGGGTTCTCATGCGCTTGTTGGTGCGTCATGACGCTCCGTCGGCGCGTCGATGGGGCAGGTGCGCTGGTGTATTCGACCGACGGCGGCCGGATGTGTCCGGATTGCCGCCGGCCCATGGCCCAGTGCACATGCCGGCCCACACCGTCTACCGTTGCCGGTGACGGCATCGTGCGGATCGGTCGCGAAAAAAAAGGGCGGGGCGGCAAGACCGTCACCCTGGTGACCGGCCTGGCGCTGGCACCCGATGCGATGCGTGCCTTGGCCAAGCAGCTCAAGTCCGACTGTGGCAGTGGCGGCACCGTCGCGGATGGCCGGATCGAGATTCAGGGCGATCATGGGGATCGCGTCATGCAGGCGTTGCAGGTGCAAGGTTTTCGCGTCAAGCGTACCGGAGGCTGAAACGCTCAAGGCTTCGGCCCGATGTCCACCCCTACCCGAAACGGTGGACGGGCCGGTGCCGGTGCGGTCGGTTCTCCCCCTACGATTCCGTCATGATGTGCGGCAATGGGCAGCGGCCCGCCAGGGCAGGCGCAGGGCTGGCGGCCCTTCTGTCCTGGGTCGTCGGCACCGCGCTGCAACTGGCGCAGCCGCGCTTGTGGCCACTAGCGGCGTATGGCGTGCTGGTGATTGCGAGCGGGGTGGCCACGGCCGTGGTGGTGCTGCGGCTGCGGTCTTGCTCGCTTTCAGGTGTCTGGCTGGCATTGGCCGTGGCGCTGCTGGCATTTGGCCAGGTCGGTTTCCGGGCGGCCGCGTTTCAGGCCCAGGGCCTGGCACCCGCGCTGGAGGGGCGCGATCTGCTGGTGACCGGTGTGGTTGCCACGATGCCGCAACGCAGTGCGAACGGCTTGCGCATGCAGATGGACATTGACTCGGCCTACGCCGATGGCCTTGAAGTTCGATTGCCGCCGCGGATTCAGCTCGGCTGGTACCAGGCTTTCGGCGGCCTTGACGATGAGCCCGACGCCATCGGCAACTTGCCCGCCGTCTGGGCCGGCGAGCGTTGGCGGATGGTGGTGCGTCTGAAAGCGCCGCACGGAAACGCCAATCCCCATGGTTTCGACTATGAGCTCTGGCTGTGGGAGCAAGGCGTGCAGGCGACCGGTTACGTGCGCCAGGGTACGCGCCAGCCCCAGCCGCAGCGGCTGGAGCAGACCGGCCGCCATCCCGTTGCGTGGATGCGCCAGGCCACGCGCCAGCGCATCGACGCGCGTCTGCCGCAGTCGGAGCAGGCGGGCTGGATCAGCGCCCTGGTCACCGGCGACCAGAACGCGATCGATCAAGCCGACTGGGATGTATTTCGCGCCACCGGCGTGGCCCATCTGATGAGCATTTCCGGTTTGCACATCACGATGTTCGCATGGGCGGCGGCAGCTGTGGTGGGCATGGCGTGGCGCCGCAGTGGCCGTTGCTGCCTGTGGTTGCCTGCCCCGCACGCCGCGTTGCTGGGTGGTGTGGCGCTGGCCGGGTGCTATGCGTTGTTCAGCGGCTGGGGCGTGCCTGCGCAACGCACCGTCGGCATGCTGGCGGTGGTGTGCCTGTTGCGGGTGTCAGGTCGGTCCTGGCCCTGGCCGATGGTCTGGTTGCTGATCGGCGTGGCAGTCCTGCTGGTCGATCCCTGGGCACTGCTGCAGGCCGGCTTTTGGCTGAGTTTCGTGGCAGTGGGGGTGCTGTTTGCCTCTGGCACGGCCAGTCCGAGCGCTGGACCTTCGCGCTGGCTGCAGGCGCTGCGCGCCATGGCGCGCGAGCAGGCGATCATCACGCTGGCGCTGACACCGCTGGTATTGCTGTTGTTCGGTCAGGTGTCGCTGGTCGGGTTTGTCGCCAACCTGTTCGCCATCCCCTGGGTCACGCTGCTGATAACCCCGCTGGCGATGGCGGGCGTGATCCTGCCCTGGGCCTGGGATCTGGCCGCCTGGGCCATTGCGCTGCTGGCTGCGCTCCTGAATGGGTTGGCACAACTGCCGTTTGCCACCGTGTCCGTGGCCGCCGCGCCGACGTGGATGGGGGTGGCCGGCGTCCTGGGCGGCCTGGTGCTGGCGGTGCGACTGCCACCGGCACTGCGGCTGGCCGGGTTGGCGTTGGCGCTGCCGGTGGGGTTGTGGCAGCCACCCCGCCCGCCCATGGGGCAGTTCGATCTGCTGGCAGCCGACGTGGGCCAGGGCAACGCGGTGCTGGTGCGCACCGCCCACCATGCATTGCTGTATGACGCCGGGCCGCGTTACTCGCGCGACAGCGATGCGGGGCATCGGGTGCTGTTGCCTCTGTTGCGGGCCTTGGGGGTCCAGCTCGACCTGCTGGTTCTGAGCCACCGCGACAGCGACCATGTCGGCGGTGCCCAGGCGGTGTTGGCGATGGCTCCCCATGCCGACCTGCTTGCCTCGATCGAGCCCGAACATGGTCTTTGGTCACTGCGTGCGGGTCGGCGCTGCGCGGCGGGCCAGTCCTGGGCATGGGATGGCGTCGAGTTCAGCATCCTGCACCCGCAGGCCCAGGACTACGACAAGGGGCAAAGGCCCAATGCGCTGTCGTGTGTTTTGCGCATCCGGTCCCCGCCGCAGCCCGGCCAGACCGGCGCGGTCGCGCTGCTGGTCGGCGATATCGAGGCGGCGCAGGAAAATCGGCTGGTGGCGCAGGGCGCGATGTTGAAAGCCGATGTGCTGCTGGTACCGCACCACGGCAGCAAGACATCGAGCAGCGCCGAATTCCTCGATGCGGTCGCGCCGCAGTGGGCCCTGGTGCAAAGCGGCTACCGCAACCGCTTCGGACATCCGGCTCTGGCACCGATGATGCGATACGCCGAGCGAGGCATCTCCGTATTGCGCTCGCCCTCCTGTGGTGCAATCGCCTGGCGCTCGGACGATCCGGGATCTTTGGCGTGTCACCGGTCAACCCATGGTCGCTACTGGCAGCATGTGAGCGACGACCAGGGCGGGTTTTGACAGGTGCCCGATTGGGGCATGGTGCATACCCGTAGTCGGAAGCGGCCTGAAAGTTGCTAAGCTGTTCGCATTGCAGGTATTTGCCAGGAGAGAAGCGGACCATGACGAAATTCGATGAGATGTACACCGCGTTGCCCTACGAGTTTTTCTCGGGCGGCGAGAAGATACGCGAGCATTACCGGATTTACGATGAGTGGCTGGCGCGCCAGCCGGGCGACATGATGGCCAACCGGAGAGAGGAGGCTGAACTGATTTTTCGGCGTGTTGGCATCACATTCGCGGTCTATGGCGACAAGGATTCTCACGGTGCCGGCACCGAGCGGCTGATTCCCTTCGATCTGATTCCCCGCATCATCGCTTCCCGTGAATGGGAGGCGCTGGAAAAAGGTCTGATCCAGCGTGTCACCGCGCTGAACCGCTTCATCCACGATTGCTACCACGACCAGGAGATCTTCAAGGCGGGCATCGTGCCCAATGACCAAGTCGTGGGCAACGCCCAGTTCCGCCCGGAAATGATGGGCGTCGATGTGCCCGGCGGTGTCTATTCGCATATCTCGGGCGTTGACATCGTGCGTGCCGTCAATGCCAAGGGTGAACCGGAGTATTTCGTGCTGGAAGACAACCTGCGGGTGCCCAGCGGCGTGAGTTACATGCTGGAAAACCGCAAGATGACGATGCGGCTGTTTCCCGAACTGTTCAGCGCGCACAAGGTGGCACCGGTGGCCCACTACCCCGATCTGCTGCTGGAGACCTTGCGTGACAGCAGCCCGGCAACCACCGCTGAGCCCACGGTCGTGGTGTTGACGCCCGGAATGCACAACAGCGCGTACTTCGAGCACGCATTCCTGGCCCAGCAGATGGGCGTCGAACTGGTGGAAGGGCTGGACCTTTTCGCCCGCGATCGGTTCCTCTACATGCGCACGACCCGCGGTCCCAAGCGGGTCGATGTGATCTACCGGAGGGTGGACGACGATTTCCTGGATCCCACCGTGTTCAGGCCCGAATCGACGCTGGGTTGCGCCGGTCTGATGGACGTGTACCGGGCCGGCCATGTCACGATCTGCAATGCGGTGGGTACCGGCGTGGCAGACGACAAGTCGATTTATCCCTATGTGCCCAAGATGATCGAGTTCTACCTGGGCGAGAAGCCCTTGCTCAGCAACGTGCCGACATTGATGTGCCGCAACGCGGACGACCTGCTCTACACGCTGGACAACCTCAAGGACCTGGTCGTCAAGGAAGTCCATGGTGCGGGAGGCTATGGCATGCTGGTCGGGCCGGCGGCGACCCAGGCCGAACTCGATGAATTCGCCAAGATCCTGCGCGCCGACCCGGAGAACTACATTGCCCAGCCCACCCTGAGCCTGTCGAGCTGCCCGACCTTTGTCGAGAGCGGTATCGCCCCACGCCATATCGACCTGCGTCCCTACGTACTCAGCGGAAAGACGGTGCAGATGGTACCGGGTGGACTGACACGGGTGGCGCTGAAGGAGGGATCCCTGGTGGTGAACTCCTCGCAGGGTGGCGGCACCAAGGACACCTGGGTGCTGGAAGAATGACCGGCCGCCACGGCACCCACCGCGACACGGGAATCAACAAGGAGCGCGCATGCTGAGTCGAACCGCCGACCATCTTTTCTGGATGGCCCGTTATACCGAGCGGGCCGAAAATACCGCCCGATTGCTCGACGTGAACTACCAGACATCGTTGTTGCCGCAGTCCGATGCGGTCGCTCTCGTGGGCTGGCAGGGGCTGATCAGCATCAGCGAGCTGATGCCGGCCTATACCGCGAAATACGGCGCGGTCAACGCGCGCGACGTGATGGACTTCATGGTCAAGGATGACGCCAATGCATCCAGTATCGTGTCGTGTCTGACGGCCGCGCGCGAGAATGCCCGCGCGGTGCGGGGCACACTGACGACCGAGGTGTGGGAAACGCAGAACCAGACCTGGCTGGAGGTACGGCGCAACCTGAAAAGTGGCGTCTTCGAGCGCGACCCGGCGGCGTTCTTCGAATGGGTGAAGTTCCATTCGCACTTGTCCCGTGGCGTGACCGTGGGCACGATGCTGATGGATGAGGCACTGTATTTCATGCGCCTGGGTACGTTTTTGGAGCGCGCCGACAACACCGCGCGCATGATGGACGTGAAGTTCCATGCGGTGCAGAACGACTTTTACGGTGCCGCCAGTGAGCGCGACCAGGAGTACGACTTTTACCACTGGAGCGCCATCTTGCGCAGTGTGTCGGGCTTCGAGATCTACCGCAAGGTCTACCGCAACGTGATCAAGCCTGAGCTGGTGGCCGACCTGATGATGCTGCGCCCCGACAACCCGCGTTCGTTGCTGGCCAGCATGAATGAAGTCGTCAACAACCTGGGCATGCTCGCGACGGAGCGCTCCAGTGATACCTTGCGCAGGGCCGGCAAATTGTGCGCCGAGTTAAGGTACGGTCAGATCGATGAAATACTGGCCACCGGACTGCATGCCTACCTGACCCAGTTCCTGGATCGGGTCAATGATCTGGGCTCGCATATCAGCCGGGATTTTCTGGTTCCGCTGCCGAACTGAGAGACCCCGGTCGCGTTCTGTTGGCCAGGCTGCCGCGCATGTTGACACTCGGTACCGTCACTGGCGTACTGTTGTCCGTGATCGGAATGGTGCTCATCGTGTATGCGCTGGTTATTGCGCGGCGCGCCAACCGCAGCTTGCGCGAAGCGGTTTCCCTGCGCGGTGCCCAGGCCGGGCAGCTGGCAGACGTCCAGCGCAGCCAAACGCAACTGCAAGGGGCGCAGGCGCTGGCGACCCTGGGCAGCTTCGCGCACGAGCAGGCACTGGAGGCACTGCGCGCCAATGACGGTCAGCAGCGGGCGTTGATGGACGCCTTTCCGGGATACGTGAGCGTGATCGACCAGGATTTCATCTACACCTACGTCAATGCGCGTATGGCAGCGTTGTTCGGCCAGGTGCCTGAGGCCATTGTGGGTCGCCATGTGCGGAGCCTGCTGGGTGAGAAGCGTTTTGTCCAGACGACGCAGGAAATCGAGCGGGCGCGCGCCGGTCAACGGGTCGCAGTCGAACAACGGTACGACGCAACGGCCGAGCGGCCAGCGGTTCATCTGCAGATCACGCAGGTGATGGGTGCCAAGGGAACGGGGGGGCTGCAGCGTTACTACGCGTTCGGCATCGACATCACCGAGCTCAAGGCAGCGGAAGTGGCGTTGCGCGCCGCCAAGGAGGATGCCGAGCGGGCGGATCGGGCCAAGAGCGCGTTTCTGGCCAGCGTCAGTCATGAGTTGCGCACGCCGCTCAACGCCATCCTAGGGTTCTCGCAACTGTTGCGCGCCGACGCGCAGGCCACGCCATCGATCAGCGACAACGCGGGCGAGATCGAGCGGGCCGGTCGGCATCTGCTGGCGCTGGTCGATGACCTGATCGATCTCGGTGGCGTGGAGGCAGGCCACCTGGAGTTGACGATGGAGCGCATCGCGATCGAGACCGTCATCAACGAAAGTCTGTCGATGGTCGCGCCACTGGCTGCCAACCAGGGTATCCGCATCGTGTTCGAAGGTGGCAATGCGCGCAATGCAGTGGTACTGGCCGACGCGGTACGCCTGCGGCAAGTCGTCATCAACTTGCTGTCCAACGCCATCAAATACAACCGGCCCGAGGGTTCGGTGCGGGTATCGTGTCGCCAGCATGTTCCCGCTGGCGACGACCTGGGTACCTGGATCCGGATCGCGGTCACCGACACGGGCAATGGTATTTCGCCGGAGATGGCCAGCCGGGTGTTTTCGGCCTTCGAACGCCTGGGCGCGGAACGCGGCGCGATCGAGGGCACGGGCATCGGTTTGGCGATCTCGCGCCGGCTGATGGGAGCGATGGGGGGCTCGATCGGATACCAGAGTCGAATGCAGCAAGGAAGCACATTCTGGATCGACCTGCCGCCGCTGGCCGCAACCTCGAGCGGTAGCGTCAGCGTCGCCCACCCCCCTGCATTGGGGGCGCTGCAGCCGCAGCTGCACCGGAGCAGGCCGCGTGTGCTGGTGGCCGAGGACTACGGACCGAACCAGGCGGTCCTCACCTTGCAGCTGTCCAGCCTGGGTTGCCTTGTGGACATGGTCAGCGACGGAGTCGAGGCGCTGGCCCGTTGGAATGCAAGCGCGTACGACCTCATCCTGAGCGATCTGGACATGCCGCGCATGGGCGGCCACGAACTGGCGCAAGCGGTTCGCGAGCGCGAATCCCATGGCGCGCGCCGGATCCCGTTTGTCGCCATCAGCGCAGCGGTGTTGACCGGTGAGCGAGAACGTTGCATGGCTGCGGGTATGGACGACATGCTCACCAAGCCGGTTTCGATCGAAATGCTGGCGGCGATGCTGGCGCGTTGGTTGGGTGGCGATGAGGCGGGTTCGGTCCCTCCAGCCGTGGTTCCTGCTATGAATGCCCCGTCTTTGGCACCCATGCTCTTGCCAGTGCTTGACCTCGGCACCTTGTACCAGGTGCTGGGACGGGTCAGCACGGCGCAGGCGCGCGCCTTGCTGACGACCTTCCTCGAAAGCGCCGAGCAGGGTCTGAGTCGCCTGGCCGATGCGGGTCTGGATCGGCAGCTGCTGACACGTGAGATGCATCGCCAGCGTTCATCGGCGCGCACGGTCGGCGCGCTGCAATATGCGCAGCTTGCACTGGAGATCGAGCAAAGTGTGCCTGGGCCGGATGGACCGGATATGGCGCAATCGCTGCAGGCGCTGCGCACGTCCCTCTTGCAGGTGCATCGCTGTGTGGCCGAACTCGATGCGACCGAGCCGACATCGATGCCTGCGCCGCTGCAGTCGATGAGTCCGGCGCCGGAACTGGTGGGCTCGGTGCTGATCGTGGACGATGACCCGGTCGTGCGAATGCAGATGCAGCAGATGCTCATCGGCATCGGCATCGGCGAAGTACTGACGGCGCGCAATGGCGTTGATGCCCTTTGGCAGATGCATCGCCGTGAGGTTGCACCCGATGTCGTGGTGTGCGATCTGAACATGCCCGAGATGGATGGCGTGGAGATGATCCGTAGCATCGGTCAAAGTGGCTTTTGCGGTGGGCTGATCCTGATGAGTGGGGCGGACGAGCAGATGCTTGCCACGGTTGGCCATCTGGCCCAGTTGCAGGGGCTCAGCGTGCTAGGCGAGGTGCACAAACCCGCCTCGCCGCAGCAGATGATCGCATTGTTGCAGGTGACGACTCCGCACCGGACCACGCTGACACCGACCGCCATGGCGACGGTGTTGACACCCCAGGCGATCCTCGCCGGCATCCGCAACGACGAATTCAGTATCTGGTTTCAGCCCAAGGTCAAGACCGATACGCTCGTACCGGTGGGCGTCGAGGCGCTGGCGCGTTGGCAGCAAGCCGACGGCAGCGTGGTGCCGCCGGATCTGTTCATCGTTGCAGCCGAGCGTGCCGGCATCATCGGGCCGCTGTCAACGCTGTTGCTGGACACCGCCTTGCGCGAGGGCGCGCGACTCCATCGGGCCGGATTCCCCTTGGCGATCGCGCTGAACCTGTCGGCCTTGTGGCTGGACGATCTGCAGTTGCCGGACCTGCTGCTGCAAACTGCGCAGGCGCAAGGTCTGGAACCGGCCGACATCCATCTGGAGGTGACCGAGACCGGCCTGACCAAGGACTGGGCCACTGCGCTGGATGTGTTGACCCGCTTGCGGCTCAAGGGCTTCGGCCTGTCGATCGACGACTTTGGCATCGGCTATTCGTCGTTCGAGCAGCTGGGCCGGATCCCGTTCACCGAGCTCAAGCTCGATCGGAGTTTTGTCACCCGCAGCGCACGGGATTCGACGGCACGGGCGATGCTGGAGAGCAGCATGGCGATGGCCAACAAGCTCGCCTTGCGCACGGTGGCAGAAGGGGTCGAAACCCAGGCGCAGCTGGCCCTGGTGCGGGAACTGGGCTGCGACGAAGTGCAGGGCTTCCTGATTGCACGTCCGATGCCGGTGCAGGAGCTGATCGCCTGGCTGAGCGCGCGCGCAACCTGATGGCCGCAGCTGGTGGCGCTTCAACGGCTGCGGGCGTCGGCGATGGCGCGACCGAGTTCGATCACCGCCATCGCATAGTAGCTGCTCCAGTTGTAGCGGGTGATGACGTAAAAGTTCTCCGTGCCGACAACATAGCTCGGCTCGGCGTTGCCATTTTGCAGCTCCACCAGAGCCAGTGGGCCCGGGTGCTGCAAGGCCAGGCCATCGAGCACCGCGCCTTGGGCCATCATCGCTGCCACACTGAACGTGGGCAGGATATCGGGTGCCAGCAAGGCCTGCAGATCGCGCATCGAACGGTCGAATCGCACCGGATAGTGCGTGGGCATGTCCTTGTTCCAGCCAAACGCCACGAAGTAGTTGGCAACGGAGCCGATCGCGTCGGACGGACTGCGGAACAGGTCGATGCGTCCGTCGCCGTCGAAGTCGATCGCATACCGGACCCAGCTCGATGGCATGAACTGCGGCAAGCCCATGGCACCGGCATAGCTGCCGCGCAGCTGCAACGGGTCGGTATTCGCGCGTTGCGACAGTGACAGCAACTGTTCGAGTTCGGACAGGAAAAAGGCGCGACGCTGCGCCGCGCGGGGGTGGGCATCCGGGAAGTCGAAGCTCAGCGTGGTCAACGCGTCCATGACACGCACGTTGCCAGTGTTGCGCCCGTAAATGGTTTCCACGCCAATGATGCCGACGATGATCTCGGCAGGAACGCCGAAGGCCTGCTCGGCGCGTTCGAGCGTGGCCTGGTTGGCCTGCCAGAAATCGACGCCGGCTTTTATCCGTATCGGTTCGATGAAGCGGCTACGGTACAGGCGCCAATTCTTGGCTGTGCCGCTGGCAGGAGGCAAAATCCATCGCGCGATCTGTGGCACGTGGTGCGATTGACCGATGACCTTGCGAACCCAGGCCGGGTCGAGCTGGCGGCGCTCGGCGATTTCGTCCGCGATCCGCATGGCATCGGCCCGCTGGGCGTAGGCCACGAGGGGCTCGCCCGCAGCCTTGCGCTTGCTGGTCGGCTTGGCGGCCCAACTGCTTCCGAGGCCCAGGCACAGGGCCATGCAAAGGGTCAAAACGGTACGGACGCGGGAAGACATCAGCGTGGCCATGGTAAGTGCCGCCATTCTCGCCGTAACGCAGTCAGGCCGAGGGTGTCGGTTCCTGTCCTCGGTGCATACCGCAGTGTTTCCAGGCGCAGCAACCATGCACTTACAGCTAGTGCCCCTGCGTCATCGGTGCCCCAATGCTGGCGCACGAGCAGTGCCATGGCGCGGGGCGGGCTACTGGGCCCGACGGGCAAACCTGCAGCTGCAAGTCGGCGGGCAGCAGCTTCCAGCAGCCGCAACCAGGGGTCGTGCCGGCTGCGCTCCCATATCGTCCAGGCAGCTCCGATCCCGCTGGCCGCCACCACCAGTGCGAGCAGCACGTAGGCCAGGTCTTCCCAGCTCGGAGTGTCAAAGCCGATGGTCTTGAGCAAATCGAGCTGGGTGTTCTGGCTGTAGTTGAGTACCCACTGGTTCCAGCGGTTGTTCAGCGCCTCCCAGGTGTTGCGCAGGTTGAACCAGATCGCCGGACTGACGGCTTGCATGGCGGTGTCGATCAGGCCGCGTGGCGCAACCAGGCGTTGCAGGGAACCGATGCGCCCGGGCGCGACAGCCGCTGTCGGATCGACCCGCACCCAGCCCTGGCCTGCCAGCCAGACCTCGGCCCAGGCGTGCGCGTCACTCTGGCGCAAGATCCAATAGCCGTCCCTGTCGTTGACCTCGCCGCCCTGGTAGCCGGTAACGATGCGCGCCGGTATGTCGAGCGCGCGCATCAGGATCACGAAGGCGGACGCGATATGTTCGCAAAAACCGGTGCGCCGGTCGAACCAGAATTCGTCGGCGGTGTTGTCCCCGTAGACCCCGGGTTCCAGTGTGTAGCTGTAGCCGGCGGTGCGCAGATGCTGCAACACCGTCTCCACCAATTGGGCCGGATTTTCACCACCGGCTTGATTGCGACGCAGGTCGGCCGCCCATTCCAGGGTACGGGGATTGAAGCCGGCGGGTAGCTCCAGGTAGTCCTGCAATGCTGCAGTGCGCCGCAGCGGCCCATGGCTGAACGCGATATGGCTTTGCGCCGTGTAGCGCAGCAGATCGGACACCGGCCGATCGGCCAGCCACTGCAACTGGCTTGACAGGCGCAGTTCCATGCCCGACACCTGGGGTTGTTCCAGCGCAGCATCGAGTACGAAAATCCACGGCTGGTTGTTGGGTTCGAGGGTAACCTGGTAGCGGATCGGGCTGCCCCGCAGCTGCAGGTTCGCTGCGTCCTGCATGCGCTCGGGAAAGCCCGAGCGCAGGGTAAGCCACTGGCGCCCCTGCAACGTTGAGAGCACCGGTCCGCGAAAATAGAGCGACGACTGGGTGGGCGGCAGCCCTTCGAACCGCACCCGCATCGCGATGCTGTCGTCCAGCGCCAATTCGGCGATCGATCCCACCTCCATGGTCGCGGACAGGCCGCTGCGTCCGCTCATTGCGTCGCTCGGCAGGCCCCACAAAGGGGCAAAGCGCGGAAACAGCAGGAACAGGACCAGCATGATGGGCGCGCCCAAACTGGCCATGGTCAGCGCAGTGGCTGCGGCCTCACGCAGTGGAGGCTTGCCCACCGGCATGTGCGTGTTCACGAGCGCGGTCAGTAAGCCCAACAGCGCCACCAGCATGGCGGCTGCGGTCAACAGGGACTGCGAGAAGAAGAAGTTGGTCAGCATCGTGAAGAAGCTGAGAAAAAAGACGACAAACGCGTCGCGCCGGGCGCGCAGTTCCAGCGTCTTGAGCGTCAGCAGCACGACCAGCAGCGTCACACCTGCGTCGCGACCGAGTAGCGTGCGGTGGGTCAACAGCGTGGCTCCGATGGTCAGCAGCAACAAGCCGAGCAACCACCAGCGCGAGGGAAGCGCTCGGGCGTTCCAGGCCATCGCGCCGCGCCAGACCAGCACCGTCAGCGCCAGCGCGGAACACCACAGGGGCAGGCGCACCAGTTGGGGTGTCAGCACCCAGGCGATGACGAACAGCAGGAACAGGGTGTCCCGGGTGTCGCGCGGCAGGTGACGCAGTCGCTCCAGCATCGGTGTCAGCCGGCGGTGGGGTCACGCAAGCCATACAGGGCCAGCGCCTCCAGGCAACGGCCCTTGTGCGCTTGGCCGCTGCCGGGCGGGATCTCGCGTGCGCCCAACCGCAGTCCGTAGTCGAGCGACTGCCGCTCGGCCGCGAGCACCCAGGCGCACAGGCGCGACAACGCGCGTTCGAGGGCTTCGCCCGATCCGGGCAAGGTCAGCGGCACGCCGGTATGGGCCAGATCGAGCCACAGTTCATGGCGCTGCGCCTGCTGCATTTCTCGGCTCACGAGTTCGTCGGCCTTGGCCATCTTTTTCCACACCACCAGCTTGAGCGGGTCGCCGCGTCGATAGCTGCGCACGCCGTCGAATTCCCCGCCGGCACCTGACAGGCGCGCGTTCGCGGCACCGCCTGCACGTGGATCACCTTCGGGCAATGGCGCGGCCCAAGCCTCGGGTGCGGGATAGATCAGCACCTGGCTGGCCGGCCGCCAGATCGTCCAGACCCGGAACGTACCCAGCGGGAACCGGGTTTCGGCGATCAATGCGGGTAGTGGCTGCAGTCCGCGCCGCTGGGGCATGAACGCCAGCTGCACGGTCGCGCGGCCCTGGGCGGGTACGTCGGTCCAGATCCTGTGACCGCTTCCCTCCATACCCAGAGCGATGCCATGGCGAACCCGTCTGCGCCCACTGACCAGTTCAATGCTGATCGGGGTGTTGCTGCCCATGAATCCGGCCTCGGGCGGGCGCAACTGCAGTGTCAGGCCGCGCAATGTGCCATGGCACAGGTGCATGCCGATCAGCGCACTGCCGGCAAGCAGGAAGGTGAGCAGGTAGCCCAGGTTGAGTTGGTAGTTGATGGATGCCACCAGCAGCACCAGCAAGGTGGTGGCCAGCATGAACCCGGGCCTGGTCGGCAGAATGTAGACGTTGCGCTGGGTCAGCAGCATGACATCGCGCAGTGGCAGGCGCGACTGCCACCACTGGCGAAGCCGGGCGCGCGCGTGTGCCAGTGGCCGCCAGAGCGGATGGGGCAGGCTGGTGGCCCGATTCACGCTCTCAGGCCAGCACGACCGCCTGGACCATGGCGCGTACCTGTTCGACCGGACCGCGGCCGGCATCGCCCACCGGGATCAGGCGGTGCGCGATCGTCTGGGGCAAGATCGCCTGTACGTCGTCGGGTGCTACATAGTCGCGGCCGCACAGCAGCGCCTGCGCCTTGGCGGCGCGGATCACCGCAATGCCTGCGCGGGGGCTCAGGCCTTGCAAGAACCACTGCCCGGAGCGTGTGGCGGCAATCAGGTCCTGCAGATAGTCCAGCAGGGGCCCGGCGGCATGCACCTGCTGGACCGCCTGTTGCAGATGCAGCAGGTCGGCTGGCGTCATCAAGGTGTCCATCGACGCGACCAGATCTCGCCGGTCATGGCCGGTCAGCAGCGCACGCTCGGCCGCCCGGTCGGGATAGCCCAGCGAAATGCGCATCAGGAAGCGGTCGAGTTGAGATTCGGGTAGGGCATAGGTGCCCAGCTGGTCATGCGGATTCTGGGTCGCTATGACGAAAAACGGCACCGGCAGTGCGCGGGTTTGGCCCTCGGCGGTGACCTGCTTTTCCTCCATCGCCTCCAGCAATGCGCTTTGCGTCTTGGGACTGGCGCGGTTGATCTCGTCGGCCAGCAGGACCTGGGCAAAAATCGGGCCAGGGTGGAACACGAATCCCTCGTTGGCGCGCTCGTAAATCGACACGCCGGAAAGGTCGCTGGGCATCAGGTCGGACGTGAACTGCACCCGCGAGAACTGCAGACCGAAACTGCGCGCCAGCGCATGGGCCAGGGTGGTCTTGCCGACGCCCGGCACATCCTCGATCAGCAAGTGACCACCGGCCAGCAGGCAAGCGACGCAGTCCTGGATTTGGGTCGTTTTTCCGACGATGACCGTGTTAAGCTGTTCCAGCAATCGTTCCAGTTTCTTGTGTGGATGCATGGCATGACGTTACCTGAAATTTGCAAGCAAACCCTTTTGCCATGAACAAGACCGGCTACTTTACCCACCCCCTGTGTCGCCAGCATGAAATGGGCGAGGGACATCCGGAATGTCCGCAGCGGCTCGACGCGATCGAGGACCGGTTGCTGATCTCGGGCGTCGGAGATGCGCTCGATCGGCGCGAAGCGCCGCCCGCGTCGCTGGCAGACGTCGAGTTGGCCCACGGTCGCATGTTCGTCGCTTCGCTGCGCGGCCTGTCCGACGGTTTGCGCGACGAGATCGACGCGGGAGGTCCCAGCCACGCGCAAGTGGACCCGGACACCGCCATGAACCGGTTCACCTGGGACGCCGCCTTGTGCGCCGCCGGTGCTGCGATCGCCGCCACTGATGCGGTGATCGCAGGTGAACTGGAGAACGCATTCTGTGCAGTGCGCCCGCCGGGCCATCACGCCTGCCGCGATCAGGCGATGGGGTTTTGCTTTTTCAACAACGTGGCGGTGGCGGCGAAATACGCCTTGCAGCGTCACGGGCTCGCGCGGGTTGCCATTGTCGACTTCGATGTACACCATGGCAATGGCACCGAAGACATTGTCGCTGGCGATCCGCGCATCCTGATGGTGAGCTTTTACCAGCATCCGTTCTATCCGTATGGCGGAGCCAAATCGAACGCCGGCAACCTGGTCAACCTGCCGGTGCCGGCCTATACCAAGGGGCCCGAGGTGCGCGAATTGGTGGAGCACGGCTGGATTCCCCGGCTGGAGGACCATCGGCCCGAAATGATTTTCATCAGCGCCGGCTTTGACGCACACCGGGAAGACGATCTGGGCCAGATGGGTCTGGTCGAGCAGGACTATGCGTGGATCACCCAGCGCCTCAAGGATGTGGCCCGCCGCCATGCCGGTGGTCGCATCGTGTCGTGCCTGGAAGGCGGCTACAACCTGAGTGCTTTGGGCCGAAGCGTCGAAGCCCACCTGCGGGTCTTGGCCGAGGTGTGAGCGGGCGCTGAGTTCCGGGTGCTGCAGCCTGCGGGCCCGGCTGCCTATAATAAAAAAGAACGGTCGTTCGTTTCGGTTCTTCGTTCGTTCGTGGCGGCGATCCGATGGTCGTCGCGCAAAGGGCTGTCGAGGCGGCGCCGTACGCGCGATGAGGCGGCGCATAGAATGAAGCGATTGCCGTCGGGTGCAGGCCCGTGCGGCTCGGAATCCGACAGGTCAACAATCATCCAATGGAGTTTTTGCAATGAAGGTACTGGTACCGGTCAAACGCGTGGTCGACTACAACGTCAAGGTCCGCGTCAAATCCGATGGCAGTGGCGTGGATATCGCCAATGTCAAGATGAGCATGAATCCTTTTGACGAGATCGCCATCGAAGAAGCGGTTCGGCTGCGTGAAAAGGGTGCCGCCACCGAAGTGATCGCAGTGTCGTGCGGCGTCTTGCAGTGCCAGGAGACGCTGCGCACCGCAATGGCCATCGGCGCGGATCGGGCGATCCTGGTCGAAACCGCAGAGGAACTGCAGCCGCTGGCGGTTGCCAAATTGCTCAAGGCGCTGGTCGACAAGGAGCAGCCGGGGCTGGTGATCCTGGGCAAACAGGCGATTGACGATGACTGCAACCAGACCGGCCAGATGCTGGCGGCCTTGTGCGATCTGCCCCAGGCCACCTTTGCCAGCAAGATCGAAGTTGCCGACGGCAAGGCCATGGTCACGCGCGAGGTCGATGGAGGCCTGGAGACGATAGCCATCACGCTTCCCGCCATCGTGACCACCGACCTGCGGCTGAACGAGCCCCGTTACGTCACGCTGCCCAACATCATGAAAGCCAAGAAAAAGCAGCTCGACAACTTCAAGCCGGCCGATCTCGGCGTCGACATCAAGTCCCACATCAAGACCCTTAAAGTCTCCGAGCCACCCCAACGCGCCGCCGGCATCAAAGTACCCGACGTCGCCACCCTGGTCAACAAACTGAAGAATGAAGCAAAAGTAATCTGATACCTTGTGTGCCAGACCAAGAATTGCGCAGCAATTTTGCTCTGGCAACAACTGGAAACGGGAAGTTGGATGTTCGCCTTGTGTGCCAGACCAAGAATTGCGCAGCAATTTTGCTCTGGCAACAACTGGAAACGGGAAGTTGGATGTTCGCCTTGTGTGCCCAACCCAAGAATTGCGCA
>Ga0105045_10000214_pt1 | contig 38050 bp, 25 predicted proteins | sample MAT02_FD_78089 | JGI IMG/M metagenome (GOLD analysis project Ga0105045, IMG submission 78089) | Freshwater microbial communities from Lake Fryxell liftoff mats and glacier meltwater in Antarctica - MAT-02 (megahit assembly) | ecosystem: Environmental > Aquatic > Freshwater > Ice > Liftoff...
AAACGTTTTGGAGAAGTTAGTTTCGATTCATCGGTAATTTTCTGTCTTCCAGACGGTTCGAAGCGTTCACCCGATGCTTCGTGGATTTCGCGCGAACGTTGGAGTGCCCTTTCTCTCGTCGAACGCAAGAAGTTCCCACCAATTGCTCCTTATTTTGTGATCGAGCTTCGATCAGAATCCGATCGGTTGGCTACTCTGCAAGATAAAATGGCCATCTACATACAGAACGGCGTCCGTTTGGGTTGGCTAATCGATCCGTCGATGAAACAAGTTCACGTCTATCGACCTGGCACCAGTCCCGATGTTCTATCGAATTCGGAGACTGTCTCGGAAGGCGATGTCCTGACCGCATTCGTGCTCAACCTTCGAATCGTTTGGCAAACGGTTTAGAACAATTCTATCATTTGTGCTATCCCTTTTGATGTTGCGAATCGGATCGGCAAACGGGTCCGGATAACGTGAGCAAAATCGCGATCGCGAGGCTTTAGATTACGGCGAGCTCACGACGCGAAGATTACATTCGAAAAAGTTTGTGCAGGCAGAATGACTGCTTCGAATTGTTTCAGATTGTTTCGTTAAGAAGAGCTAAAGCATTTGTGTCGCCGACAATCACGAGTTACGTTTCCATCGGGAAGCTTCGTAATCCTATAGACCACCCTTTCCCAGTTCTACTTTCTACGGGATCGCTTTGAAGGGGTTGGCTGCAATCGATTCATCGTTTCGTTTGCACAGTGTGACAGGGTTTGAGTAGAGAAAGGAGATTGGGACAGGATGATTGCCTGGAGACACGACGTCGATACATTCAAGATATTCGCATGTGGGTTGGTTTGTTGTTTGTGCGTGGTTCCAGTTCAAGGCTGTAAAACCCTGGCAATTCCTGCGATCGATCCAAGCGGGAACCGTATTTTTGCTTCAACACCTACCCAACTAACGCTTCCACAACTACACGGGCCTAACGGAACGAACGTTATTCCGAACTCCAATTTTCCGCAACCTCCTACGCCTCCAAAATGTATCCAAGCTCCTAGTCCCCCGAAACCAATCGCAGCAACTCCTGTCGGAACAGGAGCAAGCGACCGTGGTCGATGCGGACAGATGTTGCTGACACCGACGCGTATCGTTGCTCCCGTTGGTGGCGAGGTCGTGTTGCTGGCAGGTGTTTGCGGAGAAGACGGATACTTAGTTTCTGGCGAACCGATTGAGTGGATGCTTTCACCGGACAGCGTTGGAGAGCTAGTAGAAGTCGGTGATGACATGAAAGGCAAACGGAAGTCGTTCTTTACCAGCCATCGTCAGCCTAAGAACGTAGTGGAAAAACTGGACGTCGACTTTGCTCGAGGCCGTACCAGCGCGGAAGACGGAATAATTACGCGGGGGTCACAACGGCTCACGGATGATTTGCCAATCAAGAAGGGGCAGACTTGGGTTAGTTTGACGAGTCCGACCGAAGGCAGTTCGCGAGTGACGGTTCTTGCACCTGAGAGCGAAGTTTGGGATCGTCGACGCCAAACCGCAACCATCTACTGGATTGACGCAGAATGGGAGTTCCCAGCACCGCAAACACTTCGTGTTGGAGAAATCGCCAATTTAACAACTCGGGTCACGAAGGCAGAGGGCTTTGCTCCTGCGACCGGATGGATCGTCAAGTATCGTCTGATGAATCCTGAAGTTGCTCAACTTGTGGGCAAAGATCCTAACGCGGGTGGTAGCGACCCTCGCGTGGATGAGGATGCCAAGGCATCAATTCAACTTGCCAATCGCTCCAAACGCCCCGGTACGGCAATCGTAGCAATCGAAGTTGCGAGGCCTGCAAACGCAGCGGAAAAGATTCCAGAACTGCCACTGGCACGAGGGCAAACCATGGTGACGTGGAGTGCGCCTGTCTTGCAACTGAAAGTCATCCATATCGATACGACAAGTGTCGGAAAACCGGTGGATTTTCAAATTCAGTTGCTTAACACGGGTGATTTGAATGCCGAGAATGTGTCGCTTGTGATGGATCTGAAAAATGGTGGGCTACAGTCGGCATACATATCACAAGAACCATCTAATATGACTAATACTGGCGCAGTGTGGAACATTGGAATACTTCGCGCCCAGGAGATGTTTGAGGCCGTCGTAAGAATCACGCCGACTGTTGAAAGTGACAATCGTATTGAGTTCCTTGCCACAGCCTCGCCAGATATTACTGAAAAAGCAACTACCGGCTTACTTGCTGTGAAACCTACGATCGACCTGAAATTTGCTCCGGCCGTCGGGCTCGAAAGTGTGGAAGTTGGGCAGGCAGCCGTGTTCGAGATTTTGGCGACCAACACCGGCAGACAAACGATTAATGATCTGCTTCTGACGATCGATGCTGATCAAGGATTACAAAGCACCGACGCTGGACCTGGCGTAGGGACAAACAGTGTGGGGCGCAAGGTGAGTTATCTTCCACCGGGACAAACACAGTCGATCGGCTTGAGGTTTATCGCACGTCGGACGGGTGAACTTGCAGCACGCGTTGTCGCATCGGTTGGAGGGCTTCCGTTAGCGGACCGTTCGACCTTCGTTCGAGTAACGGAACCCATTCCTCGGCAACCTGGAATGGCAGCGGAGATACTTCCGACTCTAGCCGGTAAGACAACTCTGTCGCAAGGAGAGCTAGTTACTATGAATGGGATCATCCGCAACACGGGGCAAACGCGTCTGACCAACATCCAGATTTTGATTGAGTACGATGCGTCGCTGGCAGTTACTCAGCTTTCGAGCGGCGGTGCTAATGCGGCTCCAGCAAGACAACTAGTCTGGGAAATTCCGCAACTCGAGCCACAGCTACAAGTATCCATTCAGGCAACTTTTCAATCTCTTGGCTCAGCGCCTCAATCTGCAGTTCGTCTGAGTGCTCGCTCTTCAGAAGCGATCAATGCGGCCGATACGTTTACTTTTGGAAGCAATGGCGCTCCTCCTGTCGGACCCCCGAACGGTTTGATGCCAACCCCCAGCAATGACAACAACAATGCGATTCGTGAAGCGGCAAACAATCGTTGGTCGCTACTGATTCAGCCCATCGATTCCAATGTCTCTGTTGGAGAACAGTCTCGCTATGACGTTACGTTTCGTAACAACGGCAATCAGCCAGAGGAGCAAGTCGAGTTACAGATTGCAATACCTCAAGGGATGAAAGTGGTTACCCTTTCAACAGGCGACGGAGGGCCTGTGAATTCGCAGTACTCTGAAGACGGGCGAATTATCACGATAGAACCGATTCAGTTTTTGCGAGCGGGAGAGCAGGTCCGTCGGATTATTGAATTAAGGCACGAAGTGCCTGGAGCGGCCACCTTTAGCGTTCTTGTGAAGAGTGTTGCTGATCCGCAAGGGACACAGCAGCAATCGAGAATTACGGTAAGACCACGTTTGTAGATGCGCGCTAAGCAGCTCGTCGGTTGTTATCTTGTTGCTGCTTTTTCAGGCGTTTGCGGTCGGCTCGGCTGAGTCCACGATTGGACTGGTCTTCATCCTCATCATCCTCGGTTTCATATGTCGGTGTTCGATTCACTTGGATGGGGGTGCTTGGCTTAGCTGTTGCTGCCGAATCATGCCTGGCGGCAGAAGAGCTTGACGGAGGTCCAATGGGTTTCGAGGTTACTGTGGCACTGGACGATTTGATCGCTGTGGCTCGCGTCGCAGGGTCTGCGGGAGGTTTAAGCTTCAATCCGTCTAGTAACCCAAACCACCTTCGGGCATCTGTTTTTACTGGTTTATCTGTTCGCTGAGATGTTGCCGGTTGAGCTTTCTCGATTTCGCTGGGTTGTGGAGTCTTGGTGCCCAGGCTCGCTGACTCTGTCGCTTTACGTCTTGGTAACAATCCCCAAGACTTCTTGGGTTGAGCTGGGGACGAAGCTTTCTCAACCACTCTGCCTTGGGATGCAGGACTGCTGCTTACTTTGGAATCCAAGGCGGCTGTTTTCGACGTGGAAGATTTCGATTCCTTATTCGATTCTTTAGAGGAAGATTTCTTGCGACCGAGCGGCCACCAACGTTTTGGTTGTTCTCCAACCTCATTGAAGTCTGGTAAGTCCGACGACCGTGCCGATGCTGAAGCGGGGGTTGAAGAAACCGCTCTCTCTGGACTCTTCGATGACTTAGGATTAGCCATTTCTGCATCGGGGTTTCGCTTTGAAAACCAGCCAGGTTTTTTCGCCATAGGTTCCGAAAACCCCTTGTCGCGAACTCGGACGTCTGATTCTACGTCCGAATAGTCGGGACCAAGTCTCGGATCTGACTTCCATTTCGGAAGCCCCATGGATGGGATTTTCCAAGGAGATAGCAACTTTCGACGCTGCTTGGTATCGACCTCATCTTCTGAATCTACGGCAAATTTATTTACGACCTTGCCGTTGGAGCTTTCGACGGACTGGGGTTTCTCGACGGCGTTTTGTTTTTTGCCTAGTTTCAGGTTTGGTAACTTCCATTTCTTCCCCTCTTTGATCATCCCTTGCCGCATCATGAATCTGCGTTGCGCTTCAATATAGATGTGTCGCAAATAGATTCCAGAAGCCAGAAAAACCGATAGGATCCCACCAAGCCAAGCGCCTCCAACGATCAAATCTGTTTGTGCTTGCGACCAATCAGTCTTCAGCAATCCTGTCCCAACTAAGGCGCTCAATGCCCACGAGAGCAGGCCACTAAGCCAAAAAAGGAGGCTAAAAGGAGCGGACTTCAGTTCACCACAGAGCCGCAACCCAAGGATACCCACGACGGTCGCAAACGATGCGAGGACAAGCGACCACCCAGAATATCCAACTTCGCGTAAGGCCCAACTGTCAATCGACTTTCCAAATAGCAATAGGGCGGAAGTTGACGCATCCATACTCGAAAACAAGGCGGCTATCGAAAGCATCATCCAAACGCGATACTTCGCTCGATAATCATCTAACTTGTGACGCTTTAGTTGGAAAATCATCAATGCTGAGAGGGCCGTTAGCATCCAAAGTTGACCGCCTAGCCAATGCGCAATTCCGTAGGACGAACGAACATGCAAAAGGTAACTGATGGGAAGTGTTGCGGCAGCCGATACTCCCGAATCGAGTTGGAGCGATCCACCTGCTGTCATGCTCAAGGGACGAACATGAATCATGTAGTGAGACAATAGCAGCAAGCCCCAGATCGACCAAGCGGCCAGTAGAACAAAAGAAAGCGAGCTTCTTCGAACTGGAATCAGCTGGACCAATCGTTGCTGACAAGCACGGCGGACAGCTTGGCTATAGCCTGGATCGCGACGAATCGGAATGATCGATTCATCTTGATCGAGTAGATTCGTACTGCGTTGTCGCTTACGTGCGCGAACAGACTCAACCGCCAGTTCCGAATCGGACGCAACTGCTTCACGGATAACACGTCGACGGCGATCACTTCGGTCATTGCGTGCAAAAGACATAATGAATGGACCGACTGCTTAGCTTACACGGAGTCTATGGTTGGTTTGGAGGACTGTTTGGCTAATTGGAATTGTCGTTGGTTCTCGTCCAAATACTTCGCGAACGGTGAACGGGCGACGTGCGTCTCTTGTGTAGTAAAGTCGTGTCGTTGCCTCGCCAAGCAATCCTACACTCAACGCCTGTAAGCTCATCAGCGTGAACATAACGGCTAACAAAAGTAGAGGATTTCCAGTCATATCGACTCCGCCGAATACTTTCATCGCGAAGACACCTGCCATCGAAGCAATCCCGGCTGCTAGAATGCCTAGTCCAATTCGCCCAAAGAGTTTCATGGGACTCGAGTAATAATCCAGCATGTATTTCACCGTCATGAGATCAAGAACAACCCGAACAGTCCTGGATAGTCCATACTTGGTTGTCCCGAATTTGCGTGCGTGATGCTTCGTTTCGACTTCGATGCACTTGGCACCTCGCCAGTGAGCTAGGATCGGAATAAATCGATGCATTTCGCCATAGAGCTCAAGTTCGTCTGCTATCTCTCGTCGCATCGCTTTGAGTGTGCAACCCAAGTCGTGAATTGGGAATCGAGTGACGTAGCTGATGATTTTGTTTGCAATTCGCGATGGAATTTTGCGAGTTACGAGAGTGTCTTGACGGTTTTTTCTCCAGCCGTGAACGAGGTCATACCCTTCGTCAATCTTAGCTAGCATCATCGGGATGTCCGATGGGTCGTTTTGCAGATCGCCATCCAAGGTCACGATGACGTCTCCATTTGCATATTCGAGCCCAGCCTGCATTGCGGCAGTTTGCCCATAGTTTTTGCGGAATTGGACTACACAAAATCGATTATCTTGGGCAACCACCTGCTTGAGTCGAGTGAGTGTCTCATCGGTCGATCCGTCGTCGATGATCACGACTTCGCAAGGGCGCTTCAGGTCGTCAAGAACGGTACGAAGCTGCTCAAATAGCGGACCAATATTGTCTTGTTCGTTATATACTGGGACGACAAGTGATACACTGCCTAGCCCAACTGGCTGTAATGAGACCTTTGAAATTGGCTGTTCCATGCCGTTTATGTCCGCCTATACTACTTCCAATTATTAAACCGTGGCTTCGACTCCGTTCAACGCCTCCGTATGAGTCTAGCTCGAACTGGAACGACGAATCAAGACTGTTATCCATGACCGACTCCGCAGGCCAACCAAACGCCATCGATCGATATCGCCGACAATCCGCGTTCGGCGGGCTGGGAAAGCTGGGGCAAGAGCGACTTAGACAGTCGAGGGTTGCCATTGTTGGTGTTGGAGCCCTTGGATCCGTGATCGCCGAGCGTCTTGGAAGAATGGGAATCGGAAAGATTCGGTTGATCGATCGGGATTGGGTCGAGTGGGATAATCTACCAAGGCAAACTCTGTTCACAGAACAAGACGCCATGAATCAGCTTCCCAAGGCAATCGCGGCAGAAAACCATCTCAGGAATATCAACTCCGATGTGCAATGGGATTCGCACGTTTTAGATCTCGTATCGTCCAATGCTGTCGAACTTTTGAGTGCGTTTGATTTGATTCTAGATGGAACAGATAACTTTGAAACAAGATTTTTGATCAACGATGTTTCCTTGGAGCTTGGTATCCCTTGGGTGCACGGAGGTTGCATCGGAGCTAGCGGCCAAGTCATGGGGATTATCCCGGGAGTGACAGCTTGTTTCCGCTGTCTTCTTCCTGAACCACCGCCAGCCGATCAACTGGCCACTTGTGATTCGACCGGAGTGCTTGGACCCGCGGTGTCGATCGTCGCCTCTTGGCAAGCGATAGAAGCGTTGAAGATTCTTGTGGCTCCCAAGTTAAACAAAGGAGAATCGCTTGAACAAAAACGCTGTGAATTGATGACCTTCGATATGTGGTCTAACGAAGTTCGAAAGATATTTCTTTCGCCTGTTCGGCCGACCGAAAGTGTTGCTAGTTCAGTTAACAAGGAGCCGATCTTGGCAACCAAGGGATGTCCTGCCTGTTTCGAAGGTCGTCGCGATTTCCTTTACGGGAACAGGTCAAATCTTGTACAAATCCTCTGCGGTCGCAATGCGGTCCAGATTCAAAACGCCTCACCCGAAAGAGTAGACCTTGTCCGGTTGGCAGATCGGCTCCGACCAAGCGGGACGATTGCACTAAACCCATTTCTACTAAGGTTCGAAACGGAAAATTTCGTTATGTCCCTGTTTTCAGACGGACGCGCGATCGTCGCTGGGACAGAAGATCCAAGCGTCGCAAGGCGCTTCCTAACGCAATGGCTCGGCTAAAGTGCCAGTCGCCAAATTTGTAAAGAGTTCTGCGATCATTGCAAGCCGGATCGCCGATTTTTTTTCGGGTCCTTGTGATCAATACGATGAACTAATTACAATAGCAACCTCTCGATTTATTCCTTTCCAGCTCCCACTCCTAAGGATTCCACTCAACATGTTTTGCCCAGAACATACCGCTACTCAAAACAATCGTCGTCAATTTCTACGTACATCTGCGTTAGCGACCGGTGCATTCGCCATCGCTTCGTCTGGTTTTTCGTCCATCGGGCAGGCCGCTGCAACCGAACTTCCATTCAAGATATCCCTTGCAGAGTGGTCGCTACATAGAGCGCTTCAATCCGGCAAGATGGACAACCTTGATTTCGCCAAGATTGCAAAAGAAGAGTATGGAATTGATGCGATTGAGTTTGTGAACCAATTCTTTAAGGACAAAGCCCAAGACTCCGCCTATCTAGCTGAGCTCAATAAGCGGGCTGCAGAGCACGGGGTCAAACATGTTTTGATCATGATCGATGGGGAAGGCGAATTGGGTGATTCTAACGATGCCGCGAGAACCAAGGCCGTAGAGAACCATTATAAGTGGGTCGACGCTGCAAAAACTCTCGGCTGTCACAGTATTCGCGTCAACGCGGGGACTCAGGCGAACTATCAAGAAGGCAAGAAGCTAGCTGCTGATGGACTACGACGCTTGAGTGAATACGCTGCAAAAGCAAATATCAACGTGATTGTGGAAAACCATGGTGGACTTTCTTCAAATGGAAAATGGCTCAGCGAAACGATCGCCTCGGTGGGGCTAAAAAATTGCGGAACGCTACCCGACTTTGGCAACTTTGTAATTGACTGGAAAACCGGGGAAGAATACGACCGATACAAGGGAGTTACCGAACTTATGCCTCATGCAAAAGCTGTAAGCGCAAAAACACATGACTTCGATGCTTCAGGGAACGAAACCCGTACCGACTATGTGAAGATGATGAAGATCGTCCTTGACGCCGGATACCATGGTTATGTCGGCATCGAATATGAAGGCGGTAACCTTGGCGAAAAGGAAGGAATCCTTGCTACCAAGGCGTTACTGGAGCGGCTACAAAAAGAATTAGCTTCTTAACGCTAGCTGCCGATTATCCAAGTGGAGCATTTCCATAGGCTCCTCCTAACGACTACGCAACAAATTCTTCCTCGCCCTCGGCGCTTGGACGAGCTAGCTGGCCTGAGTCTTCCAATCCACGAACGATGTCGACGATCTTTTGCTGAAGGGCTTCGACGTCGGCGAGTTTTACACGTCCCAAGAAGCTCATTTCTTCTTTGAGCATTTCTGCCGCGCGGGTAGACATATTTCGCATGACTTTCTCTTGCAATGGTTGGCTTGCCCCTTTGAGAGCCATCGCCCATTGAGCGGTTTCGACATTCTTGAGGACCATCTGGATGTCTTTGTCTTGAAGCTTCGAGATATCTTCGAAGACAAACATCAGCCGGCGAATCTCGGCGACAAGATCTGTACTTTCTTGTGCCAACGAGTCGAGAATAGTTCGCTCCGTTGCGCGATCAGAGACGTTGAGTATCTCAGCCACCGCAGGAATACCGCCCGCTTTTTGGAACGACTGGCTCATGAACAACGCCATTCGCATCTCGAGAGCCTTTTGAACTTCGTCGATGGCTTCAGGGCTCGTTTGCCCCATTTCTGCAATTCTCCTGACCACTCCCAACTGCTTTTCTTGAGGGAGTCCCGCCAAAATTGCCGCCCCCGTTGCAGGAGGAACGTGCGAAATCACCAAGGCGATGGTCTGCGGATGCTCTTCGGTGATGAATGTAAGGATATTTTGTGGGTCGGCCTTTTGTAGAAAACCAAAAGGCAAAGACTCGATGGTTTGCTGAAGCATGCTTATCATATCCCCAGCATCTTTACCAAGCGCTTTGCGAACAAGTGCTTTGGCTTTCTCGAGTCCACCGGTGCTCGAAGAAAGGGAACTCGGCTGGCTATTGAAAAACTCGTTCAGAACGACTTCTTGCTCTTTGCCACCAACTTCGTCTAACTGTGCGATCGCCAGCGAGACCTGTTCGACGTGACGCGCAGGTAGCCTCGACAGCAGTGACGCTGCCTCATCTTCTTCAAGGGCCATCAGGAGAACGGCCGCTTTTTGTACACCGGAAGATATCGCCAAAGATTAAGACTCGTTTAAAATTTAATAAAATACAAGGTCGTTTCAATGAGAGATCCGTCATGTGTATCGAACTTCGAGAGCCTTCTGATCAAAACCAAACGGATATTCCAGCGGCCTCCAGTCGGGCGTTGGCGTCAGAATCTGCATAGCCTTTACGATGGGCATCTGCGGTACATCCGGCCTTGGGGTGCAAACGAATCAGTTAACGTGTTATGAGGTTAGTCGATACGGACGGACTTTTAATACCTTTCCGTCGACTTCATCGTAGTAGATTACTGCGTGAGGTTCCAAGCGATTTGCAGCGCCAGAATCAATCAATGCGTTGGAATCGTTATTGCTCAACTGACATAGCATGCGAATTTCTAAGTCTCGCATCCCCTGTCGAGGAATCCATCGCCCTAGGTTCCCAGCGCTGTCGCTGCACACGATACTATGCATCCCTAAAGCCGGGCCTTCTCGAAGAAGTCGCGTAAAGATGGCTTCGGCCGTCGGGGCCGCTGTTGCATCCATGCTACTTCCAAATGAAAAGTCCTCACTACGTCGAAGCTCGCGAAACCGACTGAGGTTCGACACGAAGAAGCACAGAGAGCGATGCTGTAATTCGGGTTTTGCAAGCCGTCGATCTAGCTCGTTGCCTAGCCAGGCAAGCATCGGATCGCAACGCCGATAGTCGGCGAATAAACATGAGCTGAGTTCGTCAGTAGAGTTCCAGTCTTGGCCTTCTATCGATACCGGCTGAAAGTACTCCTCAAACCGTGGTCGCAACTCTGCGGCAAATCGATCTTCTGCGCGGGAGCCATCTAAGAAGCAAATCTGAGGGACACTGTCTCGGTCGACGCGTTCGTGCCAACCTCGCCAAATGGAACCGACAAGGTTCGCAATGATCGCATCATCGCTTCCCACGATCGCCACGTTCCTGCCAGATTGCCGAGACAGGGATTTTACAATGGTCGGTTCAATCGAAAGGCTTTCGCCTAGCACCATCATTGTCGCTTGTGAGTCCTTGCTCTTCTCCGCATTCCAACCTCTTTCGACATCCGATAGGTTCCAAATCGCAGAACGATGCCCCTCAAAAATAATCTGACGTCCGAGCGAGGAAGTGGATGGGTCTTGAATTCGGGTACTCACAGATCTGCTAGTTATCGATTGATTGATCGCCTCAAGCACGCCCACGTGATCTTTCGAGGAGAGATAAGCGACTTGAAAGGGCTGGTTTGACTCAATTCGTCCACCTGCATCGTTGTAGATTGCTTGACCAGAATGTCTCAGCCGACTCGCCGCCATATTGTCTTCACCCAGGATCAGCATCGCATCAGCGCCGTCACACTGGAGGGCGATTCGAACGGCCATTTGAGCCAACGTTGTTCTAGGTAACGAGTAGGACCCGCCCAGGGTTTGTGAAGCTAATATCATGTGGATACCGAATGATCGACCCTGGCGTACGATGCGATCCAGCAACATAGCTGACTTCTGAGCCAACTTGTCGTCCTCGACAAACATTTCTTGGAACTCATCAATGACAACCAAAACACGAGGCATTGCTACATTCGGTTTTACCTTACACCAGTTAGGTACATCCTGAACACCGCATTCGCGGAACATTTCGCCGCGAATCGTCATCACTCGGTCGAGGTACTCCAATGCACTCAACCCAAACTCGCGACGGCTTTCGATTCCGATAATGTCAGCCTGAGGCATCGCAGAGTGCGCGTAGACTTGAAATTCAACCCCTTTTTTGAAATCCATCAGGACGAATCGAAGCTCGTCTGGTCCATACTGCAATGCGGCGCTTGTAATAAGCGTATGAAGCAGGGAGGACTTTCCCGATCCGGTCTTACCTGCAACCAACACGTGCTGGGCTGTGCCCGTACCAAGTCGCATCGTCTGGATTCGGCCAACACCTGCTATCCCTAAAGGAATGATCAATCCATCGCTACTTTTGTTTATTCCAATAACGGAAGTTTCTACTGCTAGCTGAGAGAAAGGGACTTCGATTTTTCCAGCCTTGAGTGCTCCCTCCTTGCAGAACTCGATAATCTTCCCCAGCCGCTCCGGTGCAGGGGGGAGATCCAAAACGATCGGGTACATGCCCCGTACTGAATCCCGTAGAAAACCAAATGTATGCGGTTCACTTCCGCCATGACGCGACGTATTCCTGCTTTTGAGCTCAATACATAAACCTTGTTCGATGATTTTTTGCTTTTCTGCGAAGACTGGCCATGCTTGGTCAGGATCAATCGTAAGTAGTACGCCAATTCCGCATCGAGGCCCCGAAAGGAAGATGGAGCAAAGTGACTTCCAGGACTGTTCGTCGAGCCCAAAGGGAAAGTTAGCCCATACGATCCATCGAAACGGCTCTGCCATCGGACCTGCGTCCGCGTTGTAATCTAGCAAGTTCGCGTAGCGATCTCGAAGACGTTGTTGAATAATCTCTTCGTTTTGATAAGCAATTAAAGAGAGCTGTTGAGAGATTTGGCTACTTTGGGTCCAAACGCGATGGGTCACCAAACGCGGGTCCGCATCGGCGAGCGGCATCAGCCATCCGTAGTCCCGCCCAAGTCCTTCTGGATCGATGATCGTTAGGTGTAAAGATCCCATCGGGATACGTGTTACACCTCGAGCTAACAGGTTTTGGATAACTTGCGAGGCCGTATCTCGATTGACTCGGTTTGCAAGGATCGCAAGTGTACCGTGTCGGAATACGTCATAACTGATCGGCATCGATAATCGGATTGAACTTGCGTCGTCTCTCGCTTTGGTCGGTGTCGCGATACCTTCGGGCAGATGTTCATTAACTTCGCCACCCGGGGGAAGCGACTCGTTGAAATCTATCGACATCTGGCCGATTGGAAAAGTTGAGGCAGTTGGGTCGCGCTGCCAGTCACCTTCTAACCAAAGCGGACTCGACCAGTCTGGAAACTGCGAGGTGAGCGTTGCAAGGTCTTGGTTGATCACTTCGGTGGCTTTTGTCGTACCTCTTCGAGCACGGTATCCAATTCGATCAATCTCACGAATTTCTTTTTCGTGTAACTCTTCTAAGGCGTGATGAAACTGATCTGCATGTAGTTGGCTAGAGACTCGATTTGCATCTTGAAGCCACGCGAGCAGGGGAGCTTGTTCCTTGTCTACGGCGAGCAGGGATTCGTCGAGCGTCGTTACCGCCGAGTATCGAAGCTTGGCCTGCTCGGTTGCCAGACGTGATCGATCATTGGTGAAAGTTTGATGCAGCTTACTATACATCTTCTGATAGTCGTCGGTCACCTGTTTCTGACGCATTTGGTAGTCCAGCGATAAGCGTGCTTGCTCGGCGCGACAATTTCGTTCTGCTAGTGCTCGGACATCGTCGCTCGTTTTGCGAAGTACCCAAGACTGCTGCATCATTTGACGATAGGGAATCAGCATCGAACGTTTTACACGTGGCATCATCGCTAGGATCATGGAGATCGGAAGTAGAATCGATAAGCCTAAGCCAATTGCGGGCCCCAGCCAGAACGGCTCAGGACTGGATTTGAACACGAAGCCTCCCGCAGCGATCGCGATTACGATACCCACGAGCCAAGGGATAATCGAACCAGATACATAGACAATCCGTGCCTTTCGTACACCACTATCGAGCTCACGGATACGCGTCGTTATGGTTTGGATCGATTCCCATCCACTTGTAGTCGTTGTGGGCTTGACATACTCGACCATCAATTCCGTTTCCGCATATTCGGGAAGGGAAAGATTGCGGCTCAGAACCAACATGCGAAACTGGTCAATAACTTCATTGGTTTCTCGCTGTTTGCTTCCCAATGCATTGACAAGCTTGTCGAGTGTTTGCTCGGGTTTGGGTTTTCTTTCCTCGTATTGTTTAGTTGCCGCGACTTGCGATTCGTCAAATAATTTTTTCTCTTGGAGTGTCTGTAGTCGGTAACGTTCGGCAAAAGCTTTCGATTCCGTTTGCTCTTTCTGGATGGAACTCAACGTTTGACGGTCGGCTATCGAATAAGCACGCTCTCGAGATAGATCCCAGCGCGTGGTTGCTTGTTGAGACTTTTGCCGTTGTTCCTCGGCTATTCGCAAAGATTCGGCCTGGAATGACGCACCTAGCTCAGTTCGTTGCGATTGGAATGCTTCATGCGTCACGTCAATCAGTCCTGATAGACTTGCAATTCGAGACGATAACCCAGAGATCAGTTTTCGCTGACGCGCATCATTCAGCATGGATTTGCTCATACATCGACTACTACTTTTAGAGAGTTCAATTTGCATGTATCCCTAGCTCTAAGGAGATGAACCGCTTGCTAGGTGCAGTTAAACGCAAACAGACTACGGCTTCCATGGTGAGGCGTCGGTAGTTGAGCGAACGGTTTACGATCTATGAACGGTGCCGGGTTAACTATTCCCATTGGTCAACCAACAGCAATAGCTCTGCCGAATCTACAAAACGATGCGTCATCCATCCGAAAGCCTTGGCCGCTTCTATGTTATCGATTCGATCGTCCGTAAAGAAAATGTTGTTGGCTTTGAATCCTGCTTTTTCAGTCGACAAGCGATAAATCTCCGAGTTCGGTTTCATGACTTTTTCTTGATAGCTGAGAATGATCGGATCGAATTCGAAGTTTAGTTGTCGGTAGTTCTGTTTTACAATCCACTGCCAGTGCGCATCGCAAGTGTTTGAAAGGATCCCCATTGGAATTCCCATCCGGCGGATTCGATCTAGTACAGGCAAGACCTCGTCATTTGGCAGGAACATGTCGCTGGCGGCTTCCAGCATCAAATCGTAATCTAACATGGTAATTCCAAGCTCACGGGCAATCTCGTCGACAAACTCATGCCCCGTTACCAAGCCAGTTTCGTACCTATGTTCAAGATCCATCACGTAGACGATGTCGCGAATTTTCTTGGGGTCTGAACCAGTCAAAGCGACCATGTTCTCAACCGATTTTTGGTGGTCGAAAAAGCAAAGTACGTTTCCGAGGTCGAAGTAAACAAATTTTGGTCTCAACACCTAACCTCAGCTTCTAGATGGTCAACTGTCACTGGTTCTTTGCTAAAGATAGGCATCAGAATCTCGTCGATGAATTCGGAGACCTGTTCGGGTGCACGACCAATGTATTGGGATGGATTGGTAATACTGTCCATCGGAGTCTTAGCGAATGCGGGGTCATTTCGAAGTCTTTCAAAAAGATCGTTGGCTTTTCCTTCCTGCTTTACTTGTAATGCGGCGGCTTGCGAGTGAACGCGGATTCTTTCATGAAGGTCCTGGCGATCTTCACCCGCTGCAACTCCTGCCATCAAGATCGACTCGGTAGCCATGAAGGGGAGTTCTTCAAGCAAATTCCTTTCGATCGTCTTCGGGTAGACGACCAGCCCATTGGCAACATTTTCTAGAAGTACCAAGGAAGCATCCATTGCGAGAAAGGCTTGTGGAATAACGAGTCTGCGATTGGCGCTATCATCCAGGGTCCGTTCGAACCATTGTGTGGCTGCTGTCATGGCCGGGCTGCTTTGCAGGCTCATGACGAAACGCGTCAGGCTACAGATCCTTTCGCATCGCATCGGGTTTCGTTTGTAGGCCATCGCGGAGGACCCAATCTGCTGCTTTTCAAAAGGCTCTTCCAGTTCCTTCCGTGAAGCAAGTAAGCGAATGTCAGTCCCGATTTTATGGAGCGTTGTGGCGATACCTGCCAAGCAATCTAGGAGCTGGGCGTCGATTTTTCTTGAATAAGTTTGGCCTGTCACTGCATAACTAGTAGGGAATCCTATTCGCTCGGCAATTCGCTGCTCAAGCAATCGTACCTTGTAATGATCGCCTTCGAAGAGCTGAAGAAAACTGGCTTGTGTACCTGTGGTTCCTTTAGCGCTTCGTGCCAATAGAGTCTCTAAACGATGGTCGATTTCGGCAAGATCTAGTACCAAATCATAGGCCCACAAGGTGCAACGCTTACCAACGGTGGTGGGTTGAGCAGGTTGCAGGTGAGTGAACGCCAAGCAGGGCAGGGCGGCATGTGTCTTGGCAAAGGTCGCCAATGATCTCAAGCAAGCGATCACTCTGCGTCGAATCAAACGTAGCCCTTCACGGATGAGCATTAAATCTGAATTGTCGGTCACGAAACAACTTGTCGCGCCCAAGTGAATGATTCCGCGGGCCGTTGGGCATTGGTCCCCATAGGCGTGCACTTGCGCCATCACATCATGGCGAAGCTCCCGTTCGTACTGGTCGGCGACGTCTAAATTCAGGATTTCTCGAAATGTTCTCAGTTCCTCAATTTGGCCTGATGTGATCGGTAAACCGAGTTCTTGCTCCGTTTCTGCCAAAATGATCCATAGTTCTCGCCAAAGCTGGATACGTCTCGGGTGGCTCCAAAGAACGGCCATTTCACGCGAGGAGTAACGGGAAATCAATGGATTTTCATACACTGCGTCTGATTGAAAGTCCGACGTGGAGCGAATTTGAGCATCGGGGTCATACATAAATTGGTGCGTTTCGGTGCAGTTGACTGGCTATTACAGAGACCGTTCTTATCAAAAATTTAGTCCCCAAGCGACTAGGACAGCTTGATTTAGGTTAAAACCGGGTTTCCGCTAACGGCCCAAAATCATTAACATACGCATCTTTGGTGATTTGCCCAGAACCGGCTGGTAATTGTTCGATGCCGTTCAGTTAGCAAGACAATTACCTTACAGGATATTATTCGGAGAAGGATTTGAAGTGTTAGGAACGCCCACCGTGACAATCGACATCGTGCACTCGCCGCCCCGTGTAAACCACAGACTATCATTCTGTTTCTTCGGGATTGTACTTTTTGCAGGATTTTTTGCGCAAATTTGTAACTCGCAAGAAGTTGCTGCGTTGAAAGGCGATGTCCAACCAATATCCCTTCCTTCGGCAGCGGATTTACTTCCACAAACGACACAAGGGTACGTCCGTATCGTTGATGTGCCCATGTTTGTCGAACGCTGGGGGCAAACGCAGCTTGGAATTCTCGGCCAAGATGATCGCTTGAAGGATTTTTGGAGCGATCAGCGAATTGAAATCCAAAAGCGGTTTTCCAATGCCGGATGGCAACTCAATTTTCAAGTGGAAGATCTCTATGATATCGCAACTGGGCAGGCCGCTCTTGCCTGGATCGCCAAGCCTCAAGACCAGCCAAAGCCGTATGCGATTGCTTTGGTCCTTGATATCGTTGGAAAAAAAGAAGAGTGCGGGGCGTTGCTGGCTCGCATCGATAAAGAGCTTAAAACTAGGAAGGCAGTCCTTCGAAAACTAGAGTACCGATCCATCGCAATCAATCAGTACACGCTGCCCCGGGGACCAGGAGAAATTATCATCCGCGAGTCGCTCTACGCAATGGTGGGTGAGCAATTATTCGCGGCAGACGAACTGGATACCTTGAAATTCTTGATCGATTCCAGCGCAAGTAAATCAGAAAGTCTCCTATCTCAACTTCCGCTATTTATCGCCAGCAATGCTAAACTAACAAAGAAGTATGAAGGTGTTTCTGACGCGATCGACGTGGAGTATTTTGTCCGTCCAATCGGGCTTGCTAAGCTACTGCGTTCCATTAGTGGAAAACCGGTAGCTGTCCAAACGGATGCACTGAAGGTGTTGGAGAATCAGGGATTCACGAAGCTGGAAGCGGCTGCTGGAAGAGTCTACTTCGGTTCGCCCAATTTCGATATTTTCCATGATGCTTTTGTGATAATCGATCCACCGTTGCCTGATTCGGTTCAAGTGCTTGACTTTCCAAACCAAGCTGGCAAGCAAATACCCGCCTGGGTCGGTGCTGACGCATCGAATTTCCTGTCCATGGCTTGGAACTCCAAGGACGCATTCTGGAAAGTGGAATCGATCGTGGACGAGATGGCTGGTCAGAAGGGCGTTTTTGAATCGGTCATTGATGGGATTAAAATCGACCCCGTTGGCCCTCAAATTGACATTAAATTACAGGTTCTTCCCTATTTGACTAGCGAAATTTATAGTGTTGGAGATACAGTCGAGCCAATTACTCTTGAATCTCGCCGCTCAATGATTGCCATACGAATCAATGATCCGCAGGGTAAATTGGCCTTGGTTCTTGAGCGTGCGATGAAAAACGAACCGGATGCAAAGCCCGAAGACTTTAGAGAGGTTCGAATTTGGAAAGTTACTAGGGCTGAAGATGGCGACGATTTGGCTCTCGAGTCGGATGATTTTGGGTTTGGAAACAAAGCTTCGAAACCGGTAGCACAAATGGAGGAGGAAAAGCCGCTTCTTAGTAATTGGGCAATCACGATCTACAATCCTACACCCGACAATCCTGCGAATGGATTTTTGATTTTTGCGTCCCATTCGGAGATGATTAAAGAGGCAATCGAACGAAACGCCGCAAATTCAAATAGCTTGTTCGCGTCTGAGTCTGATGTCGCACCAGTCCTCGCCATGATTGAGAAGCTTAACCTGGACAACGATCCGAGTATGTGGCAAGTTACGCGAACAGCGAAGTCTTTCAAAATGCAGTATGAACTCTTCCGGCAAGACAAGTTGCCTCAATCCAAAAGCATGCTTGCTACCATTTTCGATAGACTCATTCGCCCCAAGGACGAGGTTAAACCCGTGGATCAAAAAGTGAAAGGCAATAAACTTCCTCCTTTTGACACAATCAGTGATTTCCTCATGCCAGGTGGTTCTCGACTCCGTACCGAGGAACAAGGATGGTCGTTTTCCGGATTTATACTGGCTAAGCCCAAGGGGTGAGCAGGATTCCCTTGTTTTGTTGTGCCAAGTCTTTCGTGTTTAGCCTTGAACGGAGCTACGGTTAGGCACTATCATTGAGTCTCAAATATCTAATGCTACATTTCTAAGGAATCGATCGATGAATCTCCCAAAAGTTATAGACCTTCTCAACGACGTTCTTCGCCACGAATGGACTGGAGTAGCGCAGTATTCACAGGCTGGCTTCGTAGTTCAAGGAATTTGGCGGGAAGTATATGCCTCCAAGTTCTTTAAAAGTGCAGAAGAGTCTTTTGGCCATGCGAAGCTGATCGGCGACAAGATCGTTGCCCTCGGAGGTGTGCCTGTCGCGGAACGAAATCCCGTCAAGCAGTCAATCGACGTACAGCAACTCCTTGAGTATGGTCTTGAGTTTGAATCGAAAGCCGTTGAGCTCTACACCAAAGTGCTTGAGGCCTGTGCTGACGATCGACCACTCGTGATCTTCTTGGAAGGGATACTGCTAGAAGAGCAAGAAGGTGTAGATGATCTAACGAAGATCATCCGCGAGTACAGAGCTATTCAGACAACCAGTCGAGTTGCTCAGGCAAGCTGAACAGAGACGTGGTAGCCCCCATAGCAAATCTGCTTAGGGGCTCACAGGGCTCGGCGCCGGACCGCTCCAAGCATAGTTTCTTAGCTCGCATCCGACTGTTAGTTAAACCATCTAACAGTCACGCTACCTAAGCCGAGTGCTGTTTTGGAAAGCGAAGAATTGAAGCAGGCTCAGAGTCATTTTCCGCCACCATGACGCTTCGCGCTGACACGCTACCTAGAGCGGCTCTCAAGAAGTTGATTTCGTCCTTTGCAATTCGGACGCGGCTTTGGGTAAACCATCCGATAGAATCACTCCATGACTGGCGTTGAAGCTCTACGCAACTTCCGTTAGTTTCACACTGAACGCGACATAGGAGCAGCCGCTGCGTTTCATCGAGGCCGCTGATGGTCGTTAGCACATTCTCGGGGCTGTCTGCGGAATTCGGCGAAAGCGGCCAAGATTGGCAATGAGTGCAATCGGACTGTGGCTCGGGGCTGGAAATTTCGCTGCAAGAAAGCTTCATTTTTGACGACTCTTACATCTCTGCTAATTTCTTGATGAGACTTTGTCTCACTAAATAATAGCTAATCTCTGTATCCCAGCAATACACCTTAAACAAAATAAAGGATTTATCTTTTGCCGAAGTGTCTCATAGGATGAGCTCACCGTACTTAGTTCGGCTGATTGATGAGGAAATAGACTATCCGGACCGAATGATTAGTGCTTCGGACGTTGGCATCGCGGCTGATTCGCAATTCCAATTCGTGAGCGTTATCTGGCAGTTCGGATGTGTTGTGTTTTTGTCGTTTAACGAGATAAGCTTCGACTATGCTAGTAAAAAGAATTGCTGCCGGTCCGAGCAATTTTCTTAAAATGCCTCTTAATCTATTTAGCCTAGTGGCTCAGCGTTGGGGAATCACGGAATTTAAGTGAAGAAAGGTTCTGAGAGAATCTAGGCGCACACACACTTTTGCCGCAAAAGCTATACTACCTTGGGTGGATTTTCCGATATAAGCGCCCAGTTATGGAAGTTGAACAGAAATTATATTTGTTTAATGTTATCGATATAAAAAATAATTTTTCAGACACTCGTTCTTGTGGGGCCAGTTGCAATTTGCTTGGTTTCCGATGTTATGTGCAGTAAGTTATGGAAAGTCCTTCATCGCAATCTGGGGTTCCTCGCCCTACTCAGACCCGCGTGCCGATCACTTGGCTGGAAATAGGGGTGTTGCTGGCGTGCGTCGTCGTCGTCGTTACCATTCTACTGCCGCTATTGCAGGCCGCTCGCGAGTCCTCTCGTCGAGCCACATGCGGAAGGAATTTGACGCTGATAGGTTTGGCGATTCGAGAATACGAGGCCACCTACAAAACACTTCCCCCTTCGCACTGGACTAAAACTCGCGATCAAGGCAAGGCATTCGGGATCGACTATCCAGATTCGCAAGGAAATAGTTTGTCTGGATGGGGATGGGGGACATTGTTACTTCCAATGCTAAATCAGTCAGTCGTTTACGACAGAATCGATCTGAATCGACCTTGCTGGGATCCTTCTTTAGCGTTGCATACGAACACGCGGTTGTCGTTTTTTCTTTGCCCATCGGCTTCCGGTGGAGACGGCGGCTTTGAAGTTCAAAAGGCTGGTGCGGATCGGCAGCATGGAGTGCCAATTCAGTTAACGGGTGGGAATAACGTCCGATTCGGGCACAGTCACTATGCCGTGAATTGCGGGACAGTTGCTCCCTGGGATCGATCTCCCGCAGACTCCTTCGACTTTTCTGTACCTGAGGTCAGGATCATTGCAAAAAAAACGGTTAGCATTCCGATTGACGGTCCTTTCTATCCAAATTCTATGGTGACTTTAAAGTCGATCAAAGACGGACTGAGCAATACGATTTTTGTGGGAGAGCATAGTTCGATCGTGAGTAATAAAACATGGGTCGGTGTCGTTCCTACCTCCGTGTCGGTTCCTCGACTGGATCTTCGACAATGGAACTCTGAATGCAGAGGCGGGGGCAGCCTAGTTGCGGTGCATAGCGGCCCCGATCCGCGAAAACTTCAACCACTTCCGGTCTTTGCCCCCAACAACCCGTTCGGTCACACCGACAGTACCTGGAGTGAACATGGCGAGGGGAGTCAGTGCCTGATGGGGGACGGAGCTGTACGCTTCTATTCTACCTACATCCATCCGCCCACTTGGGTAGGTCTTTCTACTAGCAATGGTGGGGAAAATGTTCAGTAAAAAAGAGAACAAGAGCATAATCCATAAGGTCCTGGCAAAAGGGCGGCGATTAGGAAAGCGAGAACCATGGTACAAAAGCCTATCTCTCAAGAAGTTCTTCCCCAATAGAAAAAAGGTTGAGAAAGACAAAGCGATCCGAAAGATTCCGAAACCTCAACCATCCAAAAAGCGGCAAGCGTTCACGCAAGCCGCAGCGTTAGCTGTACTAACATTTATCGTGTTCCGCAACGCTATGCCGCTCCTTCGTTTACCCGTCCCGGCTTACGTAGCGAGTGATGAATTGAATCAACGGCTAGATGCACTCTTTACCGCGATCAATTCCCAAGAAATCGTTAGTACCGAAAAAATCCAAAGCGACTTGAGAAAAACGGTTGGTAAAGGTGGTGTCGATGAAGACACCCTCGTTTACGTTAACAGCCTCATTGAGGATGCAAAGTACGGTAGCTGGATACCCGCATCAGAACGTCTCTATCGGTTCGTTGCACCGAGGTAGTAGATCATAAAGTATTGGACTATTATGACCTAAAGGAGCGGGTAAGTGCATGTCGATCAAGAACTGAGTCAAAGCATCTACTTGGAGCCTACCGAGACTTTCGCCCAGTAAGGGTGCTGTCGATCTGCACGCATTCGAACGTCTTCTAGCAGTGTTTCGAGAAGGGGTTCTACGTCGAGCGACTTTTTTTCCCCTTTAAAGTAAAGTGTGACTCGTTTTCCGAAGTCGACTTCCTCGGGGCTCATCCAGATAGTCGCTCCCTTGGACGCGAGGTTCGTAATCCGATAGCCGTTGTCGGCAGCACCCATTTTTTGCGCTTTGATCTCTGTTTTCCCCTGCTTGAAAAGAATCGGATTCACAACCTTTTCAGAGGTCAGTGGATCGCTTTCAAGCCACCAGTAAACCCGATCCGACTGTCTAGACGAAACGATTTCAAACTCTTGCGGAGGAGGGCCACGCCGATGACTCGCAAGGCTCATCCACTCCATGATTCTTGGTAATTCCTCTTGGAAATGATCACGACCGCGGCCCTGGTAGACGGTGAGCATACAATCGTATCGCGAAGTTTTAAGAAATTCATCGAGCCTTTCTCCATTACGCCGAAGTGGTGGCGGCGCACCGTCGAGCTCACCAAAGACAAAGTACAAAGGAACATGTCTAGCATTGGGTACATATTGTGTTGGGTATTTGTCACAATCCGCCCCTACGGCAACCATACCAGCCCAGATATCGGGATGGGCAAGGGCCAAGTCCCACGCGGCGTCACCACCCATCTGGTGCCCGCTGATAAAAAGTCGATCTACATCCATGCTCGTTCGACGCATTGCATCGCGTACGCATCGAAAAATCCGGGCGTGTTCGCCCTCCGTGTAGGAGTAGTAGGGTTGCTTTGGCTTGGACCATTCAGGAGCGATAACAATATATCCGTACCGGGATGCGTCACCCATACACCTCTCAAATGTTTCGCTGTAGTCCCCTACCCACCATTCAAGCTGCTTCTTCGCACTAGAAAACTGTCCGTGAAGCGACACGACGCACGGGTAACGGCGCTGGGGGTCATACTCGGGCGGTAGTTGGACCCAGTACTTGGTGGGCATCGTATCCGGTGGGGCGTTAGGCGAAAGGACTTCGATATAATGGCGACCATTGGTCAATGTCGGGGAGTCAGACGCCGGTTCTGGAAAGGAAAGAGGGGGAAGCATTTGTTCAATCAGCCTCGATACATACCTAGGAACGCCGGCTTCGATACTGGCGATACGATCTCGCAGACTCTCACGTTCGCCGGGAGTGGGTGCCGCGAGATATTCTTGAATCAATCCGCGAGCCTCCCAAGCTGATAGGGAAACGGAAAGATTTTTCTCGACCTCGCCGCTGCCCAAAAGCCAGCCGCCAACGGCCATGGCAACACGTTGGTCAGGAGTCAATTGCGCATCATCACGAAGGCGAAGATAGTCGGCCAATCGCTCTCGGCTGGTTGGATTCATAAGGCGAGCGATCTCGGCTAAAATAGGTGCAACTTGATTGCGTAACTCCTGCGACTCCAGCGAGGCCGTATCGGCTTGGATCCACTTGATCGCTTGCTGGACATCTGCCTTGAGAGCTTGGATGTCGTTGATCCGCCGGTCGATCGTTAATTGAGTTTCATTAGCCAGTTGACTTTTTGCAAAGCCGATCAGGATATCCTCTGCGAGTTTTGGCTGACCGGCGGCAAGGCGTTGTTTCGATTCTTCTAACAAGAGTTGCGCGCTGAGTTGATCAAGCTGCTGAAGTTGTGCTTTTTGACTGTCGAGCTCTGGATGCTGCTGGATAGCCAAAGTCAAGACTTCGCGAGCTTCGCGATATCTTTGAGCTTGTTGATAAAGCGTCACGATGTCCAACCAAGCTTGTGGTTGACTTCTGTCAATGCTGTTTAACAGCACCTCGCGAAGTTTTGCTGGTGGGATTGCATTCAGCCCTAGCCGCATATCCCAAATGAAACTATTCATCGCGCTGAGTCCTTCGACACGGACATACAGCGGAGAGACCTCAGTGACACCTTGAAGGATATCTTCGCGACCTTTGGGCGTCAGTAGCGAATAGATGCGTCGCCCGAATCCGTCGAACTCGGATACGGCAATTGCGGCTTGGACAGCCGCGATTCGTCCATGATTTCCAAAGGCTCGTTCCGTTGAATTCGCCGTCGTTATTTTTTGCAAAGCGATTGGACGGGGAGAAGACGTTTGCACGCGGTTCTTGTTGACAAACGTGTAACGAAGTCCATCGTCCATCACCACGATCGGCTTAGCCGCAGAAGCCTCAACTTGTATTGATGTGGCACTACCTTGATCAACCTGAGCAGTTTCTCCAAGCAGCCCAGGCCCAACGGTCATGCCGTTTTTTAATGTCAACACAAACTCTTGTCCGAGAGCACAGACACTTATATACGAGCTAAAGAAAAGCCAGAGCAACCTAACGATGTTCATCCTACCATATGACAGCAAGCTAAACTTAAACCCAAAAAATGTTAGGTGTCTAATTTTTGGTCTGCCCAGTGGCCTTATGATCCAAATCGACTTCACGATCCCAATCCGTTGATGTTAGCGACCACCAAAGTACTTCTTGAGAGCATCGCTCGCTGCATCCTTCGAATTTTTCGTCAACGGGCCTTGCTGAAGCTTAGGCAATTTCATGGGTCCCTTTTTGTCTGCTCGGAGAAATCCAGAGCTAGAGTCGTCCGCAGCACCAGCCTGGATGGTCTCGTTGACTTCGCTATCTTGCGAGGATTGTTCAATTCTTGAAGTGTCGTCGACGTTGGTTACGAGAAGTTGAGTGTCTGGTTCGGCTGGTTTGACGTTCGAACGCTCAATCTGGTCAGGTTCGTTAAGCCAAGAATCGATATCCAATGCACTCGTGTTTGGATCGGCCGTGTTGGCTGCAGTGGCGCCATCAGCGACTCTTGAGATGGCTTCTTTAACCGAATGAACCTCTGACTTTTTAACGCCACCAAGTCCAACTTCGATGACGATTTGAAACTCTAGTTGACCTACCTTCAGCAAATCGCCACCCTTGACAACTTTTGCTCGCTCGGGCTCTAGCAAGACGCCATTGATATGGGTCCCGTTCCGGCTTTTAAGGTCAGCTACTAAAACTCGACCGTCTTTTTGAACGATGGCACAATGCCTTCGGCTGATGGACTCACTTTTGGGGCGGAGCTGGCAGGACTCGCTGCGACCGATAAAGAATTTCTCATCCTTGATGGCGATCTCTTTGCCTGCATGTGCACCATCCATTACCTTTAATCGCACTTGCATCTACGTGATCCTTTTGATTGCAAAGTCAAAACCCCGGAACCCCGGTCATAAACGAGCGAAAAATGACGCCCGAGACACCACCTGCAAATGCCACACCGTCCAGCAAGCATCGAACTCCTCGTCCGCCTTTGCCGATACCCTACATGATCGACAATGATGGACGAGTTTTCAAGCCCAATCCGTTATTAAAGCCAATTTAAAGTCAGCTAATCGCTGCGAAAGGGAGTTACTCCCCCCAAAACCTTGTCAACAAATCCAGTTTTCTAAATTCGCACATTTTCTATGGCTCTACGCCAGGGAGTCGCTCGTTTTCACGTGCCGAAGAAACCAAGACTCGTTGTTATATCGAGTTTCGCATATTTCCCGAGCCCGATCCAGTACTCTTTCTTCAGGCTCTCGGTAACTCCAGTCACAGTCCCAAATCGAATCAATACTATCCTGTAAAATCCCACAAAAATCGATAGCCCATTCCCATTTTTTCATGATAAGTTGCTCTGGAACCTGCGCGGACGCCAGCGGAAGCTTGGGCCCGACGCCGACTGGTTGGGTTAAACCTAGCAAGTGGGGCACAGACAAAGATGGCGCGAGAAGCAGGCTTCCATGTTGAAGCAAGGTTCCAGAAGTGCGTCTTTGAGCGCTCCCAAGAACCTTTTGCTCACTTTCTAGTGTTCCAACCACGATGTCGATTTCCGAACGTCTATCAAAACATAGGAACGCGGTAGTATCTTCTTTTTTGCTGTCCATTGAAATTCCAGTCTCTGCCTTCTCGTCGGGGCTCGTCCTAAGAGCTTCATAGATGTTCGCCTCAAACCCCAAATCGACGAGCCAGTCCTTGACTCGAGAGTGAACGGCCCTGTACAGCCATTCAGCATGTCGTAAGCGAGAAACGGTATTGGAACGATTACCGGCGCCGCTAGTTAAGGGCGTGGCATATGGATGGACTGTATGGAGATCCTCAAACGATTTAGGGATTGCAAGTGAATAGGTTAGCTCTTGGTCGTGAACGATTGCTCCGCCGCCGGTAACGCGGCGAACGCAATCGATATCTGCTAAATTCGAAATAGAGTCTCGTTCATCGAACTTCTGGAAATACCCTAATGAGAGTGTCGGCCGGGACCATTGGTAGAGACGCAAGATGATGCAGTTTTCCTCGGCGGCGAGTTGAACCATGGCGTCATCCATCGCCATATTCCAAGCACCTTCCGCTGGACCGTCGAGCCACACAATCGCATTTCTCTGGGCTACTTCCATAGGGCCTCTTCGTGATTATAAGGACAGAATACAAAATATCGACAAGTTTTCAGAAGCGTTTGAACCATTGTTTAAGACGGGTGGCCCCAAAAACCGCCTCAGAACCTGCCCCAAAAACTATTGACCAGAGCACTGTTTTTGGTAGCTGTCGTAGTCTAGCAAGGCGTCCACTTCCGACGGCGACGACAATCGAACTTTCATAATCCAGCCTTTGGTGTAGGGGTCGGTTCCTAGAATATCGAGCTGGTCGGGAAGCGATGTATGGGTCTCAATGACTTCGCCAGAGACAGGACTATACAGAGGACTGACTGCTTTCACGGATTCAACTTCTCCGAACTCTTCACCTGCCCCTACTTTTGTTCCAACTTGAGGTAATGCCATGAATACCAAATCGGTCAGCTCTTCAACTGCGAATGCAGAGATTCCTACTGTGCCAATATTGTCCGAATCCACGGATACCCATTCATGTGTGGATGCATAACGAAGAGTCTTAGGGTCAATAGTCATGTCTAGATAGGCTTCCTAGTATAAAAAGGGTAAGAACAAACTTCGGCTTCAACCTTGGTGCCCCGAATATCGACCAGCGTCTTCCAACCTATCGCAGATTTGCTGTGATCAATATACCCCATCGCGATCGGTCGGTTCAAAGTGGGTGAGTGAGAACCGCTGGTGACGGTTCCAATTCGATTTGATTCCAAATCGTATATGGCGGCTCCTTGCCTAGCGGCACGCATTCCTTCCAACGCGAGTCCGACTCGCTTCTCTACGGCGGGAATCGCCTGTAAGTGTGTAAGGGCGTCACTTCCCACAAATGTTCTGTCCTTTAACGATACGGCGAAGCCAAGTTCAGCCTTAAATGGGTTGGTCGACTCATCCAACTCATGCCCGTACAAAGGCATACCCGCCTCTAGTCGGAGTGTGTCTCGCGCACCAAGTCCGACTGGGACGATTCCAAGGTTACGACCTGAGAGAAGTAGATTTTCCCAAACTCTCAATGCATCTTCGGACTTGACGATTAATTCGAGTCCATCTTCACCTGTGTAGCCTGTTCTCGATACGATTACGGGCTTGCCCATTTGTTGAGTAACACGTGAACGATAGTAGCCCAAGCTCTCGATAGAGGATTGGAATAACGGCCGGCATATCTCAATTGCATTGGGGCCTTGAATCGCGATCATCGCAGTTTGATCTGTAACGTCCGTTATCAAAACATCAGGAAAGTCGGCAGCATGTGGTTGTAGCCACCGCACGATCTTCTCGCGATTGGAAGCGTTGACTACCAGGAGAAAGTACTCACCTCGGCCGCTCGGACTCTCAAGGCACGAAACAAGCACATCGTCGAGTATTCCGGCCTCTTCATTACATAAAAGCGAATATCGTACTTGACCGTTTCTCATATCGAGAACGCGGCGAGTCAACAAATGATTGAGCAGTTGATCGGCGCGTGGTCCTTCAAATCTAAGCCTGCCCATGTGCGAAATATCAAATAGACCTGCTGCTGTTCTAGTTGCCTGATGCTCGGCGACGATCCCTGTGTATTGAATCGGCATGTCGTAGCCCGCGAAATCCGCCATTCGAGCGTTTCGCGAACGATGCCATTGGGTCAAAGGGGTCGATGCGGACGATGCCATACGAATTGCCGTTAGAAGAATATGAAAGATCAACTAACCAACATCATGGTCCGAACCCAGTAAGACTGCAAGCCGTATGCAATGCTTGGTGTTCGTTAGCTCTCTTGAGAGTTTGAGCTTACGATGGAATTCACCAGTGCGGCAGCCTCGGCTTCGAGTGATAGTTCTACCTCAGCGGACTTTTTCAGCTTCTTTCGAGCGGGTTTGACCTCTACCTCCGCGATGGGCTCTTTCGATTTTACTTTATCTTTCACTTTGTCTTTCTGTTTGACTTTCTCCTTGTCGGCGTCCTTGTCTTTTGACTTGTCTTTTTCTTTGCTCTTGTGCTTTGGTTTTTCGGGACCGGATTTATAAAAATCGGAGAGCTTTGAGATTCGCAGTTGTTTCCCCATGACCCAAGCACGTCCAAGTACCCGGAAAATATCGCGAGGCATCCCGCTGGGAAGATCGACGATGCTGTGATCCTCGAGGATTTTGATATCGCCGATGTCGCCGCTTCCTAATCCGGCTTCGTTAACGATCGCGCCAACAATATTCGCAGGTTTAACGCCATGGACTAAGCCAACTTCGACGCGAAACGACTCACGACCGCCATCGGACCTTGGACCGTCCACGCGAGGGCTCGGGGCACGGCGGTCGCTATCAAGAGTTCGACTTTTTAGTGGCTGGCCGTCGTCTTGCCCCTGTGACTGACGTTCGATGCGTCGTTCGCGATATTCGGATGTTCGTGGTTCTCGATCGCTATCGCGTCTATCGAAGTCTCGGCTGCTTCCGCGATCGGTACGCTGTGTTCGGCGGTCCGAGGAGAAGGAATCTCGCTGCGGCGGTGGATCCCGATCTTCAACGAACATCGCGGAGCCGCCTTGCATCATCGCGGCAATTGCTGCCGCGACTTTGCCTGGTTCTGCCTCGGTCTCTTTTTGGTATTCTTCGATCAGCGACTCGAACAAACGGAACTGAGGGTGGCTCATCCCCGCCGTGATTTTATCTTTGAAGCGGCGTTGTCTTAGCGTATTGATCGTCTTGGCCGTGGGGATCGGCATGGGCTCAATCGTTTGGCTAGTTCCACGCTCGATGACTCGCAGAAAACCCCGCTCGCTGGGCGCCACAAATAGGATCGCCTCGCCACTTCGGCCAGCACGTCCCGTTCGCCCGATGCGGTGAACATAAGCTTCTGTGTCAAACGGTAGATCATAATTGATCACGTGACTGATCCGTTGCACATCAAGCCCGCGAGCCGCGACGTCGGTTGCCGCAATAATGTTGATCACTCCCGATTTGAGTTGATCGACAGTCCGCTCTCGCTGCGATTGCGCAATATCTCCGTTGAGTGCAGCAGAAAGATATCCGGCTGCTTGTAGATTTTCAGATAGCTCGACAGTACCCGCTTTCGTTTTCACGAAGATAATGACACCATCGATGTCTTCGCATTCCAAAACGCGATTCAGCGCATCATACTTGGAACGATGGGGCGTCATAATGTAACGCTGTCGAATCGTTTCCGCTGTCCGCTGCTGTGCATCGATCACAATGACTTCAGGATTTTTCAGATGTTCGTCAGCAATCTTGCGAATCGCATGTGGCATCGTTGCCGAAAATAAGGCGATCTGCCTTTGCTCAGGCGTGTGGGACAGGATCCACTGCACATCGTCGACGAATCCCATGCGAAGCATCTCATCGGCTTCATCCAAAACGAGGCACTTCAGGTCGTCTATTTTAAGTTTTTGCTGACGCATGTGATCCATGACACGACCGGGTGTCCCGACAATCACATGAAGTCCTCGTTCGAGTTGATGAATTTGAGTGGTGTAGGATTGCCCCCCGTAGATCGGTGCAACCCGTAACCCCTTTAAACATTTGGCATATCGCTTAAACGAATCCGCCACTTGAATGGCCAACTCGCGTGTTGGCGTTAGGACTAAGACTTGAGTTTGGGAGCTTTGTAGATTGATGCGAGATAGCAGCGGCAGTGCGAATGCGGCTGTCTTTCCAGTTCCCGTTTGTGCTTGTCCAAGAACATCCCGTCCAGCCAATAGCAGTGGAATGGTTGCTGCCTGGATCGGAGTTGGGGTTTCATAACCAGCTTGTTCGAGTGCTTCCTGAATGGGTGCGATCAACTGCAGATCTCGAAAGCCAATCTCTCCGCTGGCAACAGGAGCATCGGCGGGAATTACGCGAGCTACGGTAGGCGGAGCAGCAGGCTCCGTGGGCAGCATGAGAACGGCAGCATCTGCCGCTATTTGAGCCGGTGCTTCTTCAGCCGGTACTTCTTCGTGATTTTTCGATTGGTCTGACATGGATCATTTCAGGCTATATGAGGAATTGTTGACCCCGGATAGTAACCTGAAAAGCAGACGAAAGAAGACCAAACCACAAATTTGATCAACCAAAAGCACCTTTCCTGCCATCAAAAAGCAATTCGACATGTGAATGGATGCTCCACCTAGATCCTTGCAGTTGTCCAGGTGGAGTACTTTTAGAGTCGATTAGTATTAAAACTCTCGGTCAGCCAAGATACCAGGTTGTGGAACGGGGTATTTTCCAGCCGCATCCGATATCAGTGGTGAGGGACTGTCTTTGGTGAGAGTCACGATCTCCGGAGCGAATTCGTGTTCGCAATTCAACATGTCATCGTAGGTAATGGTCTGCCCAGTGTGAGCTGACATGCGACCCATGCTTGTTACTAAGCTCGCTTTAACACCCCGTTCGACTTCGTTGTACGGTAAGTCTTCTCGAATGGCCTTTACCAAGTCGTTCCACTCCAACTGGTAGGGATTGGGTTCGTCAGTAACGCACTTCCAAAGCAAATTCTCCTTAGTCATCTTTTGGCCTTGGTAGATTCGAGCTTTAGAAGGCGCATGTCCTGACTGGGAGATGACAGCGCATCCTTTTGTGCCGTGAGCGTAGGATGCGAACTCTTGGTTACAACCAGGAATCGTCCGTCCGTTCATGAACAGCTTGGCTCCATCTTCAAACGTGTACTCGACTTCATACGTGTCGAAGTTTTGATCGATGTAGTCATTGCGATAGTGTCGTCCGCCTGAAGCCTTTGCCTCAACCGGCCAAGCGTCCTTCATCCAGCAGCACTCATCGATGTTATGAATCAAGAAGTCGCTGAAAGCGCCACCCGAAAGCCATAAAAACGCGTGAAATCGAGAGATTTGGTACATCAACTCATTAGCAGGAAAGTCAGCCGGTCTAGGAAGTGTCGCTGCAGAACCAGTTGGCCCCGCCATGCGATACGCACGCATCATCGTGATATCGCCGATCTCGCCTGCCTTAATCCTTTGAAAGAGCTCGCCACGTGCCTCGCAGTGCCGACACATCAGTCCGACTCCGACCTTTAGATTCTTCGCAACCGATTGCTCTCCGAGTGCGAACATTTTCTTGCTGGTAGGACCGTCTATCGTGACGGGCTTTTCCATGAACACGTTCAGTCCCTTTTCGATCGCATAGGAAAACATGACCCATCGAAAAGCAGGCGGTGTCGCCAGAATGACAAGATCGCCCGGACGAAGGGTATCCATTGCGGCACGGTAACCGTCAAACTCGTAGAACATTCGGTCCTCAGGCACATCGACTTTGTCGCCGAATTTTTCCTTAAGTCCTGAATGCCCCGATTTGAGATTGCTCTCGAAAACGTCCGCCATCGCCCAAAGCTTGAGGGATTCATTTTCAACCGATAAAGCGTTGTCGGCCGCTCCTCGGCCACGCCCGCCAACACCAATTAATGCGATGCGAATTTCATCGTTAGCCCCGGCATACACATGAGAAATGGAGGGACTCACGAGCGTTGCTGCTGCAGCAATCGTCGAAGATGTTTTGAGAAAGTTACGGCGAGTAGACGATGCGTCAGAGGTCTGATTATTCGTATTCACGTCGATGATTACATTCGATTCGGTAGGCTGACTCATTAGGATGATATGCTCCAGGAGTGACTAATCAGGGAAGGGGGGTAGGGATCGCTGTATTGATCGCCAGCGGACAGTCGGATGCCTCAGATGACCCAGCTATGATACGCAATTGTAAGCAGACAGGATCTCGAAAGCTACGGACGAAAGTTTTTTGTCGATTTTGTTGATCTACTCGTGATTCTTAACCACCGCGCCTCGATTTCGAGCCTGCGTCTCCTTTTCCTTTTTTGATCCGAATTACTTCGGATACCTGTGTGAATTGGGTAGTCCTTCTTAGCTTTGCTGACTGCTGTCACCAAACTGAAGTGCCTACTCTCGGTCGAGAGGAACGGGTCTTTCTTTCATGACCGGAAGCGAAGCTTCCCACTCGGACAGCTTTTCTTCTTCGCTTGGCTCTGCGAGAGGGCGGACCACTCGGAATCCAACGTGGAGAGCATCGGTAAGGTACCAGATGCTGACTGGCTCTTGAGGGTCCTGCGCGATCCAGTCTTCGGTTGAGCCTTCTCGTGAGGCGCTTCGCAGTGCCCTGGCATCTTGATTGAACCCACCACCTCGAACCGTTCTCGGGTAGAGTGTTTGAGGAATAGCTAACGGGTTCTTAGTCGTTGTGCCAGCTAGCCCCGGATAGCCAGCAGGGTCGTACTGGTCTAGGACCCACTCCGCTACGTTGCCGTGCATGTCGTACAGTCCGAATGGGTTTGGTTTCTTCTTGCCAACCTTGGCGTATTTTTCTTCGTCACAGTTATCTGCGAACCATGCGTAATCTTCGAGTTCGCTTGAATCATCACCGAAGGAGTATGCGGTCTTGGTTCCTGCTCGACATGCGTATTCCCATTCCGCTTCGGTGGGCAAGCGATAGTAGCGTCCGGTCTTAGCAGTCAACCACTTACAGAAGGTTCTCGCTGCGTGCTGAGTCATACAGCACGCAGGGTATCCTCGTTTCCCCATCCCGAACGACATATCCATGTAGGGTTTGGTCGGTTGGCTAACCTGGTAAACATCCGCTAGTTCGTCACGCTTGTTCGGGGGCGCTTTGGTTTGGCGACGGATGAACAGGTCTAAGTCGGCTGCCCAAACGTCATAGACATCCCAAGTCATTTCGAATTTGCTCATCCAAAACGGATCGACTGAGACCTCGCGTTGTGGACCTTCGGACGCGTCACGTTCAGGTTCGTCGTCAGGACTTCCCATCAAGAAGCTTCCACCGGGAATCGCAATCATGTCCATCTTGGCATCGGTATGCTCGATCAGCTCTCGGTACGGATTCATAGTGGATTCAGACGTCGCCTGAGAATTTTCCACCAGCAAAGGATCTCGCTCGATATCCGCAGCAAATGATGAATGGAGAGCAAGGAAAATCGCTCCTATTGACGCGAATGGATGTTTGAAAATCATTATGAATTGGTTGATTTGGGAAGACTTTAATTTCACTAAACCGAACCTTGAGCGTAAACTGGAATGCGGTCGCAAGCAACCCTCAACCTGCTCGAGAGAAATCACCGCCTACCTATGCCTGCCCGTTTTCGTTGTCTGATGCTATTCGATCTAGTGCCCTGGTTCTGCTTTTTGATGCTGACACAGGCCTGTTTTGGAGAGGAATCGGTCGAATTGCCAACTGGCCCATCTCCCGTCGAATCATCCAAATTGGAAGGTTACGAGACGAGTTTTTCTGCGATGGGGTCGACGATGTCGATCATTGTCTACACGGAATCCGAGGTAAGTGCGACAAAGGCTTTCGAGGAGGTTCGAGTTGAAGTCACTCGACTAAATGACATCATGACCGATTATGAACCGGACAGCGAATTGAATCAGGCTCTGCTACGGGCTTCTAGTCCGACGCGATTGTCAATCGATTTGTGGAACGTCCTCGTGGCAAGCAGACTTTGGGCTAAGCGAACTGACGGAGCGTTTGATGCGTCGGTCGGTGCTCTGACGCGACTTTGGCGGACCGCTAGGCGAATCAAGACTCCGCCAAGCCATCAAGCGATCGAGCACGCGAAAACTGTAGCCGGTTGGCAGCACGTGTTGCTAGACCCAACATTGCAAACGCTCCAAGTCGACATGAAAGAATTGAGAATTGACCTAGGGGGGATCGCAGCGGGATACATCATTGACGCAGCCTTTGAAGTGATGAAACGGAACGACCTTGCCATTTGTCTAATCAATGCGGGGGGAGACATTCGCTGTGGCGATCCACCGCCTGGAAGGAATGGCTGGCGCATTGAAGTGGCGCCCATCGCAGGTGTAAAAAAGAATCAGAAAGACGCGTTGATAAACGACTCGGGGTCACTACCGCTGCGGCGGATCTACTTATCGAACGTATCGATTGTCACGTCAGGAGACCTTTGGCAGTTCTCCGAATTCGATGGTGTTCGACGTAGCCATATCATTGATCCGAAAACCGGGATAGGTGTTCCGGGGCCATCGGTTGTTGCGGTTATCTCTAAGAAGTGTGTCGATGCAGATGCTGCGGCAACGGCAATCAGCGTCATGGGGATCGAGAAAGGGATGTTGTTCGCTTCACAGCAATCGGATTTGGATGCGCTGATGGTTGTCAGAAATCCGAAGACTGATGAACTCGACTTTCGAGTTACCGAAGGTTTTCCCAAAGGAATCTTCCATCCAAAGTCGCATGGAGACGACTAGATCCGCCCGCCCTTTCCTCGATGGAAAAGTTACTTGCGAAGTAAGCTTTCATCCCGTTATTTGTCTGTCGAGAAGGTATCAGGTCCTTTTCCTACCCGCTTTTCGTATTTTCCGTCGCCGACCTTGACATACTTTGTAAAGCCTTTTGCTTTCAGATTGCTGTCGCTCAGGCTCGTTGCGGCCTTCATGTCAGTCCATCGTCCAGCCATCGACGGTGCTGCAATAACTCTCCGAACCGGTGAACCGCAATCCGGATGATGCGTGAGCGGTGGGTCATTCAGTTTTTGAAGCACCTCGAATTGCTCCCCCCCATCGGTTCCCTCTCGAAGAATCTCGTAGACATATAAGGGCATTTCAGGGTCATCTCTAAACTAGATACTTACGAATTCCGATGGAAGACAAGCAATATCTTTGCTGTGGTGTTTTTTTTCCATTGGCTATGCTGCCATTCGACGCGTCGGTTCGCTTGCGCGATCGGGGTTGATTCGAATCGATTCGGAAAGGGATTCCAGACTTGCACCGGCTTGGTATGAAAAATCAATATGAATCGATTGACCTTCTTCAATCGAGATGGGGCTCTCGATCGGCATCAGTAGGAATTGGTTTGGCCAAGGGTACGATACCTGCTTTTCAATATCGATGGCGATTAGATTTTGCGTAATGAATCGAATCGCTGAAAACTGCCCTGATTGATGGGAGGTCATACAGCCAGACCATCGGAAACTTTGCGGATACTCTTCGTCGTAAAAGACCTGTCCGTAGGATTTTAGCTCCGAAAGCTCGATTCCAGGCTGATTGGGTGTCGGCGATTGAAAGACTGGGACCGGTACATGATAGCCAGAGAAAAGAAACGGATACTCAAGCAACTGAAATGTTAGCAAAGAAGCCTCGGGGAGGAATCTTGGTAATCGATTTCCGTAATGAGATCGATAATTGTTTTTGAACGAAGCAATGACGTCCGCTTGTTTCTCGCGAAGCAAACCTACATGAAGCATCTCGCAAATGACCGCGTCGATAGGTTCTGGAGGGATAAATTCGGAAGCATCTTCATGGACTACGGTTACTGATGACTCGACGCCGTTGTTGCGAATGGCTTTGCGAGCGCATTCCACAAGAGCTGCGTTCCGCTCGACGCACCAGACTTTAGCGCCACATCGCGCCGCTAAAAACGATAAAATGCCGGTTCCGCCTCCAAGTTCGACTACTCGCATTCCTGGGCGAATTACAGCCTGGATAGCATTTCGGAATGCTTCCATTCGCAGCTCGTCAAGGAGCATGTTGTAGTGATAGTGGATCGGAATAAATTGTCCAAGAACACTTGCATCTTCATCAGGCACGGGGCGTGTAACAGGATTTGCAAAACGATTTGAACGTGTGATCGGCACGGCGAACACTCCTATATATGGAGAGGCGAAACCCTCCCCGCGTTTACCGAATTGAACGCGTTACTAAAGACAGTCGCCATGAGGGCTGACTTTATCGACTCAAAACACCGGTTACAAGTGCATTCCGAAGGCAAAGAAGCTGCTATTTATCCTTCGTGCGCTTCAATTCGGTACGCTTCAATTTAATATCTACCAATGGAGTTGAATTCAGGGTTGCGACGGGCTTCGTGGAACTGCAACCAGAACACCGGCTACAACCCGATGGTGACGAAGCCGAAAAAAGAGTTTTCCATACCCGGGGAGCAAGGGCAATGGCTGCCAAAGCTACGAAGATCATGGACGTTATTATTTGCCAATCCCACACTGGTTCATCCATGACTTTTAAAGTCCTTTCGTCGAATACGAGTTCGCGGCGACGCTGACCGGCGACGGAATTACTTCCAATGTCAAAGCTAACCGAGCAAATTCGAAATGCCAAGCCAATTGACATCGGATAAAATGCCCCAGGGCTCGACCTGTTCACTCTACGAGAGGTGATGGCTTTTGGGTAGCCTCAGGAAGTTTTCCGGCTCGAAGGAGGTCCAGGTGAACCCGAGCCGCGTCTGGCATGTATCCCGGTAATTTTGCAGCGACGCTTTTGGCCAGGAATTTTTCGGCTTTTTTCGGCTCTCCCAAAGCATCCAAATAGAGGCCAAGATAGTAGTTGCCATAGAAAATCGCTGATGCATTCTTGCTCGGCAGGCTTTCCATATCTGCGATCGATTTCGCCACTTCTTCGAACGACTTTGTCCCCTTGATCAGGTCTAGGATCTCCATCAAAGGTGGACGGCCATCAAGCCCGCATGGCAAGATGTTTTTCCGAGCAACTTCGACTCCCTCGAGCTTTGCTACGCATAGAAAATGCCAAAAAGGATTCTCGACGTCGTTTGGATTGACGGATCTGTGTAACTCAAATTGTTCCCGCCCGAGTTGGAACTTGCCAGCGTAGTAAAGGGTTAGCCCACGTTGCCAAAAAGAAGGGGCGATTTGCGGGTTGAGTTTCAGGCACTCGTCCAAGTCGGACATGGATTCCGCAATTTTTCCGGCTCGAAAGTAAGCCTCTCCACGGGTGAGGTATACTCTCCAGTAATTGGGCCATTGGGTAACTGCCTCGGTCGCCAGCTTTTCTGCTTTGTCATATTGACCGGACTCAATTGCTGCTTGGATAGGGTAACTCCAAGTCGGTGAATCAGGTTCTTGAGCAACAACGAGTCCGTTGGCTCTCAATCCGATCAAACTGAATAGTATCAAACCAAAACAGAGTATGAACCTTAAGAACGGTAGTCGTGGTAATCTGCCGATCCGTTTGCTTGCTGCGGTTTTTAGGAGGCATCGGAGGGCAGGGGAGAGCAAAGAACAGTCGAAAGAAGTCGTTTTTTGTATGAACATTTCAATCAATCGGAAGAGGAGGCGTTAATAGGTGTTCGAGCCAATACACCGGCTATATTTTACATTATTCCCACTTGCATATTTCAGAATTCATCGTAATCCTAAACGAAATCTCTTTGAAGTTCTTCAGCAGCGCACGGATTGATTATGAAAAGCACATTACTTCGCGGTGGAATTGTCATCCTACCGACGGGGCGAGCCTATACGAACCTGTTGCTTGAGAACGGAAAGATCGCTGCGGTTGATGCCGACTACGATACGTTGGCGGATGAAATCATCGACTGTGAATCACATTTCATCTTACCAGGAGCGATCGATGATCAGGTCCACTTTCGTGAGCCTGGCTTGACGCATAAGGAAGATCTCGCGCATGCCACTCGGGCTTGCGCGGCTGGGGGTGTCACCAGTTTTCTAGAAATGCCCAATACGAAACCATCGGCGACTACCGCGGAGCTGATCGAAGCAAAATATACGATCGCGTCTACCAAATCGATCGTGAATTATGGTTTCTATATAGGAGCAACGACCTCGAATGTGGCGGAATTAAAAAAGGTCGATAATGTTCCTGGTATAAAAATTTTTATTGGCTCCAGTACGGGTGACTTACTGGTGGATGA
>Ga0105045_10000216_pt1 | contig 37859 bp, 28 predicted proteins | sample MAT02_FD_78089 | JGI IMG/M metagenome (GOLD analysis project Ga0105045, IMG submission 78089) | Freshwater microbial communities from Lake Fryxell liftoff mats and glacier meltwater in Antarctica - MAT-02 (megahit assembly) | ecosystem: Environmental > Aquatic > Freshwater > Ice > Liftoff...
CCCCCGAGCAAACGGTTGGTCCCGAGGGCAGGCAACAAAGAAATTTGGGCCGATCGCGCAATCCGCTCAACCAAGTTTTCGGTGTGGATGCGCTGTTCGTCCGGGACAAAGAACCGCGCAATAGGTTGATTGTCGATGGTTGGCAGGGCAATCGAGTCCAGCTTGACGACCCCCGGTTTGAGCTGCCCGATGGGGATGGCTGTGATCCGTATATCGGCGTAGGCTTCTTGCGCAGTGGGTTCGATTTCAATCTGCCGGCGGAGGTACGTCTGTTTACTCACGGTCAGGTTGATAGCCCCCCGGTTGGCGGGCAAGCGGATTTTGTAGAACCCGTAAGCATCCGAAATAGTCGAGGCCAAACTGGTGCGATCGTAAATACTCGCCCGGGAAATCTTTTCGCCCGTGGCTTCATCCACCACATAGCCGCTCAACCAGAAGTCGCTTACCCGACTCGATTGGGCCTCGGTAGCTTGGGCGGCGCGGGTCAGGATGATGTATTGACCAGTCACTTTGTATTGCACCGCTCCGCGAAACGCTAAATTGAGCACTTCGCGCACCGTCAGGTTATTGGCTGTGAAAGAAACATTTTTCGCCACATTGATGGCAACTGGATTGTAGGAAAAATTAACTTTGGCCAATTGCCCAACCTGATCCAGCACTAGGCTCAATGGCTGATTGTCGGCTCTAAGGGTAATGTTCCGTTCCAACGGAGGAGCTTGGCCGTAGGTGCGCAAAGTGAAAATAACCAAGCTGAGGAGTAAAAGTAATCGCATGACAAACTTGACGAGGAGTTCGGCGCAAATTTGCACGATTTCAGGGGGAAATCTATTGGTCTGGGGTTGGTAAAGGCATTTTAACTTGCCCCGTTCAGTTGCACCCCGGCCCACGCAATACCACTGCCGCTGGTTGTTGCTCAATGGTCAGTCCCAAGGTGTCGGCAATGATTTGCAACACAGTGGAAAGTTCTTGGTTGTCAAAGTCGACCGTTAGGAGGCAACTTTGCAGGGCCGGACTGGCCAAAGAGATATTGGCCTGATAGACTTCATTGAGCTTTTGGACAACTTCGCTCAGCGGGGTTTGGTCAAAATTGAAAACCCGGTTGGCATAAGCAGCAATATTGTTGTCAGTGTTGAGGTATTTGTGCAATTGTTGCGACTGCCGTGCGTACACCGCCCGATCACCGGCCGATAGTTCTAGGCTGTTGGCTCCCACCGAGAAAATCACCCGGCCCTCGGTCACCACCACCGACACGCTGTCGGGCGTGTAGGCTTTTATGTTGAACGCAGTGCCCGTTACCCGCACTTGGGTGCCTTGCGCCATGACGACAAAGGGTTGCGCCTGATTTTTGGCAACTTGAAAATAGGCTTCACCCACCAGCGTAGCCTCGCGCGAATGGGCTTGCAGGTGGAAGGTCAGGGTAGAACTGCGGTTTAGGGCCACAGTTGAACTGTCGGCCAGTTTAACTGTGCCGGGTTGGGCTTGGGCTTGGAAAGTAGCAAGCGCGATGGTTTCAGCTGGTTTGTCCCAATAACCATACAAGAAATAGCCGGCCACGGCCAGCAGGGCCACAGCCGCTGCCATGCGCCAAATGCCCAATGGTTTGGATCGAGGGGCGAGTTGACGGGCGGGGGGCGGCGCACCGATCTCTGTTTGGGCGGCGGCCTGGACTTTTTTCAGGGGAATAAATGGCAACACCTTGGCCCCGGTGGGCAAAGCAGCGGCTAAGCCACCTTCCAGCGGCTGAGCACTGTGATCCATTCGTTGCTTTAGCTTGAGCCACGCAGCATCGGTATCGACTGGGCGAAGGATCCGTACTTTGGCGGCTGATTGCCATACCTCGCGCAGGTCGTCGTAATGGGCAATGTGATCCAGATCGGCCAGCCAATCTTGAATGACCCGCTCCTCGTCGGCCACGGTTTCGCCCGCAAAATGTTTCGCCAAAAGATCGTCGTCCACCATATTTTTATTGCCCGGTTATGCCGTCAATAATGTCGTTAATCGTCAATTAAAAAAACCGATTTGGGCAGCGTTTTCCCGCAGCCACTGGGTCATTGGCTCGGGGTATTGAGCCAGATGATCAGGAGCACCGCCAAGTATTCGGCCAAGTGGGTACGCAGCACCCGGAGGGCTTTCCCCATTTGGTTTTCGACAGTTTTGACCGAAATGCCCAATTGAACCGCTATTTCACTGTATTTTAATTCGTCAAAACGGCTCAGCTTGAACACCAGCCGGCACTGTTCGGGCAACTGGTCAATGGCCAAGGCAATCCGTTCTTCCAATTCATTTTTGATGGTCAGGTCAGAAGCATAACTGAAATTGCGCTGTAACTGTTCTGCATTCTGGCTGGCATATTCCCGCTTGATCTTTTCGTGCTTCACCCGGTTGAGACAAGTGTTGTGCACCGCCCGGTAGAGGTACGACTTGATCGAGATCGTGATGTCAAAGTTTTCGCGTTTCTCCCATAATTTGAAAAACATGGACTGTACCACCTCTTCGGCTTCGTCCATATCGTGAAGCAGGGTGTTGGCGTAGTTGCACAAGCGCTCATAATACAGCCTAAAAACCTGTTCGTAAGCCGTTTCGTTGCCCTGCCGAATGGCCAAGGCGATGTCCGCTTCCTGAATTTGCACAATATGGGTTTAAATTCTTTGGCAAATTTAGGGTTTTGGTGGGCATTTCGGCATACCCTCCCAAGACAATTTAGCATGGATTTACCCCTATCTGGGCAGAAAAAAAATTGAACCAACGGGCCAAGTCGGTTTTGCCATGCCGTTTGCATCCAAGATGCCCCCGCCGACGGCAGTTTTTTCTCGTGCGCGAATGAGTTGGGCCAAGATCAGAGGAGGCTTGTCATTCCAGTTGCCAATCCGCCTTAGTGCACATAGCTGCCCGCATTCAGGTCGATGGTGGCCCCGGTGGCGTGGTCGGCCAATCCACTGGCCAACAGCACGATCATCGGGGCGATGTCCGCCGGCTCGGTGAGGCGGGGCAGGGCAATGTCCCCCAAAGCAATGCTCTCCCCGTATTGGTCAATAAAATCTTGGGCCATATCGGTGCGGGTGAAACCCGGGGCCAAAATAAATGCCTTGATGCCCTGCTTCCCGTAGGCACGGGCCAGCGACCGGGTGAGGGCTACCATGCCCCCCTTGGAAGCGGCATAGGCCAGGTAGTCGGCGGTGTCGCCCCGAAAAGCGGCCCGCGAGGCAATGTTGATGATCCGGCCCCCTTGTCGCCCAGCAAAGTGGGCCACGGCTTTTTTGCAGATCAGGGCCGTAGCCTCCAAATTGACGGCCATGGTGCGTTGCCAGTCGGCCAGCCATTCACTTTCGGGCAGGTCCATCGGCGAGTTGAGGGCAATACCCGCATTGTTGACCACCACGTCCAAGTGGCCCCAAGCCCGCACGACGCGGTCAAAGAGATGAACAGTGTCGGCTGGATCGGCCAAGTTGGCCTGAAACAGGGCGGCTTGGGGGCCAATCTGGGCCGCCAGTTGCTCGGCTGCTTCCGTTTGTTGGTGGTAATGTAGGGCAACTTTGGCCCCGGCCCCGGCCAAGCCCAAGGCGGCGGCCCGGCCAATGCCCCGGCTGGCCCCGGTGATCAAAATGTGCAACCCGCTGAGATCAATGGTCATAATGTGCTGATGTTTGGTCAAATTTAGACATAAAACCAGCACCCATTTAGCTAATCGGGAAGGGATTGCCCCAAATCAGTGTATTTTTGACCTGTCATTGGGGCAATTGCCATGAACCAACTACCAAATGAAAAAATGCTTATTGCTCCTGCTTCTAGGATGCTCACTGTCAGGCAACGCCCAAAAAGTGAAAAAAGAATTCATCAACCCGTCGGGCTGGCTCAAACCACCCGGCTACACCCATGTGGTGAAGGCCACGGGCGGCACCATGATCTACCTTTCGGGCCAAGTCCCGACCGACGTGCAAGGCAACTTGGTGGGCAAGGGCGATTTCAAGGCGCAAGTGGTGCAAGTTTTTGAGAACTTGCGCGTGGCACTTCAGGCGGCCGGGGCTACCTTTGCCGATGTGGTGAAAATCAACACCTACATGACCGGGCTTACCGTAGAGCGGCGGAACCTGCTGCGCGAAGTGCGCCGGGGCTACCTGAACATGGATGCCCCGCCGGCCAGTACGCTGGTGGGGGTGGAAGCCCTGTATGATCCCGAGGTCATGATCGAGATCGAGGTAGTGGCCCAGATCAAATAGTGGGAGGTTGGTCGGCGCTTATTTTTTGAAAGCCTAAAAACCATTGGCAATCCGTGCAATTTGCAGACATTATCGGTTTAACGGAAATCAAGCAAACCCTCGTGCGAGCGGTGCAGACCGGCCACGTTGCCCATGCCCAGTTGTTTCTTTCCAAACCAGGGGGCGGGGCCCTGGCCCTGGCCCTGGCCTACGCCACATTGGTCAATTGCGAGAACCTCACCCCAGAGAGCACCGATGCTTGCGGCACCTGCCCAACTTGCCACAAATTCAAGAAACTGATCCACCCTGATCTGCATTTTGTGTTTCCCACCGCCACTACCAAAAAAGTGGCCAAACGCGAAGATGCCGTCAGCCGAGCCTTTTTGGTCGAGTGGCGGGCGTTCCTGTTGCAGGGCGGGGGCCTTTACGCTGGCTTGCCCGACTGGGCCGCCGCAGTGGGCGCGGAAAACAAGCAGTGCATCATTCCGGTGGCCGAGGGGCGCAACATCATCCGGGATCTGTCGCTCAAAGCCTTCGAAGCGAACTACAAAATAATGCTGATATGGCTGCCGGAACTGATGAACGCCAATGCGGCCAATGCCATTCTCAAAGTACTGGAAGAACCGCCCGATCAGACCCTTTTCCTGATGGTATCCCAAAGTTTGGACAGCCTGTTGCCCACCGTTTTATCGCGCACCCAGCTAGTGGCAGTGCGGCCTTTTACCGATCGCGAAGTCAAGCAATTCTTGGTAGGTGCTTTTGGGCTGCCCGAAGCACACGCCCACTCACTGGCCGTTTTGGCGGACGGGAGCTTGGGGGAGGCCCGCCGGCTGAGCAATGGCGCGGCTGATACCAGCCAAGGACGCTTCCGCGATTGGATGCGCCTGTGTTTCCGCATGGATGTGGGCACGCTGGTGAAAGAGGCCGACAAGTTTAACGCCCTTGACAAAGAAGAACAAAAGGGACTGCTCCTATACGGCCTTACCACGCTGCGCGAGAGCCTGATCTACCTGCACGCTGGTGAGGCCCTGCTCCGGCTCGAGGCCGAGTCGCTCGAGTTTGTCCGCAATTTCTCCAAAGTGCTCAACGACCGGAATGCCAGTTCCATTGCCCAAAAATTCAATGAAGCCCATGCCCATATTGAGCGGAACGCCAGCCCCAAAATGGTGTTTCTGGATTTGTCCTTGCAAGTGGCCCAATTGTTTCGCGTCAAGTAGGAAATTGGGGAAGATCGGCACCCTTTTTCCAATGAGGGGAAGCATAAAGGCCGGTAAATGGTATTTTTGCGCCAAAAGCCCCGCTAGTGGGCATCCATTCGGCCCATCATTTGTAAATTCGCTCCAATCTGGTGTAGTTTTGTCCACAGAATGAAAACGCCCTTCTTTGTCGGTATTTCCGGGGGCAGTGGCTCCGGGAAAACGTACTTTTTAAAAAAACTGCTCAGTGCTTTTGGCCCGGACGAGCTGTGCCTTATTTCGCAGGACAATTATTACCGGCCCGGGGATCAGCAACCAATTGATGGGCGCGGGTTTATGAATTTTGACCTGCCCGAGTCCATCGATGAAGCCGAATACACCCGTGATCTGCTCCAACTGCGCAACGGGCAGCCCGTTCAGCGGCTTGAATATACATTTAACAACCGTTCCATCGTCCCGGCAATGCTCACTTACCAGCCCTGCCCCATTGTAATGGTAGAGGGACTTTTTGTGTTCTATTACGCGCAAATAGCCAAGTTGTTGGATTTGAAGATTTTTGTCGATGCGAGCGACGTGGTGAAAATCCGCCGCCGGATCATCCGCGACAACATGGAACGGGGCTGCGATCTGGACGACGTGCTCTATCGCTATGAGCACCATGTACTGCCCTCCTACGAAAAATACATAAATCCCACCAAGAGCAACGTGGATTTTATCATCCCCAACCATTATGACAATACGGGCATGGAAAAAGCCCTAGAAGTGATTTTGGCGTATTTAAAGGCTAAGCTCTAGTGTTATCGATATCCCCCGCTGACTGGATAGTTTATTGGACTTGTTCAGCCAGTTGTTGCCGGAGGGTGCTTAGTTCTTGGGCTTGTTGTTTCACTATGCTTTCGCGCTGGAGGAGCAATTGGGTGAGCCGTTCCACTTCTAGCTCGGCCACCCGCTGGCGAGTGACATCGCGAGAAAAGATAGCCACGCCCACGATCTGTTCGTCAAAAAGAATCGGGCTGACATAATAATAGCGGTAAGTTGAGTGGGCATCGTCGAGCACGTTTTGGAGTACCATGTCCAAGGATTCACCTTGCAACGCCCGGTCGTAATAGCGCTTCCAATCATCCCGGACGGCGGTTGGGCTGGCTTTTTCCATTATCTCCAGCACATTGGTTCCAATAGTCATTTGTTCGTAACCAGTCCCTTGGTAGCGGTTTTTGAGGGCTTTGTTCATGATCAGCACCTGATAGTTGCGGTCGATCATCAGCATAGTCTCTTGGGAGTTATCGGTTACGGCAATGATGTTGATCTGAGTGCGCATGAGCTCCTGCCCTTGATGTTGGGCTTTTTCTAGCAGAACACGGATCTGTTCTTCGTTGTTCATTTGTTTGGTCACATCGCGGGAGATGACCGCCACGCCCAGCACTTCATGGCCATCGCGAATAGGATTGAAAAAGTAATGGCGATGCAGTTTTTCGTTTTTAACACTACTGAAAGAGGCAAAATCGAAACTTTCGCCACTTAGGCCCCGTTGGTAATACGCTGTCCATTCCTGCAGCACTTGGGGGCCGCTCTTGGCCAACATTTCCAACACATTGGCGCCCTTGGCTATGCCATCATACTCAGTTCCTTTGTAGCGCCGCTTTACTTCTTCGTTGACAAACTGGATGTTGTAGTCCTGTCCCACCACCATGATGGAATCTTGGGTGCTGTTGATCAGCGAATCGAGCATATTGCGCCCCCGGCTGGCTTCCTCCTCGGCACGGCGGGCGGCTTCTTGGGTGGCCTCCAGTTCCTCCATGTTTTGCCGCATTTCTTCTTCGCGCTGTCGAAGTTCATTGCTTTGCAACTGCGATTCCCCCAACAGTCGCAGGGTGCGTTCGGCATTCTGGACAGACAGTATGGCCGAGGCGATACTCTCCCCCACTTTTTCCACAAAGCCAATCTCATGGGCCTTGAACTGCCGGAAAGCGGCCAGTTCCACCACGCCAACCACTTGGTCGTTGGTCTTGAGTGGTACAATGAGCACCGAAGCCGGGGTGGCACTGCCCAAACCGGAGGCAATGCTGAGGTAATCGGGAGGAACTTGGGTAAGGAATATGGTGTCCCGTTCCAAAACGGCTTGGCCTGCCAATCCTTCGCGCAAGCCAATTTTTTTTTGTAAATATTTCTTGCGGTTATAAGCATAACAGGCGATCATCTCCAGCACCGGTTCAGCCTCATTTTCTTGGTCGGCCAATAAGAACAGTGCCCCTTGATTGGCCCCGGTGTAGTTGACCAAATGGGTGGTGACGGTATCCCCCAGGCTTTTGAGCTCTTGTTGTTGGCGGAGGATGTTGGCAAACTGGGCCAAACCTTCGGTGGCCCAATTGCGCTCCTGCTCCTGGGCGGCGATCTGTTGCAACCGGGCCTGCATGCTGGCCAGTGCAGCCAGCAATTGGTGGTCGGCATCGGCCATAGAAATGCTCAAGTTGCCCCGCTCTATATTGGCCACAAAATCAGTGGCCTGCCCAACGATTTTCTCTAGGTTGACCACTTGCCCATTAAGGTTGAGCAAGTCTTGTCGCTTGATCAATCGCACCGGAAAATCCATACGTTAGAATTTTGAAAGTCAAATTAGGGTGATACCCGCCCAAGTAACACCTCAGTGGCAAAAAACCTGCCATTCCCCAGTATTGTCTTTTGAAGTGGAGGATTCATCCCGTCGAAAAATCAGATCAAACTTTTGCAGGACTGAACCGATCCTAAATTTGGGCAAACCAGCCCCAAACCTTACATGATCACCCAATATCCGACGGCCCAATGCCAGTAAGCTAAGGTGCAAAAGGACTTATTTTTGTACAAACATTTATGCTTACTTGTTGGTTGGTGGCCTGTTTGCCAAGGTGTTTGGATTAGGCGTTTAATGCCCCAAATGCCAACAAACCAGCCGTCCTGCCATTCAACCCTGTAAATCTTTCCCCAAGAGTTTCTTTGAAAATATATTTATTTGATTATCAAATAGTTAGATAAAAATACTTCTACCAGCTGTTTAGGCTAGCCTCATTTATATTCAATATGTAAAGATGAACAACGGTTCAAATCTCTTGAGAAACCCATTTTATACGTGTTGAATATACAGTGTATGAGATCTAGACATATTTTGAAACTTGACTACTTTTGGAAAGTTAAACAATTATACCAACTTTAATTTTGACATTTTTACAAATTTAATTACCTAATATGTTCTAAAAAACTAAATGAGATTTTTAGCTATCCTGCTGGGTATATGGGTAGGCATGGGGCAAGTCTGCGCAACCCCCGGCCAAGGTCACGTCGATCGTGACAGTTTGGGCTTAGAACTTACTCATGCAAAATCCGAGACCGAAAAAGCAGTTCTAATCAATGGATCAACCACCCAATTGCCTGATCATGCACTATTGAGTGCCCTGGGATTAAGCTGGGAAGCCCATAAGTTGATTCAAGATAGCCTCAATTTGCAAGGTTCCGGGGCTGCTTATAACTACTGGAGTGTAGTGCTCATGCTCCAAAACAAGTATGCCTATGCACTTGAGGCTGCCTTGCAAGCCAAAGATCTGTTGCTCAAGGACAAAGATGAGCGCGAACTTTCCCGTACGTATATCAACTTGGGGGAAATCTATAAACTCAAAGGAGAGTATGGCAATGCAATGGAGTATCAGTCTCAAGCCCTGCGCCTGTGTAAACAGATCAACGACACGATAGGGATGAGCCTATCTTACAACAACATTGGCGATATTTATTCGATCAACAAAAGCTATAAATTGGCTTTGGAAAATTATCGCCAAGCCCTTCAACTCGCCCAATTGGTCAATAATCGCTTTAGCAACATCTCAAATTATGCCGATATTGCCCGCGTTTGGCAAACGATTGGCAAAACCGCTGAAGCGTTGGACTATTATTTGGCTGCCCTAGAACTGGGGCAAAAACAGGGCAACACCGACAAAACATCCGAAGTACAGTCTTATGTTGCCGAACTTTATGCCGTTCGGGATGAACCCCAAAAAGCCCTTGGCTATTTGGAACTGGCCATTGCTCTTGCCTCGGGCAGTAAAAACCTGCACAACCAAATGATGGTGTATTACCAAGCGGCAGTAGTGTATATACGTCTTGGGCGCGATTATCAGGCCATTAACATGGCCCAAAAAAGCATTGATATGGCCAAAAGTGCGGGCAACAAAAGCGTAGTGCGTGATGCCAGCCAATTGCTCTTCGAGCTCTACCTCAAACGCAAGGATCTGGAGCAGACCAGCTTTTTTCAGAACCAGTTTGCCCTCTACCGCGATAGCTTGCTGGTGGAAGCACGCAAACAAGATTTTGCCCAAAAAGAAACCCTGTTTGAACTCGACCTCGAGAAGCGCGAAAATGAACTACTCCGCAAAGACAAGGAACTACGGGAGGCCAAACTGGAGCAGAGCTCGTATCTAATACTCGCTGTGGCATCGATTTTGGTCAGTTTATGCGTTATTTTTTGGTTCCTCTACCAGCAAAACCGCCAAGAACACCGAAACAATGCCCACTTGCTGGAATTGAATCAAGAATTAATCAACAGTAAAGATGAAATAAAGGTGTTGAACGATAATTTGGAACAACGGATCACCGAGCGAACCGACGAATTGTGGTTGGCAGTCGAGACCTTGACCACCCGCAACCTCGAACTGCAAGAATTTTCCTATATTCTGTCGCACAATATCCGTTTGCCCATTTCTCAAATGACGGGACTGATCAATCTGTGCCGGATGGATTCGGCCAATTCGCCGGTTAGCCCCGAAATGTTGGATCACTTGGAAAAAGCATCGGGCGACTTAAATCAAGTGGTGGGCGATCTGAATGAGACGTTGATCGTTCGGCGCAAGGTCGAGCACTTTGCCGAGTTCACTTCCATCCCCGAAATCCTCGCGCAGGTGCTAAGATTGCTCAATGATGAGATCGTGCACACGCGGGCCAAGGTTGACTGTTATTTCACTGGTGGCGAAACTATCAACGCGGTTAAGTGCTATATTGATAGCATTATTTATAACCTGATTTCCAACGCCATTAAATATCGTTCGCCCAAACGCCGGGCCACAGTCACTTTTCGCACTGAACGTACCGGCGGCTGGCTGTGCTTGGTTGTGACGGACAACGGCTTGGGCATCGATCTAGCCAACATTGACCCTTACAAGATTTTTGGCCTTTACCAGCGGATGCACACCCATGTGGAGGGCAAAGGGTTGGGGCTGTACATGGTCAAGGCCCAAGTGGAAGCCATGAAGGGGCGGATCGAGGTGCGCAGTGAATTAGACGAAGGTAGCGAGTTTAGGGTCTATCTGCCATTTTTACCCGAATAACAGCCGCCAGCCCCGATCCAAGAAGCTGAATGGGAATTGGTCATTAAAAAAGGAGCGGCTCTGCCGGGCAGAGCATGAGGGGGGAAGCGCCAAGTAGCCGGGGCATGGGGCTTGCTGGGCAGCTCGGGCCGGCGCTTGGACAGTTGGGCAAAATAGACAATCAACATGGCCAATACCAACATCAGCACGATCACCGGGATGTGCTTGTTGAGCCGGGCGACCGAGTCGTGCAGCGGGCTCGATTTTTTGGAGCGGCGGTATTGGGCCAGCACTCGGTTAAAATTCTTGTGCTGCGCAATCTCCGCTTCGCTGGGCGGTGGCTCGTTCACCTTGATGTGATACTTGTCGGGCACGGGGCTATCTCTATTTAAAAGTTAGGACAACTCATTTTTGGCAATTTTGCGCAGCCTTTCTATGATTCGGTACGTTTTTACCTTGGCATTGTTTTCGGTAATGTCCAAAATAAACGCGATCTCCTTGAATGGCCGATCTTCAAAAAACCGGAGTTCCAGCAATGTTACCTCGGCCTGATCCAGTTGGTTGAGCAGGTAGCTCACCAGATCGCTACTTTCGGTCTTCCCCGTTGCACTGATTTCACTGAACAACCGGTCCAAGTGCTCCTCCCCGATGCTCACCACCCGCCGGCGGTTCGAATTTCGGTAAAACTCATTGACTTGATTGGCCGCGATCCGATAGAGCCAAGCCGAAAATGGCAGCCCCTTGAATTGGTACTTGGGCAAATTTAGCATTGCTTTCAAGAAAACCTGCGAAGTTAGATCATCGGCAGTCTGGCGGTCGGCGGTCCGGCGGTCAATGAACACGAAAATAGCGCGATAGTACTTTTCGTACAGAAAGCCGAAGACTTCCGGGTTTTCCTTGGCCCGTTCCACTATCTGCTGCTCCTCCTTTATCGCGTCTTCGGTTTGGTGCATAAATCAGGGTTTTCAGCCTATTGGCAAAAGGGGGTTTTTCTTGGACACACAATCATCAAACGAATGAGCGGGCCAATTTACAGATCCGATTGATTCTGATCGCCGTTCCTCAAACGCTTAATGAAGCCAACCGGCAAAAAGTTACAACCAGCCCCCATTTATTGCCAAAAACCCTTGGATCGTTTACTGGCAGATGGGCCAGGGTTGGTATTGTGTTCGACTAAAAGCAGGGATTGGGCCATGAATTAACAAATAGTTTTAAAAAATAAAAACCATTTATTTGGCATTCACTGGCAAATGGTTACTTTTACTTTTTAAACACTTTCTAAATATGAAAATGAACTACTCTCAAAATTACCTGCGAAAAAAGACAGCTTTTTCGCACGGATGCAGATTGTTACTAACTTTATTGCTGGTAGTCAGCTGGCAAACGGATCTTTACGCCAATTCGCCCGAAAACCCCGAAGACGGCCTCAAAGCTAAACACGCGTTTGCAAAAAGAACAAATTTCTTCGCGGGCAAAGGTTCTTTTCGCGAGATAGTAGTGTCTGGTAAAATCACGGATCAAGCTGGTGCATCGCTCCCAGGAGTCAACATTTTGGTCAAAGGCACCAGTACCGGCACCACTTCCGATGTATCCGGCAAATACACCTTGCGGGTGGCCAACGAGTCGTCCGTCCTAGTTTTTTCGTTTGTTGGCTACACCTCCCAGGAACTGGTGGTTGGCTCGCGTAGCACCATTGATGTGGTCATGGCCGAAGATGCCCGCGCCTTGGAAGAGGTGGTGGTAATCGGTTATGGAACGGTGAACAAGAGCGATTTGACGGGTTCCGTCTCCTCCATCGGATCCAAAGAAATCCGGGCATTTCCGGTGCAGTCGGTGGATCAAGCCCTGTCCTCGCGGGCAGCGGGCGTAGTGGTAACCCAAGCTTCCGGGGCACCGGGCGGAGCGGTGACCGTGCGCGTGCGCGGGGCCAACTCGATTCAAGCCGGCAGCGAACCGCTGTATGTGATCGATGGTGTGCCCGTTTATTCGGACAACGATGCCTCCAGTTCGGGTGGCAACCGGGTGTCATCCAACGCACTGGCTTCCATCAACCCTAGCGACATTGAGTCTGTCGAGGTGTTGAAAGATGCTTCGGGCACCTCCATTTACGGCTCACGCGGCTCCAACGGGGTCGTGCTCATCACCACGCGCCGGGGCAAGGCCGGCAATACCAAAATTGACTACGAAGGGTCACATTCGCTGCAAATGCCGGCCAAACTGATGGACATGCTCAATGCCACCGAATATGCCCAATACCAAAACCTGCGGGCGATTTCCCGGGGGCAGTCGGTCCCGTTTGCCAACCCTGCCCAGTTGGGCGAAGGGGTCAATTGGCAAGAAGAAACCATGCGCACCGGTAGTATTGCCAACCACCAATTGTCCTTTACCGGCGGCAATGAACGCACCACCTTTGCGGTGATGGGCGGTTATTTCAAAAACAACGGGATTATCAAAAATACCGATTTTGAGCGTTACAGCCTCCGGGTCAACTTGGATTCCCGTTTCTTGAACGACAAACTCCGGCTGGGTGTTAGTTCCATGATCAGCCGGACGGGCACCAATGCCGTGCCCACCGACCGGGGCGGGCCGGGCGGGGCCATTATCACCATCTTGGGCCAGTCGCCCATTGGCCCTGTATTCAATCCCGACGGCAGCTATACGTTTGAGCCTTATGACGGGCGTTTTTTGACCAACCCACTGGCCGAAGTGCAAGAAGTGATCGACCGCGATCAAGGTACCCGGATGTTGGGCAATCTTTATTTGCAATACCAAATCACCAAAGATTTGTCCTTCAAAACTTCGTTGGGGCTTGATCTGGTGTCCAACAACCGGGTGACCTATTATTCAGACCTGACCCGGTTGGGCCGTGAGCGCACCCGCTCGTATGAACTGGGCACCCGCGACATTACCAATATCTTGAACGAGAACATCCTGAACTACTCCAAAGCATTTGGGGTCCACCAGTTCAATGTCTTGGCGGGCTACACTTACCAGACCGACAACAACCGTTTCGCGGCTGTCCAGAGCAACGGGTTCAGCTTCAACGACTTCTCGATCAACAACATCCAGAACGGCGTACTGCCCCAGATCCCAGTTTCGGGCAAGCGCCAATGGGTGCTCCACTCCTACTTGGCCCGGGTGAACTATAACCTGATGAACAAGTACTTGTTTACGTTTACCGTCCGCCGGGATGGATCCTCCCGCTTTGGCGAGACCAACAAATGGGCGGCCTTCCCCGCCGTCGCTTTCGCGTGGAAACTTTCCGAAGAGGGTTTTATGAAGAACATCACCCAAATCACTGATGCCAAGTTCCGGGTAAGCTATGGGGTGACTGGCAACTCGGAAATCCAAGTGGGCCAATCGCTGGCTTCGCTGGGCACCAGCCAATACTTGCTCAACGACAATGTGGTGCCCACGGTGGCCCAAAACCGGGTAGCCAACCCCAATCTCCGCTGGGAATCGACCGCGATGTTCAATGCCGGGCTTGACTTTGGCATTCTGGACGATAAAGTAACTTTCACAATGGATTACTTCATCAACCAGACCCGCAACTTGTTGCTGAACGTGGCCCTGCCACCCTCTTCTGGCTTTGGGACGGCCCTCCAAAATGCGGGGACGCTCCAAAACCGGGGGTTTGAGTTTGCCACCAATGTGATAGCGATGGACAAAAAAGATTTCCGCTGGGACATCTCGGCCAATATGTCATTGCTGAGCAACAAAGTGACCGATTTGGCCAGCACCCCATCTTTTTACTCTTTTGTGGGCAGCCACCTCGGTCCTGAGGGCAGTTATGTGTCCGTTGGCCAACCGCTGGGCGGCTGGTTTGGTTACGATTACATTGGCCTGTGGCAAAATGCCGACGAGATTGCCCGCAACCCCAGCATCGCCGGGATTGACAAGCCAGGCTACCCCCGCTACCGCGATGTAAACGGTGACGGTACAATCGACATCAGTGACCGCACCTACCTGGGCGATCCCAACCCACGCGTGGTCTTGGGCCTCAACACTACGCTTCGCTACAAAGGTTTTGATGTCAATATCTTTGTGCGAGGCGCTTACGGTCAGAAAATCCGCAATTTGCAGGCTTCCGAGCACGCCGATGGTGTGGGCAACTACAACCAATACCGGGCAGTCCTCGATGCTTGGAGCCCCCAAAACACCGGCGCTACCCGCCCTATTATTGATGCTACCCGCGAGTTTCCGAGCTTCTTTCGCCGGTCAAACTTCTTTATCGAAAATGGTTCTTTCACCCGTTTGCAGAACTTGTCCATCGGCTACACCCTGCCTTCGGTGAAACACATCCGCAGTGCCCGGGTCTATGTGAGCGGCCAAAACCTGTTCGTGATCACCAAGTACACCGGGTTCGATCCGGAGGTGAGCAATGGGGGGCAGAGCCCACTTAACCGGGGCGATGATTATGATGCCTATCCCCGCCCCCGCACTTTCACCTTTGGCGTGCAACTGGGCTTCTAGGTTTTAAAACAATCGGCTTCAACAAATTGATTAGTACCTAATTAACAACCGTTTATATATGAAAAATGCTGCTCGAGTATTCCTCTCCGCTGCGCTGACGGGTTCACTCTTACTCGCTACACCAAGTTGCAAAAACTTGACGGAGCAACCCGACTTTGCCAGCCCGGTATCGTTCTACAAGACCGATCAAGACATGTTGGCTGCCGCCAACGGAGTCTATCGGCCTTTCAACCAGCAATGGTTCAACACGTACTACAACCGCTGCGTGTTTGACTGTGCGCTGGGCACTTCCACTGGCTACGAAAAAGGCCCCCAGTATTACAAACAAGGGGCTTATGTGGCCAGTGACGAGTACATCCAAGCCTATTGGGGGGACAATTATGATGGTATCAACCGCGCCAATGTGGTAATAGATGCCACGCCCAACTCTTCGGCCAAGGCTGATCTGAAAAAACGGATCAATGCCGAAGCCCGCTTCCTCCGCGCCATGTACTACTACCAGTTGTACGTTTTCTTTGAAAACATTCCGGTAGTTGACAAGCCGACCCGCGAACTGGGCAGCTTTGCTTCCAACGAAGGAGGCAAGCAAAAAGCCCTCGATCTAATGATCGCCGACCTGAAAGTGGCTGAGACCGATCTGCCCGCCGCCTTTACGGGCGATGATCTGGGCCGCCCCAACCGCTGGGCTGCCAAAACGCTGTTGGCCAAGGTACTGCTGGAAGCTGCTCAGTGGCAACCCGCCGCCGAGAAAGCCCAAGAAGTGATCTCCCAAAGTGGCCGGGCATTGTTCCCCAATTTCAACGACCTCTTTGACCCAGCCATGAAGAACATGGGCGAGCGGTTGTTTGAAGTTCAGAACAATTTTGTCAAGAGCCCTGCCAATTTTAACAACATGCACGCCCACTTTACCCCGACCGACTGGGACGGGGGCGATCCCAACACCCTTGCCCCTGGCGACGGGGTAACAGCGGCTGGCTGGGGCGATGCCTGGATTGTTGGTGATGTGGCTTACCGTGCCATGTTCCAAACCGGCGATCGCCGCATTCCGGTCACGTTTATGGAACAGTATCGTTCCAAAAACGTCGGTGGTGAGGTGGTGCGTTTTAGCCCTACGGCCAACTCGCCATTCGTAGCCCCCAACAGTGCCGAGCGTACTTTTAAGAACGTGATCTTCCAAAAAGTGATCGAGTACAACATCGGGGGCTGGCAAAACACCCGCAAGAACTACCTGCTCCTGCGTGTAGCTGATGCCTACTTGGCCCACGCCGAAGCGGTGTCCAATGGTGCTTCCGGCAATGGACTGGCCAGCTTGAACGCCATCCGCCAACGGGCTGGCATCCCGGCCATGGGGGCATTGACCAAAGATGCTGTGTTTGATGAGTATATGCGTGAATACGCAGGCGAAGGTTGGACCTTTTCCACGGCTCGCCGCTTTGGCCGCACGGCCGACGTTATCCGTCGGTTTACTGGCCGGACGGTGGACAATGCCAAGTTCCGCGTGTTGCCCATCCCACTGGTTGAGATCAATGCCAACGCGAACGTAAAGCAAAACCAAGGCTGGTAATCTTCTCTTGGCCAAACAATTGCCCACGATAAAGCCCGGCCAAATGGTCGGGCTTTATCGTGGGCAATTGTTAAAATGGGCTGCCAGAATAGCGACGAATCTGGTTGAGCAATGACCGGCAGCGAGTAAGAAGCCACCCACAAAGCCCAATCGGAATGACCAGCGCAGCGCAGCTCCCAATCTACATGATGGGCTATTAAATCACCTTGGGCACCCGGAAAAACAACCCGTCGTGCAGGGGGGCATTTTGCAGCCCTTGTTCACGGGGGAGGATATTGGCCACCACATCTTCGCGCCAAGCATTGATCTCTTGGGTCAAGTGGGTGAGCGGGGCCACTCCGGTAGTGTCCAGCTCGGAAAGCTTTTCCACCCAAGTGATGATGCTGCTCAGGCTGTCCTTCATTTTCTGCTCGTCTTCCTCGGCGAGTTCCAACCGGGAAAGGTGGGCTATCTTGCGCAGCGTTTCGGTGTCTAAGTTCATGGGCACAAAAAAAATGGGTTCAACAAATGGTCGGCACACTATTTTACTTTCTCGCCCTCTAGGCTGTTGTTGAGCAAGTTGATGTCGGGCAACATTCCATCTGGGTCGATCACCACCGACTTGATCTTGCTGGTGCTGTTGTGGCGAAACTTCCAGGCATTGCCCCGCATCCAAATCTCAACGGGTAGTTCCACCCGCGATTTCTGACCGTTGGTCTCGGTGATCTCAATGGTGAGCGGCATGGGCAGCCCGCCCTTGTTCAAAATGGTGATGTCGGCTCCTTGTTCGGGGCCAGAATCAGAATAGCTGACGCCATCAATGGCCAAGTCCAGGAAGGCATTGGAGTAGAACCAGCCCCGCCAAAACCAATCCAGTTCTTCGCCCACTGCATTTTCCATGCAATTGAAAAAATCGATTGGCGTGGGGTGTTTGTAGGCCCATTGTTGGATGTAATACTTGAACGCCCGGTCAAATCTCTCTTGGCCCAAAATGTATTCGCGCAGGAGAAACAGGCCAAGGGCAGGTTTATAGTAGGCCGTGATCGCCAAGTTATCGGGGCGCACAATATCGGGGTAGGTCTCGATGCTCTCGCGGGTTTCGCTGGCAAACTTAGCCGCCAGAAATTTTGCCATGTTCGCTTCTTGGTAATATTCGCCCTTGTTAAATTCCTTGGTGCTGTAAATATTGATGAACGTGTTGAACCCTTCGTCCATCCACGGGTGAAGCCGCTCATTGCTGCCCACTATCATCGGGAACCAGTTATGGCCAAACTCGTGGTCGGTCACGCCCCAAAGCCCGTCTTTTTCGGCCTCGGCGGCACAGAATGAAACGCCCGGGTATTCCATCCCCCCCACTACGCCCGCCACATTGACTGCGGCTGGGTAGGGATATTCGTACCACATCCGCGAATAATGTTCAATGGAAGCTTTGGTATATTCGGTGGATCGGCTCCATTTTTTATTGCCATAACTTTCGGCCGGATAGACCGACATGGCCACTGAAGTTTTGCCACTGGGCAGGTTGATGCGGGCCGCGTCCCAAATAAAGGATTTGGAAGATGCCCAGGCAATGTCGCGGGAATTTTGCAATTTGAAGTGCCAAGTGAGCTTGCCACTCGTTTTGGCGTACATCTTGGCTTCGCCAATCTCAGTCCGGCGCAGCAACATTACAGTTTCATTGCTCTTTTTAGCAGCCTCGTAGCGCTGGTACACTTCGGGCGACAATACCTCCTTGGCATTGACCAACTCGCCCGACCCAGCCACAATGTGATTGTAAGGGGCAGTAATTTTATAATCAAAATCACCATATTCCAAATAAAATTCACCAGCGCCCAAATAGGGTTCTGTGTTCCAGCCCTTAATATCGTCATATACGGCCATGCGGGGATACCATTGGGCCAACTCATAAATGGTGCCGGCTTCGGCCGCAAACTGGCCCATCCGGTCGGCCCCAAACCTAGGGATTTTGAACCCAAAATCGATCTGGAGCGTCACTTGTCCCCCTTTTGCGGCCACTGGAGTGGGAAGCCAAACCTGCATCCGCGTATCGTTGACAAAGTACTTGACAGCAGTCGCATTGATTGCCACCGTTTTGATTTCCAGCCCGCCGTCGCGGTCGCCCATCCAGCGGCGGCTGGCCAAGTTCATGGTTCTGGTGCCGCGAGAATCGGCCTTGAACTTGTTTTGATCCAACTGGAGCCAGACGAAGGGGAGGGGCAGCGGGCTGTTGTTGGTATATGTGATATTTACCGTGCCGCTCAACCGGTTGGCTTGGTCGTCCAGCTCCGCTGCGATGGTATAGTCGGCCCGGTTTTGCCAGTAAAGCTCGCCCGGTACGCCCGAAGCAGCCCGGTAAGGATTGCCCTGGAACTCAAACAGGGGGGCAAACAGGGGATAGTTATTGTTGAGCGGATCTTGGGCCAAAGCGGCACAACCAGCAAGTAGCGCAAAGGTGGTGTAAAATAATTTAATCATTTGAACAATAAAGGGTTGGGTGATACAATTTTTTATATAACTGATTGCACATTCTCGCTCCCTTTTAATGAGGGTAGACCAACTGCCGCCCAAAAATTTATGGCTTACTTTGGCCGGCTTTGTAGCAAAGTTAGGAGTTATTTCTTTCCTTTCCGCCAAAGTTCCCTTTCGCCATGACCAAGCAGCAACTTTGGGAAGCCATCCAACGAAAACAATCGTATTTGTGCGTGGGCCTAGATACCGATTGGCAAAAGATCCCGGCACACTTGCGGGGCAGTCCTGATCCGATCTTTGAATTTAACAAACAGATTATTGACGCGACGGCCGATTTTGCGGTGGCCTATAAACCCAATTTAGCTTTTTACGAAAGTCTCGGCCCGGCCGGTTGGGAAAGTTTACAAAAAACGTTGGCGTATATCCCGCCGGGTATTTTTACCATAGCCGATGCCAAGCGGGGTGATATTGGCAATACTTCAGCCCTTTATGCGCGGGCTTTTTTTGAAACCCTATCGTTTGATGCACTTACGGTGGCCCCTTATATGGGCCGCGACTCCGTCCAGCCGTTTTTGGGCCATCCGGGAAAATGGGTGGTTTTACTGGCCCTCACCTCCAATGAAGGCAGCCAAGATTTTCAGCAATCGGCGCTCCTCGCAGATGGCCAGCCGCTTTATACCTCCGTTATCCGGGCGGCCCAAACGTGGGGCACTGCTGAGCAATTGATGTTTGTGGTGGGGGCCACGCACCCCCAAGCTTTTGCCGAAGTGCGCCGGTTGGCTCCGGATCACTTTTTACTGGTGCCCGGCTATGGCGCTCAAGGCGGCGATCTGGCCGAAGTTTCACGGTTGGGCCTCACCAAAACGGGAGGCCTATTGGTCAACGCTTCACGGGGAATCCTGTATGCTTCATCGGGGATCGATTTTGCGCAGGCGGCCCGGTTGCAGGCCCAATCCATCGCCCAACAAATGAACACCAACCTACAACTTTATTGTTAAATGTCCGCCAAACGCTATTTTATCACCGCCATCGGGACTGACAGCGGCAAGAGTGTGATCAGTGCCATAGTGACCGAGGCCCTGCAAGCTGATTACTGGAAACCAGTACAATCGGGCCTGCCCCGCGACACCAAGTTTGTCCGATCGTTGGTCAGCAACGCCCAAAGCGTCTTTCACCCGGAGGCTTATCGGTTTACCGAGCCGGTCTCGCCCCATGCGGCGGCCAAACTGGACGGGGTTGAGATCGATTTTGACCAGATCAAGCTTCCGGCCACTTCCAATGATCTGGTGATCGAGGGGGCGGGGGGGCTGCTGGTGCCGCTCAACGACCAACATTTTGTGATCGAGTTGGCCGACAAATTTTCGGCAGAGATTATATTGGTCGCCAATCTGTACTTGGGCAGTATCAACCACACTTTGTTATCGGCCCATGAGTTGAGCCGTCGGTTGCCCTACAGCAATTTTACCGTAAAAGGCATTATTTTCAACCAATGCCCCGCACCCGAATCAGAGCGGATCATCCAGAAACATTGCCCTTTTCCCTGCTTGTTGCGGGTGGATAGAGAAGATGCGATCAACCCAGCCATGGTGTCCCACTATGCACAATTGTTGAGGGAAAAGTTGGGCATTTGATCAATACAGATCCAATGGCGATGACCAAAAGTTGGAGTTTCGCTGTTTGTGGGACTTGAATGGCACTGGCTTACCAAACTGGCCATTTTCCGCACCAATTAACTTTCGTGCGGAAAATGGCCAGCCCAGTTCTACACTTGCTTCCAAAATCGGATAATGTCCCGCACTTGGTTGAGAAACTGGGCATCTTCTGACAACCGGGCAATGGTGCTTTCGGCTTTTCGGATCACTTGTTGGTGCTCGGCAGCGTTCTCGACCCGCAGATCTTGGATGGAGACCCGCAGCTCGTGCAGGGCCACTTCCAAATGCCCGATCCGCGCTATTTGGGTGCTGACGAGCGAGTGTTGGTCATTTGTATCCAAGTTTCGGGCGAGCGATCTTACCAGATCGTCCATGATGTCAACTTTTTGGCGCAGCTCACTCACATCATCGCGAGGGTAGCGGATTTCTTGGCGGATGTTGGCCAAACGCGCCACCACATACTCATACATGCGCATGAGTGGGCGCAAAAACGTGAGCAATAATGCCACTCCCGCCGCCCAATAGCCCAGTGGGGTAAGGTTCAGGTAGGCCATTAGGGCCAAGCCCGATGCAGTGATCAAGTGGAGCCCAATGGCCACTTGGCGATAACGATTGGCTATTTTTTCAGCATAAGCCACATCTTCAGCCCTTAACTTGATGTTTTTCTGCGCCGAAGTTTTGGCATCTTCCACCAGTGCTTTGGCGGCAAAGTGCATGTTCCACGGGATAGTCACGGTGGCCAGCAGCCACCAAAAAATGGCAATTCCCGTCAGCCAGTCCACTAGGTCGCCCATCGGGATTTCTTGCCAGCGCAGGAGGGCATACACCCCAATGATTAAGAGGGTGACACTGGCCAGCGAGGGCAAAAAAGAGCGTGATGACATGGTGCTTTTCCGTTTAGTGATGTGATGCTCAAATGTGCTCAAAAAAAAGCATTTGATCACCAATCACCTACGATAACTGGTGACGGGTAACGGATACCACCCCTTCAATCGCGGCCATCTCGCTGATCATTTTGTCCAATTGGGCAGCATCACGCACGGCCAACGACAGATTGCCCTCGAACACGCCAGCCCGGGTATCGAACGAGAGGGCCATAATGTTGATTTTCAACTGGGCCGAAATGAGCCTTGTCACATCGCTGACCAGCCCCATGCGGTCGGTGCCCAACACCTTGACGCTGATTTCAAACTCCTCGGTAGTATCGTTGGCCCATTTGACCCGCAAGATCCGATCTCCGTATTTGGCCAAAATGTGGGTTGCATTGGGGCAGTTGACGCGGTGGATCTTGATTCCCTTGGACGTGGTGGTGACCCCAAAAATCTCATCGCCGGGGATTGGATCGCAGCATTTGGAGAGCTCATATTTGATGGAATCGTTCAAGCCGCCAATCAAGATAAAGTCGTCCCCTTTTTTGGCCGATTTTGGGGGCTTGGTGGCCTCGTTGACGGGGATCGGGGCTGCGGCTGGGCTGGCCGAAGGTTCATTGAACCGTTTGATCATATTGTGGGCAATGGTCCCCTTGCCGATCTGATAAAACAGTTCCTGCTCCGACTTGACCCCAAAGAAGACCATCATTTGGGTGTAAACTTGTGGCGAAGGCTCGATCTTCATCTGCCGGAGCTTGCGTGCCACCACTTCCTTGCCCTCATTGATGACTTTGCGCCGGGCTTCCTTGAGGTATTCCTTGATTTTGGCGCGGGCCTTGGACGTGACCACAAACTTGAGCCAGCCGTCGTTGGCCTTGGCTTTGCTGCTGGTCAAAATTTCTACCTGATCCCCGTTGCGGAGCGAGAAATTGAGCGGTACCAGTTTTTGGTTTACTTTGGCCCCTAGGCAGTGTGCCCCCACTTCGGTGTGGATGTCAAAAGCAAAATCGAGCACCGTGGCCCCCAATTGGAAAGTGCGCAGCTCGCCCCTGGGCGTGAACACAAACACTTCTTCGGCAAACAAATTGCGTCGAAAATCTTCAATAAACTCCAGGGCAGTGATGTCCTTGTTCTCCAAAGTCTCGCGCACGCGCTTGAGCCATTCCTCGATCCCTTGCTCGATGTTGATCGCTTTGTTGCGCTGCTGTTTGTACTTCCAGTGGGCGGCCAAGCCTTTTTCGGCGATCTCGTCCATGCGCACAGTCCGGATCTGCACCTCCACCCACTGGCCGATGCTGCTCATCACAGTGGTGTGGAGCGACTCGTAGCCGTTGGCCTTGGGCAGGCTCACCCAATCACGCAACCGGCTGGGGTTGGGCTGATAAAAATCGGTGACCACCGAATAGGCAAACCAACAGTCCGCTTTTTCGCGTTCGGCCGGGGAATCCAAAATGATCCGGATGGCAAACAGGTCATATACCTCTTCAAAGGCAACCTCTTGCTTGACGATCTTGGTGTAGATGGAGTGGATGGACTTGACCCGGTGCTTGACTTCAAACTTGAGCCCGTGTTTGGTCAGGGCGTTCTCGATTGGTTTGACAAAATCCCGCACAAACCGGTTCCGGGCCGGTTCGGTTTTTTTAATTTTTTTGATAATTTCGTTGTACGTCTCGGCATCTGAAAACTTGAGGCACAAGTCTTCCAATTCAGATTTGATGGCGTACAGGCCGAGCCGGTGGGCCAGCGGTGCGTAGATAAACTCGGTTTCCGACTTGATTTTGAGTTGTTTCTCGCGTGACATGCTCTCCAGCGTGCGCATGTTGTGCAAGCGATCGGCAATCTTGACCAGCACCACCCGGATATCCTCGGAGATGGTGAGCAGCATTTTCCGATAGTTCTCGGCTTGGGCCGAGGTCCCGTTGTCCACAAATGCCCCTTTGATCTTGGTCAGCCCATCGATGATTTTGGCCACTTTAATGCCAAACTGGGCCTCAATGTCTTTCAGTTCATACTCGGTGTCCTCTACCACATCGTGGAGCAGGGCACAGATAATGGAAGTGGCCCCCAATCCCATTTCCTCGACAGCAATCCGGGCAACCTCCAAAGGATGGAAGATGTACAACTCCCCTGATTTGCGGCGCACCCCTGCATGGGCTTCCATGGCGAGCAAAAATGCTTTTTTTATCCGCTTGGCGTCATCGTCCTTGAGCACAGGCCGGGCCGAGCGCAGGATATGGGCATACTGGCGCAAAACCTCGGCCCATTCGGCCAAACTGATCTTGTATTTATCGGCCGAAGGTGAGCGGGAGGGTACTGCACTTTTGGTAGGTTCGGTTTTGGCCGGGGAAGTATTTGGATCCACTGGCTCATAATGATTTGCCTTATCACCACTGTCAATGGGTTCAAGGACAGCATAGCCCAAATCGTCTTTTATCATATTCACAATGATTGTTTCACGTAAAAAATTGATCTACCGATTGTTGTTCCCGAAAACCTGCCTAACTTTGCGAGCGAAATGCGCGGATGTGGCGTAATTGGTAGCCGCACTAGACTTAGGATCTAGCGCCTTCGGGCATGGGGGTTCGAGTCCCTCCATCCGCACTTCACTTTTTTTGTTGATCACAGGTTAGTGATTAAAAGTTTGTGGCCTCAGCCTTTAACCCGTTGAGGTTTTTTTGTCGGGCCACCAGCCGAAATCTGGCAGTTCCCGCTCCAAGCATTTACCGAAGTTGTTGGACAATAAAAATTTAAGACCTTGGAAATTACTTTAGAAAAAAGCGATGCCCTCAATGCCTTGATTAAAGTTAGGTTAAGTGAGGCGGATTATCAAGAAAAAGTCGAGAAAAAAATTAAAGACTATGCCAAGAAGGCATCTATCAATGGTTTTCGTCCCGGCAAAGTGCCTTCAGGCCTTATCCGCAAGATGTATGGCAAATCGATCAAGGTAGAATCCATCAACGACTTGGCCTCCAATTCTTTGATGGAATATATCAAAACCAACGGTTTGAGCCTCCTCGGTGGCCCACTCCTGAGCTTTGATGACGAGGCAGCCAAAATCGATTGGGAAAGTCAGGCCGAGTTTGAGTTCAAGTACGATATTGGCTTGCGCCCAGAATTGTCGCCGGTCATTGGCCCCCAAATCGCGCTCACTGCCTACCAGATCCAAGTTGACGATGAGGCGGTGAACAAATATATCGATAATTTGACCCAAATGCAAGTCCAGCACGAGCAGATGGAATCAGTGGTGGATCAATCGGTCACGATTTATGGCCGTTTGATGACCGAGAGTGGCGAAGCTGTGGAAATCCCCGGAGATATGTCTAGTTTGGGCGAGGAAAGCCAGCCAACACTTACCCTTCCAAGACTGGGCAAGGGAAGTGAAGACTATGGCGTGGTAGAACTGGCCAAACTGGATGAAGTGCACCACGAAATGTTTTTGGGCAAGGAAAAAGGCGAATTAGTGACGTTTGATCTGCGCACGTTGTTTCCCACCGATGCTGAAGTAGGAGAGCTCGTAGGGCTTGAGGCCGAGCGAGTGACCGGTTTGCACGGGTCATTTGTGTTGACACTGGAAGACATCCGCTCCAAGCTGCCTTTGGTGATGGATCAAGCCTTTTTTGACAGCACCCTGGGAGCCGGCAAAGCCACCAGCGAAGAAGAATTTCGCGAGGTCATCAGGGCCATTTTGGCCCGTAGGTACGGCATCCTGACCAAGGATATGCTGGTCGTGGCGTTTCAGGAGGAAACCAAAAAAGCTAACCCGGTCGAGTTGCCCAGAGAGTTTCTAAAGCGGTGGTTGGCTGCCAACAAAGAGATTGGGGCCGAGCAAGCTGAAAAAGCTTTCGCCCAAATGGAGGAACAATTCGAATGGGAGATCCTGCGCAACAGTTTGGCCAAAAGCTATAACGTGACCATCAACGACGAGGATGTAATGGTCTATCTGCGCGATGCCAGCTTCTTGCAGATCCTCAACATGAACTTTTTGAGCATGTTGAATTTTGAGGAACGCTTTGCCAACAGTATGATGAACAATAGCGAGGATCAGTCAAAGGTGGATTCGTATTATTCGATTGCCCTGACCTACAAGCTGTTTAACGCCCTCCGCGACCAATTGACCATCGAGGAGCAAATCATCACCGAAGCAGACTTTATTGCTTTGAAGAGCTAGGCTAGCCCTTAAATTTTATTTTGCACCTTAGCAAAACCAAGATCGCACCATCAACTGACGGTGCGATCTTGGTTTTTGGGCCTATTCCTCTTCGCCAAAATACTCAACAAAGTTCTTGGGGGTTTCCATCAACGTCAAACTGTGAAGCTTGGCATTGGGGGCCACTTGGGCGATTTTCGGGGCGAGAATTTTCCAAAACTCCATGACCAGCACCTCGCAACTGGCCATTTTCCCCGCCAAAAAGTCAACGTCCAAATTCAGATTTCGGTGATCGACCTTATCGATCACTTGCGTTTTGACCAAATCGCCCAATCGCTTTAGATCAATCACAAACCCGGTGTCTGGATCAGGTTTGCCCTTTACCATTACGGTGAGTTCGAAGTTGTGCCCGTGCCAGTTGGCATTGGCGCAGGGTCCGAAAACTTCCTCGTTTTTCTCCTTGCTCCAGTTGGGGTTATATAACTTATGAGCTGCGTTAAAATGTTCTTTCCGACAAACGTAAACCATGATCTTGTGAGTTCTACTAAAAAATGCGCAAAGTTATGCAGTTTTGGCTGCTCCTGATCCCCTTGGTCACTTTTTTGATGACCACCAGTTGCCGGGGCTGGGATGTTCGGGGATTTTGTTCGTTCAGGTTGCACTTTTTTAGCAAACTACTTGAAGTAAATCAAAGTGACACAGGTGGTTATTCGACCCAATGAAGTTTGAGCATATTGGTCCGGCGGTCTTCTGCCATTGGGGTGGTGGCTGTGCTAATAAACAAATCTCCCGATTTGAGCAGCCCAGCCTTCACCAAAATTTCTTCTGTGGCGGCCAATGTTACCCGGGTACTGATAAATTTGTCATAGTAGAAACAGCGAACGCCCCACAACAAGTTGAGTGAAGTAAGTAACAGCTTATTTTCGGTAAAAACAAATATGTTTGATTTTGGGCGCCGACTGGACAGTTGCAATGCGCTGTGCCCCGATTTGGTGATACAGATGATTCCTTCGGCCCCAGTCATTTCAGCCAACCGACAGGCTGAATGGCTGATCATGTTGGCGCTGTAAATGTTTTTGTTCTCTTGCTTCTCCACAAAATGATATTTATTGTAGATGTCCTGGTTCTGCTCGGCGGCAGCTATGATGCGCATCATGGCCCGCACGGTCTCGAGGGGGTATCTGCCGCTGGCAGTTTCGGCGCTCAGCATCACGGCATCGGTGCCATCCATGACTGCATTGGCCACGTCGTTGGCCTCAGCGCGGGTAGGGCGCGGGTTGACAATCATGCTTTCCATCATTTGGGTGGCCACAATGACGGGTTTGGCCGCCAAAATGCACTTTTTGATAATGTTCTTCTGGGCCAAAGGGACATCTTCCATGGGCACTTCCACACCCAAGTCGCCACGGGCCACCATTACGCCGTCGGTTGCGGCCACGATGCTGTCGATGTTGCGCAAGGCGTGGGGTGTTTCCACTTTGGCAATTATTTTCGTTACTTTGCCATATTCGGTTATGATTTTGCGCAGGTCAATCAAATCGTCGCCATGTCTCACAAACGAAAGGGCCACCCAATCCACATTGTTATTGAGGCCAAACTCCAAGTCTGCCCGATCTTTGGGGGTAAGTGAAGGCTCGGATACATTGGTACTGGGCAGGTTGATCCCTTTTTTGGACTTTACCAAACCGCCATAAACCACCCGGGTGTGCACCTCGGTCTCGGTGACCGCGGTAACCCGAAGCTCAATATTACCGTCATCGATCAGGATAGGTTCGCCGGGGCGCACATCTTTGGCCAGATCATAGGTAGAGGTAAACCGTTCCCGGGTCCCGATGCCTTTTTCGTAGGCAATCACCATTTCTTCACCCTCCATGACCATGATTCCGTTGTTCTCCACCTCGCGCAACCGAATCTTTGGCCCTTGGAGATCTTGGAGGATGGCGACACTGGTGCCCAAACTGGCGTTGAGCTCGCGGATGTGCTCAATTACTTTCTGGTGATCTTCGTGGGTACCGTGGGAAAAATTGAGTCGGAAAACATCTACTCCCGCATGAATGAGTTCCAACAATTTCTCGCGCGAGCTAGAAGCAGGCCCAACGGTAGCAACAATTTTCGTCCGGTTAATTAAATGATCCATGAGTTTTTGTGCCTAATGATTAATTTGCGCAATTATTTGGGAAATGCTTTTGCATCCACGCAATAATACCCGTAAAACGGCGTAAGTTAGAAATATTTTCCCTAAGCCCATTCCCAAGCAAACAGTTTTGGCGAAGAATGGGGACAAGCCAGCTTCCATGCAACCATCTTTTTATCGAATGCTTTTGGCCAAACGAGCGCGGGGCGAAAAAGCCCTGGCCGTTCTCCTTGACCCAGATAAAACCGACGAGGGTCAGTGCCTCCGCTTATTGGCCACTTGCGGCCCCCAACTGCCCACGTGTTTCTTGGTGGGGGGCAGCCTAATCACGGGGCAGGGGCTGACCCGGCTGGTCAGCCTGTTAAAGGCGCAAACCAATGTGCCGGTAATCCTTTTTCCGGGAAATTATCTACACTTGAGCATGGAAGCCGATGCCCTGCTGTTCCTCTCCCTTATTTCGGGGCGCAATCCCGAATTTTTGATCGGTCAGCACGTGGTGGCCGCCCCCTTGTTAAAAAGCAGCCCGCTGGAAATTATTCCCACTGCGTATATGTTGGTCAATTGTGGGCCCCAGACAACGGTGTCTTACATGAGCAATACGACCCCGCTCCCGTATCAAAAAAATGATGTTGCAGCTGCAACGGCGATGGCCGGTGAATTGCTGGGCCTCAAAGTGGTGTACCTCGATGGGGGCAGTGGCGCCCAAATGCCAGTTTCGGCCAGCATGGTGCGGGCAGTACGGCAGGCAGTGGAACTGCCCATGATGGTGGGCGGGGGCATCCGCAGTGCCGAAACCCTGCGCGAACTGTTCGCGGCCGGGGCCGATTTGGCCGTAGTGGGCACTGCGTTGGAGCAAGATCCGGATCTTTTACCTAATTTAGTGGCCAATACCATAGCGTGGAACAATTAATCAATCATACTGCTTCTTTTTTGCCCAAGCCATCCATACAAGTGCTCAACCGGGCTGTTCTCGCCGCCGCCACTTTGGATACTTGGCGCCAAGCGAGCCTACAAGTCCTGTCAGCAGCTGGTGGGGCAAAGGTGGTGGGCCTTTTTCTGCTGTCGCCCGCCCGCACCAACTTGGTTTTGCAAGGAGTGGAGGGAGAAGAAAAACACTTGATCTACAACTTGGATCTTTCGGTCAATAGGGCCGCCCAATCTCCCGAGCAGTCCGTTTCTGTTCGGAATCCTACTGATATGCCGATCCTCATTTTTCCCATTCTGACCAAACAAACAATGGTTGGGGCTGTGGTATTGGTCGAACCCGCACCGGGGACGTCCTTGCCAGATGATTGGGAAACCTGCTTGGCCTTAGTGGGCATGCAGTACCAGCTCCTCCACTATGAGCAGGTAATTGCCCAGCAACTGAGCCAGAACAATGCGATGGTGGACAGCTTGCCAATCGGGGTCTTCATTATGGAACGACACGGCCAACTGGTATACGGCAACGCCAGTTTTGCCAAAATTGTGGGCAAGGGAGTAACTGAATTGGCAGGAATGGCACTTGCCAATTTGCTTGGGCCAGGGGAAAAGGAGCAATTTGACAAGAGTACTCGGCAAGTATGGGAAGGGGGACAGCGCAAAGTAAGCGAAGCTTTCCTTACCTTAAATGGTCGGAGGACATTTGTGCAAGTGGGCACTCTGCTTATCCGGCCGATTGACGGCCCCTATCCCCAAATGCTCGGCTATATGGTGGACTTGAACGACCGCAAGCGCACCGAGGAGGCGCTGGAACTGGCCCGGGCAATGGCCGTGACTTCGGATCGGGCCAAGGATGAGTTCGTGTCCATGATGAGCCACGAAGTGCGCACTCCCCTGAACAGCATCATCGGGAATGCCCACCTGCTGCTTGACCAGAACCCCAGCCCGGCCCAACTTGGCCCACTCAACTCCCTCCGGTTTGCTGCCGACCATCTGTTGGCCCTGCTCAACGATGTGTTGGACTTTTCCCAAATCCAACACGGAATAATAGAAATGATTCCGATAAATTTTCATTTAAACAATTTTTTGGATAGTATATATCAAAATTTTAGTGTGAAAGCCAAGGAAGCGAATTTGGTCTTTTACCTCGAGCGTGCCCCAAACCTGCCCAAATATGTATCGGGCGACAGCCTTCGGTTGAGCCAAATCTTGGGCAACGTCTTGGGCTATGTCTTTAAATCCACTGCTGCCACCGATATCCGCTTGACAGTAAGCCACCAAAAACTCACTTTCAATAGTATCCAGATCAATTTTGAGATCCGCGACCTCAGCAGGCCAATGCCCAAAGACCAACTCGACAACCTCTTTTTGCCGTTTGCCCCAGCCCGTTTTGATCAAGAGGGGCAAGACCGCTCTGGCTTGGGGCTTGCCATTGCCAAACAACTGGCCGAGGTGCTCGAGGGCAACCTCACCATTGACAGCCGGCCCGATAAAATAACGGTGTTCCGGTTAGAAGTCCCCCTTCATTTACCTACCTCCCCGGCCGATCCCGATGAGTTGGACAATAACCCAACCCTGAACGGACAATTTGCCAAGCTCAAAGTTTTACTGGCCGAGGACATCCCGGCCAACCAGCTCATTGTATCGCGTTTTCTGACCAAATGGGGGATTGCCGTGGACTTGGCCCCGGATGGTTTGGTGGCCCTCCACAAAAGTTATGAACGGACTTATGACCTGATCCTGATGGATTTACAAATGCCCAATATGGATGGCTGGGAGTCGGCCCAACAGATCCGGGAAGACCCGCTCAACCCATGCAGCGAAGTGCCCATTGTGGCCCTGACCGCCGACGTTTCGCGCAAGACCCGCGAACGTTTGCTCAATGCTGGATTTGCCGATATTTTAGCCAAGCCTATTACGCCCTTGGTGTTGTACCAACAGATCGCCCGCTTGTTCCCTACCCATTTGCCCAAATTGACCACCTCCCTTGAATCAGCCAGTGTGATCCAACTAAAGCCGGATTACATTGCCGACTATCTGTTTATCGAAAAAGCGGCCGAAGGCGACGAGGCGTTCTTGGCGCTCATGCTGAGCATGGCGGCCAACGAGTTTGAAGAAATCAGTGGCAAGTTTACCCAAGCCGTAGAAGTGGCCAACGCCAGCGAAGCCCGACGGCTCAAGCACAAGATCATGCCCCACTTGGAGTCCTACAAGTTGTTGGAACTGGATCAGCTCTTTATCCAAGCCATCGAGCTGCTGACCAATGTGGCGACCCAAGAGGCCGCCACCCAAATGGCCGGAGAAATTAGCCGACGGATCGCCGAGGTGTGCCACGAGTTTAGAAACCGGGTCGATGCACTAGAAAACCCGGGGGAATAAAGCCCATGATCGAAAAGGACATCCCCATCTTGCGCGAGCGTGCGGTAGTAAACCCGTACCTGAAAGCGGCCAATTTGGTGCTCCGGCGGTTGCCTTGGGACTTAAACCCCGAGTCATGGCGCTCGCGGGGCCAACTCCACCAACTGCACAATACCCAGGTGGGTCGCAAAGCCGTCATCTTGTGCAATGGCCCCAGCCTGCTCAAAACCGACTTTGCCCGGCTCAAAGACAGCAAAGTGTTTACTTTTGGCCTGAACAAAATCAATTTATTGTTCGACAAGACTGATTTTCGCCCTTCGTGCGTGGTAGCCGTCAACCACCTCGTGCTGGAACAAAACCAAGATTTTTTTAACCAGACCCAACTCCCCATTTTTCTTGACAGCCACGCCCACTCGTTTATCAAGCGACGGCCCAATGTCACCTATCTCAAGCAAACCTACCACAAAGTGTTTGCCCGGGACGTTTCCTGGAGTATTTTCTATGGCCACACTGTCACTTTTGTTGCCCTCCAATTGGCTTATCACTTGGGGTTTAGTGAAGTGGCCTTAGTGGGTTGCGACCATAATTTCCCCTCGGCCCAGGGTGGGCATGCCAATCAAACGGTGGTTTCGGGCGCGAGCGACCCCAACCATTTCGATCCCAACTATTTTGCGGGTGGGGTCAAGTGGCAACTGCCCGACTTGTTCCAGAGCGAAGTGGCCTATCAAATGGCCTTGGAAATGTATGAAGCTACGGGCCGAAAAATTTACAATGCGACCGAAGGGGGCAAACTCGAGATCTACCCGCGCCTGGGCTTGGGCGATTTTTTGGGCTAGCTCTTGACAATTTTTGGTTTACTACTTGATTTGGTCGGCGAAATGCCAAGTTATGCCCAAAAATAGCCGCCTCACCCACTTATTTTTTGGCTTATCCCAATGGTATTCCCCAGATGAACATATCCGCGTAGATTCAGGACGCACTAGGTTACCCTACTTGCCCAACCAGTCAATTCCCCCTATCACTTGCCTGCCAGCCAAAGTGTAGCATTCATGATCAAGATCGCGTGGCTGCGCACCTCCGTCCAGCCGGGATAGAGGCGGTCGTTGGGGTCGCCAGTGCCATCATCGGCGGGGGAACTGTCGCCCAAAGCCACTACGCGGCCCTTGCCGTAGGTGCTGTATGCACACAGGGCCTCCGAGCGGCTGCTATTGCGGTACACTGCTGGCTTGGCCGCGCCACTGAGGCTGAGGCTGGCCCCATTGCTGAACTTGAGGCGGTCGGCCCGGCCCAGTGCACCGGCCACGAAGGGGGCATTGGCAAAACTGGTACTGGTTTCTTTGACGTTGTCCAAGTTGAACTTGATCCCAAACGGGTTGCCCGCCATCAGGGCATTGAATACGCAGGGTGAGTCGCAACCATCGTTGTTCCGATCCGATTTGTCGTGATCGCCGATCAGGAACAAGCCGCCCCCGCTGTTGACAAAGGCCAAGATAGCTGTTTTTTCTGCCTCGGTGAAGGCAATATTGGGTTCGCAGAGGACGAATACCCGATAGTTTTTGAGGTCTTGGGGGTTGGTTGGGCTGCCAAAGGTGATTTGCCCATTGTGGGGCAGGGTTTCCACGGCGAAGCCCTGCTTGACCAATTCTACGCCCCACGCCGATAGCCCGCCGCTCCAATAGGTTTCGGGGGTGTTGGCTTTAATACCGGCCGCCGCTGGAGTGGGCATTCGCTGGGGATTGGCCTCATTGCGCTGGCTGTTGGGCACCATTCGGCCCTGGGCATTGGGGCCAAGGTCATAGCGGTCGGCGTCGATCACCCAGTCGGCGTTGCCGGCCATCTCGGCCCGGGTGGCATCGAAGAGCACCTTGGCCGGCTGACCAAGAACCGGCATGACCGGCCATAGCCACGCCAATGCGATCAATGTGCGCAGGGAAAGCATCTTAGCTGCCGTGGGCAAACAGGTGCTGCTTCAGATCGGCAATCAACTCGGCCTCTGGCTCCTCGGTTCCGTGGTAGGCTTCAGCCACTTTTTCCACCGATTTGAGGATCAGCGCACGCAGACGGTCATCGATATTTTTGTCGCTTTCCTTTAAATAATTCAAAAAATCTTTGTACGCCAGATCTTTATGGACGTCGCGGTCGAGGAGGAGATCAAACTCGAACTCGGCATAAAACGCCGCATCGGTGCCGAATGCGTCCATGCTTTCTTCCAAGGGCAACAAATCGGCCACGACAATCTCGTGGATGGCCTTCACTTCAGGTTCTTGCACTTTGCCGTCGGCCTTGGCCACGGCATAGAGCAGTTTGCCCAATTGCTTGTAAAATCGTTTATAAAAATGAGCAGTCATTTCAGTAAAGTTGTGTGGTGGATGAGGTATTACTTCTGCTTGATGGCCAATTGCCCACAAGCCGCGTCGATGTCTTTGCCCCGACTGCGGCGCACGTTCACGATCACGCCCCGCTTGTCGAGGTACGCCGCAAAACTTTCCAGCGTTCGGTTACTGGCATTGGCATATTGGGCCTCTGAAATGGGGTTGTATTCAATGATGTTCACTTTTGCGGGCAAGTGCCTGGTGAATTGGTAGAGTTCTTCGGCATCTTCAATGGTGTCATTGAATTTGTTGAACACAATGTATTCGTAAGTGACTTCATTCTTGGTTTTGGCATAGAAATATTTGAGCGCATCGCGCAGGCTTTCCAGGCTATTGCTGTCATTGATGGGCATGATCTGGCCCCGTTTGGTGTCGTTGGCCGCGTGGAGCGAAAGTGCCAAATTGAACTTCACCTGATCATCGCCCAGTTTTTGGATCATTTTGGCGATTCCGGCCGTCGAAACAGTGATCCGCTTGGTGGACCAGTTCAGCCCCTGCGGCGAGGTGATGTGCTCGATGGACTCCAGCACATTGGCGTAGTTGAGCAGTGGCTCCCCCATGCCCATATAGACAATGTTGGTAATGGCTTGGCCAAATTCTTCGCGCGCAATGCGGTCAAGGATCACCGCCTGATCATAAATTTCAGCGGCCGAGAGGTTGCGCACCCGATCCATGTAGCCGGTGGCGCAAAACTTACAGGTGAGCGAGCAGCCCACTTGGGAAGACACGCAGGCCGTCATCCGGGTGGACATCGGAATGAGCACGCCCTCCACCAAATACCCATCGTGTAGGCGCAGGCCAAGCTTGATCGTACCGTCGTTGCTCTTTTGCCGCTGGGCAACGGTGACGGGCCGGAACGCAAAATTTGCAGTGAGCAGGACCCGGGTCGCGACCGACAGGTCGGTCATGGCCTCAAAATCAGTGACTGACTTTTGCCAGATCCAGGCCATCACTTGTTTGGCGCGGAATGCTTTTTCCCCATTTTTCGCGAAAAATTCTTTCAGGGCCGGCTCTTTTACCTGACGAATATCGGGCAACTGGGCGGGGCTGGTTTGGGCGGTCTCATCGATCTGCATTTTGCGGATGACCGGACTATTTTTTATCAACATAAGGGCAAAGTTCGCGCGCTTTGCGGTGATTTGCAAGGGTTTGGGGCCCGATTGTCGCTGGGAAACGGATAAACGTGGCCCAGCAACAACCGGACGGGCTTTGATGGACTAAAACTCGAGGATAAAACCCAGCGCCGGAATGGCTGACGGATCGTTATTGCCCAAAATGAGTGGAATACCGTTGCTGCCGTCGGGTCGCAGGGCTTGGCCGTCGGTGGTGGCAAACCCACTGTTGTCGGCCAAGCGCTCAAAAGTATATTGGGGGAATTCCGCGTTGAGAAACACAAAGGCATTTTGCACGTCAAGGAACACATCGAGCGTTAGGCGTTTGAAATTCCACTTTTTGTCGATCCGGAAGTCAAACTGGTTGAAATTGCTCAAACGGTTGGTGTTCAACTGGGCAAAGTCCAAAGTGCCCACCCCGAGCGAGGCATAGTTGCGCTGGGAAGCCACCAGATCAAAGGGCGTGTAGGGGGAGCCACCCGCAAAGCGGTATTTGAGCCCCATTTCCCAGCCCCGTTTGAACTTGCGCCCTAAAATGGCCGAGAACAAGTGGCGGTTGTCCCATGCCGAAGCCACCAGTTGGCCGTTGGCCCCGGCAAATTCGCTCCGCACGAAGGTGTAGGAGAAGACTGCGAAAATATTTTTGACCAGTTTTTGTTGAAAGAAAAACTCAAAGCCATAGGCCCGGCCAGTGCCGTTGCTCCGGGTTCGCTCGTTGCCAATGGCCCCAAATCCCCCACCTTGGTTGGCCAGCGAGATGCCGTCGCGGGCCGAAACTGGATAATTGCGATAGTCTTTGTAAAAACCCTCGAGGGTGAACCGGGTGCTGGGGCGCGGGATATATTCCAAGCCCGCCACATAGTGCGTGGATTGGATGTAGTCGTTGTCCCGGTTGACCAATTGCCCAGCTTCATCGCGGAACCCGAGCAAAGTGTAGATGGGGAGCTTGAAATAGCGGCCCACTGAAGCATTGACATTCCATTGTTCCGAGAGTGCGTAGGAGAGCGAAAGCCGGGGCGAGAGGGTTTTGAGCGGGTTGTTGCCCGTGGTGGTGAAGCTGTTGAGGTCGGTGCGCACGCCCCCGGAAAGGCCCAGTCGGCCAAAACTGCGGGATACTTGGGCAAAGGCGCCATAGCGGAAAAAGTCAATGGCAGTATTGAAGTTGATGTTGATCGCGGGTTGGATCACTTGCCCCGTTGGCCCGGTCAGTTCACGTTGGATCCGGTTGGCCACGTTGTTGTTGAACCGCACGTATTGGGCCACTCCACCGAAGGCATATTTCCAGCCGCCGACGATTTTGTTGATATCCACCCGAAGTTTGTTCTCGATTTCTTGGGAACGGATGCGGAGCACCCGGCGGCTCTCGTCGCCAAATTGAGCATCCTCGAACCGATCCAAGTCGTTGTCAAACATGTTCCGGCTCAGGGCCACATTGACAAACCCATTGTTGATCAGGCGTTTGAGGCCCAGCCCAAAGGTATAGTTCCATTGGTTGATGCTTGGGCTAGATCGGATCACATACTCCTTGTTGGGCGTGGTGCTGCGGGGCACGCCAAAATTGAACTCGTCGATTGCACCCACGCCCACTAGGTTCAAAGTGGTTTTGGGGTTGAATTTATGAACAATTTTGTACTGAAAATCCCAGTAATTGGGACGGATCGGCAAATCGATCGCAGCGAACAGGAGCTGTAAATAAGAACGCCGGACAGAGGCCAAAAAAGTAGTCTTTTTGGATAGGGGCCCCTCAAAAGTCCCGGCGAGTTCGGTGGAGCTGAGGCGCACATTGCCCTGAAAACGATCAGAGTTGCCCTCGCGCTGCTTGAATTGGAGTACTGAGGCCAGCGCATTGTCATAGCGGGCATCAAAGCTGGATGAGTTGAGTGTTACATCCTCGATAAAGGATACGTTCAAAATCCCGGCGGGCCCGCCCGCGCTGCCTTGGGTGGCGAAATGGTTGATGACCGGAATCTCGATCCCGTCCAGATAAAACACGTTTTCGTTGGGTGCGCCGCCCCGGATGATGAGATCATTGCGGAAACCGCCGCCGCCGGTGGTTCCGCCCACGCCGGGCAAGGCTTGTACTACGCGCGAAATGTCGAAATTGCCGCCCGGGTTGCTGCGGATTTCTTCGGTGGAGAGCCGTTGGACGGAGTTGGGCGACTCAATGGTGGTGACCGCAATGGAGCGATCCGCCTTGATTTCCACGCCGCCAATTTCAGTCTGGGCTTCTTCAAGCTCAAAGTTGACCGTGCCCGTGTTGCCCGATGTAACTACGATATTAAACCTGGTAATGGGCTGATAACCAATGGCAGTGGCTTTCACGTTATAGCTGCCGGTGGGAATGTTGGTAATTCGGAAGCGGCCTTCCACATCGGTGGCCACGCCCAAAACGGTGCCTTCAAGGGCGATCGAAACCCCGGTGAGCAGTTCTTGGGTGTTTTTGTCCTTGACCGTGCCCGCGATCACGCCCGTGCGCTGGGCTTGGGCTGCTGATCCACCCCAGGCCAGCAGGCAGAGCGACCAGAAAAAGTGCCAGCGCGATGGTAATTGACTGCCTGATGAAAAAAAAGCGGTTGTGGAAGAGGAAAGTGCTGACATAAAATGGTAGCGTTGGTAATACAGGGCAAATAAATATTGAAACATTTAAAAATAAAAATTAAATTATGTTATAACACTAAAACTTCTTCAAGCCACAAAAAGCCGCCCACTGATGTCAGCGGGCGGCTTTTTCTATGGGGTGCAGACTTTTCACCTGGGTGGGGCCACGGCCTGCCTTTGGCCCTTACTTGCCCCAAACAGTGCTTACAGGGTTCCGCGCAATTCCTGCTCGCGTTCAATGGCCTCGAACAACGCCTTGAAATTGCCCTTGCCAAAGGACTTGGCCCCTTTGCGCTGGATAATCTCAAAAAACAAGGTGGGGCGCGGCTCAATGGGCCGAGTAAAGATTTGCAGCAAATAACCCTCCTCGTCGCGATCGACCAAAATGCCCAGTTTTTTGAGGGGCAGCAATTCTTCGTCGATCTCGCCGACTCGCGCCAAAATGGTATCGTAATAAGACTCGGGTACGCGCAGGAACTCCACGCCCCGGTCGCG
>Ga0105045_10000218_pt1 | contig 37724 bp, 36 predicted proteins | sample MAT02_FD_78089 | JGI IMG/M metagenome (GOLD analysis project Ga0105045, IMG submission 78089) | Freshwater microbial communities from Lake Fryxell liftoff mats and glacier meltwater in Antarctica - MAT-02 (megahit assembly) | ecosystem: Environmental > Aquatic > Freshwater > Ice > Liftoff...
CAAGGGCATCGGTCAGGGTGGGGTAGATGCGGTGCGGCCGGGGATTGTCCTGCCTGGGTGGGCGGCGGCTGTCTCCGAACGGGGTGTCGATCACGATGGCCTGGGCAATCCGGTCTGGATGCCAGGCGGCCATAAGCGCTGTCGGCATGCCGCCGAAGCTGTGCCCGGCAACCGCAAACCGCGTGCCGAGCCCGCCTGCATCGGCAACTGCCAGCGCTTCGCGGACGAACTGGCCGGCGCTGTAGGAGGGCCGGTGATCGCTTCCGCCCATGCCCGACCAGCTGATGGCGACAACGCGGTGTGTGCCCGACAGGAAGGGCGCGATGAAGCGCCACCAATCCGCATTCGCGCCATTTCCGTGCAGCAGGAGGAGGCCGGGCTTGCCGCGTGCACCCCAGCCGAGCCATTCGATATCGGCCCCTTCCACCCGCAGCGTTTCGCGTTCGTGCGGAGTGGCGATCGCGTCGCGGAACCATGCCGGCGCGTCGGGCGTTGCCCCCGCCAGCGGTGCCAGCGGTGCCATCAGGTGCGGATCCGCCGACGCGATCGCAAAGGGTGTCGGCTCGTCTGGCGGGCTTGCTGCCCCGGGAGCGGCATCAGCCATAGGTGCGGGGCTGCCACCAGGGATAAAAATCGGGCATCGCGTCCGACACCTTGTCCGGATAGGTGGCGGGCCGCTTTTCGAGGAAGCTCATCACGCCCTCTTTCGCATCTGCCTGCCGGCCGCGGGCGTAGATGGCCCTGCTGTCCAGCTTGTGGGCTTCCATCGGATGGTCCGCGCCCAGCATGCGCCACAGCATCTGCCGCGTGAGGGCCACCGAAACCGGTGCGGTGTTGTCTGCGATTTCGCGCGCGAGGGCTGTGGCGGTTGCAAGCAGCTGATCTGGTGGGACGACCCGGCTGACCAGTCGGCCGGCAAGGGCCTCTTGTGCGCCGAACACCCGGCCCGTGGCACACCATTCCATCGCCTGGGCGATGCCGACGAGGCGGGGAAGGAACCAGCTGGACGCGGCTTCCGGCACGATTCCGCGCCGGGCGAAGACGAACCCGAACCGGGCGGTTTCGCTGGCGATGCGGATGTCCATCGGCAACTGCATCGTCACGCCGATGCCGACGGCTGCGCCGTTGATGGCGCCGATGACGGGCTTCAGGCTTTCGAAGATCCGGAGCGTCACGCGGCCGCCGCCGTCGCGCACGGCTTCGTGGCTGTAATCCACGCTGCCGTCTGCCCGCACGGGCGAGCCGTGGCCGGCTCGTGCGCCGGGATCGCCTGATCGTGCGTCGTAATCGAAGGTTTCGGCACCTGCTGAAAGATCCGCCCCTGCGCAGAAGGCCCGGCCGGCGCCTGTCATGATTACGGCGCGAACATCGTCGCGCGCATCGGTTTCATCGAAGGCTGCGATGATTTCCTTCATCATCGTGCCGGTAAAGGCGTTCATCTTTTCCGGGCGGTTCAGCGTGAGTGTTGCGATGCCGTCGGCGATGTCGAGGCGGGTTTCCTGCCGTGCCGCCATCACAGACGCTCCACGATCGTCACATTGGCAAGGCCGCCGCCTTCGCACATGGTTTGCAGGCCATAGCGTTTGCCGCGCGCGTGCAGGGCATGAACGAGTGTCGCCATCAGCCTGGTCCCGGACGCGCCGAGCGGGTGGCCGAGCGCAATCGCACCGCCATTGACGTTGAGGCGCGAAGGGTCTGCGCCGAGCTGCTGGAGCCATGCCATGGGAACGCTGGCAAAGGCCTCGTTCACTTCGTAGAGATCGATGTCGTCGATCTTCATGCCAGCTTTGGCGAGTGCCCGGCGTGTGGCACCGATCGGCGCTTCGAGCATGATGACAGGGTCTTCGCCCACCACCGACATGTGGTGGATGCGGGCCAGCGGTTCGAGGCCCAGGGCCTTGAGCCCGCGTTCGTTCACAACGAGGATGCCCGATGCGCCGTCGCAGATCTGCGACGAGGTGGCTGCCGTCAGCCGACCGTCTTCGGACAGCAGCTTTACCGCCTTTGTCGCCTCCAGCGTTGCTTCATGGCGTATGCCTTCGTCGGCGGTGTGCTGGACCGGCCTGTTCTCGGTATCGAGGCCGGTCACCGGCACGATCTCTGCCGCGAATGCGCCGGCCTTTGTGGCGGCTGCGGCCTTGCGCTGGCTCTCGTAGCCGAATTCGTCGAGCAGATTCTTTGAGAGATCGTATTTCTTCGCGATCATCTCGGCGCCCATAAACTGGCTGAACTGGATCCCGGGATAGCGTTTCTGTATCGCCGGGCTCATCGATGTGCCGGCCCCGGCATCGTGCGCGAGCTTGAACGGCAGGCCCATCGGAACGCGCGTCATGCTTTCCACGCCGGCCGCGATCACCACGTCCATCTGGCCCGACATCACGGTGGCTGCGGCAAAGCTGAGCGCCTGTTGCGAGCTGCCGCACTGCCGGTCGACCGACGTGCCCGGAACCGATTCGGGGAGGGAGGAGGCAAGCACGGCATTGCGCGCCACGTTGGTGCTCTGCTGGGCGAACTGGCCGACGCAGCCCATGATCACATCTTCGATCAGGGCGGGATCGAGGCCGGCGGCGAGGTCGTCCAGCATTTGGGCCGCGAGATCGGCAGGGTGCCAATCCCGAAGGCGTCCGCCCTTGCGGCCACCGGCTGTCCGCCGGGCTTTCACGATATAGGCTTCACCCATGATGTTGTCTCCGATCTGGTTCCCACGCTGGTGGGCTGCGGAAATCCATGCGCCCCCCGCGCGCGCCTGTCCCCTCGCACTCTTGCCAAGGATGGCTTGCCAAAGCGGGTGCAGGCATGACCGGCATTCATGTGTGCGGGGCCGGCGCGCAGCGGCCAGACAGCTCCCAGACAGCTGCCGGGCTTTCCCGATGGCCCGGCCTGTCCTAGGGCAGGAGCATGGCCGACATGCTCAGGATCGCCGCTGCCCAGCTGAACCCTTGGATGGGGAACCTCGCCGACAATGCGGACGCCATGTTGCGCGCCCGCGCCTCGGCGCCGGCGGCGGACATCGTTGTGACGCCCGAACTGTCGTTGATCGGCTATCCGCCCGAAGACCTGGTTCTGAAGCCTGCGCTGGTGGCCGCAGCCGAGGTGCAAGTGGCCCGGCTGGCGGCAGCCACGGCCGATGGCGGCCCGGCGCTGCTGGTGGGCACCACCCACCGGGACGAGGCCGGGTTGCACAACGGCTATGTGCTGCTGGCCGACGGCAAGGTGGCGGGGGTTACGCTGAAGCATGATCTGCCCAATTATGGTGTGTTCGATGAAAAGCGGGTGTTCGCTGCCGGGCCGCTTCCCGAGCCCATCGCGTTCAGGGGTGTTCGGCTGGGGATCCCGATTTGCGAGGACATGTGGACCGCGCCTGTTTCGGGCCACCTGAAGGACCGTGGCGCAGACCTGCTGCTGGTGCCCAACGGATCTCCCTATGAACTGGGCAAGGAGGACCGGCGCCTGGCGCTGGCCCGAGCCCGTGCGGCCGAAACGGGGCTGGCGCTGCTGTATGTGAACCGGAGCGGTGGGCAGGACGAGCTGGTGTTCGATGGCGGAAGCTTCGCCGTGAACCCGAATGGCGAGCTGATGGCGCGGCTGCCGGATTGGGACGAGGCGCTGGTCTGTATCGACTGGGTACGGGGCGAGGGGTTCCGGCCGGGTACGAAGACGATGCCCGACACCCGTGATGAGGAAATTTACCACGCGATGCTGGTGGGCCTGCGCGACTATGTCGGCCGCAACCGCTTTCCCGGTGTTGTGCTGGGCCTTTCGGGCGGGATCGACAGCGCGCTTTCGGCGGCTGTGGCCGTTGATGCCCTGGGCGCGGACAGGGTCTGGTGCGTGATGTTGCCTTCGCGCTTCACCAGCAAGGAAAGCCTGGACGATGCGGCGGCGTGCGCCCGCATGATGGGCTGCCGGCTGGACAGCATTTCCATAGAACCCGCAGTGGGCGCGCTGGATGCGATGATGGCGCCGGCCTATGCCGGGAAACCTGGCGGTCTTGCGGGGGAGAATGCCCAGTCCCGCTTGCGGATGGTGACGCTGATGGGGCTTTCCAATACGTTCGGGCACATGTTGCTGACGACGGGCAACAAGAGCGAGATGTCTGTCGGCTATGCGACCATCTATGGCGACATGGCCGGTGGCTATAATGTGCTGAAGGACCTGTACAAGACGACGGTGTTCCAGCTTTCGCGCTGGCGCAACGCGAACCGGCCCCGGCTGGGGCTGGGGCCCAACGGCCCGGTGATGCCAGACCGCGTGATCACCAAGCCGCCGACCGCCGAACTGCGCGAGAACCAGCGCGACGATGACAGCCTTCCGCCTTATGATATTCTGGACCCGATCCTGCACGGGCTGGTGGAAGAGGAGCTTTCGGCAGCCGACATCGCCGAGCGCGGTTATGATCCCGATGTCGTCGCGCGGATCGAGCGGCTGCTCTATATTGCCGAATACAAGCGCCGGCAGGCACCGCCTGGGGTGAAGATCGGCCAGCGCAACTTCGGCCGCGACCGGCGCTACCCGATCACCAATGCTTTCCGGACCAGTTGATACCCAGGCTCGATGCGGAAGACCCATCGCGTTCGGTCTAGAGCATGTTCCGATGCAGGTGGCATCACCTGCATCGCAAACCCATGCGGAACAACAAGGAGATAGAGCGGCCGTTCTGATGCAGTCAGAACGAGGCTCGCTCTAGCGGCCGGCGCGCTATCGCGCTTTCTGCGTGCCGCCGTTCACGATGGGTTTTCATCAGCGAGGCGTGGTATGAAGCCAGCTATTTGTAGAGGGCGTCCAGCCGGCCGCTGTAGACTGTCTTGAGCACATGGCGGCGGATCTTCATGCTGGGGGTCATCTGCTCGTTTTCGACGGTGAAGGGCGCGTCGGCGACGATGACGCGGCGGACGCGTTCGGTCACTGAAAGCTGGCTGTTCACCCGGTCGACGGCCATCTGCAACGACCGCACGAACGCCGGATCGGTCTTCAGGGTGGCGACATCGGCACCGTTCTGCGCGGCCCACTCCATCATGTGCTCAGGGTCGGGGACGACCACGCCCACCAGATGGGGGCGTCGATCCCCGTAGACCATTGCCTGCCCGATTTCGGGCTGCAGGGTCAGCATGCCCTCCACCCGCTGCGGGGCGACATTGTCGCCCTTGTCGTTGACGATGATATCCTTCTTGCGATCGGTGATGACGATATGGCCGTCTTCGTCGATGATTCCGATGTCGCCGGTGTGGAGCCATCCGTTCTTCAGCACGCGGTCGGTTTCGGCCTGGTTCTGCCAATAGCCTTCCATCACCAGCTCGCCGGCGACGAGGATCTCGCCGTCGTCTGCAATCTTCACATCGACATCCTTCAGCGGCGGGCCGACGGAGTGCATCTTGATCCGCGATGCCGGGCGGTTGCAGCTGATGACAGGGCCGGATTCGGTCTGGCCATAGCCTTGCAGGATGGTGATGCCCAAGGAATGAAAGAAGAGGCCGACTTCGGGGTTGAGCGGCGCGCCGCCCGCCACCATCGCCTTCAGGCGACCGCCCATCCGCTGGCGCACCTTCTTGCGCAGTGTGCGCTCCACAAGATAGTCGATGGGCTTGTCGAGCAGGCCGACGCTGCCGTTTTCATAGCTCTTGCGGCCGATGCGCTCGGCCTGTGCCAGCAGTCTCACGCCGAGCCCGCCCTGCTTCTCGATCGTTTTCAGCATGCGCTGGCGCAGCACTTCGAACAGGCGCGGCACGACGACCATGATGGACGGGCCGACCTCTTCGATGTTGGCAGCGAGTTTTTCCAGCCCTTCGGCATAGTAGATCTCTCCGCCCAGGCCGATCGGCAGATACTGGCCTGCGGTGTGTTCATAGGCGTGGGAGGGTGGCAGGAAGGACAGGAACGTTTCTCGGCCGCTGTCCTTGAAATCATTCCGGATGATGTCCACGCAGCCGGACACATTGTGCAGGATCGCGCCATGGTGCTGTCGTACGCCGCGCGGCGTGCCGCCGGTGCCGGACGTGTAGATCAGGCAAGCGGTATCGCGCCGGCGCATGGTGGCACCCGCACGGACAGCTTCGATCGTGCCGGGATGGGCCGCAAGCAGCGTCGCCATGTCCACGATTTCGATCTGGTCGCCGGCCTGGCCTTGCCGGATCGGCTCGATGCCGATCAGCAACCGGCAATGGCTGGACTGGTAGGCAGCTTCGAGTAGCGGGCGGGCGAGCTGTGATGTGGAAACGACAGCGGCGACTGCTCCGCTGTTTTCAAGTATGTGCAGGTTATCGCGGGCGGTGTTGGTGGTGTAGGTCGGCACGGTAATTGCGCCCGCAGCCATGATGCCAAGATCCCACAGGCAGAATTCCGGCCGGTTTTCCGACACCAGCGCGACCCGGCTGCCCGCTGTTATGCCCTTTGCCTTGAGCGCGGTGGCGATATCGGCCACGGTCTGTGCCGCCTCGGTCCAGGATTGGCTATTCCAGCGTCCCTCTTCCTTGTGCCACAGGAACGGGGCTTCCCCCAGTGCTGCAGCCTGCCCGAAGAACATCTCGACGAGGTTGGTCCACTTATCGATTCCGGTCTGTACGCTTTCGCGTTCAGCACTTCGCAGCCGTTCGGCTTCTGCGATGTCCGCCTTGCTCATTTCGCAGTCCTTCTGGTTGCTGTTGTGGTGGTGGTTGATGGCCTGGTTGCGGTTGCCCGCGCACCAGACGTCCCGGTTGCGAGCGCGACACCTTCGCTGCGGGGATCGGCAGCCCCGCGCCACAGCTGCTTTTCCCGGGCCAGCGCGTTGCCCTTGAGCGGCAGCGTTGCCGCGCGCACGTCGGCGTGGCCCAGTGCTTTCAGGCCGGCGGCCATGTCTGCAAGGCGGGTTCCCCCTTCATAGCGGACGCCGCGACTGTCGGCGACGATCTGCGGTGCCGCGAGCGCGTCTTCGATCGGCAGCTTCCAATCGAGATGGGCAATGATGGCCTTGGCGATCTGGGCGATGATGGTTGCGCCGCCGGCCGCGCCGAACGCGGCGATGGGCTTGCCCCGGCGATCATAGACGATGGTGGGCGCCATGGAGCTTCGTGGCCGCTTTCCCGGCTGCATGCGGTTTAGGCTTTCGACGCCGTCGCGCATGGGATCGAGATCGAAATCGGTCATCTCGTTGTTGAGGACGATGCCGGCTGCCACCAGCCCGCTGCCGAAGGGGCCCTCGATCGTGGAGGTGAGGTTGGCGACGTTTCCGGCGGAGTCGGCTGCCACCATGTGCGACGTGGCCGGCACGTCGGCCAGCATCTGGGCCATGCGCGGGGCGCTGCCCCTGGGCGTTCCGGGTGCAACCTTGGCCATCGCCCTGTCGATCCGGATGGGTTTGCTGCGCGCCTTGATATAGGCCGGATCGAGGAGCCCGGCGACAGGAACGGGAACGAAATCCGCGTCTGCGCCGAAGGCCTGACGATCTGCAAAGGCGAGGCGCTGGGATTCGGCGAGCAGGTGCCAACTGAGCAGATTGTCGGGCCCCAGCTTCGCCATATCGAAGCGTTCGAGTTGGAGCACGGTTTGCAGGACCGCGATTCCGCCTGCCGACGGGGGGCCCATCGTGCAAAGCGTCCATTGGCGATAGGGGCGGCAGACCGGCTTGCGTTCCGCAACCCTATAGGCAGCGAGGTCTTCGGCCGTGAGTGCAGCGGGATTGTTGAAGGCGGTGGCGACGGCTTTGGTTATGGCTGCACCGATGGGGCCCTTGTAGAAGGCATCCGGCCCTTCGCGGGCGATCAGGTCAAGCGAGTCGGCCAGGGCTGGCTGCTTCAGCATATGGCCAACGGGCCAGGGTTCCCCCTTTGCATCGAGGAAGATGGCTGCCGCCGCCGGGCTGGCTGACAGCATGGCCTTGCGCGCCTGTGTGAAGCGGTTCAGCCGGGGCGACACGGGGAAGCCGTCTCTCGCGTGCCGGATGGCGGGGCCGAACAGCTCGGCCCACGGCCGCTTGCCCCAGCGCTTGTGGGCATCCGCGATCAGCGCAACTGCGCCCGGAACGCCGACGGAATAGCCCCCCGGAACTGCCTGCATGAACCCCATGGGCGTGCCGTCGGGCTTGAGGAACCGATCAGGCCCGGCGGCGGCTGGCGCGGTTTCCCGGCCATCGAGCGTTGTGGTTCGCCGCGAAGCCGCATCGTACCAGACCAGGAAGCCGCCGCCGCCAAGCCCGCTCGATTGCGGTTCGACCACTGTCAGTGCGATCATCATCGCCAGCGCTGCATCGGCTGCCGATCCGCCCGCTTCCAGCAGGGCGAGGCCCGCGGCGGTTGCCAGCGGGTCTGCCGCGGAGGCCACGGCCGGGCCGCTGGCTGCGGTTTCCCCAGCCGTGCGGCGGATGACGGTTTCATCGGGTTCGTAGAATCGGGCGGTGGGGCCGGTTTCCGCTGGCTTTGGGGTGGTCGTGACGGCCTGTTGCGGGGCGGGCACTTGGGCAGCGAGCGCTGTTGGCAGCGTGAAGGTGAGGAGAGCTGCAAGCGAGATGGTCAGCAGGGCTGAAGGCGGGATGGTCTGAAACATGGTCAACCCGATAGGGCGGCGAGCGGGTGCGCTCAAGCCTGCAGTTGGGTGCCTACCGCATCCGCGACAGTGGAAAAGCCATCGCGGCGAAGCAGGGCGGCCAGTTCAGCGGCGATCCGGCGGGCAAGACCCGGCCCTTCATAGACCAGCGCCGTGTAGAGCTGGACGGCCGAGGCGCCGGCCCTGATCTTGGCATAGGCATCCGCGCCCGATGCAATGCCGCCGACGCCGATCAGGGGAAGCCGGCCACTCAACCGCGTCGCGAAGGCGGCCAGGATCGCGGTGGAGGGCGCCATCAGCGGTGCGCCGGACAGCCCGCCGGCCTGGCCTGCATGACTGGATTTCAGGGTGCCGGGACGGGCCAGTGTCGTGTTGGAAACGATGAGGCCTGCAATGCGGCTGTCGAGGGCTGCGGCAACGATGACGTCGATCTGGGCGTTGTCCAGATCCGGTGCGACTTTCAGGAACAGCGGCGGGCTGGTTTCGCCCCCGGTCTGGTCGCGGGCTTCGGCTGCCGCGGTAAGAAGGTCGGGCAGGGCGTCTCCCTGCAGGCCGCGCAGGCCCGGCGTGTTGGGCGAGGAAATGTTGAGGGTAATCCAGCCTGCCCGATCCCGGACGGCGGCCACGCCCAGGGCATAGTCCGCGATGCGGTCTGTGCTGTCTTTGTTGGCGCCGATGTTCACGCCGAGGCGGGGGTTCGGCTCGAGGTGGGGGAGCGCGGCTTCGAGACCGCCGTTGTTGAACCCGAGACGGTTGATGACGGCCCGGTCTTCGGAAAGCCGGAAAACGCGCGGGCGCGGGTTGCCGGCCTGCGGGCGTGGCGTGAGCGTGCCGATCTCGGCAAATCCGAAGCCCAGCGCCAGCATCTGCCGCCAAGCGCGGGCATCCTTGTCGAAGCCGGCGGCAAGGCCGATCGGGTTGGGAAAATCGAGGCCGGCGATTCGCGTATGCAGGATCGGGTCGGCGCGCGGCCCCGCTGAAAGGGGCAGCCGTTCCAGAAGCGCGATGGTGAGGCCATGCGCCCGTTCGGGCGAAAGGGCGTGGAGGGCTGGGCGTAGCAATCCGAACATTGTGCTGTTCCTATGCACCGGGTGCGGCTGCCGCAAGCGCGGGGCATGATGACAGCCGTTTTCGCTGTCGGGAGTTTGCTGAAAAGTGGCGGCGGGGGGATTTCACAATATTTGTCGGATTCGTCCAATACTTTGAACTACTGCCCTCCTAGTAAGGCTTTGCGACCCAAAGGGTGGCTTGCACCGGACCTGAATGCTGACGGACCTTCAACAGGGGGTTTGTTGGCCGACTTGTTCCGGAAAGCCATTCTCACTGATACACCCCGGGGTGCTTTTGCGCCCCGGGGTGCTTTTTGAGAGATGCCTTGACCTTCGCGCGTTTTCGGTAGACACGGAAATTGTAGCGGAATGGCTGCTAGTTGCACCCTTCTGTTCAGAGACCCTTGTGCCTTGCCGGGCATTTCGGGCTCGGGATGCTCGAAGACATGGGCGCTGGTTAACGGGCGCTGGTTAACGGGCGCTGGTTATCGGGCGCTGGTTATCGGGTGCCGTCGAACAAGGTGGTTGCGATGAGCGAGGCATTTTGCCCGTGAGGGCTCCCAACTTCTCCCTGCGCTATTTCTCGCCCGCAGCACCGCTGCGGGACTGGGTCTCCAGCTATTATGTCTTCGAAGTGGACACGCCATCCCTTGCAGATACCTTGCGGGCCGAGCTTCCGCAGGTGCGCTTTTTCTTTCAGGGCGGGGGGACCTTTTCCTATGGCGGAGCGCCGCCGGTGCCGGTTCCGTCGACTGCGCTGTGCGGCCCGACGACGGTTGCCGTTCACTTCAAGGCGCACGGCCCGCTGCGTATGTTCGGCGCCGGCCTCCTCCCCGCGGGATGGGCGGCGCTCGTGGGTGCCGGCGCGAGCGAGTTTGCCGATACGGTGACGGACCTGGAGGCTGTCGCCGGGCCGGTTGCACGGCGCGCGCTGGACCGGATGGGGGAAGCGCGATCCCACCGGGAGATCGTGGCCGCCGCAGATGCCTTTTTTCTGTTGATGGCGATGCAGTCGAAGCCGCCGCCCTTCTGGTTTACCCGTGCGGCGGACGAGTGGCTCGCCAGTTCCATCAATCCGGATGTGAACGACCTTGTCGCGATGACGGGCATGTCATCCCGGCAGATCGAAAGACTGGCCCTGAGGGTCTATGGATCTTCGCCCAAGATGCTGTCCCGGAAGTATCGGGCGTTGCAGGCGGCGGTGCGGCTTGGCCTTGACCCGGACCAAGGCTGGGAATCGGCGGCTGGGGGCGTCTTTTATGACCAATCCCACTTCATCCGCGATTTCAAGACGTTCGTTGGCATGACGCCGAGCCAGTTCACCGACAAGGATTCGCCCTGGCTGACGCGGTTGACGATCGCCAAGCGGCAGTCTCTGGTGACGATGCCGAAGCTCAACTTTGTCAGCTGATGCGCCGACCCTCGCCGGGTTGGCGCATCATCGTGCATTACTCCTCTAGAGCGAGTCTCGTTCTGACTGCTTCGGAACGGCCGCTCTATCTCCTTGTTTTTCCGCATGGGTTTCCGATGCAGGTGATTCCACCTGATCGGAACATGCTCTAAAATCGGCTTGTCGTCCCTGGTCTTCCAGAGCGAGTAGCCGACCCCCACTGTCAGGATGATGAAGGTGATGCCGAGGCTGAGCGCGGGCGGGAACTTGCCGCCTTCGAAGCCGAAGAGATCAGCGACGAAGATCTTGGAGCCGATGAAGATCAGCAGCACGGCGAGCGCATATTTCAGATAGTGGAAGCGATGCACCAGCGCGGCGAGCGCGAAGTAGAGCGCGCGCAACCCGAGAATCGCGAAAATGTTGGAGGTGTAGACGATAAACGGATCGGTGGTGATGGCGAAGATCGCCGGCGCTGAATCCACTGCGAACACAACATCCACGAATTCCACCATCAGGAGCGCGAGGAACAGCGGCGTCGTCCAGCGGACAGCCTTGCCCGTTTTTGGATCCGGTTTGGTGACGAAGAAGCGGTTGCCGTGCAGTTCATCGGTAACGCGCAGATGGCCGCGCAGCCATTTGAGAACGGCCGAATTGCCGACATCATATTTCTGTTCGGCCATCATCCACATCTTGATGCCCGTGAAGAGCAGGAAGGCCGCAAATATATAGAGCACCCACGACCATTGGGTGACGACGGCAGCCATGATGCCGCGCAGGACGATGACGCCCAGAATGCCCCAGAACAGCACGCGGCGCTGATAGAGGCGGGGGATCGCGAAATAGGTGAAGATCATCGCGATGACGAACACATTGTCCATCGCGAGGCTTTCTTCGACCACCAAGCCTGTGACATATTCGATGGCGAGTTGCTGGCCCAGTTGCCACCAGACGAAGCCGCCGAAGGCGAGGCCGAGGCTTATGTAGCCGGCCGAAAGCCAGAGGCTTTCCTTGACGCCGATTTCACGATCCTCGCGGTGGAGGATGCCGAGATCGAGCGCGAGCAGCGTGATGACGATGCCGAAGAATGTGAACCACAGTCACAGCGGCTTGCCAAGCCAATCGACGTAGAGAAATTCTATTTTTTGCCCTCTGTCTCAGAACAGCGCCGCGTCAGCGCCGACCGAAATCTGCGCTTCCGACATCGCCGTGAGCGCCAGCACAGCCAGAGGGGCCCGGAATGGGCCGCGCGATAGGGCCGGACGGCAAGGCGGTCAAGCCCTGTAAAGCAAGCCGGGCCCCGTATAGCCGGGCCCCGTAAAGCCGGGCCATGCCAGCGGCCGACCTCATGCGATCCGGATGAGACCCGCCAAATGGTGGAAATCCGACACTCGGTGCTGAACGACGCAGGGACTGAACGTCGGGAAAAGGTGGGAAACGGAATGGTGGCTTTTGGGGGAAAGCGGTACTTTACGATCAGACCGCTTCCGCACTGCGATGGCCCAGGGGCTGCTGTTCATCAGGACGTTGTTTTGTGCAATGGCGCGCGTCAAACTTGACGCGTTCGGTCACGGGCCTGAACATGCTCACTCGGACAATCTTGTGGCGCGACAGGTAATACCGCATCGCATTGATGAAAACCTGTCGCTATCGGCGGAACGCCGCAAGCGCGACCGCGCGCCGGCCCCTGGGCCGAACTCGATGAGGCTTCCTCATCGAGCGTTGGTATAACGCCATAGCGAGCAGCTGGAATAGCCTTGATCCAAAACCAGCGCCTTTGTTGCCGGGGGTGCCGCAATGTCATCCAAATGCAGCCTGCTGAGCGTTGCTTCCCGCGTCAGTAGGGCTGGCCCGCCACCGCGAAGACGGCGCGGCAGCCCTGGCTGACGTAGATCGCGCGATTGTCAAAGCTCCAGTTGCGGCCGAGCACGCAGTCGCCACCCAGTCGCTGGGAAATGACAGCGCGGCCCCGCGTGTCGGCGGCGCAGGTCGCGGTCTGGTAGTTCTGCGATTCGCAGGTGACAAAGCCGTTGCGCGGTGGCGGAGGCGGCAGTGCGGGTTGTGGCGCAAAGCCGGGCTCGCTCGCTCCGCTGCCGAGGCCCGGACCGCTGACGAACGCGGCCTGACAACCGCCGCGAACGTAGATGTTGCCGCTGTCAAAGGACCAGGTGGCACCCTGGCGGCAATCACCCGCGATCACATGATCGAGGCGGACATTCCCCGACGTGTTGACCGGGCATGTTTTGGGTTGCCAGTTCAGCGACTGGCAGTTGGTGCGGAAGATTCCGCGCTGGTAGTCAGGCGTTGCCGCTCCCCAGCCTGGAGCAGGGCCGCCCGCGCTTCCCACGGTGAACACACCGCGGCAGCCGCTTCGCACATAGACGGCGTGCGCATCGAAGTTCCAGCTTTCGCCAAGCCCGCAATTGCCGCCGAGGCGGGTGACGAGCTTCACCTGGCCGTGGGTATCGGCGGGGCAGGTCTTCGGCTGGTAGTTGAGCGACTCGCAGACGACCGTGGTTTGCTGGCCGGCAGCGGGATTGTTCCCCCATATCGGCGTTTCGTCTGCGCTGCCATGCCATTGCTGGGCGCCCGCCACCGACGACGAAAGGCCGAAGACAACGGACATGAACCCGCCGATGATGATTGCCCGCATCCGCATTTTGCTGCCCCCGTGTATAGATTGCTGAAAGTATGCGCGATAACGGCCGGACGCGCAACTCTTCGTGTGGGTGGAGTGCCCTGATGCGGTGGCCGACAGGGCGGCGGGACCAACTATCGCATCGACCATAGTCGTCCGACCCTTGCCGGCGCGATCCGCCAGCCGACCGAACGGCGGCTTCCGGGGTTGGCAGGGATCGGCCTGCACAGCGAGGTCCGGGCGTGTTGCAGCCGCCAGAACATGTTTCGTGTCGGTGGAATCACCTGATCGGAAACCCATGCGGAAAAACAGGGCGAGAGAGCGGCCGTTCTGATGCAGTCAGAACGAGACCCGTTCTAGAGACAGCGTCGTTCTGACAGCATTCCTGTCGAGACCCGTTCTAATCCCGGTATCCGGGGCATTCCCGATCCATCTTTCGCATCAACGCCGGCCAGGCCAGCATGGTGCTTATCAGCTTCAGCCCGCCACGTGCCTGATTCGCGGCCTTTTCCGGGGAGCCCTGCGGCGGGTGGTTGAGAAGGGCTGCGCCGCCGGCCAACGCATGGACCTGCGCCTCGCAGGCGCGCTCGAGGAAATACATCTTGAGGAACGCTTCGCCGACTGTCTCGCCGACGGTCAGCGTCCCGTGGTTCCGCAGGATCATCGCGGTCTTGGTGCCGAAGTCGGCGACGAGCCGCTCGCGTTCTTCCAGATCGGTCGCGACGCCTTCATAATGGTGGTAGGCGAGTTCGTCGCGGATGAGCATCGCCGTCTGGGTGATCGGCATCAGGCCATCAGCCTGGGCTGCGACCGCCTGCCCATAGGGTGTGTGAAGGTGGATCACGGCGTGCGCGTCGGCGCGCGCCATGTGGATCGCGGAGTGGATGGTGAAGCCGGCGGGGTTGGTCATGTAGGGCGTTTCCATGACCGGGCTGCCGTGCACATCGATCTTCACCAGGGACGACGCGGTGATTTCTTCGAACATAAGGTTGTAGGGGTTGATGAGAAAATGATGCTCTGGCCCCGGGATGCGGACGGAGAGGTGGGTGAAGATGAGATCATCCCAGCCATGATAGGCCACGAGGCGGTAAGCGCAGGCGAGGTCAACGCGCAGCGCCCATTCTTCGTCGGACACCTGCGCGCGGACATCTGCCGGCGGCTTGGGCTGGGTGGCCATGCTCTCTCTCCCCGTATCGTGTCGGTGTGCCGCGTCAAGCGGTGGAAACCGGAACCTTTCCAGCCCGGCACGCATCCGAACAATAGCGCACATTTTCCCAGTCGCGCGACCATTTCTTCCGCCAGCTGAACGGCCGCCCGCAATGGGCGCAGGCTTTGGTCGGCAGGTCCGCCTTCTTGCGCATTTTCGCCATGCGCGCGATGTGAAGCCGAACGCGCCAAACTGCAACACCATCGTCATCGGCACGGCCTAGGGGATGGACGCATACAGCATGATCTGGCGGACGGGGTGACGGGAAAAGCGCGATGACGGACTGGATTTCAGGCATGGACCGGCGGCAGTTGCTGGGGGGCGTTGGCTTTGCCGGGGCGGCGCTGTTACTGCCTGGGCCGCTTCGAGCTGCGGCCGCACCGCTTGGCGGCTTCACGCATGGTGTGGCGACGGGCGAACCTGGTGCCAGCGACATGCTGTTCTGGACCCGCTTTGTCGGCCCGGGCCGGCAATCCGTTCCGCTGAAGCTGGAGGTTTCGACCGATCCGCGCATGGCGCGCGCACGGGTGGTTGCCGAGCTGGAAGCCGACCCCGCGCGCGACTGGACAGCGCGCACGACCGTGCAGGGGCTGGCGCCGGGCCGGGTCTATTATTATCGCTTCCTCGGGCCTTCGAAATCCCGATCCATGATCGGACGGACCCGGACTTTGCCGGAGGGGACCCCGGCGGCATGGCGGATGGGCGTGTTTTCCTGTTCGAACCTGCCCTATGGCTGGTTCAACGGATATGGCCATGCCGTTGCTGCCGACGACATCGACCTGTTTGTGCATCTGGGCGACTATATTTACGAATATGCGCGCGGTACCTATCCGGATGCGCGCGAGGCGATCCCCGACAGGGTGATCGAGCCGGCTGGCGAAACCATCCGTCGGGTGGATTACTGGGCCCGGTATCGCAGTTATCGGGCGGACCCGGACTTGCAGGCCCTGCACGCCCGGGTGCCTTCGGTGACGGTGTGGGATGACCATGAAATCGCCAACGATGCCTGGACGGGCGGGGCCGAGAACCACAGCCGCGACCAAGGCGATTGGGCCGAACGGCTTGCCGCCGCAAAGGCCGCCTATCGGGACTGGATGCCGATTTCCGATGCCCCTTATGCCCGCTACGATATCGGGCGGCTGGCGACGCTCTACCGGCTCGATACGCGGGTGGAAGGGCGGGACAAGCCGCTCGACCTGGCCGTGGCCATCAAGCGCGGGCCCGATACGATGACTGCGATAAAACGGCTGCGGGATGAAAACTGGGTTGCCGGGAGCCGGCAGTTGCTTGGCTACGCGCAGGAGCAATGGCTGTTTGCCGAGATGCAGGCCGCCAGCAAGCGCGGTGTGCGGTGGCAGGTGCTGGCCCAGCAGGTTGTGATGGGCAGGATGTTGATGCCGCAAGGGGCCGCGCAGCTTGCGGGCCCGAACCCCGGTGCGCAGGTGGCGGCATACCTTGGCGCCGCAGAGCTGGCGGCAAAGGTGGGGTTGCCGATGAACTTCGATGCCTGGGACGGGTATCCTGCTGCCCGAAGCCGGCTGTTGTCTGCCGCACAACGCAACGGCGTCGATCTGGTGGTGCTGGCCGGTGACAGCCACAATGCCTGGGCCAATGACCTGATGAATGACGGGCGCCCGGCGGGTGTGGAGTTTGCCGGGCAGTCGGTATCTTCGCCCGGGTTCGAGACCTATCTTTCGGCGCCGCCTTCGGCAGTCGCCCGCGCCATGATGCAGGCCAACCCGACGTTGAAATGGGCTGATACAGGGCAGCGCGGTTACATGCAGGTGACGCTTACGCCGGCCGAGGCGCTGTGCGAATGGCGGTTCACCGGATCGGCGAAGGTGCGATCCCCCAGGCTGGCAGGGACCATGCGCGGGCGGGCAGGCGCCGGCCAGCGGAGGCTGGTGATGGGATAAGGCCAGCGGAGGCTGGCGGAGCGGGCAGGCCAGAGGAGGCTGGCGGCAGGAGGCGGCAGGTTGCGGAGGACGGGATAGACGGGTAGGGCCGCGGCCCATGATCGCCCGTTATTCCCGCCCCGAGATGGTGGCCATCTGGTCCGCCGAAACGAAGTTCCGCATCTGGTTCGAGATCGAGGCGCATGCGACCGAGGCGCTTGCGCAACTGGGCGTTGTTCCGCAATCGGCAGCCGATGCGCTTTGGGCCTGGTGGGCAACCAAGCCCGTGATCGACGTTGCGGCGATCGATGCGATCGAGGCCGTTACCCGGCATGATGTGATCGCCTTTCTGACATGGGTTGCCGAACAGGTGGGCGATGAAGCCCGCTTCATGCACCAGGGCATGACGTCTTCGGATGTGCTGGATACCTGCCTTGCCGTGCAGCTGGCGATGGCAACCGATATCCTGCTTGGAGACATGGATTTGCTGCTGGCTGCCATCAGGCGCCGCGCGATGGAGCACCGTTTCACGCCAACGATCGGCCGCAGCCACGGCATCCATGCCGAGCCGGTGACCTTCGGGTTCAAGCTGGCGCAGGCCTATGCCGAGTTCGACCGGTGCCGCCAGCGTCTGGTGGCGGCGCGGGCCGAGATCGCCACCTGTGCGATTTCGGGCGCGGTGGGCACGTTTGCCAACATCGACCCACGCGTGGAAGCCCATGTCGCGGCGAAGATGGGGCTGGTTGTCGAGCCGATTTCCACCCAGGTGATCCCGCGCGACCGGCATGCCATGTATTTTGCGGTGCTGGGCGTGATCGCATCGTCGATCGAGCGGCTGGCGACCGAAGTGCGCCATCTGCAACGAACCGAAGTGCTGGAGGCGGAGGAGTATTTCGCGCCCGGGCAGAAGGGCTCGTCGGCAATGCCGCACAAGCGCAACCCGGTTCTGACGGAGAATCTCACGGGTCTGGCCCGGCTGGTGCGATCCGCAGTGACCCCGGCGCTGGAGAATGTGGCGTTGTGGCACGAGCGGGACATCTCCCATTCCTCGGTCGAGCGCGGGATCGGGCCGGATGCGACCATCACGCTCGACTTTGCGCTGGTGCGGCTGACCAACGTGATCGACAAGCTGTTGATCTATCCCGAGCGGATGGCGAAGAACCTGCACCGGATGGGCGGGTTGATCCATTCGCAGCGCATACTGCTGGCGCTGACACAGGCGGGCGTTTCGCGCGAAGACAGTTACCGGATCGTTCAGCGCAACGCGATGAAGGTGTGGGAATCGGATGGGGCGCTCCAGTTGCGGGCGCTGCTTGGCGCTGACGAGGATGTGTCATCCCGATTGACAGCCGCACAGCTGGATGGGCTGTTCACGCTGGACCATCATTTTGCCCGGATCGACACGATATTCGACCGGGTTTTCGGCGCCGGCTAATCCCGGGCTCCCAATCCGATGAACACAGCCGTTTGTCATCCTGAGAACCCACGAATTTCCTCAACTGTGTAAAATTATTTTACACATGATGAAAATTTAACCATCTAACCTGTTGATTCCGAGACAGCGAAAACTTGGCACGCGTCTTGCATGCATTTGAGGCAGTGCAACTGTGCATCGAAGGAGTGGATCATGCGTCTCAACTTTATTCTTCCCCTGGCCGCAGCTGCCAGCTTTGGCCTGATGGCTTCGGCAAACGCCGCAATCATCATTACAGAAGAGCCTGGCAGCAACCTCGCCAGCTTTTCGTACAGCATCAACGATGCCACCCGCACCATCACGCTTCGCGAAGTGTGGGATGCCGGCACGTCGGGCAATGTTGTCCTGAAGTTCGAAGGTTGGGATTACAACCGTGATTCCTGGACCGTGAACAAGTTCGTCACCAACAACACCGGTGACGACTGGACCAGCTTCTCCAACGAGCTTCTTAATGCTGACAAGGACGGCTCGATCGACACCGACGGCCTGAGCTTTGCACAGTTTGGCGTTCCGTTCCGCCCCCGCACGTCTGATGTGTTCACGACGGTGATGGCTGATGAAATTGCCGACCGTGACTTCCTGCTGTTCGAAGACGGCCTGGTTGCCAATGGCAGCTCCGTGTTCATGACGTTCGGCTTGACCGCTCGTCGTGATGGCGAAGCCGACAACGTGAACCCGTTCTTCCTGCGCCAGTCGGAAACGCTGGCAGCGATTCCTGAGCCTGCAACCTGGGCGATGCTGATCACGGGCTTCGGCCTGGTCGGTTTCTCGATGCGCCGCCGGCGCTCGACGGTGGCATCTGTCACTGCCTGATAAGGCTGCAATCTGAAAGAGGGCGGGGCCGGAAACGGCCCTGCCCTTTTTTTTGCCGAACACGTGGCTGCGCGCGCGCCTTCCCAGCGAAACGGGGTGCCGATGGCGGCCCCTGCATGGCAGTGCGCAGTTTCTGTCCGAAAGCCGGCAAAGTTGGTGCGGCGCAACAAAAGTGCCACAGATTTGTCGGAAAATTTTACAGAGTTAACAGATTACCAGACCTAACCTGTTGTTTTTGAGCGAATAAGTGCTTGGCACGAACCTTGCATGAACCCAAGAAGCTCCGGTGAAACATGAAGGATAGCCAATGTCGCGCAAGTTTTTTCTGCCCCTTATCGCCAGCCTTGCATTCGCGGGTGCAGCAAACGCCGTTGTCATCACGCCCGATCCCGGCAGCAACCTGCTGGACTTCAGCTATCTGGTGAATGAAGGCACGCGCACCATCCAGATCTATGAGACTTTCGGCCCGGACACGGCTGGCCAGATTGTCCTGAAGTTCGAAGATTGGGCTTTCGGCCGTAGATCCTGGGTCATCAACAAATATGTGACCAATCTGACGGGCGGCAGCTGGAACAGCTTTTCGCATGAACTGCTCCAGTCCGACAAGTCGGGTTCCGTGGACGACGACGGGCTGAGCTTTGCGCAGTTCGGCTCGCCCTTCCGCCCACGTCAGTCTGACAAGTTTGCCGCTTTCACTGCTGACGAAAACGAAGCGCGCGACTACCTCCTGTTCGATGGCGGCTCCGTGCTCGATGGCCAGACAGTCTGGTTCACGTTCGGCCTTACGGCGCGCCGCGATACGCAGGATACCAACGTGTTCTTCCTGCGCCAGTCGGAATTCCTGGATGTCGTTCCCGAGCCTGCCACATGGGCCATGCTGATCGCGGGTTTCGGCTTGGTCGGCTTCTCGCTGCGCCGCCGTCGCAACACGGTTACCTCTGTCAGCGCCTGATTCTGCCAGAATGCATTGAGGGCGGGGCCGGCAACGGCTCCGCCCTCTTGTTGTCGGCCATTTGCCGGCCTTTTTGTGCCTGGCCCGTTCCCGGCGGAGACGGGGTGCACGTCTTGCGCGTGTCTGCTGCCTGCCTTGAGCCGCCATTCTTGACTCGGGCCAGCTGTTCGGGCAGTTGGCGCGGCTTGTAGCACCCGAAATCCTGTTTCGAGTGTCCATGGATGCACGCCGGTCAGCGAGGGTTCGCACGCCGGCGCATTTTGCGTTGTGTCGCGTGCCATCGCCGTATCCGGTTGTGGCTGGCGGCATTGACCGAACAGATCTGGAGTTGAAGACGACCGCATGCCGAAGATGCGCACCTGATGTTCGAAAGCCTGTCAGAACGCCTTGCTGGCGTGTTCGACAAGCTGCGTGGGCGCGGTGCGCTCAACGAGCTTGAGGTGCGCGCTGCGATGCGCGAAGTCCGCGTTGCCTTGCTGGAGGCCGATGTCGCGCTTCCTGTCGTCAAGGACTTCATTGACCGGGCGACCGAGCGCGCGGTGGGTGCGGATGTTCTTCGATCGATCACGCCGGGGCAGCAGGTCGTCAAGATCGTCAACGACACGCTGGTGGAAACGCTGGGCAGCGAGGCTGTCGACCTTGACCTGAATGTATCGCCGCCGGCTGTCATCATGATGGTGGGCCTGCAGGGCTCGGGCAAGACGACGACGACTGCAAAGCTTGCCAAGTTGCTGAAGGAAAAACGCGGCAGAAAGGTGATGATGGCGTCGCTCGACGTCAACCGCCCGGCCGCGCAGGAACAGTTGAAGGTGCTTGGTGAGCAGGTTGGTGTGGCGACCCTGCCGATCATGGCGGGGCAGCAGCCGACCGATATCGCAAAGCGCGCGTTACAGGCAGCGAAGCTGCAGGGCTTCGATGTGCTGCTGCTGGACACCGCCGGGCGCCTCCACGTCGACCAGGCGCTGATGGCGGAAATGAAGGCTGTCTCGCAGGCTTCGCAGCCGGCCGAGACGCTGTTGGTTGTGGACGCGCTGACCGGCCAGGACGCCGTGAATGTTGCCCAGAATTTCGGCGCGCAGGTGCCGCTGACCGGCGTGGTGTTGACCCGGATGGACGGCGACGCCCGCGGCGGGGCTGCGCTTTCGATGCGCTTCATCACCGGCAAGCCGATCAAGTTCGTTGGTACGGGCGAAAAGATCGACGCGCTGGAGCAGTTTCACCCGGAACGCGCCGCCGGCCGGATCCTGGGCATGGGCGATGTTGTCAGCCTGGTGGAGCGGGCTGCTGAATCCATCGATATGGCCGAGGCCGAGGCGATGGCGGCCAAGCTTGCCAAGGGCAAGTTCGACCTGAACGACCTGCGCCAGCAGTTCCAGCAGATGAAGAAGATGGGCGGGCTGGGCGCGCTGGCCAAGATGCTGCCGGGCATGGGCAAGGCCCAGGAAGCCATGGACAAGGGCAAGATCAACGACAAATCGGTCGCCCGGCTGGAAGCGATCATCCTGTCGATGACGCCCCGGGAGCGCACGAAGCCCGACGTGCTGAACGCGCGGCGCAAGATCCGCGTCGCGAAAGGTGCGGGCGTGACGGTTCAGGATGTGAACAAGCTTCTGAAGATGCACGCCGACATGGAAACCGCGATGAAGCGGCTGAAGAAGATGGGTGGCCTTGGCGCCCTTGCCGGCATGTTCGGCGGGGGTGGTGGCCAGATGCCCGGAATGCCGGGCGGACCGGGGGATATGCCGGCGTTGCCGCCGGGCATGCTGCCCCCCAAGCTTCCCGGTGGGTTCAAGTTCAAACGCTAGACATTCAAGAGCAAGGAAATCAGACACATGGCAATTGCAATTCGACTGACGCGCGGCGGTGCCAAGAAGCGCCCTGTTTATCGTATCGTGGTGGCTGACAGCCGCGCGCCGCGTGATGGCCGCTTTATCGAGAAGCTGGGCACGTACAATCCGCTGCTGCCAAAGGATTCGGCCGACCGCGTTACGCTGGATGCCGAGCGTGCGAAGCATTGGCTTTCGGTCGGCGCCCAGCCTTCGGACCGGGTTGCCCGCTTCCTCGATGCAGCCGGTCTGCTCACGCGGACCCAGACGATCAACCTGAAGAAGGGTGAGCCCGGCGCTAAGGCGAAAGAGCGCACCCAGATGCGCACCCAGAAGCTGGCCGAAGCCGAGGAAGCTGCAGCCGAAGCGGCCGCTGCCCCGGTTGTGGAAGCGCCAGCTGTCGAGGAGCCGGCTGTGGAAGCAGCGGCTGTCGAGGAAGTAACTGTTGAAGCCGTGGCCGTTAAGGAAGTGGCTGTGGTTGAGGACGCTGCTGCCGAGCCGGCCGCCGAAGTGCCTGTTGCTGAAGTACCCGGTCCTGAAGTTCCTGTCGCTGAAGTGCCCGTTACTGAAGTGCCCGTTACTGAAGTGCCTATTGCTGAGGTTCCTGTTACGGAAGAACCGGCCGTTGAAGTGCCCGCCGCTGGGGATGGTGCTTCGGATGCGCCGACCACCGGGAAGACCGGGGGCTGACTGCGATGGGCGCCGAACGGCCCGCCACGCGCCCGGTCGTGTTGGCGGCGGTCGCCGGCGCCCATGGCATCACGGGCGAGGTGCGGCTGAAGCTGTTCACCGCGAATATCGACAGCCTGAAGCTGCATTCGCACTTCGAGGCCGCCGGGAGGACCCTGACCTTGAAGACCCTGCGGCCCGGCCCGCAGGGCGCGGTTGCGCGCTTTGCCGAGATCGGCGACCGGACGGCGGCCGAGGGGTTGCGCGGTACATTGCTTGCAGTGCCGCGCGCCAGTCTGCCCGCTTTGCCCGAGGGCGAATATTACTGGCACGATCTTGTTGGCGTTTCTGTGCAGGATGAAACGGGCGCCACGGTCGGCACGGTTGTCTCTGTCGAGAATTTCGGTGCGTCCGATATCCTGGAGATCGAGATCGAAGGCGCTAAGCGCGTGCTGGTGCCGCTGGTGCCTGCTGCCGTGCTGGATGTGGGAGCGGTGATCCGGGTCTTGAGGGCCTATGTGGATGCCGGATGAGCTGGGCGGCGCAGGTCATCACGCTATACCCGGAGATGTTCCCCGGGCCTTTGGGGGCATCTCTGGCCGGCAAGGCGATGGCCGACGGGGTCTGGGCGCTCGAGACCATGCTGCTGCGCGACTTCGCAACCGATCGGCATCGCAGCGTTGATGATACGCCCGCTGGCGGCGGGCCGGGCATGGTGTTGCGGGTTGATGTGCTCGCGCGGGCGGTGGATGCTGCGCGCGACCGGCAGCCCTTGGCGCCGGTGCTGGCGCTGACGCCGCGGGGGCCGCGGCTGACGCAGGCCCGGGTGCGCGCGCTGGCGACCGGCCCCGGGGTGACCCTTTTGTGCGGCCGGTTTGAAGGTTTCGATGAGCGGATATTCGAAGGCCGCGATGTCGAGCCGGTATCGCTGGGCGATTTCATCCTGTCCGGCGGAGAGCTCGGCGCGCTTGTTCTGCTGGATGCTTGCGTAAGGTTGCTGCCTGGCGTAATGGGCGCGGCTTCCAGCGGGGATGACGAGAGCTTCGAAGGAGGCCTGCTCGAATATCCGCATTACACCCGACCTGCCGTGTGGGAGGGGCGTGGAATCCCCGAAGTCTTGACTTCGGGCGACCATGGGAAAGTCGCTGCCTGGCGCAAGCAGAAGGCAATTGACGACACGAGGCTATGGCGGCCTGACTTGCTGGATGATCGGCCTTCATAGGGCTGGTTCAAGGCAGGATACCGCCCTCTGGCGCCATCAACCGGCCCCCAAGAGGGCATATCCCGCGAGGGACAGGAGAGAAGAATGAACCTGCTTCAGACCATCGAAGCCGAGCAGATCGCGAAGCTGAAGGAAGCTCGCGCCATCCCCGAATTCCGTGCCGGCGATACTCTGCGCGTGGGCGTGAAGGTGAAGGAAGGCGAGCGAACCCGTGTGCAGCAGTTCGAAGGCGTGTGCATCGCGCGATCGAACAGGGGCATGGGATCGAGCTTCACCGTTCGCAAGATCAGCTTTGGCGAAGGCGTGGAGCGCGTGTTCCCGCTGTATTCGCCATCCATCGACCAGATCGAAGTCGTCCGCCGCGGTGTCGTCCGCCGGGCGAAGCTTTATTATCTGCGTGGCCGGTCCGGCAAATCGGCCCGTATTGCCGAGCGCCGCGATGTGCGCCCGGTGGCAGCCCCCGCACCAAGCGGGTCCTGAGCTTCTGCATGGCCCGGGAAGCCCCGGAGCCCATGCCAGGACCGATGAACTGCGAGACCGGCGGGGGTATTCCCCCGCCGGTTTCCGGCGTTGGAGCGCCTGGACCGGTTTTCGGCGTGAGCACGCCTGGGCCGGTTTCCGGCGTGAGCGGGCCTGAGCCGGTTTCCGGCGTTATTGCGGGCAATGTGCACCGGTTTCCCGTGCGCGTGTATTTCGAGGACACCGACCTTTCCGGCGTTGTCTATCACGCCAATTATCTACGTTACATGGAGCGGGCGCGCAGTGATCTGCTGCGTGTGCTGCGGATCGATCAGCGCGCAGCGTTCGAGGCGGGTGACGGCGTGTATGCCGTAGCGGACCTGTCCATCCGCTATGTGGCGCCGGCCCGGCTGGACGACGATCTTGTGGTCGAGACGGTATGCATCGAGATTGGCGGGGCGACTGTTTCGATGGGGCAGCGGGTGCTGCGGGGTGGTGATCTGCTGATCGATGCGACAGGGAGGGCAGCCTTTCTGGCGCCATCGGGCAGGCCGCGCCGGCAGCCGCGCGACTGGCTGGACCGATTTCGCGGCCTTATCGGCGCTTGAGCTTTTCCGTTCATTTCCTGTAAAGCGCCCCCCCCTATCTCGGGCAGTACAGCCAACAGGACAAAAACCCTTGCCGGAGTGATGTGTGGACCAGATGTTGGTGAAGACAGCGGAGAGCATGTCTCCCTGGGCTCTGTTCCTCCAGGCGGATCTCGTCGTGAAGGCGGTGATGGTTGGGCTTTTGCTGGCGAGCGTGTGGTCTTGGGCGATCATTCTGGAGCGGTCGCGCCGGCTGCGCGAGATCGACCGGGAGGCTGACGCCTTCGAGCAGCGGTTCTGGAAGGCCAAGACGCTGGACGAACTGGAAGCAGAGAAGGGCGCGCACCCGACGGCCGACCTGTTTCTGGCCGGGATGGGTGAGTGGCAGGCTTCCGTGGAAGGCCGGACGAATGTTGACCGGGAGGGCGTTCGAGCGCGGCTGGGCACCGTGATGGCGGCTTCCATCGACAGATCGATATCGGACCTTTCGGACCGGCTGACGGTGCTGGCCACCATCGGGTCGGTCGCGCCGTTCGTTGGCCTGTTCGGCACGGTCTGGGGCATCATGCGCGCCTTCATCGCGATCGGCGTGACCCAGAACACCAGCCTTGCCGTGGTGGCGCCCGGCATTGCCGAAGCGCTGTTCGCGACCGCAATCGGCCTGTTTGCAGCGATCCCCGCGGTGATCGGTTACAATCGGCTGCTGCACCGGATCACACGGCTGGAAGACCGGCTTTCGGGCTTTTCCTCGGCGTTTCACGCGCTGATGTCGCGTGAGCTGGACGGGGTGGCCTGATGGCGATGGGCGTTGGCGGAGCCGGGCGGGGCAAGCGACGGCGCGCCCCCATGTCAGACATCAACGTCACGCCCATGGTGGATGTGATGCTGGTGCTGTTGATCATCTTCATGGTTGCTGCGCCGCTGCTAATGACAGGCGTGGCGGTGGATCTGCCCAAGACGGCGGCCAGGGCGCTACCCACCGACATGGAGGCGATTTCCGTGACGATCGACCGGGACGGCCGGCGATCCATCGGCGACGAGGAGCTGGACGATGCCGCCTTCAAGGCACGGCTGGCGGCGCTTCAGACCGCGCGCGGCACCGAGGCGCGCATTGTTATCCGAGCTGATGCCGCCATTCCCTATGGCGCGGTGGCGGCGTTGCTCGCCGATGTTACCGGTGCCGGATTTTCGCGCGTGGCGCTGGTGAACCAGCCAAAGTCCGTCCAAGCCGCCGCCGGATGACCGAGCGCGGGGCTCTTCTTGCGGCCAGCGGCATGCATGTGGCCCTGGTGGTGGTGCTGTCGCTGGGCATTTCGCAGGTGCTCCCGACCCTGGACGTGGCTCCCGATGTGACGCCGATCGAGTATATGGAAATCGGCCCTGAGCCGACGGCGACGAAGATGCCTCAGTCTTCGATGGAAGCTGCGCCGCGCGATCCTGGCCCGCCCCCGGCTTCCATGGTTCCGGAAACGCCGATGCCGCAGGCCCCGGCGCCGCCGGTTGTCACGCCGGTGCCCGCGCCGGACGACAGGGCCCCGCAGGATGCGATTGCCGAAGAGGCGCGCAGGGCTCCACCTCCGCGTGCAGCGCCGTCGCGGGCGAAGAACAGTTTTGACCCGGGGGCGATGGCGGCGCTGATCGACAAGTCAATCCCGGATGCGCCGGTTCGTCCGCGCGACACATCGGCCTTTGCAAAATCGATCGAGCAGGCGATCCCCAAGGGCGCGCGGATCAGCCCGCGGCAGGTGGCGACTTTGGAACAGGCGATCCGGGCGCAGATCGCGCCCTGTTGGAACCCGCCCATCGGCGGGGCGGATGTGGCTGAAATGACGGTGGTGCTGAAAATCCGCCTGAACGGCGATGGGTCTGTTGCTGCTCCTCCGGAGTTCGTGAGCCAGACGGGCGCGAGCGCGGGAAACCAGGCTTATGCTCGCGCGTTCGTCGAGACAGCAAGGCGCGCCGTCCTGCGCTGCACGCCGCTCGACCTGCCGGCCGATCTGTTCGCCCATTGGCGGGAGTTCGAGTTGAACTTCGATCCAAGACTGATGACATGAGCTTGATGGCATGAGGATGGCTATGGTGAAATCGAGACTGATGGCCCTGCTGCTTCTGGCGGCACCATTTGCGGTGGGGGTCCCGGCCGCAGCCCAGCTTCGTGTGGACATCACCAGTGGCACCCAAGCGCCGATGCCGATCGCGGTGCCGGCCTTTCCCACGGGCGCCAGTGCCCCGACCCCGGCTGGAACGACGGTGGAGCTTGGGCGGCAGGTGGCCGGAATCATTTCGGGCAATCTGCAGGGCTCGGGGCTGTTCAGGCCGCTGGGGGCGGGTGTTTTTCCGGTGCCGGGCGTGGCCGATGTGCAAAGGCCGCAGTTCGGTGCGTTCCGCTCGGCGGCCGCCCAGGCGCTAGTGACGGGCTTCGTGACCGCCAACCCCAATGGCACGCTGACGATCGGCTGTTATCTGTATGATGTGTTTTCGGAAGAGGAGCTGATGCGCCAGGGCTTCACTGTTACGCCGGCGGGGTGGCGGCGGGCTGCGCACAAATGTTCGGATGCGGTGTACAGCCGGTTGACGGGGGAGAGCGGCTATTTCGACAGCCGCATCGTCTATGTGGCGGAGAGCGGCCCACGCACCAAGCGTGTGAAGCGGCTTGCCATCATGGACCAGGATGGCGCGAACCACCGTTTTCTCACCAGCGGGCAATCGCTGGTGCTGATGCCGCGCTTTTCGCCGGTGAACGAGACGATCAGCTACATGAGCTTTGCCAATGATCGCCCGCGGGTGTGGCTGTACAATATCGGCACCGGGCAACAGGAAGCTGTCGGCACGTTCGACAGCATGAGCTTCGCCGGCCGTTTTTCCCCCGATGGCCGCACCTTGCTGATGAGCGTGACGCGCAGCGGCAATGCCGACATCTACGCCTATGACGTGGGAAGCCGCCGCTCGACCCGTCTCAGCAGCAGCAATGCAATCGATACCAGCCCCAGCTTTTCCCCCGATGGCCGGCAGATCGTGTTCGAAAGCGATCGGGGGGGCGCGCAGCAGCTTTATGTGATGAACGCCGATGGTTCGGGCGCGCAGCGGATATCCTTCGGAGATGGGCGCGCGGGCAGCCCGGTGTGGAGTCCGCGCGGAGACCTGATCGCCTTTACGCGCATGGTCGGCGGCCAGTTCCGCATCGCCGTGATACGGCCCGACGGCAGCGGCGAGCGCTTGCTGACCGACAGCTGGCAGGACGAAGGGCCGAGCTGGTCCCCCAATGGGCGGGTGATCCTGTTCAGCCGGACCGAGCGCAACGGCCGGACGACCTTGCGGTCGATCGACCTGACAGGCCGGAACGACCGCCGGATCCCGACACCGCTGGATGCAAGCGATCCTGCCTGGGGGCCCCTTTTGCGGTGAGTTTCATGAACCGCATTCAGTTCCAAAATCCACAAATACTGCGTAAGGAGATCGACATGACACAACATGCATTGCCCATCCTGATCCTGGCGAGCGCACTGGCCCTTTCGGCCTGCGCCAGCAAAAAGGATGTCTTGCCCGCGGAATCGTGGCAGGCAGCCCCCGCACCGGCCGAAGCGCCCATCGACCAGCCCGGCACCGTGCCGCCGGTCGAGCAGGTTGCGCCGACCACGCTTTCGGGGATGCAGGCCGACATGGTGGCTGCTGCTGGCGCTGACATCGTTTATTTCCCGTACGACAGCTATGGGCTGGATGAAGCAGCGCGCGCGGTGCTGGGCGGCCAGGCCGAATGGCTGGTTCGCAACGGTTCGGTTCGCGCCAATATCGAGGGCCATACCGACGAACGCGGGACTCGTGAGTATAACCTTGCGCTGGGCGAGCGGCGCGCCAATGCCGCCAAGAATTTCCTGGCGGCGCAGGGCGTTGATCCGGGCCGGCTGTCGGTCATCAGCTTTGGCAAGGAGCGCCCCGCAGTCGAGGGCGCCAATGAAGACGCATGGGCGCGCAACCGTCGCGCTGTCACAATCGTGGTATCTGGAGGACGTTGATGTCGGTTCGACCATGGCGGGACATTCATCGCCGCAAATCCCGGCAGATCATGGTCGGCAAGGTGCCGGTGGGGGGTGATGCCCCCATTACGGTCCAGACCATGACGAACACCCCGACAGAAGATGTGGCGGCGACGATCGACCAGATCCGGCGGTGCGAAGAGGTCGGGGCCGATATCATCCGGGTTTCCTGCCCCACGGAGGATGCCACCAGGGCTTTTCGGCAGATCGCGCGGGCGGCCAAGGTCCCGCTGGTTGCCGACATTCACTTTCACTACAAGCGCGCGCTCGAAGCGGCCGACGCCGGTGCGGCCTGCCTTCGCATCAATCCGGGCAACATCGGTTCCACCGCGCGGATCCAGGAAGTGGTGCGCGCCGCCAAGGCCAATGGCTGTGCGATCCGCATCGGCGTGAACGCCGGGAGCCTTGAGAAGCACCTGCTGGAAAAATATGGCGAGCCGTGCCCCGAGGCGCTGGTCGAATCCGCGCTGGAGCATGCCAAGCTGCTGGAGGATGCGGATTTTCACGCGTTCAAGATTTCGGTAAAGGCGTCGGACGTGTTTCTCGCGGTTGCTGCCTATAATGAGCTGGCCGCGCGCACGGATTACCCGCTGCACCTTGGCATCACCGAGGCTGGCGGACTGATCGGTGGCACGGTGAAGTCCTCGATCGGGCTTGGAATGCTGCTGTGGGGCGGCGTGGGCGACACCATCCGCGTTTCGCTTTCGGCCGAGCCTGAGGAAGAGGTGAAAGTTGGCTATCATATCCTGAAAGGGCTCGGCATCCGGGCGCGCGGCGTGAAGGTGGTATCGTGCCCATCCTGTGCGCGGCAGGGTTTCGACGTGATCCGCACGGTGGAAACGCTGGAAAAGCGGCTGGCGCATATCACGACGCCGCTTTCGCTTTCGGTGCTGGGCTGTGTGGTGAACGGGCCGGGCGAAGCACGCGAGACCGACATCGGCCTGACCGGTGGCGGCAACGGCAAGCATATGGTGTATCTGTCGGGCGTGACAGACCATCATGTGGCCGATGCCGACATCATCGAGCATATTGTGAAGCTGGTGGAAGCCAAGGCTTCGGAGATCGAGGCCGAGAAAGCGGCCGCAGAGCTTGCGGAGGCTGCTGCGTGACCATGCCCATCAGGGCAGCCGGCCCCGATGATGCAGCAAGCGTTCTGGGGCTGATCAAGGCGCTTGCCGAATATGAGCTGATGCCGGATGCGGTGAAGATGGACGAGGTGCTGTTGCGGGCGGCGATGGAGGCCGGGCACTGCCGGTGCCTTCTGGCGTTCGATGGCAGCAGGGCCGTTGGTGTTGCACTGTATTTCTTCAACTTTTCCACCTGGACGGGGACGCGCGGCCTGTATCTGGAGGACCTGTTCGTGGAGCCCGAGGCGCGCAATGGCGGGGTCGGGCTGGCCTTGTTCAAGGCGCTGGCGAAGATCGCGCATGCCGAGGGTTGCCCTCGTATGGAATGGCAGGTGCTCGCCTGGAACGAGCTTGCCGCCGGCTTTTATCGTGGATTGGGCGCGGCCGAAAATCCTGACTGGCGGGTGTGGCGGATGGGGACCGAGGCGATCGGCCGGCTGGCGCTCGACGGGCTGGCGGTCGACGGGCCGGATCCGGGCTGATGGCCTGGGCAGTGCTGCTTCTGGCGGGCCTTTTCGAGGTGGGCTTCACGACGTGCCTGAGGCTTTCGGACGGTTTTCGCCACCCCTGGTGGTCGGCCGGGTTCTTTGTGTCGGCCGGGCTCAGCTTTTTTCTGCTGGAGCGCGCCCAGCGGGTGATTCCGCTTGGCACGGCCTACGCCGTGTGGGTTGGGATCGGTGCGGTCGGCACTGCGATCGTGGGGATCTGGCTGTTCCGGGAGCCGCTGGAGACGGCACGGCTTGTGCTGCTGGCGGTGCTTGTCGGCTCTATCATCGGGCTGAAGCTGGTGTCTCCGGCCTGACGTGGTGAGGAACCTTTTTGCGTCTGTGGCCTGCGGCTGCTAACCGCCGGGCCCATGAACGATGATGTGAAAGCCAACCGGGCCCCTAAACCTGCGCCGGTTCGCGGGATGCAGGATTTCCTTGGAGAGCAGGCAGACCGGTTCGACCATGTTGTCGCGACGTTCCGCGATGTGGCACGCCGCTTCGGCTTTCGCCCGGTGATAGTGCCCGTGGTGGAAGCGACAAGCGTTTTCGCACGCACGCTGGGCGAAACGACCGATGTGGTCGCGAAGGAAATGTACAGCTTTCCGGACCGGGGCGGCGATTCGCTGACGCTGCGGCCGGAGTTTACGGCCGGCATTGCGCGGGCCTTTGTGAGCGAAGGCTGGCAGCAATATGCGCCTCTGAAGCTGGTGACCCATGGGCCGCTGTTTCGCTATGAGCGGCCGCAGAAGGGACGCTATCGGCAGTTCCACCAGATCGATGCCGAGGTGTTGGGCGCGGCCGAACCCGCTGCGGACGTGGAGGTCATCGCCTTTGCCGACCTGTTGCTGAAGGAGCTGGGTATCGCGGGCGTGACCCTGCAGCTGAACACGTTGGGAGATGCCGAGACCCGGGACGCCTGGCGGGCGGCTTTGGTGACACATTTCGAGCGGCACCGCGATGCCCTGTCGGAAGACAGCCAGCGGCGGCTGGAGACGAACCCGTTGCGAATTCTCGATTCCAAGGACGCGGGAGACCGGGCGCTGGTGGCGGATGCGCCGGCGATAGACGCCTTTATGTCGGCGGAGGCGGGTGTCTTTTTCGAATCCGTGCAGGCGGGCTTGCAGGCATCTGGTGTCGATTTCGTGCGCCAGCCCCGGCTGGTGCGCGGGTTTGACTATTATCGGCACACGGCGTTCGAGTTCGTGAGCGATGCGCTGGGCGCACAGGCGACCGTGATCGGCGGTGGGCGCTATGATGGACTGATCGAGACGATGGGTGGGCCGCCGACGCCGGCTGTGGGTTGGGCCGGGGGGATCGAGCGGCTGATGATGCTTACGTCCCTGCCAAAGCAACAGGTTGTCGATGTCGTAGTGATTCCTGATGGCCCCGCTCTGGACGATGAAGCGACCAGCATACTGGCGCGACTGCGCGCTCAGGGCATTTCGGCTGACATGGCGTATCGCGGCAATCCCAAACGCCGGGTCGAGGTGGCACGCAAGAACGGAGCTGGGATTGTGCTGTTTGTTGGCGTGCCGATGGAAGACGGCAGCCCGCGTCTCAGAACAAGTCGGATTCAAGCCGATGAGACTGAAGCGGAGCGTATTGCAACTGAGGTATCGCGTGAAGTTGGTGAGGGTTTTTTTGGAGGGCCGTTATCAAGTGCTTATAGGTCCTGAACATGCTCCTCGCTGACCACCGCCTTGCGCAGATCGTGCAGCGGCACGAAGCGCTTGCCTCGGAAATGTCGAACCCGGCGCTGGACCCTTCGCGCTTTGTTTCGCTGTCGAAGGACTATGCCGAGCTGACGCCGGCGGCCGAAGCGGCGCGGCAGCTACTGACGGCGCGGGCCGAAGTGGCGGAGCTGGAAGCGCTGGCGGCCGATGCCGGGGCCGATGCCGACATGCGGGCCTTGGCGACCGACGAGCTGGTGGAGCTGAAGGCGCGCCTGCCCGAGGTGGAGCGCGCGCTCGCCTTGCAGCTGCTGCCGCGCGATTCGGCGGATGCCAAGCCCGCCATCCTGGAAATCCGGGCCGGCACCGGCGGCGATGAAGCCGCGCTGTTCGCTGGTGATCTTGCGCGCATGTACCAGCGCTATGCCGAATTGCGCGGCTGGCGGGTGGAAACGCTGAACGCTTCGGCGGCCGAGCTTGGCGGGTTCAAGGAAATTGTGATGGGGGTGAACGGCGAGGGCGTGTTCGCGCGGCTGAAGTTCGAGAGCGGGGTGCACCGGGTGCAGCGCGTACCCGCGACCGAGGCGCAGGGGCGCATCCATACGTCGGCCGCAACCGTGGCCGTGCTTCCCGAGGCGGAGGACGTGGATGTGCAGATCGACGACAAGGACCTGCGGATCGATGTGTTCCGGGCGTCGGGGCCGGGCGGGCAATCTGTCAACACCACCGATTCTGCGGTGCGGATCACCCATTTGCCGACCGGGCTAGTGGTGATCCAGCAGGACGAGAAGAGCCAGCACAAGAACAAGGCCAAGGCCATGAAGGTACTGCGGGCCCGGTTGTACGAGCTGGAGCGGGAGAAGCTGGCCAGCGCCCGGTCTGCCGACCGCAAGGCCATGGTGGGCTCGGGCGACCGGAGCGAGCGCATTCGCACCTACAATTTTCCGCAGGGACGGGTTACGGACCACCGCATCGGCCTGACGCTGCACCGGTTGCCGGAAATTCTGGAGGGTTCGGGGCTCGACGAGCTCGTATCCGCCCTGATTTCCGAGGACGAGGCCGCACGGCTGGCGCAGCTGGATGCGGGCTGATTCCAAGGCTTGTCGCGGAAGATGCATCAAGCGTTCGGCCTGTCGGCCGGCGCGAGGGGAGCGCCTGCGGCGTGCAGCCGTTGACGACGGGTTTCCATCAAAGGGACGAAGTATGAGCCCCGAAGTGCCGACTTGGAGGGGCTGACGGACCGCTACGCCCTGTTGCGCGCCGCTGCCCTGATACTTCCGGGTGATACGCCGCGCCTGGATGCGGAGCTGCTGCTGGCCCATGCACTGGGGGAGGCGCGGCTTGTGATGCTGATGGGGAAGGCCCCCGTTCCGGATGAGGGGGTGGCGCTGTTTTGCGCGCTTCTGGCGCGACGCTGCACCCATGAACCCGTCGCCCATATCCTGGGAGAACGGGAGTTCTGGTCGCTGGCGCTGATGGTCACGCCCGAGGTCCTTGTGCCCCGGCCGGACAGCGAGACTTTGGTTGCGGAAGCCCTTGCGCGGCGCTCAGGGGCCGCGCCGGGCTTGATACTCGATCTGGGGACTGGCAGCGGCGCATTGCTGCTGGCCGCGCTGAGCGAGTGGCCTGCGGCGATTGGTGTGGGGGTGGACCGTTCTGCCGGGGCCATCGGTGTGGCGCGGGCGAACGCTGCGGCACTGGGGTTCGGCACGCGCGCGCATTTTCTGGTTGGCGACTGGGCCGGTGCGATCGATGCGCGGTTCGACCTGGTGTTTTGCAACCCGCCCTATATTCCCGACGGCACGGTGCTGATGCCCGATGTTGCGTTGCACGAGCCGGCGTTGGCGCTGTTCGGCGGCGCCGACGGTCTCGATCCCTATCACATCTTGTTTCCACAGATTTCCGGCCTGCTCGCCGATGCGGGCGTTGCCCTATTCGAATTCGGGGAGGGGCAAGCGGAGCCCCTGCTGGCGATAGCCGAGCAGGCGGGACTGGAGGGGCAAATCGCGCATGACCTCGGGGGACGGCCGCGGGTGATCGTTCTGAGGGTCGCCGCGAGCCCGCCGATGGGGCTTGGCAAGCCATCGGGTAGCGTCTAGAGCAAGAGGGCAGTGCAGCCGGATGGAGCCGGCCGGCCTTGCCCCCACCTTCATTCCGCCCGGTTATCATGGCCGTTCGGGTACCCCCTGGGGGGTGATGGTGGACACAGGCTTGGCGGGATGGCGGGCGAAAGCCCCCCAGGTTTCCGGATCCGATGCACAGGAGATATTCCGGTTCGACGATTGGGGCCTTCCGGCCCCGGCTGGACGGGCGGAATCTGCCCCCAGGGGCGCCAGCCGGGACGGACCGGCCGGGGCTGACCCGTTGTGATGGGGTTGCACGGACAAAGGACGATCAAGACCAATGCAGAACAGGCAAAACGGGCGCAGGCGCCGCGGAAGCGGCGGCAACAATCCGCGCCCGATGGGGCAGCCGATGGGAGGCCAGACTGCCAACCGCCTGGAAGTCCGGGTGCGGGGCAACGCCCACCAGCTGCTGGACAAGTACAAGGTGCTGGCGCGCGATGCCCATCAGGCCGGCGACCGGGTTGCTGCGGAATATTATCTTCAGCATGCCGACCATTATTTTCGCGTTTTGAACGACAGCCGCATCCGTCAGGATGAAATGCGCGCCCGGCGCGGCGTTTTCGACCAGTATGAGGACGACGGCCAGGGCATGGACGGCGATGACGGGCAGGGCGACGGCGGTGACGACGGCGACATGCAGGACGGGTCGCAGGATCGCTCGCAGGATAGAGGCCGGGGGCAGCGGCAGGATCGGGACCAGCGGCAGGATCGCGACCCGAGGCAGGATCGGGACCCCAGGCAGGAACGCGAACCGAGGCAGGAACGCGAACCGAGGCAGGAGCGCCGGCCGCGCTATGAAACGCGCGATCGCCCGGAGCAGCGCGACAGGGCTGATGCCGGGGACCAGGACGGACCGGATGGAAGCCAGGACCGCCCTCGGCGCTGGCAGCAGGACCGGGCACCCGAATCGACTGGAACGACCGCACGCACTGTGGAGCGGGCTTCGCAGGACCGCGGGTCCGACAGCCGGCCAGACAGCCGGCCTGACGGCCGGTCCGAGCCGGCAAGGACGGATGATGGCGAGCGGCCGCGTCGCGCGCCGCGCATGCGGCCCGAGCCGGCCGAGAGCCGCATTTCGGACGGGGAGGCGGCGCTGGTGGCCTTTGGTGGCGTTCCGGCGCGCGATCCTGGCCGGGACGCTGCACCAAAAGACGCGCAGGCAGCTTCGGCCGGGGGAGAGGATGAAGCGCCCAAGCCGCGCCGTCGCGGTCGGCCGAAAAAGGCCGAGGCCGAGCCGGTCGAAGGCTGACGTTGCCCACCGGGTGCGGTCCGGGTGCGGATTCGCGGTTCGACACGGTTGAGTCCACCGAGCAGTGGATCTGGCAGAAGCTGGGCCGCGCCTGTCGTGATCGGCGATCCGCATGGCGCACGCCGGTTCTGGCGACCGTTGGGGCAGACGGAACACCCCGCACGCGCACAGTGGTGCTGCGCGGCGTGGATGCCACCGGACAACAGATATTGCTGCACAGCGACGCCCGATCCGGAAAAATGGCGGATCTTGCCGCATTTCCGGCGCTGGCCCTGAATTTCTATGACCCGCGCGACCAGCTGCAATTGCGGGTTGCCGGGTTGCCGTCGATCCTTGTCGATGGCCCGGCGGTGGATGCGGCGTGGGACCGGGTGCCCGCGCGCGCAAGGCTCAACTATCAAACACTCGCCGCTCCGGGGAGCCCTTCGGCGAACGAGGCCCCGCTAATGGAAGGGGACGGGCGCGCAAATTTCGCAATCATCCAGATTGCCATACACCGGCTCGAGTTCCTCTGGCTGGCGCCCGACCGGCATCGCCGCGGCGCAGTCGCGTGGACGGGCGGTGGTTGCGCGCGGAACTGGCTGGTGCCCTGACGATGCACGAGCCCGGACGTGGCCCCGGGGGGAGGCCGGGTGCACCATGCCGGACATTTCCGTATATTTCGAAGTGCGCGGACCGACGATGTTGAGACCGGCCTAGTTGTCGGGGTGGTCGTTTTGGTCTTGCGCGTCGTCTGCGCCGCTGGCGTGAGAGAAAAAGACCAGACCCATCAGGGCGGCGGCGAGCATCATGGAGCCAATGACGGCAAATGAAATCGCCACGATAAAGTGGATCGGGAGCGGTGTTCCTGTCCGGTATAGCCAGGTGAACGCCACAACCAGAACCACGCCGGTGACCGCTACCATCACCTTCATGAGCCGGAAGAACTGTTTTCGCGCCTCCGCCATGCGCTCGCTGCGGCCTGCCTCGTTGTTCATGGGTTTCAATTCGCCCCCTTTTGGGCAACATTCAAGCCCGAGAGACGAGAGGAGGAGTGCCCATGGGCATTGCAGCTATTCTGAGGGACAAGGGGCGCGACGTCGCGATCGTCGGCCCGGGTGATACGGTAGGTGCGATCGTGGCGCACCTGATAAGCCGGCGAATCGGGGCTGTCCTGGTGACGGACGGGGACCGGATTGTGGGCGTGGTGTCGGAGCGCGACGTCGTGCGGGGCCTGGCATCGCATCGCGGGGACGTGCTGGCGCTGGTGGCGCGGGATGTGATGACGTCGCCCGTCATCACGATAGCGCCGTCGGACACCGTCGCGCATGCGATGGAGCTGATGACCGGCGGGCGGATTCGGCATCTCCCCGTTGTAGAATCGGGGGCGCTTTGCGGGATTGTCTCGATAGGCGACCTCGTGAAACGGCGGATCGAGGAAGCCGAGCAGGAAGCCCTTGCACTGAAGGATTATATCGCGACCGGTTGAAACTTTCCGGTAATTGCGTATACTCGTCCACTCGGCTTTGTTCCGGTGCAGTCGCGAAAATTCGCGGATCGCTCGGAAAAAAGTTGTTGACGGGGGGAGGCAGCATCGCCATATGCCGCCTCCGCAGTCGACGCCGACTTCGACGGTTTGCCCTCCTCCCAACCGGGAACGACGGGCAGCCGATCTCTCCCCCCGGATCAATCCGGAAGCGAGGGCTGCCCCGGAAGGGGAAGAAGATGGCGGAGATACTCTCAACAAGCCGCAAGGTTTGGCCGGTGGTGAAAAACCGGTGAGGGCAAGCGTCGCTCTTTCTCATTGTTGGTTATATGAAGGGACATGTGGACGGCGGTCCCGATCTCCAGGGCTTCAAGGCCTGGATGTATCGGTACTAAGTTCGTCTATATGTCTCAACGCATACGCTTGTGACAGGTTGCGATCCAATGGACTTCGGTTCGGACGGATCGAAAACTTGTAAATTAAGTCAGTAAACGTTGTGCAGAAGATGAGCTCCTTGAAACGGGCTTTCGGTTTGCCGTGCTCCGTATTCCAACGGATTGCGTCGGGCCGATTGTTCGGAAATGAACTTGAGAGTTTGATCCTGGCTCAGAACGAACGCTGGCGGCATGCCTAACACATGCAAGTCGAACGAGACCTTCGGGTCTAGTGGCGCACGGGTGCGTAACGCGTGGGAATCTGCCCTTGGGTTCGGAATAACAGTTAGAAATGACTGCTAATACCGGATAATGACGTAAGTCCAAAGATTTATCGCCCAGGGATGAGCCCGCGTAGGATTAGCTAGTTGGTGGGGTAAAGGCCTACCAAGGCTACGATCCTTAGCTGGTCTGAGAGGATGATCAGCCACACTGG
>Ga0105045_10000219_pt1 | contig 37657 bp, 27 predicted proteins | sample MAT02_FD_78089 | JGI IMG/M metagenome (GOLD analysis project Ga0105045, IMG submission 78089) | Freshwater microbial communities from Lake Fryxell liftoff mats and glacier meltwater in Antarctica - MAT-02 (megahit assembly) | ecosystem: Environmental > Aquatic > Freshwater > Ice > Liftoff...
TACAGCCGGTGGACAAGCCAGCAATCGCAATCAACCCTACCGACACTTTGCGTTGAAACCGAAGCGTTTTCATGGTCGCGATCCTTCGCTGCCAAACCGAATTAAATGAGACAGAGTGTTTATCGACAAAACCGCGTAGATAACTCGCATCCGCCTTCAACGCTCTCTGAATTCACTTAATCGTTAAAGTTAGCGGCCCTTGCATAAAGGAAACAGATTGATGTCTAAAGATGAATACGTTGGTGGCGGGAATCCTGGTTTCTATCTATGTAGTCGGTGTTTGTGTTATGAATTTGGCGTAAGCGTCATTCCAGTCTTGAGCATTCTCGGGGGTATAAACTTGAATCGTTTTGTCCGATCGTAGCCATTCACGGGCTTCCAAAACGCTCGAAAGGCGACCGTTTCCAAGACACTGTGAAATAATATTTCCGATGGCAGTCGCTTCGATTGGACCCACGACCACTTTCCGATTGGTGGCGTTGGAAGTCATTTGGCAAAGCAAATCATTCTGTACGCCTCCGCCAATGATGTGAATGGTTTCCAAGGAGTAACCTATCAGCGACTCTAAGCTTTCCAGACACGTACGATATCGCATCGCTAATGATTCCAAGGCACTCCTGGCGATTGCACCGTGATCTTCTGTAGGCGAATACCCGCGATCCTTAAAGAGTTTCTGGACTGCATCGACCATATTGAGAGGTGCGACTAACGAGAGATGATCGGGGTCAAACAGTCGTCGCAAAGGTTTTGATTCTCGCGCCATTTCAGTTAGTTCGCTCCAGCCATAGTCATGCCCTGATCGCAACCATTGCTCACGGCATTGTTGGTATGGCCATAAACCTGAGATATTCTTCAGCAATCGCGTCGTTCCCAAAACGCCGCCTTCGTTCGTAAAGTTCAACTCTTGGCATTTTTCATTCAATCGTGGCTTATCCAGTTCTACACCCATGAGCGACCACGTCCCGCTACTGATATAGCACCAGTTGGGACAAGAGGAACCGAACTCGTTAGCTGGCACAGCCAAAACTGCAGCGGCCGTGTCGTGGGTTGCTGGTACGATGACGCGAACCTGAAGTGGCAGGCCAGTTCGAACAGCTAAATCCGAGGTAATTTCGCCAAGGTCCGTTCCACTATCAATGCACGGAGCAAAGAGTTTGGAGGGAATATTAAGAGCATCCATAACACGTGTCGACCATTGACCCGTCGAGGCGTTCATTAGTTGCGTTGTACTGGCATTCGTCCGTTCGTTACTTTTCTTGCCAGACAGTAACCAGTGGAAAAAGTCAGGGATCATTAAGAAGTGTTCTGCGATCTCAAAGATCGGTGAATTTTCGCGTCTCAATGCAAGCAGTTGACATGCCGTATTGATCTCCATGAATTGGAGGCCGGTTTCTGAAAAGATCTCTTCTCGAGGAAGCATTGAACACGCTAGCTCTATCGTCCCGCGATTCTTGGAGTCTCGATAGCAGAAGTTTGGGCCAATGATGTCGTCATGCTTGTCCAGTAAAACGTAGTCGACTCCCCAGGTATCCACGCCAATTGAAGCAATGTCAGGTCCATATTGCGAGGCTGCTTTTTTTAGTCCCTGTTCAATTTGGGTCCAGAGCTCGAGTAGATTCCAGACGAGTCTTTTTCCTACCCGGACGGGACTATTCGAAAACCGATGGACCTCCTCGATCGCAATGCCAACAGCGCTTACTTTGCCCGCTAGTACGCGTCCACTCGAAGCACCAAGATCGACCGCTAGGTAGACTTGCTCGGAAGAATACAGAGGTTCTTGGTTTTCAAGCACGCTTTTTGTTTTGGAGGACATAATCGGACAACGCCATCAGGGAAGATCGAACCACTTACATTTTGGTAGTTCACGGGTGAATTCTAGTCGTTTTGTTTGCGTTCTGAAAACCGCACCTTCGAATAGTTCTGAAGAAGTAAAGATGCGTGTTCCGATAGGGCGACCTTCGAAGTGACTTTATGGTTGATTTGAAGTAAGCTTGCGGAGATCGGTCGGACACAAGGAAAACCCAAGAGTTCTAGATTGAACAAAATGAAAAAGAACTTGAATAATGCACCGAAGGCGAACATCAAGGCTGGAATTTCCTGGTTTATGTTACTTACCATGGTGGTCGCAGGCTGCCTCGGCTACGCCGTTTACAGTCTCCCTATTCATCTTAACCAGAGAACGATTGCCGATCATCGGGAGTCGATTCGCAGCCAGTCACCTGTGAAGACTGACGTGGACCCGCCTAAAGACGGCACTTTTCAGCCAACAAGTCTTTCCGGAGTTTCTAAGCCAACTGGTCAGCCCGAGGGGATGGTTTGGATTCCTGGAGGAGAGTTTTCTATGGGGTCCGATATAGCATCTGAATCCATTTGTAGCTTACCAGGTGTCACCCGAGATGCAGTCCCGATTCACCGGGTTTACGTGGACGGTTTTTGGATGGACACAACAGAAGTCACCAATGAGCAGTTTCAAGCATTTGTTGCAGCGACGCAGTACGTGACGGTCGCGGAGCAAACACCTACTATCGAGGAGTTCCCAGGAGCATCGCTCGAAAATTTGGTTGCAGGTTCGACTGTGTTCTCACCGACCATTGCACCAGTAGAACTGGACAACTACTTTCAGTGGTGGCAGTATGTTCACGGTGCAAACTGGCGTCATCCTGAGGGTCCCCAAAGCAATCTTGACAGTCGCGAAAAGTATCCGGTTGTTCACATTGCGTATGAAGACGCAGTCGCATATGCGAACTGGGCAGGCAAGCGATTGCCTACGGAAGCCGAGTGGGAGTTTGCAGCTCGAGGTGGTGCCGCAGGGCATCTCTACACCTGGGGAGATGCCTTAACTCCCGGTGGAAAGTTTCAGGCGAATATCTACCAAGGCAAATTTCCTGTTCAAGAGGGAGACGCAGGAACAGATGGGTTCATAGGTATCGCACCGGTTGGGCAGTATGCTCCAAACCGTTTCGGTTTATACGACACCGCTGGTAATGTCTGGGAGTGGGTGAATGACTGGTATCAGCCGAATTACTACGCGAAGCTAGCAGCGAAGGGAGAGGTGGCTAAGAATCCGCTTGGCCCTGAATCTTCCTATGATCCAGCAGAACCAACTGAAAAGAAACGAGTCCACCGTGGAGGCTCGTTTTTATGTACGGACCTTTACTGTACACGATATATGGTCGGTACCAGAGGAAAAGGAGAGGCGCGTACTGGGAGCAACCACCTTGGCTTTCGATGCGTGCGTTCAGCAAACGAGGCATCAAAGTAACGGCGACTGATAGCCGAAGTAGTTCTTCGACTTAATGACTTCCGCGACTGAAGAAGGGACCATTTGTTCCCATGTTGGATCGGAATCCTTGATCCTTGCCAACACATCTCGCGAAAACACTTTAAGGCAATGGGGGTCGAAATTATCGAGAGCATTGATGCCGCCTCGATCCATGAGGTAGCCATACAGTTTCTGCAATTCGGGCGTGAACACCAAGTTGTTACACGTCATTAACTCGCCAGTTACTGGGTTCTCTAACGGATAACAATAAATCTTAAGGTCGTTCTTGAAAAGACGACCAAAAGACTCCAAGACACCGCCATCTAGCTGCGTGTAGTACTTTTCATCGAACAAGTCTTGTAGGCTTCCCGCCCCCATTGTAATCGCGATACTCTCTTTCGTGTATCGCGAGAGGTATGCGGCTAGGCGATAGTATTCAAAGTAGTCGGAGATTAATACAGTCGTACCACATGCTGCCATCACATCCGCCCTCGCCAGAAAATCTCGCAGATCAATTTCACCTCCAGCCTTCAGATTCCGCATGGTGATTTCCATCACGGGCGTAATCTCTTTCCCGCGAACCTGGGGTAGCTGAGAAAATTTCTCGTGAGCGCATTTGAGCATGTCGACATTCACGTTGCAAACTGGACGAAAGCTACCTCGCTCGACAAGGATTGCTTTTCGATAAAAGAACTCGGAAGGTTGTATGACTTCACCTGAAGAAGAAAACATGGCTGCACCAGTCAGGCCCATTTCGACAAGCTTAAGACTCATGAGTCGATTATCTACATGGCGAAACGCGATTCCCGAGAACTCGATCATGTCGATCTCTACACGCGACGTGGAAAGACCATCTAGGAGTGAATTGACTAGCAATTCGGGTTCGTGATTTATTGCGAAAGCCCCATACACGAGGTTGACTCCGACGATCCCAAGGGCCTCCTGCTGTAAAGCCGCTTCGTTGTCGAGCATCCGAACATGAATAATAATTTGGCTATCTTCATCCCGCGGATAGGCTTGGAATTTGATTCCCATCCAACCGTGACACTCGTTAGTACCTTTAAAGTTGCGTGCTGAAACGGTATCGGCGAAAGCAAAGAAAGCACACGTATCCCCTCGAGCATCCCTTAAACGGTTCAAGTTCAAGGAGTGTTCATAGTCGAGCATCGCTTGGAGGCGTTCCCTGCAGACGTAACGCGATGCTTTTCCATAGATCGCATCACTAACCTTCATGTCATAGGCCGAAATACTCTTAGCAATCGTTCCTGCACCACCCCCGACGCGAAAGAACCAGCGAACAACTTCTTGTCCAGCACCAATCTCTGCAAACGTTCCATAGCGTCTCTGATCGAGGTTGACACTAAGTGCTTTCTGATGCGTGTCGACGATTTCGGGTTCCGAGAAATTGAGATGCGAACGTTTCATGCGATACTTTTTCGTAGTTAAAGTAGACCTACCCGGAGATTTCGGACGCTTCATTCAATAGATTGGCCAACGGAGCTAGTCGCCGCAAAAGATATACCCAATTACGAACGAAAAAACGGTATTTCAACATGTAAGCCGAAAAACCAACTAATCCAATATAAAGACTTTCTGGCTTCAGACGGAATCTCGAAAGAAACGGGAACAACCGCTTGTTTTTTTGCATCGATGCTAGGGACTTGTGCATCCTATCATCGTCCATTCAACACCCGTAGCAGAATTCGAAAGACGTCTGAAGACACCATCTTCAACTAAGTGTATCGAAATTCTCAGGAATCCAGCTAACTAAAAATGTAATCTGCGAAAAACCGCTAGCTTGCCTTATCGTTGAACGCGAGCCGAGCCGCCCTTGGCGAGTGCTTCAACTTCTGGAAGTTTTGCCATGGTCGTATCGCCAGGGAACGTCGTAAGTAACGCTCCATGAGCCCAACCAAGGCGTAGGGCTTCGTCGGGAGTCTTGCCGCTAAGCATGCCATAGACAAGCCCAGCCGCAAATCCGTCACCGCCACCGATACGATCGACCACATCAAGCGAACAAGTCGGACTCACAAATCGCTTGCCGTTGTACCAAAGAACGGCTGCCCATTCATGACGATTAGTGGAATGGACTTCACGAAGTGTGGTCGCTACTATTTTGACGTTCGGGAACTTTTTCACTGCTCGTTCGATCATCTCAAAGAACGAGTTCGGGTCGAGCTTCGAAGCGGACTCGACGTCTTGCCCTTGAATACCAAGCCCCTTTTGAAGATCCTCTTCGTTGCCGACAAGCATGTCGACATTTTGGACGATCTTGCTAATCATTTCTTGGCCTTTTGCTTCTCCACCGATGGTTGACCAGAGTTTTGCTCGATAGTTCAAGTCAAACGAAGTCACGGCTCCGGAAACCTTTGCAGCTTTCATCCCCTCGACAATTAGCTCGGCAGTCGTCGGCGAAAGAGCGGCAAAGATTCCTCCTGAATGGAACCAGCGTACTCCTGCTGCAAAAATCTTTGCCCAATCAAAGTCTCCTGGCTTTAGCAGTCCTCCAGCTTCGTTGGCTCGGTTGTAGAAAACGACGGGAGGTCGCACGCCCAAACCTCGATCGCTATATACGGTCGCGATATTCGGACCTCGAACGCCATCATGTTCGAAATGCTTGTAGAAGGGCTTTACACCCATTTCTCGCACGCGACCCTGGACCATTTCACCGATGCCGTAGTTGACCATTGCGGTCGCCACACCCGTTTTCATTCCGAAGCAATCGGCAAGGTTCGCCGCAACGTTGTACTCACCACCCGAAACGTGGATGTCAAAACTCCTTGCGCGTCGAAATGGAATTATTCCTGGATCCAATCGATGCACCAATGCGCCCAAGGCTAAAAAATCAAGTTCGCAAGCGTCTTTTCGGACTGAGAGTTCGGACATGGTCAAAGTTTGCTCCAGTGAATTAGTAAGGGAAAGGAGTATCGGCAAGATGCATTTTCGATTTCTCTAGAGTTTTAAGGGAGATTTCAGCATCGAAAAGGGGGGGCTCCGTCTGGCGAAACGAATCCCCTTTGAAAATTGCGACCGATTTCAAATTCAGAGTACCGGCTACGACAGGCAGGAACCGGTGAAATATCTCGTTATTCCGCATGAAACGTAATCGAATCCGCATTCATGAGCCCACCCCGCTTTTCAGGATCGACGAACCGCAAGTACAAATCCATGCGGTTAGAACTAAACGATTGATCGTCTAGGATGTCCGAAGTTGAATCGTACCACGTGTCCCAGTCGCCGTTAGGTACGACGGGCAACTGAGTCAATAACGGCCCGTCGACTGAGCCTATGCGTACTTCAATAATGCCGCCAGGTCCATTAGAGGTGACTCGAGCCGAAACACGACAGAATTGAGACCGGGGGATCTGCTTCAATATGACATACTGGCCGTGAGAAATGGCACCTAGAAACTGACCGTTCTCTGCCTTGTGCGAGCCAAGTATTTGAGGTCCATGGATCTCGTCAGCCATTTCAAGCTGCGTCGTTCGGCTTCGTAGGTAAATTGAGGTGCTTCCCGTTTGAGGAGGTATTTCTCCAAACCCAAGATCGGTATAAGACCCCTCCAATCGAATACGGCCGATTCCTTCCGATTTTTTCGAAGCGAGCTCAATGACGTTCGATGCACCTTGAACCATTTCTGCCGACGGGTTGGGTTTTGCAGTGAAGACCCACGCGACCATTTCATGAATTTGTTCACGCGAAAGCTGAGAGTGTGGCAACATGGGGACTTTTCCCCAGACCCCACTGGAGCCTTTCAATACACGATCGACCGAGGCGTCTAATGCATCAGGTTGATCGCGATACTTGTTGGCAATGTCGACGAACATTGGGCCGACCAGGGGACGATCCAACGCATGACAATTTAAGCAATCACTAGATCGCATCTTCGCGAGTCCCGGTGGGTCAAGATTGTGATTTTCCGAGTCGGCATTTGCCAAACCAAGGATCGTTCCCCGCACGCCCATCCGGCTTGGCGCCAGGCCGTCGATAGGACCGAGTTGGAGCTCTTCCGCCTGGTCAAGATCCGATGCGCCGTCTTCGGTATCTAAGACGGCCATTCGATATGGGATACTCTTCCCGTAGCTGAAAAAATCACCATCGAGCGGTTCCTGGAATCGGACCTGTGGGATGGCGTTTCCGACGACAAGCGGAACCGATGCAACACTTGAAGCTCCCGACGGATCTGTCATCGACAACTCTGCGTGATATAGCCCCGGCTGATCTAGGGTAAGCGAAAACTCCGGCTGGTCCGATTGAGCCACTATCTGCCCTGGACTATTTGCGTTAGTGAGGTCCATTTTGAATAGGGTCCAATGCATATCACATGGATCATGGTCTCTGTCGATCGAACCCTCACTGGATAACACCACTTCGAGAGGTTCCTTGCCAACTCCGTTTTTCGCAATCGCTTTAGCGCGCGGAGCTCGATTGCCTCGGATGTAGTCCAAGCGTATCAACTGCGCATCGGCATTCACGCCCCAGGTCTCTCCGTAGTTCAAAACGTACAGAGAGCCTTTAGAATCAAATTGAAGGTCGATTGGTCGGGGAAACTTCTGATTCGGTAGGAACTGCCCCATCGATTGAATGTTGGATTCATCATCCAAATGAACGGCGACAATCCAGTTCCGACTCCATTCGAAAATGAATGCTGCATTGTCGAAGTAGATCGGGAACTGAGTCTGAGAGGCAAGGTCTTTTTGGAAGTGAAAGACAGGACCAGCGCATGCGGTTCTGCCTCCGGCTCCTACGGCGGGAAACTGTTCGATCGGTTTACCCGGATAATAGATCCAAGCGGGCTGTGCAGGTGGAAGCTGTTCTATTCCTGTGTTATTGATGGAACGGTTTCTTGGCGAGCTAGCATTGAGCGGCTCGCCAATGGAATCGTCTATAAAATTCACAATGGGGTAGGAGCGATTATTGGCAATAAAGTATGGCCATCCAAAATTGCCGGCTTGTTTTGCCTGATTGACCTCGTCATATCCCATAGGACCTCGAACCCCATCGTCGCCAGCATCCGGTCCTACGTCACCCCAATACAAAAAACTAGTCTTTTGGTCGATGTTCAGCCTCCAGGGATTCCTACATCCCATCACGTAGATTTCGGGGAGCCCTTGCGAACCATCTTTTGGAAAGAGGTTGCCATCTGGAATGGTATAACCACCTTCTGGAGATGGATGGACTCGCAAAATCTTGCCGTTGTAACTTTTGGAATTACCGGAAGTACGTTGGGCGTCCCATGGGAAACGATCTACTCGCTCATCGATCGGCGCGTGTCCTTGACTTCCGAAGGGATTGGTGTTGTCTCCAGTTCCGATGTAGAGATTCCCTGCTGCGTCAAATTCCATCGAACCAGCATGATGACAGCACTCCAGACGTTGTTCTTCGAACGAGATTAATAACGACTCGCTATTCAGATCCAGTTTTCCATCACGAAAAGTAAATCGACTGATTCGTTGCCCATTGAAGTCTGGGGGCGAGTACTGCAAATAGATAAAGCCGGTCTTAGCAAACGAAGGATCCAAGGCGATCCCAATAAGTCCATTCTCCTGAGTGGTCGTTACATCGATTTTGGCGACCACCTCAACGCGTCCGTCCGATGGATTTATTCTCTTGAGATTGCCACCGATCTCGATTAGGAAAACGAATCCGTCTGGTGTGACTGCAATCTCCATCGGTTGAACTAAATCAGCGGCAACGACCGTCGATTCAAAACGATCTGGGTCGTAGCCTTCTTGGGCTGGCTCCAAATCGGAGCTCCCGAGTAAGTTCGTTTGGAGCCCAATCACAAGTAGACTAATCGTTGTCAATGCATTCCAGGCCAATGCCTTCCAGCACAAACGGGAGCGGATGGGAAGAAACAATGTTGGCATGGCGGCTTGCTATGGTAGGACCTAAAGGCGGGGAGAAAGGCCGGAATACTAATGTAACTCAAGTACGATCGTTTTCAATGTTCACAATCGATGTATCAATCCACTCAAGTGGAATGTGATGTAAATCTACCTGTACAGATAAAGCGAACAGAGGCGTCGACCGCTTGGGCGTTCGTCATCAGAAAAGAGTGGAGGCAGGGAAGAATAAGCAATTCGGACGCCGCCTCTAATCGGGTCTCCGCAACGGTTACAACCCAGTCGCTAGGGCCTTCGAGAAACGGATTGGGAAGTCTCCATTGCGACTGAGTTATGTCTCCGGCAATGATGCCAAACGGACACGCGGGAACAGCAAGTTTAGTCTCAAGAGATTGCCAGGATGGACCTAATAAGCTTCCCGAACGACCGGTCACAATCTCGAAGAGTTTTAATTCTGACAACTTCTTTGCAAACGACGAGCCGTTATTCGGAGGTCCAAGCATAACGATTCGGTTCATGCGTCGAAGAAGCCCGTTAGCATCATTGTTTCTGTTTATGTTTCCAATCATACAGCGAAGTACGATGTTACCGAGGCTATGTCCAACGAAGCTCAACCGAGGTTCACCAGGTAGGTTTTGGACCAATTCGCCAAGCGCCAAAGCATGCTCCTCGACCGAATCTCGCGAACTAGCGTAACTGACTGAAATAGGCAGTAGGTCCGAGTTCAATCGAAAAGCGGAGGCGAGTGAGTTCATGCTCGAAGCAGTCCTCAACAGGCCGTGGAGCAGTATTACAACATCTTCCGGCGGAGAAGTTCCGCGTTCGATCTCAGATCGTTGCGTTTCAAACCGGTCCAATACCTGATCTCTCGAGCCCGAAAATTCAAGATAACGATTGGGTCTCAGGAGCCTCCAAAGCTTGAGAGTGCTGCTATGCTGAACTCTCCACCCGTGCAACCAACGGTAGTCGGTCCAAAGTTGTTTTCCTCCGAACGTTGGAATCCACATCGATTCAAGGCCTAAACAGAGTACTTCGAGATCAATTCGAAGTCGGCAAGCGAGCTACATCGACTGAGATCGGTCTCTCGCTAGCGAGCGACGTTGCGAAAAGGTTTCCGATGGCCAACGCCAATATCCGACATCCAGCTCACCCATTTTCCAAACGAAGAAGGCTGCCTTCTCTCCCATAACCATCGGAAAGTCGATGACTCCGTCGAAAGCCGATCGGAGAACAACCCCAAGACCTTCCAGCTCGACAATATATTCGTCAAGTTGACGAGTTTCAGTGCGAAGGTCACTTCTAGTCTCCTCGACTTCGTCGTTATAGACCTGCGCATTGGAATCCTCACGACGCCGAACTAAACGATGGAGTTGGTGCCGCCTCTCGGATAATTCCCGATGAGCCAAGCTAATATCTGCAACGATCAACCGCAACAGCGGTAGCATCGCATTCGCTTGCTCAAGCGAAAAAATGATTTCAGCGGTGGAGGATTGCTTGACCATGGATCGCCCGCGTTCTGAATGCGTGGGTAATGAAATGCGACCTTAACGGATGGCGGTTTCGGAGTATAACCAGGGAAGAGGAAATCTGTATGCGGTTGTTTATTGCTCCCTCTATTCCATCATGGCTCGTGCCAGCCATGTTTCCAGTAAAAGGGGGCAGAAAACTCCTTCATTTGACAAACAGGGGGATAGTTACGACGATAAGGAATACGAAAAATCTATCTCCGAGGCTCAGAATTTTGTGCCAACGGCAATCGATGCGTTAACAAAATGGTCATTTTGCGACCAATTAGAGGCACTAGTGCCTGAAATGAGTCCTAATTCTTCACAAATCTGGTCAATTAATTCGCTTGGTACCCGCGCAAAACGGCGTGCCGCCCCTGCGACAAGACTCAAATCGGCGATTTGATTGATCGATTTCACCAGCCCATTTGCCAGCTCGTGAATTCGTGTGATCGCCTGGGCTTCAAAAATCGCCGAACGCCCTCCAGCGGATTCCAGCATCATGGAAAGGTAATCAGCCGTCTGACCGAGATTCCAGGCTGGGAGCTCAATTCGAAGCTGAGACTGGTTCGCAAGGGCTGCAAATGCAAATCGACTTTGGGTCGTTCCCACCTGTTTGGCTGCCGGGTCTTGGTCAGCTTCGTACGGGTGTTTCTCCGACGAAGTAGCTGCTAAGAGCAAAGTCAGTCTAGTCAAACTGTTACTCATCGCTTGAACCGCGTGTAGCAGCTCCGTCGAAGCCCGATCGCAATCGTCGATCAAGAGAACAAGGTTGCCTTGTAGAGCGGCTCGCCCAGAAATGCTATCCATCGCGGATTGGTATAGATTGCAGTTGTCGGCGCGATGTCCAACGGAATTAGATACCCATCGAAAAAATTGATTGGTGGACCAGCCGGCGATAGAAACATATTGAACGTGGCTGTTTTCAGATAATTTTGAGAGCAGTAACGGCGTTCGACAAAATTGCTGCAGCAGACGACTCTTTCCAACTCCAGAAGGCCCGATGATCGTTCCCAACCGACGTTGGCTTTGAATGAGAAAGTGAATTCGAGCGATCGCCTCTTCGACGGTTCCTTGGTCAAAGAAAGTGCTAGCGGCTTTGGAACCGTTCGATTGCATCGACGGTCCACCCAATTGAAATGGACTGCATTCGAGTTTCCAGTATTTTAGGTAATTCATCTGCGCGTTCCCCGAGATGTGGCGTTATCTTCGGAATAATCGACACACCCATTGATCACGCTTGAGAGCATCCCGGCACTTTTGCAGATTTCTAAACCAGATACTAGACGACTTTCGATCGTAGAGTGAATTTACGAATATGCTAGGTAAGACACAGATCCAGCTTTTATCGAAGATTTGAAAAAGCGATATGGTCTTTGGATCGGGAAATTTCTAACCTCCAGCGACTATGGTCGAGTTTCCTTTTGGGCGCTGTTCAAAACGTTGTCAAATCCAGAACCGGCCACTACTCCCTGGTGAACGCTACTATTCCGTTGTGATGGCAGGGAAGGATCAAACGCAGGACGATCCAGATAATGAAGGAGTCCGATTTGATATCTCTGCCTCTGCGTGGACCGGCCCTCCTGAGCACGCTATCGGTTGGTGGATGAAGGAGATGCCTCGCGAAGAACAGATTCGGGTCCGGCCTGCGACGCCATTGGAATTGTTAGACAGACTAGCAATGCTCTGCGATGACCCATCCGAGGCCGCGATGGCTTCGCTCCTAGCCACGCTGTTGGTTAGAAGAAGAGTTCTGGTTCCAAATCCCAACTCATCGTATCCCAACTCATCGTATGCCAACTCATCGGGGGGGGTGGCTCATGAATTCTCTGAATATGCCCATCGGGGTTCGAATTCTCAATTCTGTGTACCGATGACTGATGTGGCACTGGAAGAAGAAATGTCGCTTCAATCGCGACTCCAGCAGTTACTGATTGTTGAAGTGGAGCCGGCCACAGTGGATGGTGCGATCTCCGCGAAATTTGAATCCAAATCGACCTCAATGCTGCCAAGGTTGGATGACGAGATCGGTTCGGAGAATCGGGAGGCAGTTGAATGATTTCAGAACCACTGCGTCGAAAATTTCGTGTTTCCGTTTGTATACTCCTCGGGTTTTGGATGACTGCTGGTGCGACGTGCTATCAGAAGCGGACCGTTACCGACTTTCAGCCACCTGAAGTTTTCCGTACCCTTCCTGATGTCCAGCAGTTAGCCGAGGTCATTAACCGCAACCGTGGAATACAGCAGTTGGAATCCAATGCAGTTTCCGTTCGGACGCCAGGAATTCCAACACTATCGTCAAGAATTCTTTGGGAACGTCCGAGACGATTTCGAATGACAGGTGGACTGTCGCGATTGACGGGGACGGATTTTGACTTAGGAAGCAACGACGACATGTTTTGGATGGCAACCCGCCACGGTCCTTCACCTACGCTTTACTTTGCTCGTCACGACCAATTTGAATCGCAGATGAATCGCCAAGTCCTCCCGGTTTCGCCAGACTGGTTGATCGAAGCCATGGGGATCGTCGAACTAGATCCAGCGTTGGTAGTCCAGGCGCCGACCACCCGCAGCGACGGAATGTTGGAGGTGGAGTCATTGATGAATTCACAAATCGGTGCGTATCGACGTACGTTGGTGATCGATCCTAAATTTGCGACGGTCAGGCAGGTGATTTTGAGAGATCCCAGCGGACGTATGTTGGCCACTTCTACCCTTTCCAATCACCAGCACTATCCGGCGCTTCAAGTCTCCTTACCTCATCACGTTCAAGTCCAACTACTCCCCGTTGGGGCTGAACCGCTCGATCTTGATGTCGTGATCAGTTTCTATACGCTTAACGATAATCAGGGAACCGATCCCGATCGCTGGACGGTACCCAATACCGCAGGCTATACGGTTATCGACCTCGTCCAGATGAACGCCAATCAAGCCAACGCTTTGCCCCCCTCGGCTGTCCAATTTCCTCAGTATCAATACGCTCAACCGCCAGTTCCCAAAACATCCTATCGAGGAGTTGGAGAGATTCGATAGCTAGCACTCAAGATTTCAATTAAACGCTGGAGCAATCGAGAGAAATTTGATATAGTTCTGACCGCTCGCAATATCGCGATGGAGTTAAAATAGTATTCTAATTTTAGGGAGAAAATGCGAATGACTCGTGTTCCACTCAGTCGTGTCGATGAAGAAGCTAGGCTCCAAGAAGAAAGATTGGACCTCAGTATTGCGGAAATTGACCTACAAGTCCGCACTACGAATTGCCTTGAAGAAAAGGGAATTCTCACTGTCCGAGATTTACTTAATAGCAAGCCTGAGACGCTTCTTACCATATCCAACTTTGGCGAGAAGACACTTGAGGAAGTCTATCAAGCGCTCTCCAAGTTAGGGTTTCATCGCAACGGTCGCAGGCCCAAATAGACTGCCAACGATTGCATTTGATGAACGACGATAGCGAAATAGCAAGTCCACCCAAAACGAATGTGCGTTTGCCGAAAGATCCCGTCCGGAATTCCAAAGCTAGTCCGATGAAGTTTGGCAAAAATCCCGAGGTAGATTTCCGGCGCGTCGCGTGCGGAGTTCTCGCGATTGGCTTCGGTCTAGCTGCTGTTGGGCTTGGGTTTCTCGGCCTCGTTTCGCCTAATACGGCCTCCTGGGCGCTGGGTACGTTCGGCAAGGTTGCCTTCCTCTTCGCGTTTGTATGGCTCGCTTGGCCTCAGATTATGTGGCTCAGTTCGCTACCTGGCGGAGGGATCGCGATGGTTGCACTCGCCGCCGGTGGTATGTTCTTTATCCTGAGACCGAGAGCGATGCTTTATGTTGTGCCTGTCATCGCTGCAACGATGTCGCTATTCATTGCTATTGGGTTCGTTCAGCGCTATCTACTGCCGCCCAAGTAGCGAGCATCGATTCGCGACCTTTGTAGCGAACCTTTCGCGTTCAGCATTCCGGATTCTTTGTTCCAGTCGTCCTCAACGATCATGAGTTTCATTGAAACAACATAGCTTGGCTGGTCTGAAAGGACTTTTAGAAGTTTGCGATGCAGGATTGATGTGTCCGCAGTACCAGCCTTAAGGATCGGAAGAATCACCAACAGTTGTCGTCGATCGGTGGAGGAAATTGCGCAATAACGAATCCCTAGAGCTTTGGCTATCTCCTGCTCCAGGGGCCCTGGGTCTAACTTGTAGCCTGTTGCGAGAACGATGCGATCGTCACAGCGTCCAAGTATTCGCACGGCCCCTTCGCTAGTCCACTCTGCGAGGTCCCCCGTATCGAGCCATCCATCGACCATTTTGCTTTGAGTTGCCGGACTATCGGCGAAGTAACCGACCATCACGCCAGGACCTTTAGCGTAGAGACGTTGATTTTCATCAATCCGAATCATCGTTTCGCGGACAGGCCAACCGACATGATTTGCAAATGCGTTTGGGTATCGATTCGAACAGACGACTGGCCCTGCTTCGGTAAGTCCATAGCCCTGATAAATTGGCAAGCCACATTTGGCGAACCAGTGGTGAGTATCTTCATTAAGTCCGGCCCCACCTGCTGCAATCATCCGAAGTTGTGTCCCTAGCAATTGACATAACAATTGGCGATAGCTCTCATTCGATTTAGATTGGACGGGAACGATTTCCGTAGATCGACTCGACAAAATCCTCTGACGCAGACTTTCAAAGACATACGGAACGCCATTGAATAGTGTGGGTTGAAAATGCGGTGCTACTAGGATTGCATTATCCATACTTTGGGTCGCCAGCAGCGACGAACCCGACAATAGCCAAGTTGAAAGCTCGCACGTTCGTGCGTAAGCATGCGCGAATGGAAGTAGGTTAAGCCGACGATCCGTAGGATATTGAGGCATTGCGTCGAGCTTCTGCAATGCGTTGCTGATCAAGTTTTCTAGACTCAGTTGAACCCCTTTCGGCGAGGATGTAGATCCCGATGTAAACAGGATGGTTGCCACGGAAGCGGGATTGGATGTCGACACGCGCGAAAGCGATACTCTTTCGTAAGACCGTGTTGAATTGTCGACGATTTGGTCCAGCTTTGATAGCAACCGATATCGCGTCGTGTCTAAAAAGGAAAATGCTTGGGGATTCTCTAGAAGCACTATCAGCGATGGATTCACTCGCTTGCAGATGTCACGCTTTACCGAATCTGCGAGTCTTACATCGACTGGAACATGGATGCAATGGAGGGCTTGGCACGCCAAATCAACCATTACCCATTCAAGACAATTGCGATCGCAGGTGACAATTCTCGATTTCGAAGGGATTTCTAAGGAAGAAAGTTGCGAGATCGTTGCGAGCAACTGGAGCCGGAATTGACTCCACGTGATTACGCATAATGGCAGATCACCGTTGGAAACCCACCACGCTGGACTTTCGGGGGTCTCGTCAGCCCAGTGGTCTATACAATCGAGAAACGAGTTAAAGCGGTTCGAGAGCATGTTCGGATCGAAACAAAGAAAATCGCGAAGTATTTCGTCTCTGAACTCAGCAGCTAAACTCTAGTGTTTCACGTATCCGAGGCGCTGCGGTTCGTTTTAGAACCGCCGCAGATTCGTTACCATGCGAGTTGGTGGGATAGATTTCCGCGCATACGGGCGCGTGTTCCCCATCTTACTTCTCGATTAGTTGTTTCTCGATTAGTTGTTTCTCGACTGGTTACTTTTCGACTGGTTTTGGCATTGCATCGACGACTTTGTCGATCAGTCCGTACGCAACCGCTTCTTCGGGATCCATAAATCGGTCGCGATCCGTGTCCTTTTCGATTTGTTCGAGCGATTGACCGCAGTGTCGGATCAGGATTTCGTTGAGCTTCTTCTTTGTGCGTCGAAATTCGCGAACATGGATATCAATTTCCTCAGCCGTGCCTTGCATCCCGGCAAGAGGTTGGTGGATCATGATTCGAGAGCTTGGCAGCGAGTAGCGTTTGCCTTTCGCACCTGCAGTCAGAAGAACCGCTCCCATTGAGGCAGCTTGCCCAATGCAGTAGGTCGCCACGTCACAAGAGATGAATTGCATCGTATCATAGATCGCCATACCCGCACTGACACTTCCACCAGGGCTGTTTATGTACATATGAATGTCCGCTTTGGGATCATCGGACTGCAGAAACAGCATTTGTGCGACTAAAGCATTAGCCATTTCATCGTCAACTTGAGTACCCAAAAAGACGATTCGATCTTTCAATAGACGCGAATAAATATCGTAGACGCGTTCTTCACGACCGTCTTTTTCGATTACGTAGGGGATCATTGGCATAGTGAAATTACTTTCGAAAATCTTTATAGGAGTGAATCGGGTGCAATAGTCATTAAAAAGCAACTACTTGTCGTCCTCGGATGGTAGCTCTTGCTTCATCAAAATTTCATCGACAAGTCCGTACTCTTTGGCTGCCAATGCGGTCAAGAAAAAGTCACGATCGGTATCCTTGGCAATCGTTGCGGCCTCTTTGCCGGTGTGCTTGGCCAAGATTTCGTTTAACTGCTGCCGCATTCGCAAGATTTCTGTCGCTTGAATCTCGATATCGGAAATTTGTCCGCGGACGCCACCATGCGGTTGATGCACCATCACGGTACTATTAGGTAAGCAAAATCGCTTCCCTTTCGCTCCGCCAGCAAGGAGAACAGCTGCACCGCTGGCAGCCTGTCCTACGCAATAAGTCGCAACAGGGCATGTCAGCATTTGCATCGTATCGTAAATGGCTAAAGTCGAAACGACTTCGCCGCCTGGCGAGTTAAGGTAGAAGTGAATGTCCTTACGGCGATTCTCGCTCTGCAAAAATAGCAGTTTCATTACCACTTCGTTGGCATTACCGGTGTAAATTTCGCCTTGAAGAAAAATGATTCGATTTTCCAAAAGCAAATCACCTAACGTCATCTGACGTTGTCGCTGATAGCCCTGGTAAGCGTGCGAATCCATCGTTGGCTGCATAGAATGAAAAGCGTTCAAGGCATTGATCCTTACTTGTTTCGGTTACAATCTCTAGGCTACGTAAAACTCTAATCTACGGAAAATTTATTTACCGTAGAGGGACTGTTGTCACGACACGACATGACAATTCGACTTTGAATGGTAATGTTTGCATTCTTCCCACCTTTGACAAGGGCGCTAACCACGAAAGCATTGCACTGTAGTGTCAAACAACGCTTTTACACACCTCAAGGTCTGATGTAATCGATGCAGAACGCCGAGATAGCCGATGTTTTTGACGAGATAGCCGACTTGCTCGAAATCTCAGGGGAAAGCACCTTTCGTATCAAGGCATACCGTAACGCATCGCAAACGATTCGCGATTTGAGCGAGTCCATCAGTCAGATGGTTCTCGCTGGACACGAGCTGACAAAAATTGATGGTATTGGTAGCACCTTAGCAGAAAAATCAAGTGTTTTGGTAAAAACTGGGCAATTGCTAGCACTCGAGGAGCTTCGCAAGAAAGTGCCGCCCTCTTTAAGAACATTGCTCCGCATCCCCGGCCTCGGGGCTAAGAAGGTCGCGGCTTTGCATCGTGATCTTGGAATTAAGGGACTGAATGATCTAAAGATTGCCTGCGAATCAAACTTGGTTCAAGAATTAAAAGGTTTTGGAGCCAAGACCCAAAAGGCGATTTTGGATGGAATGGCGATTGCGGAGGCCGCTGGCAAAAGGCTGCGTCGCGACGAAGCAGACGTTCTGGTGGATCGACTCAAAAAACATATGCAGGAAGCAGCGGAGGTCGAGCGGATTGAGTTTGCCGGTTCGTATCGACGCGGGAAAGAAACCATTGGAGACATTGATATTCTGGTTATAAGCCGATATCCCCTCGAAGTTATGGTGCATTTCTGCAGCTTTCCAGGCGTTGAGGAAGTGATTGCTCGAGGTGAGACCAAATCGTCTATCCGTGTTGCGAACTCCTTTCAAGTCGATCTGAGAGTTGTAGAAAAGGCCTCATGGGGAGCTGCCTTACAGTATTTTACTGGGAGCAAGGAACACAACGTAATTCTGCGGGGGTTGGCAAAAAAAAAGGGGTTCAAAATAAATGAGTACGGTGTATTCCATGCGGTCGGCGCTGATGAGAAAGCTTCGAGTAGTTCGCCACAGTCTATTGCTGGTGAGAACGAGTCGGATGTCTACCGTGCGATTGGGCTTCCGTATATTATGCCAGAGTTTCGAGAGAATCGATTCGAATGGCGAAGTGACTTCGTTGATGTGGCTGCGTCGGTGATCAAACTCGCGGATATTCATGGTGATCTTCACATGCATACCACCGCAACTGACGGGGTCAATTCGATCGAAGAAATGAAGGCCGCTGCGATGGCTCGTGGGTTGTCTTACATCGCGATAACGGACCATAGTAAACGCGTGAGTATGGCTCGAGGCTTGGATACGGATCGTGTCTTGGCGCAGTGGAAAGAGATTGACGCCATCAATCGTCGATCCGATACCGATCAATTCTTGATCTTGAAAAGTATCGAGTGCGATATCTTGGAGAACGGCGAGATGGATTTGCCAGACGATGTGTTGGCCCAGGCTGATTGGGTTATGGCCAGTATTCATTATGGGCAGAAGCAACCTAGATCGCAGATTACGGATCGCATTCTGGGGGCGATAACTCACCCTAGCGTCTCCGCAATCTCGCATCCGACCGGACGACTGCTTGGAAGAAGGGAGGCCTATGACGTGGATATGGAAGCGGTCATTCAGGCGGCTGCTGAACACAGAAAAATGTTAGAGGTGAACGCACACCCGATGCGATTAGATCTTAACGATATACGTTGCATGGCGGCCGTCTCGTCCGGTGTGCGTTTGGTGATTTCAACCGATGCGCACAGTACCGAAGATCTCAAGCTTCTTTGTCATGGAATTCAAGTTGCCCGTCGAGCAGGGGTCCAGTCCGAGCAAGTTTTTAACGCATTGCCACTAGAAAAGCTAAAATCCGAACTCGAATGGCGTCTTTAGAGCGGGTTAGGACGTTGGGCGAGGTTATTCCTGATCGCATTCTGGGTAAAAACAACCGATTTCGTTGACAGACGAAATTTTGCGTAACTATACTAGAATGCAGTGGTGGCTTAAGAGCGTCCAGGAATTGGTGGCGAGGAGTTGCGGGAATATGACCCTGCTTGGAAAAGTTTTCATGTTTGTTACCCTGCTTTTGAGCGGGATCTTCTTCGCATTGGCATTGGCGATAAATGCCAGTCATACCAATTGGCGAGACGCTGCCACGGGTCCCAAAGGCTTTCAGGCGCAGATAAAAGAGCTAAAGCAGACCAACACGGAGCTGAAAGCTGCTATCGAGAAAGCTCAAAACGAGCTGGGTACCGAACAGGCTGCTCGGCGTGTCGCCCTTGCAGCCCTCCAGACTCAACTGGCCGAAGAACGTGAACAGACTTCGACTAAAGAAGCAGCTCTTTTAGCTCTCCAAGGGACGAACACACTTCTCAATCAAACACTTGCCCAAACCCAGCAGGATAATACGCGTCTTGCAGCGGAAAACGATCAAGTCAAAAAGCAGATTGACCAAACCATCCAGGACCGAAATACCCAACGTTTGAAGGTAGTATCCCTTACAGACCAATTAAACAGTTTGCAGTCGGTTGTGGCGGATCTACGTATCCAGGAGAAGCAACTTCAGGACGATGTCACGCTTCTCGAGGCTCGTACGCAAACAATGCGTGCAACGTTGGTAAGCGCTGGGCTAAGCGAAGATCCAGATGATGCGCCGCCGGCCGGACTTAAAGGCGAGGTGTTGGCGGTTGGTCGCGATAATTTAATTGAGGTTTCTGTAGGAAGGGATGATGGCATTAAGAGTGATCATCTATTAGAAGTTTACCGTGGCGCCCAATATTTGGGTCGGATGCGAATTTTGAGAGTGGAAAATGACAAGGCAATTGGCTCGATAATTCCTGGATTCCGAAAAGGCCGAATACAAGCAGGTGATCAAGTTGCTGCCAATATTGGTGGTTAGTTCAGGCCTTTTTTGATCCGTCAAAATAGTCCAGCCAGTGATAGTCCAGCCAGTTATAGTCCAGCCAGTATCGTACAGCTTTTTTGATTGCCCTCGCAATCTCGGCTAAATGAATCCGTTATGAATCCAACTAAGCAACCACTCAATGTTTACTTCGTCATGATGGTGGCATCGGCGCTCCTGATGCTATTGGCGTGCATTTTGATGTTTTTTGAGAGTGTACGGTATGGCTCGCCTTGGGAGAAAACGGGTGTTCCTCGTGTTCAGATAGTCAGCGAACTTCGAAATATTCACGTCTAGAATCTACAACCTTTCTACCGGATTTGCTAACACCAAGTACTCACGAAAGTTGTACGGCGTTGGGGCAAATTCTCCAACGGACTTTAGCGTTTGAAGCGATCGTACCGTTCGGCTTTCCGTAGGAGTAGTCCGGTCATTCCGTTCGTAGCACCTAATCTCGTCTATTCTGCACCGAGTGGATTACTCGTACCAAATGCGAGAGTGCTTGAAAGTCGATCTATCCCGAGGATCGCTGTATTGGGGAGCGAATTCCCCTTTTGAGTACTAAGGCGAGCGGCAGGCTGTGAGATACCAGTTGTAGTTTGGGACCATTGTCCCGAACGAGTCAACGGACGGGACAATGGTCCCTTCCTACGGTAGTTGTCAGCCTGCCGTTCGCCTAAACCAGCAGGATGCTGGTTTTGAACGATGCCAACACGGAGGTTGACGAGACTTGTTTGGTCAGGCTGAGATTTTGCATGCGAAATCGAACAGGGAGCTTTCTAGGAAGCTATCCTGCTTGGTGGTGTTTGCAATGATCGTATTTGCTGGCATACCCTGGGCGGCTCCACTCCAATGTCTCGGGCAATCAGTCGTGCTTGCACCTTCCGAACCCATCGTCGATAAGTCTCCTGCCAGTTCTAAGGCAGTGGAGCCTCTAAACCAAGGGATTGTAAAGGTAATCGAACAAAGCCCTGCCGCGATTCCTCCGCGATTGACAACTCCTACCGCCGAGCTCGAAAAACAACTTGGTGGCGTTGAAAGGAAATCAATGCCGGACGCCTCGAGGGCTATCCCTACTTCGCAATCGATAATGAGGATTCCTGAAAAATCTTTGACAAGCCCATCGGCGATTGTCCCCTTGCGAGCCAACCCTGCAGGTATGGGAAAAGGTTCCCGGGCAACCTTCAAACCTGTCGTTTTAATCGCTACCGAAGAGGCCCCCGTGAAGCAACCCGTTCTAAGTGCGGGGGATCCCCCGATAAGCAAGTCGGAATCCTCTGGAGGTGCAACCGAGGTTTCCGTTTCCACCAACGAGAATCAACCGCCGTCAACTAAGGAATCCAATTCCATTGCAATGGATCGAAATGATTTGAACGAGACCATTCCTGATTCATCGCAGATTTCGACTGTGACTATCTCCGTTCAAGCTGATTTAGCTCCCACAGCGGCAAAGCAAATCGAACCAATCACTCTGCCCACCCCCACGACTGGTACCACTGCTCCAGAAATTAATTTAGTCCCAAGGGCAAGCCACGCGCTGGAGCAAACGAATCCTTCCAATACAACGAATCCTTCCAATACACAGTTGACTGCAGAAGGGGTCGCTCCCTATTGGACTCTTGAGGGAGCGTTGGCAATCAAGGCGCCGCTAGATCGTACTGCAGTAGTTGATCTGGAAACGCTCGTCTGGGCTGCAATCGCACACTCGCCATTCGTCCAATCCATTCGACTTACCCCTTTGATTCGCGAGACGGAGATTCGCCAAGCACAAGGTGCCTTTGATCCGACTCGGTTCGCAGAATCGATGTGGAAGGATACTTCGGACCCTGTTGGTAACACATTAACGACGGGAGGTCCTCCGAGGTTAGAGGACACGTTGATGACCAACAAAGGTGGGATTCGGGGCAAGAATATGTCAGGTGGCGATCTTGAAGCATTTCAAGAAGTCAACCTTCATAACAGCAATTCGTTGTTCTTTATCCCGCGTCAACAGGCTGATACTCGCATGATGATGCGATACACGCAGCCACTCATGCGAGGTGCTGGGAAAGCCTACAATCGAGCATCAATCACGATCGCTGAGCTCAACACGGCAGTGGCGGGTAAAGACTCCAACCAAGCAATTCAAACCCACGTGATGGATCTTTCCGAAGCCTATTGGCAGTTATTCTTTCGGCGTTCGCAACTCCTCCAGCTTCGTCGTGGCGTTGACAGGTTAAAAATGATTGCCAAACAGCTAGAGAACCGAAAGGACCTAGACCTACTCGAGAATCAGCTCTTTCGAGCGAGGGCAGCAGTAGCCACTTTTGAATCGCGTATCGCTAGGACGCTCTCGGATATTATCGACGCCGAGCAAAGAATCCGTCGGTTGGTCAACGCCCCGTGGATCCAGGATATCACCTGCGACGAGATTGTGACCGGTTCGCAGCCAATGGGTAGTGCAGTCGTGATGACGCCCGAGGAAGAGCTTGGTGCCGCACTTATTAATAGACCAGACGTTCTCGCTGTTCGCGATGAGATTCAAGCGGCAAAGGTCAGGCTGAATGTTGCCGAGAATGACCTTCGACCGACCCTCAATCTGGTAACCGACATGTATGTTCGCGGGCTAAACGGACAATACGATGTTCCTAACTCTTTCGCTGATCAATTCTCCAATGGTAGACCTTCTTACTCCGGTGGAGTGGAATATGAACGGCCTCGTAACCTTTACTCAGCTAAAGCGATTAAGCGTCAAAGAAATCTTGAGCTACAGCAGCTATTGTTTCGCCTAGAAGATCGCTTGTTGGATGTTTCTCGCGAAGTTCGCTCTGCGGTGGCTGAAGTCGATGCAAGCTTCGCGGAGCTCAATGCAGCCGTCGGGTCTACCATCGCGACCAAATCCGAAGTGGACTACTTGGAATCCCGTTGGAGTAGCAGTGAATTTCTCGAGTCAAGCCAAACTAGCCTCAATTTGGAGCAACTTCTTGACGCTCAGCAACGACTGGTGAATGCGGAAGGTTCCTGGGCTCTTGCGCAATCTCAGTACATGATCGCCTTGTCTCGGCTAAGGTATGCAACGGGTACACTTCTCACACTCGGGCAAATGGAAGAACCAATTGTCCAGCCCAACGGCGAACATTAGAGGATGTTTGGACGTTTTCGGGCTCCCTTGTTCCGTTTAAAAGCTTGTCAAATCCATACACGTTCTCGGTGTACGGGATGTAAATTATCGGTGAAGCTCCAAATTTTTTGACATCAAAGACTCTTTCCGGATATAATTCAGCTTGATTATTTTCGGATGCAGTAGTGTCGTGGATATGGATACTAAGTCATGATAAGGCAAAATGAAACGTCGGAAAGGGTTGGGGACGCTGTCTTGAGCTTGGCTTCAACCTCCTCGTTTACAGTTGCGGATGATGTCGGAACGATTTCTGATGAAGAGTTGGCAGCCGCGTACATTGAGACTCGCTGTCCGAGAGACTTCGAAGTCTTGTTGCGGCGATACGAACGCGAAGTTTATGCTTTCCTACGTCGATACCTTGGCAATGACGATCAAGCGGAAGACGCATTTCAAGCGACTTTTATCACGGTCCACCTCAGAATAGACCAGTATCAGATAGGACGGCGCTTTCGGCCTTGGCTCTACGCGATTGCGACTAACAAAGCCATCGACTTGAAACGTCACATGAAGCGTCGTGCAGCATCCAGTTTAGACAGCGGAAGTTCGTCCGAGCCAGATGGAACATGGAATTGCCAACGTTCTGCCATCCCTTCGCGTGAAGCAACGCCGCTGGAATCGTCGATTCAGTCCGAACAAGCTATGCGAGTCCGGGCATTGATCAATGAAATGAATGAACCGACTCAACAGCTTCTACAAATGGTGTTTTACCAAGGGATGAAATACTGTGATATCAGTGAAGCCCTCAACATTCCGGTTGGAACTGTAAAAAGTCGTGTTTTTAATGCAATGCGTAAACTCAATGAGGTTTGGCAGCGTATGTATCCAGGAGCAACACCTGACGATTGACGTGGTTGATTAAACGTGAATAGCGGATTTATATCTGACGAAACTCTGATGGGCTATCTATTAGATGCCCTTTCTAATGACGAGACGTTGTCGGTTGAAAACGCACTCCTGATCGATCCGCATCTGCGCGTTCGATTGAAATCTCTTCGGGAATTACTTTTCCCGCTCGCCTCGGATAATGATGTTTATGAACCACCCGATGGGCTTTCGGATCGTGTTCTCGGTGTTCTGGATAATCAATATCCGCTCGAAACGGTCGTCAACGACGCTCCCCCAGCGGCAGACTTAGCCTCGGCTGGATTGCCCAGCGATCGTAACAAAATGGATTCCGGACCCGGACGAGGTTGGGCGGATTTATTCGTTGGATTGACTGCTGCAATCGTGGGGCTGTGTATCCTCTCGCCAGCGATTCTTAAGTCTCAGGAAGGCGCGCGGGCGTCGCAGTGTTCGGGCAAGCTACACGAATTAGGCGAGATGATTCGCGACTATGCTTTTTTTAGGCCGGGAAGGGTGGTACCGGAAGTGGAGGCGGAAGGGCCACTTTCCTTCGCTGGAGTGTACGCCATCCGGTTAAGCGATATGGGGTTTTTGAGCGATCGAAGTAAACTTTGGTGCTCCAGTAGCCAATTGGCGAATCCCCTTTCGTTTTCGTTCAGTTCTAACTGTAATCCAAGTATTCGAGAACTCATCGATATGACTTCATCTCGCCGCGAATTTTGGCAGCATGTGGCAGGCGGTTCGTACGCATACAACTTAGGAATCATGGTCGACGACGAGCATTCTACCCCGAGAATGCAAAGTCGACCGCATTTTGCAATACTTGCGGATGCTCCTTTACGCGAATCAGCTCAGCAGAAAACCTGGACCGTCCACATGGGGATTGCAACCAACATTCTTTATGAAGATGGTCACACTCAGTTAGTCCGGTTCAATGAACCGTTAGACTTTATGGACCATCCCTACTGGAACGATAAGGGAGAGAATAGGGCAGGCGTCGATTCCAACGATAGTGTGCTAGGTCGAAGCAATAGAAACCCATTGGAATAAGCCAATCCGGCCGCTCCTTTCTTAGGAACTTGTTTCGGGACAATTTCTTCGGGTATTCTGTCATCACCACTACAGCCGTCAAAATCGTAATCTCTGACAAAAAGACTCCCTTCGTGGAGTCTTTTCTCGATTTTGTGGACACATCTGAGTTTTCAAGCGGTAAGTCCGGACTTAGCGTTGTGCGCTAAAGCCATGTTGATGGCGATAAAGTATAAATCTATTGTCGAATTGGATCAGGGTCGATGGAATCAGCTAGTTTAATCGACTTATTGTGGGTCTTGGTCTGTTCTGGCCAAGTCATGATGATGCAGGCTGGGTTCTGTCTGCTTGAGTGTGGAACCTCGCGTGCAAAGAACAGTATCAACGTTGCTGCGAAGAACTTAGTTGATTTTTGTATTGCAGCCTTAGCCTTCTGGCTTTTTGGATTCGGGCTAATGTTCGGCGACTCTTATCTAGGAGTTTGGGGTACTAGTTATTTTTATCTCGAGCACCTCGAGAGCAGTAAACTTCTTACCTTTTTTCTGTTTCAATTAGTGTTCTGTGGCACAGCGACCACAATCATCTCAGGTGCGGTTGCCGAGCGAATTCATCTTCGCGCCTACCTGCTCATCAGCGTACTTGTGAGCGGTCTGATTTACCCCGTGTTTGGCCATTGGGCATGGGGCGGTATCCTAGAAGGAACATCAAGCGGTTGGCTTGCAAGAATGGGGTTCGTTGACTTCGCTGGTTCTACTGTCGTTCACTCGGTAGGAGCCTGGGTGGCGCTAGCAGCGATCTTAGTCATTGGGCCACGAATAGGTAGGTTTGGTCGTCACGGCCGTCTCATACCGGGTCATAACTTACCGCTGATGGTCGTCGGGACACTGCTACTATGGTTCGGTTGGTTAGGATTCAACGGTGGAAGCACGCTGGCGTTCAATCATCGAGTTCCTCAAATTCTGGTCAATACCGTTCTCGCTGCTGCCGCCGGTGGTATCACGGCAATCGGTTGCACCCGAGCGTTTTCAAATCGACTAGATGTCACTCAGTTATCAAATGGAGTGATTGCTGGCCTAGTTTCCATCACGGCCTCCTGTAATACAGTGACTTCAGTCCAAAGCGTTATCATCGGTGTCATCGGTGGTTTTTTGTGCTCTGCCATTACGGAGCTACTGATCAAGCTACAGATTGACGATGTCGTAGGAGCCGTTCCGGCTCATGGAGCTGCGGGAGTTTGGGGGACGTTAGCGGTTGCGTTGTTTGGCGACCCCGCGATGTGGCCCATACCCCATGGCAGAATAACGCAACTAGCGATTCAATCGTTAGGATGTTTGACCGCCTTCGTTTGGGCATTCGGTGTTAGCTACATCTTTTTGACTTTGGTTGGAAGATTTTGGAAATTACGTGTTTCCCCGCGTGAAGAACGACTGGGACTCAACATTGTCGAACATGCCGCTAGCACTGAGTTGACCGACCTTCTTGGCCAGATGGAAACTCATAGAAGAGCCGGGAACATCCATCGATTAGTGTCCGTGGAACCGTTTACCGAAGTTGGTAGGATTGCCAGCACTTACAATCAGGTCCTCAAGACGGTGAATGCTGAAATCACAAAGCGTAAGGAAGCCGAGCAGCAGTTTCGAGATATCTACGAGAACGCAGTAGAGGGAATCTTTCAATCTAGCTTGGATGGTACGTTTATCAGTGCGAACAGGTCGTTGATCAAGACGTACGGTTACTCGTCGTTTGAAGATATGAAGCAAAGTATTTCCTCTATCAAACGATCTCTCTACGTCGATCCCAATCGACGCGACGAGTTCCTTGCGTTGATGGAGGAACAAGACGTTATAAATGACTTCAGGTCACAAGTTGTTCGAGCCGATCGGAAGATTATTTGGATTAGTGAAACGGTTCGATGCGTTCGAGATTCAGAGGGTACGTTCAAATATTTCGAGGGCACGGTGATTGATATTACGCAGCGAGTGGACACGGAAAGGCTGCTCTACGATGTTGCCAAAACGCAAGCTGCAAACAATGCCAAAACAGAATTTCTTGCGAATCTCAGTCATGAGATTCGAACACCTCTCGGCGGTGTCATCTCGATGTTAAGCCTTATGGAGGAGACTGAGTCGAAGCAAGAGCGAGAGCACTATACACGCATTGCACAACAGAGTTCGGCTACACTTCTATCACTAGTCAACGATGTTTTGGATCTTTCAAAAGTTGAAGCTGGTAGAATCGATTTAGAGACCGCCGAATTCAACCTAGCAACCATGCTTGATGACACCGTCGAGATGCTCTATCATCGCGCCAAAGAGAAAGATTTGCGACTTGTATTCAACCTTGATTCACATACTCCGGTTCGCCTGTTAGGCGATGCAACGCGTATCAAACAAGTGATCGTCAATCTCGTTGGGAATGCGATCAAGTTTACCGAAAAGGGGCACATTTCGGTGAGTGTCTCAAAATCCATAGATCCCTCTGCCCCCAATTCGATTCGCTTTTCTGTAACGGATACCGGTATAGGAATCGATCCAAGCCGACATGAAGCGATCTTCCAAGCATTTACACAAGCAGATACATCAACGACTCGGAAGTATGGTGGGACCGGTTTGGGACTGACAATATCGGAAAGGCTTGTACGCGCCATGGCAGGATCGATAGGTGTCGAAAGTAAACTTGGACAAGGTTCCACCTTTACATTTGAAATCCCCGTAGAAGCGATCGAACCCGAGGAGAGTCGCGAACCTCATTGGTCGGTAGATTACAAAATTCTTCTTGTTGCAGAGAATCACACTGAGACAGCTGATACTCTTAAGAAGCTTCATGGCTTTGGAAGTGACGTGACACTCTGCAACTTAGAACAGGCATCCGATTTACTTTCTTCAATTCCCGCTTCGGTGCGATCCTATCAAGTTCTTTTGCTTGATAGTGAACTTTACGATCGTGATCTTATCCTATTGGCAAAGCAGACTCAGCCCAATATCCGAGTCGTAACGGTCGGTTCTGTGAAAGACGTAAGTTACTGTGATGGGCAATTGTTGAGGCCGGTTACTTCAGGGCGGCTGCTTAACGCAATCCGAGGGACTGATTGTAATACATCTAGATCTATGAATACCTTGGTGACTTACGAGGCTTTGTCGGTTTCAGGAATTAGGAATTGCGCCAGTCGAGAACTACTCATTGTTGACGACAACGAGGTGAATCGTATCGTTGCCTCAGAAGTTGTTCGTCGCATCGGTTTTGAGCCGATAGCGGTTTCGTCTGGTGCAGAGGCAATTGAAGCGTGCAGGGCGAGACCATTTGCTGGAATCCTGGTGGATTGTGAAATGCCCGAAATGGATGGGCATCAGACAACGCGAGAACTTCGGCGACTTCATCAGGCTGGCTCGCTAGCGCTACCCAGCAATTCTCGTCTAGCTATCATCGCGTTGACCGCTCAGGTCGTCGCGGAGAATCGAGAACGCTGCCTCGCTGCGGGTATGGATGACTTTCTGACCAAGCCGATTGATCGGAAGAAGATTGTGAAAGTTCTACAGCAACATCTCGGTGACACAAGTTCCGACTCGCCATGTGATGAGCATTCTCATGAATTGCTCGCGGAAGATGGTCTGCTGTCACGTCAAGCAGCAAGTGAAAAACCGTCAAACGAGCCCCCCATCGTGTGGGATGAGGCGTTAGACCGATGTGGGGGGCGCGAGGAATCGCTTCGGAAGGTCCTAAAGCTTTTCAGTCAAAAAAGTATCGTTCAGTTGGATAAGATGAAACGTTTATCGGAGTCTCAAGCTTACGAAGACCTAGCAACCTCCGCACATTCGTTGAGAGGTTCTGCGGGGAATCTTTCTGCCTATCGAATTAGTGAAATAGCTCAAGCGATTTAGTTGAGTTCAAAGTCCAAAGAACCGATAGTCATCCAACGCACCCTTCGCCAGCTCGAAGCAGAAATGGATCGATGTGTGGAATGGATTTACGAACGATTGGATGAGGTCGCATCATAAATACCAAAGTCTTAGTCGTTGATGATGATGAAATAACCAGGCAATTGTTGCGATGGTCGCTTGAGCAAGCAGGGTACGAAGTGACGGAAGCGGCAGACGGCATGGAGGCACTTGAAATCCTGGCGTCCTCGCGTATTCCGATCGTGATTAGCGACTTGGATATGCCTCGAATGGACGGTTTAACTCTTTGTAAGGAGATACGGGGATCGGATTTCGGTGGATACATTTACGTGATACTCCTTACGTCCCACTCGGAAACTTCGGATCGCATCACAGGGCTCTCGATTGGTGCAGACGACTATATTTCAAAGCCCTTTAACAAGACTGAACTCGTTGCGAGGGTGCGATGTGGAACACGGGTATTGCAACTTGAAACCCGTCAAGTGCTTATTTTCTCCTTAGCGAAACTGGCTGAGAGCCGAGATAATGATACGGGGTTACATTTAGAACGTGTTCAAAGATATGCCAACTTATTGATGGCACGGCTAGCGGTTGATTCATCCTATGCAGCAACGGTAACGCCCGAGTTCAGAAGACTCCTGTATGAAACGTGCCCGCTGCATGATATTGGTAAAGTCGGTATTGCCGATGCGGTGTTACTCAAGCCAGGAAAACTTACTAAAGAAGAATTCGAATGCATGAAGCAGCATACGATAATCGGAGCGAAGACACTGAAAGGAGCCATGGACCTGTGCGACAATGCGATCTTCTTATCAATGGCTTACGATATCGCTTTAACTCACCATGAACGTTTTGATGGGACTGGATATCCGCAAGGCCTACGAGGAAATGCGATCCCACTGAGCGGCAGAATCGTCGCATTGGTTGATGTCTATGATGCACTCACAACGAGGCGAGTCTACAAAGCAGCGTTCCCACATTCCGAAGCATATCGAATCATCGTTGAGGGATCGGGTACGCACTTCGATCCCGAGATTGTAAGGGTTTTTGTCCAGTGCGAGCAAGAATTTGACAGGATTCGGTCCAGCCTTGCCGACGACGCCTGTGAGAGCCAAGCGGTTACGGTTCATTCGGCTACAAAGATTTTGGATTTCGAAGTACCGCTTGAGCAATCTCAAGTAATTGATCTGCCTTCCCTTCAAGCGGCCAGTAAGCCTTTTGTTGCTCCAGCACTCGTAAATGTCCACGATGAAGCCTCGAAAGCTGTTCGACGCGATTGCGGTCAGTGTACGTGAAGACCATGAAATCATCTTCGGTCGCAATACATTTGATCGACCACAGCGCGGCATCGATACGCAGTTCGGCAACCTCCAATAGTCTTTCGACTTCGCGTGGAGGCTTTCCGAATCGGTCTTCGAGCTCTTGTCGAAGTTCTTGTAGTTTTCGGATATCATCCATTCGAGTAAGACGACGATAAAGGTCGATTTTGTGGCGAATCTCAGGAACATATTCGGCTGGTAGAAATCCCTCAATTGCAAGGTTGATTTCAACATCGATCGATAGCTTCGGTTTTTGGTGCTTGATCTTTCGTACGGCCGATTCGAGTAACTGACAATAAAGCTCGTACCCGATCGCCGCGATATGGCCACTTTGTTGCGTTCCAAGCAAGTTACCAGCGCCACGAATTTCCAAGTCTCGCATTGCAATCCCGAACCCAGCTCCGATCTGTGAGTACTCTTCGATCGCATGCATTCGTCGCGCTGCGTCGGGATTGAGGTGTTTGTTGCGGTCCACAAGTAGGTAGCAGTACGCCTGATGCTTATACCTTCCAACTCGCCCTCGTAGTTGATGAAGCTCTGATAGGCCGTATCGATCTGCTGCGTCGATGAAAATCGTATTTGCGTTTGGAATATCCAATCCGCTCTCGATGATGGTTGTCGCAATCAAAATATCGAAACGATGGTCGATGAAGTCGATCATAACCTGCTCTAACTGATGCTCCGGCATCTGGCCGTGGCCGATAACGATGCGAGCCTCTGGGACTAATCGTTGAATTCTATCCGACAATGCACCCATGTCTTGGATTCGATTGTGAACAAAGTAGATCTGTCCACCTCGATTGAGCTCCCGCAAAATCGCGTTTCGGATGATCGCATTGTCAAACCGTACGACTCGGGTTTCAATCGAAAGCCTTTCTTCCGGGGCGGTTTCCAGATTGGAGATATCGCGTACACCTACCAGCGACATATGTAACGTGCGTGGGATTGGCGTTGCCGAAAGCGTCAGGAGATCGACATTCGGACGCTGTTGTTTAAGTCGCTCCTTCACGGCTACACCGAACCGTTGCTCCTCGTCAATAATGACCAAACCCAGATTGAAAAAGTCGACATCTTCCGAAGCGATTCGGTGAGTACCAATGACAAGATCGACTTGGCCTTTGGCGAGTTTCACAAGGGTCTCTTTTTGTTCCTTGCCTGAACAGAACCGGCTGAGCTTGGCAACATCGAAGGGGAATTCTGCCATCCGTTCACGAAAAGTTTTGTAATGTTGTTCAGCCAAGACGGTGGTAGGCACGAGCACTGCCACTTGATAGCCGCTGTCAATTGCTTTAAAAGCCGCCCGCATGGCGACTTCGGTTTTCCCAAAGCCCACGTCTCCGCATATCAAACGATCCATCGGACGATTCGAAATCATATCCTTCTTGAGGGCCGCGATCGCAGTCAATTGGTCGGTCGTTTCGACATAAGGGAACGATGCTTCAAACTGGTTTTGCCAAACCGTATCATGGCTAAAGGATATTCCTGACCGCGAACGCCGTTGCGCCTGCATATCCAGGAGATCTGCGGCCATGTCGGTAACAGCTTCCTCAGCAGCTTTCTTTTGCCGAACCCAAGCTTGTCCACCGATCTTTGCCAGTTTAGGAGTTGATTTTGTTCCGCCAATGTAACGCTGAATGAGGTCGATCTTGCTTGTTGGAACGAAGAGCTTCGTGCCTTCTGCAAATTCAATCTCCAGATGCTCATGTTTTTGTCCAAGCTTTTCGATTAGCTGCAATCCACGATAGATTCCAATGCCATGCGAAAGATGCACAACTAGATCACCTTCTCGCAAATCGAGAAAGCTATCTAGCGCCCGTGATGCAATTTTTCGGGCACCGCGGCGTAGCGTATGGCGTTTGAGCATTTGGTTCACTGAGAGAACCATCGGACCCGCGTTTCCGATTTCAAAGCCCGCGGCAAGACTACCGATTTCAAGTTGCGTCCGTCCGGTAGCCAGCGATTGGCTTGTCGCAAGTACCTCACGCATCCGCGATAGTTCGCCATCGTTCCAACAGAGGACCGTCGCCGTGCGGTGAAGCGAGACAGCTTGGTCAATTAGGGTTGGTAGTTGCTCGAGTTCTCCGGTCACTCGTGACACGTCTGTCAGCATGCATCGATGATTTTCGACAAGACTTGTTGGATCAGTTAATTGCACTAAATTGGCATGCCGGCGTTTCGTGATTGCCGTCATCACCTGTTCGATGGATTGAAAGCGATCAGGAAATGGAATGCGATCCAAAAAAGACTTCGCAACATGTCGAATAGAAATGGGTTCGTAAAGAAAAATTGCCGTATCTCCAGGCAAATAATCTAGTAACGAGGATTCCGTGGACTCGTTTCCCTTTGCTTTCGGCAAAGCAATTGTCTCCATGCGATCGATTGATTTCTGAGTTATGGCGTCGAACATCCGAATCGATTCGACCTCGTTATCAAACCATTCGATGCGTATCGGTTCCGGGAGATCCGGAGGAAAGACGTCCAGAATACCACCTCGCACGGTAAACTCGCCCGGCAATTGAACACTTGTCGTAGTAAGATATCCGGCCTGGATGAGCCACCCCTTCAGGTCCCCTAAGTGTTCTACCGAGCCTTGCTTGATGACTCGACGGCTACTTCTTATCGAGTCGGGACTTGGGACGGCGTGCATCAACGCGGGCAGCGTCGTCACGACAATGGTAGGTCGGCCGCTCTTTACAGAGGCGATTTTTTCATCCTGATTAAGTTGACTTTCCAGCTTACTCAAAACCTGCAATCGCTGAACGACTTCTTGCTGAAGTAACGATTCCATCTCTGCATCATCCGATGCTTGAGGGAAAATCTCGCAAGTGCGCTCCAGGAGATAATCCAAATCGCGAACAATGGTATCGACATCCATCGGCTGAGGGACGATCACCACCGTGGTACTCGGACTGGCCAGTTGTATTGCAGCAATAAGCGGAGCGACAGCATTGGGCCACACTGCCTCCCAGGTGATTGCCTGATTCGTAAGCCATGACTCAAGACCTGCCTTAAAGTCCACTTGCTGTGATAATGCCTTTAAGGCGACATCAACGCCGCGAGGGCCCTTGGGGAGTCCGTCCTGCGTTTTTGTAGGGTCGTTTCCGGTCGCTACCATCGATCCTGATTCCAACCCGCCCAAGGCATTTTGGAGGGTTCCGTTGGCAGTGCTGGCAAGGGCTATCGCAGTCTTAGCCGGTGCTGAGTTACTCAACATCTTTTGTGCCGGAGGCGTTTTGGGTGGGACAGCTTGCTTGGACAAGCCAAGTTTGGACGCCTCCCTTGTCGAGAACTGAGATAGTTTTAGCGGCTTTCCTCTCGTCATTCGGGATCTTTGGCAACTTCACTTGCCAATTCAAGGGGTGGCTGGGCCGGAGGACTGCGAAGTTCGATAGACGGCTCTTTCGAAACTTCTCCAGGCCGCAAACGACGAAGACTCAGAATAACGCTTTCCGACGTTGTGTCGGGCATGAGGTAAGCATCCGCTTTACGCAGCTCGATGTTCTTTAGCAGCCCAAGATGTCGGGCTTCACCTCGTTCTTCAATCCAACGAGGCCCCTTGATTGCAAGTAGCCTGCCAAACGTATGCCAATATGCATCCATCCAACGTAGTAGCTTCGTCATCGGCCCAACAGCTCGAACGACCAACGAATCGTAGCGAAAATCGTCTAAGACTTTTCGGACGTCCGTCGCGTAAACTGGAGTTTGAAGTTTCAGTGACTTCGCGATCGCTTCGACAACACGTGCCTTCTTAGCAACGCTGTCGCACAATGTGACTTGAACATCAGGGCGTAAGATCGCAACTACTAGACCAGGCACGCCTCCACCTGTGCCGACGTCGAGAATCTCTTCGTTGGGGGCTAATAATCTAGCCAGTTTCACCGAATCCAACAGGTCTCGTTTAGCAAAAAGATCAAAATTCGTGTGTCGGGTCAGATTGATTTTCTCGTTCCAATCCCAAAGCAGTCGGCAATACTGCTCAAGCGGCTTCCAGCAATTCGATTCGATTCCGTCGATTCCGATCGCCGAGGCGGCCTGCTCTAACGAGGTCGATGGGACTTTGTTTTCAATGTTTTCCAAGGCTTTTTCAGTTCCAGAAGTGGGGCAGTCGTAATCCAAAGTATATCTAATTCCTTGCGTTAGTGCAGGCAGAAATTCTCTGATACTGAGCCGTCCCAGGTATTTGGTCCCATTACGTTGCCTAAGGTCGAGGTTCTACTCCTTTTTCATCGATTCCTTCATGCTCACGAAATCGGATATAAGAAAAATGACAGTTGTAAATGCGGTCGAGCTGTTGTCTCCATTAAGCTGGCTGGCCATGAATTGGCTGAACGTTTTCCGCTCCAATGCTATCGGGAGGGCGAGATTCCTGCCGAGCCATTGTGGTTCGGCAGGAGCCTCACCCTCCCGCCTTGATCTCGTCTTCGTTTTCCATGGGAAAAAACCGAATCGCTAGCGATCACCAACAAGTATCTTAATAACGACCATTCTACTTGTGGAGAGGTAGTAAAAGCTGGCTCTTCGTGATGGTGCCGCGTTGGTCGCCTGCGACGGTAGTGGATGATAATTCGCCAAGGCTTCCCAATGTTTTGAAAAGGTCAATGATGTCTTGTCCCTTGATCTCTGGCGTTGAGCCTTCTTCGGGGACGATGATGCTATCCAAGCCTCCGGTTTGTGTTTCAATGCTGTATGTAACCCACGGCAATGCCAACTCCGATAACTTGCCCAAGTGAATGTACGCAGCAGATGCTTTGGGTTCGCTGGGCAGTAACAGTGGGTTTTCGATACCCGACTTCTGTGTGATCGCAAGCGACTGGGCTTGAAGGTCGCTGTAAGATGAGATCATAAACGAGTCGGTAAAGATGGCTTGTGGGGCCATCGTCTGGGGGACCGGGCAATCGTCCGGGATAGAGTATGCGAAACGAACACCACCATTCGTTTGGGATTCTACAGGACGAGGAATTTGATAGTTGAGTGGTACCGAATCTGGTTTAGTTTGACGAACTACTTCAAGGCAGCGGTCGAACCAATTGAGAAGTTTGTCCCAAGCCTCAATCATTCCTGAGTTACTAGAAAATCCAGTCACAATCGCGATTTCTGGAAGAGGCAGCGGCGTGCTAGAGATCGGCATATCCTTCCACCACTGAGCACTCTCGAGATTCCCTGAACTCAAGACGAACGCATGTTGTCCGTCTCGAAGCGCGGGCAAAAAGTTTTGTTCCCAAATGTCAGCCCATTCTGTCAAAAGCGGCCAAGCCTTGTCGAAGGTTGCTTTCGCTTTTTCACGCTGACCTTCATCCATGAAATCACTTTCCAAATAGACGACCAGATAATCTTTTAGTTTCTGAACTATCTTTCTGGAGGCGGCGAAATACTCAGGATGGTCTTGCAATCGGAAAGAAAGGAATGCAACAGGGTTGTTTCCAAGCTGCTCTAGGATTGGGAGCGGTTTCAAGGCGTCGAAGACAACATCTTCGGTACGATTGTAGGTTACCGATTCAGAACCTAGGTCGGTAAGGTAGGATACGGAAGTTTGCCCCTTGAAATCCGGAATCAACGCCCCAATCGTGTCATCAAGCCAGGCTAAATCTTCAGGGATTGACTCTAGTAAATCTTGCAATTCACCTTCGACTTGATTTTCAAGTTGGATTAGGACTGCTCGGCTATTCCTAGTAAAGAAGTCCTGCAGACTCGTCTGGAAGTAAACATCCATGTACGTATCGGATACATAGCTAACGCCTGTCATCGCCTGTGAATCCACCGCCTTGACCGGCTTCATGTCGTCATGCGTCATCAAGGACTCTGTGGTGCCAAGTTCCGACAGTTCTTCAGCAGATTCGCTTAGGCCAAGAATAAAGTAGCTGTCAACAAGCCCAAGGGTGATACAGATCTGGCGCCCGTCAAGTAAGTCTTGTACTTTCTCCAGAACATCGGGATCGTAATCCTCGGAGTCCGCGAACAGTTCCCAAGAAATCATATCGGAATCCAACGTCCATGCGAGCCGAGTACCCCGTGAATCCTCGATTCTCTCGAGTCCTTCGGCATAGACTGCTGCATCTGGAATCGCGCTAAGCCCGAGCCTCAAAATCCCCTCGAGCTGATCGAGCTTGTCTAGAACTCGATCGGTATTGGAAATCTTAAAGCCTTGTACGATGAGAGGGATTCGTAGGTCATCGATCTCTGCTTTGGGCAGCGACATGAAGAAGTCGGTCATTTCCTCTTGGGTTTCCAGCGGGTCCCCACCGTTTGCAGAAATACTGGTGACTTCTTCTACAATCTCGTTCAATTGCAGAACCAGTTCAGAAAGCTTTCCGTCGGCAAACATGAAAACCTCTTGCGAAACCATGTCTGCGCCCATTTCGAGAAGTGACATGATGTTGGGATTCTGGATGGTCGATCGGATTTGACCTACTTGGCCTTCACGAGCTTCCCACTCGCCCTTCCAGCGAGTCACCAAAGATTGAACAATCCGTGTCTGAGAAACTTCATAGTAAAGCTGGCTCGCTTGCAGCCTTTCCCATTGCCTTGCCATATTCATACCACCAATAAAGATATCGGCATCTATTGGCGCCATATCAAGACCAGAGGATGTCGCCGACTTCACCGGTTGCTCCAGTTCGGCAGCTATCGCAAAGTGGGAGATGTGGAACGCGATCGTAAAAACAAGGGCAAAAACCAAGCCAATCGTCGGACGGACTGAAGCAACTCCACTAATCAGCGATCCGGTCTAATTCTAAACACAGCCATTCGATACTCCTTGTAGTCTTGGTTTAAAGTCGTTCTTCGACAACTGAGGCGGACTTAAATATAAACGACTGTTACATAGCGACCTAGACCACGTACCAAGCTGAA